>Ga0302314_10013580_pt1 | contig 13978 bp, 16 predicted proteins | sample III_Palsa_N2_3_FD_200533 | JGI IMG/M metagenome (GOLD analysis project Ga0302314, IMG submission 200533) | Peat permafrost microbial communities from Stordalen Mire near Abisko, Sweden - III_Palsa_N2_3 | ecosystem: Environmental > Terrestrial > Soil > Palsa > Peat permafrost | place: Sweden... | reverse complement strand
TGTCTATCGTCTGGCCCATCTCTTTGAGCTGCACGGCTGGGTGCGCAATCAGGGCGGGGAGGTCGAGATCTACGCTCGTGGACCGTCCGACCGGCTGCAGCTGTTCGGGCAAGCGCTACTGACCCGTGCGCCGCCGGCGGCACGGGCACGACTGATTGAGGTGCATGCGGCATTGGTCGAGCCGATTGCAGAGTTTCAGATTCTAGCCAGCGGCACGGACGTCGGCACGCACGTCCACGTGCCCACGGATCTGTTCACGTGCGACGAGTGCCTGGCCGAACTGCAGGACCCGGGTGCGCGCCGTCACCGTTACCCGTTCATCAACTGTACCCAGTGCGGTCCGCGTTACACGTTGCTTCGTGCGCTACCGTATGATCGATCGAATACGACGTTGGATCGCTTCACGCTATGTCAGGAGTGTTCCACCGAGTATGCCAATCCACACGATCGACGCTTTCACGCCGAGCCGCTGGCTTGTGCCGTCTGCGGGCCGACCCTGTACTGGCGCGATGGCACGGGTGAGATCCGGGGAAATGCAACAGCGCTCGCTGCGGCGCTAGCCGCGCTGCGCCGCGGTCAAATCATCGCGATGCGCGGTGTCGGCGGTTATCACCTGCTGTGCGACGCCACCAACGAGGTTGCCGTCGATCGTCTACGCGAACGTAAAGGACGACCAGCGAAGCCGTTGGCGGTCATGGTGCCGTGGCGCGGGCAGGACGGCCTCGACTATGTTCGCAGCGTGGCCGAACTGTCGCCCCTGCAAGCCGCGTCGCTGCGCGACGCCGTGCGGCCGATCGTGATCGTAACCCAGCGCCCAAACAGGCGGCTCGCCGGCTGCCTGTCACCGGGCCTGCGCGAAATCGCACTGATGCTCCCCTACAGTCCGCTGCACCATATGCTGCTGCAGGATTTCGGCGCCGCGTTGGTCGCTACTTCCGGAAATCTTAGCGGCGAACCGGTGCTGACCGAACCGGAGGAGGCCCAGGTGCGGCTCGCCCAGGTGGCCGACGGATGCCTGCATCACGATCGACCGATCGCGCGCCCGGCGGATGATCCAGTGGTCCGGGTCGTCGCCGGCGCCATGCGGCCAGTGCGCCTGGGGCGTGGTACTGCGCCGCTGGAACTCGAATTGCAGATGCGCATGCCGGTGCCGACACTGGCCGTCGGAGCGTATATGAAAACCACGGTCGCGCTGGCCTGGGAGCAGCGCGCCGTCGTCTCCCCGCACATCGGCGAGCTGAGTAGCCCGCGCGGCCGGGCGGCGTTCGCCCAGGTTGCGAGCGATCTGCAGCAACTCTACGCGGTGCGTGCGCTACGCATCGCGCATGACGCACATCCGGACTTTCCAAATTCACGCTGGGCGCGCGAATCCGGCTTGCCGGTGGTGCCGGTCTATCATCACCACGCGCATGCAGCGGCCGTGGCGGGTGAGTACCCGGGTGCGGCGCCGATATTGTGTTTCACCTGGGACGGCGTCGGCCTCGGCCCGGACGGCACGCTCTGGGGCGGCGAGGGGTTGTTGGGTCGGCCCGGCGCATGGATGCGCGTCGCCAGTTTCCGGCCGTTCCGACTGCCGGGCGGCGAGCGTGCCGCGCGCGAGACATGGCGCTCGGCGCTCTCGCTATGCTGGGAATCCGGCCATGCATGGCCAGCCGGCGCGCAATTCGCGGATCCGGTGCTGCGCAAGGCATTCGATCGGCGCATCAACGCCCCCACGACCACGGCGGTCGGCCGGCTGTTCGATGCCGCTGCCGCTTTGCTCGGCATCTGCCTGCGTGCCAGTTACGAAGGCGAAGCAGCCATGCGCCTGGAGGCACTGTGCGCGGACATGCCGCAGGCGCTGCCGCTGCCGCTGTCATGCGACGCGAGCGGGGTCTTTCGCTGCGACTGGGCGCCATTGTTGCCGGCAATGCTCGATGAACGTCGCACGACTGCGGCACGTGCCGCGCTGCTGCACGCGAGCCTGGCGCAGGCGCTGTTCGAGCAGGCACTCGCTGTGCGCCAGCAGAGCGGCGTCGCACGCGTGGGCCTGAGCGGTGGGGTGTTCCAGAATCGCATCCTGACTGAGCGCGTGCAGGCGCTGTTGACGGCGGCCGGCTTCGAGGTCCTGATCCCCCGCTGCCTGCCGCTCAACGATGCCGGAATCAGCTACGGGCAGCTAATCGAAGCTGCGGCCAGCCATGCCGCGCACCCGTAAGCTTCGCGACACCCATATAAGCCTTGCCCACGGCAATGGCGGCCGCATGATGCGCGAATTGATTGAAGGGCTGTTCGCGCCGGCGCTCGCCAATCCCCAGCTCGACATCCATGCCGACGCCGTCTCGCTGCCGCTGCCGCTAGAACGCGATCTCGTCATGACCACTGATGGCTTTACCGTGCAGCCGCTCGAATTCCCGGGCGGCAACATCGGTTCGCTGGCGGTGCATGGCACCGTCAATGACCTTGCTGTCAGCGGTGCGGTGCCGCGATTCATGACATTGAGCGTCTTCCTGGAGGAGGGCCTGGAGATTGCAACGCTGCGCCGCGTGGTCGATGCGCTGGCCAACGCAGCGCGCGACTGCGGCGTCGCGGTGGTCGCCGGCGATACCAAGGTGGTTGGTCGCGGTGACTGCGACGGGATCTATCTTGCCACTACCGGGGTCGGGTTCCGGCAACGCGGCGCGTGCTTAGCGATGGACCGCGTACGTGCCGGCGACTGCATTCTTGTCAGCGGCCCAATTGGCGAGCACGGCGCCGCGGTCATGCTTGCGCGCGAGGAATTCGGCCTGCACAGCGATCTGGCGTCGGACGCCGCCAGCGTTCTGCCCCAGGCGCAGGCACTGCTGGGCGCGGCCGGGCTGCGTTTTATGCGTGATCCGACCCGCGGCGGACTCGCCACGGTGGCACACGAGCTCGCCCGCGCCACGGGCCTTGCCGTTCACCTGTCGGAAGTGCAGATACCGGTCAACGAAGCGGTGCAATCCGTATGTGAGCTACTCGGTTTCGATCCCCTGTATCTGGCCTGCGAAGGCCGAATCGTCGCGGTCGTCGCGCCAGAGTCGGCCACGAGCGCGTTGGCGGCGCTGCGTAGCGTGTCGCCCCGCGCCGCATTGATCGGCACTGTGATGCCCGGTCCGGCGCAGGTCATTCTGAATACCGCGTTCGGTGGCCAGCGGGTACTCGATGAACTCGAAGATGATCCGCTGCCGCGCATCTGTTGACGGCTTGACCGACGATGTCTTGGATCGATAGGAGCTGTCCGATGGCGCGTTCACCGAAGTTCGCCTCGATTGCGGCGCTAGTGAGTCTGTCCGACGCCGTGTGCGCGGGCGCGGTGTGCAGCGAGCTTGCACTATGACCGCGCGCGACGTGTCCTGGTTTGTGGCCGGACTGCTGCTTGCGCTGGCGGTGAGTTTCATCATGCGGGGCTGGCTGTCGCGCATCGGCGCACGGCCGGCGATCCGTACCCTGAGGTGGCCGGCTGTCGCAGCGCTGATACTGGCGGTGTCGGTGCTGCTGCTGTACGCATGGCCCGGCGGTCCTGGTCAAAACGGCGCAGGGCCGGCCGCTACCGCCGCCGTCACCGCTGGCAGCGCGGAGCACGGCCCGGTCCACGGGGGAGGAACGCTCGATGCGATGCTCGCGCGGCTTGAGGCTCGGCTTCGCGATGGCAGCGGTACGGCGGCCGACTGGGATCTGCTGGCGCAAACCTACGACTACCTGGGACGCAAGGCTGACGCCGGCAATGCGCGCCAGCGGCACGCCGTGGCCTCCACCACCATGCCGATCAAGGCCGGCGAACAGTGGCCGTTGATTCTCGCCGCACTGGCGGCGGATCATCCCGTCAGCACCACGCCTGGTGCCACGGCGCCCGCCGGCGTGGTGGCCGCAGCCACCGAGGTCACGCCAAGCGTGATCCGACTCCCCGCAAGCCCCAAGAGCCGAAAGCTGACGCAGCAGTTGCTCAGCGCGGCTGATCAGGCCAGAACAGCCCGCAATTACGCCGCGGCAAGGTCCGCATATGAGCAACTGGTGACGCTCGGACAGATGAGCGCGCAGAGCTGGGCAGACTATGCGGACGTGGTGGCCTCGCAGAATGGGGGCAGGTTTGATGCCAGCGCGCAGCGCTATATCGAGGCCGCGCTCGAGCTGGATCCGGCGAACCAAAAGGCACTCTGGCTCGAAGCCAGTGCGCAGCACGACGACCAACACTATGCACGCGCCGTATCGACATGGACGCAACTGCTGGCGTTGAGTCCGGCGGGTTCCACCCAGGCCAGGATCTTCGCTGACAATCTGGCCCAGGACCGGCGACTGGCAGACGCCAATGTGGACCGGAGCGAGCCGAGACCTTCGGACGCGGCAGCGCGCGCGAGCGGCTCGCCGGTGCAGGTGACCGGGGAGGTCAGCGTGGCCGACTCTCTCAAAATGAAGGTCGCTACCGGACTGACGGTATTTATCGTCGCCAAGTCGATTGACTCGCCAGGCGCGCCGGTCGCGGTGATTCGTACACACACCGGCCAATGGCCGTTGAAATTCGTGCTGGACGATTCGCTCGCAATGTTGCCGGAACGCAAGCTCTCCACGGCGGGTCGAGTGATGATCGAAGCGCGGGTATCAATGGTCGGAACGGCCGCAAGTCAGCCCGGCGACCTGCAAAGCGCACCGGCCATCGTCGATCCGCGCTCAGCAAAACCGATACGCCTGGTCATCGATCACATCATTGGCTGACCCGCGCCGTCAGGCATGCAGGGCTACGTCAAGTAAATGGTCGTTACACCGTTATACCCCTCGTTTGGGCTGGGCGCCGACGCCTCCCGACTGCAATGCATGTTCGATCTTCGTTGATGGATGCTTTATTTGTTCGTCAGCGCAATGAGTAGGAGAGATGTAAGGCGATCTGTTGTAGCACTTCCAAGAGCAGGTCGTCGTTGAGCGCCCGGTGAAACTGCGGGTGATCCGGCGTCGCGTACGCCGCGCGCTCATTGAGCACTATCGCAGGTGCGTGACCATTCATCGAAGAGCCGTAGTGGATGCCTTGGACATCAGGGTAGGCCTCGTATAGCTTGCGGGCCCACGTACGCGTACGGGACCGCGAGCCGGAATGGATCGCAGTGGAGGCCCCGATGGCTGTCGCGAATGCGCCGCGCAGGTCGAGCAGGTTCAAGGGCGCTTCCAAGGCGAAGATGGCAAGGGCCGGTGCGTCACGGATCCGATCGATGCGGCGAGTGGCCTGGAATACCTCCGCCGCGCAGGTGTCCACGTCCGGCGCGCAGTAGAGGACGGCGCGCTCCTGCTCGGTTGGGTGGCCGTCGATGTCTGGAAGGTGATGGTCCCAACGTGCTGCTGTGGGTCCGAAACGGCGAAACTGATTCCAGCGTGACGGATGCGGGCCTGCGGCAAAGTAAATTCGCGCAAGAAGTGTTCCGGCGGGTAGCGCGATGCTCTGCGCGGTTATCCGGCGTAGCACATCGACGCCGGGCGGCTCCGGGAACTTGCTCACCCAACTCAGCTGCGGGTCAGGTCGCGCGCCACCTTCACGACAGCGTCAATGGGGCGACCTGATAGGAGCCACGTGCGGGGGCTCAGGGGGGCCGCGTCACTCTCAAGTTGCAGCTCAGGTTCCGCTAGCAGAAGCCAGTCGACGACATCCAGCGGGAATAGATCCGGCGGGAGGGCCTTAAGAACCTGGGCGAGACCGGGAATTACGAGGCGACGCTCGAATTGCAAGCGAGGCAGGCGCCAGGTCCCTTCATACTCAAGGCCGTACAGGGAGCGCTCACGCAGCCGTTGGCGCACCCGAGTGACGTCCACCCCGAGGAGTTTGGCGGCTTCCGCAGCCGATAGACTCTCCTCGAGCAACGCCATGTACTGAGCCTGGCTGCGCAGGAGAGGGTCGCTGTCGGCATTGACCGGCACGTCGTTCTTGAAGGCACCCACGCCACGCAGGGCGGTCAACTCGGCTGCGCAGAGCTCTCCGGCCAGGTGGCGGCCAGCAGGCATCGCGAAAACCGTGGTCAGCGGCCGGTTGTGCGCTAGAGCCGCCCGTGCAGCGGCGTACCAGCGGGCCAGCGAGCGCTTCTCCGCGGTGCTTGCGCCCGGCAGGTGCTCCAAACTCTCTGGAGAGGCGGCGGTATACTTGGCCAAAGTTCCCTCCGATATCGTATCGGGAATTCTCGGGAATATATTAGCAGGAGAACGCAGGAGCATCGGTCAGCTTTCTATTCCAATGATGGACGAGAGTGGTGCTGATCGTTGAAGTTGATCCGCAGTGCCGGCTCTGGAGAGCTGGGATAGGGCCGCTATGCGGGGGAAAGTGAGGAGCGGCGCGGGGTTGAAATCGAGCCGGCTGCGATTAGGCCATCGTGTATTATCCGCGGCCGTAAATTAGGAGCCGGGATAGACTCGGAGGGCCTGGTGGCCAATTTGGTGGCTGCAGCGGGGAATGGATGGGATTGGAGGGGATGCTCGGCTCCGAAAAATCAGTAAGTTACTGTTTTGACAGAGCTTATGGGCGGGTTTTGATCCCGCCATTCGGAGGTTCGAATCCTTCCACCCCAGCCAATACTGATTGGCAACGTTGATTTGACCAGGAAGCACTGATCGTGGAATCGGAAACGCTGGCACTGTTCACCGGGAACGCGAATCCCGCTCTGGCGCACGACATCGCGCGTCATCTGCAGCAGCCGATCGGCCGGGCGTCGGTCGGCCGCTTCAGCGACGGCGAAGTCAACATCGAGATCATGGAGAACGTGCGCGGTCGCGATGTGTTCATCGTGCAGCCCACCAGTCCGCCGGCCAACGATCATCTGATGGAACTGCTGGTGATGGTGGATGCCTGCCGCCGGGCCTCGGCCGCGCGCATTACGGCGGTGGTGCCGTATTTCGGTTACGCGCGCCAGGATCGGCGGCCGCGTGCGACGCGCTCGGCAATCACCGCGAAACTGGTCGCGGATATGATCGGCAACTCCGGCGTGCACCGACTGCTGACCCTCGATCTGCATTCGGAACAGATCCAGGGATTCTTCGGCATACCGGTGGACAATGTGTACGGCTCGCCGGTGCTGTTGGGCGACGTCTGGCGCCAACGCTATCCGAACCTGATCGTGGTATCGCCCGACGTCGGCGGCGTGGTGCGCGCCCGCGCGATCGCCAAACGCCTGGACGATGCCGAACTGGCGATCATCGACAAGCGGCGCCCGCGGCCGAACGAATCGAAGATCATGAACATCATCGGCGAGGTCGACGGCAAGACCTGCGTACTGATCGACGACATGGTCGATACCGCGGGCACGCTGTGCGTGGCGGCGCAGGCGCTGAAAGAGGAGGGCGCGCTCAAGGTGGTGGCCTACATCACCCACGCGGTGCTTTCGGGCGGCGCGGTGGAGCGCATCGCCACTTCCTCGCTCGATGAACTGGTGGTGACCGACACCATTCCGTTGTCGGATGCCGCGAAGGAATGCCCGCGCATTCGCCAGCTGTCGGTGGCCTCACTGCTGGCCGAGACCATTCGTCGCATCCGCGACGAGGAGTCGGTGAGCTCGCTGTATATCGATTGAATTCGAGTTGCTGAAGTTGAAGGGTGGAGGCGCACTGGTCGCGGTGGGCGTCCGTGGTTGTGAACTGTCAGGAGTATGAACATGCGTATTACGTTTCAAGTCGGCGCGGACGCGCGTCACGATCAGGGCAAGGGTGCGAGCCGCCGCCTGCGTCGTGCCGGTAAAGTCCCCGCGGTTCTGTATGGCGGCGACGGCGAGCCGCGCAACATCACGCTCGATCATCAGCAGTTGCTGACGATGATCGACAACGAGAAATTCTATTCGTCCATCATCAGCGTCAACGTCGATGCACAGGGCCAGCCGGCCATCGTGCGCGACGTGCAGATGCATCCGGCGCGCAACGCCGTGGTGCATGTGGATCTGCAGCGGGTGCTGGAGAATGAGAAGCTGAAGATTCATCTGCCGATACACTTCAAGGGCGAGGCGGTGGCCCCGGGCGTGAAGACGCAGGGCGGCATCGTCTCGCACCTGATCCAGGACATCGAGGTCAGCTGCCTGCCGAAGGATCTGCCGGAATTTCTGGAGCTGGACCTGTCCGGCATGAATCTCAACGACACGTTGCATCTGTCGGACGTTCCGCTGCCTGCCGGTGTCACGATTCCGGAGCTGGCGCATCGCAATCCGGTGGCCGTGTCGGTGCACAGCCCACGCGTTGCCGAGCCTGAGCCGGAAGCGGTGGCTGCGGCGACTGAGGGCGCGGCTGCGACGCCGGCGGCTGCGGCAGGCACTGCCGCGGGTGCGACCGAAGGTGCGGCGGCCGGCAAGAAGGAAGAGCCGAAGAAGGATGAGGCCAAGAAGGAAGCCGCGCCTAAGAAAGAAGGTAAGAAGTAAGCAGCGCACTACGAACCCGGTGACGTTGGGAGCTGCCAGGGAGTGTTAGACCCAGAGCGCATTTTTGATAATTAAAAATGCGCTCTGGGTCTAACACTCCCTGTCGATTGCCAGCATCAGACGGGACTCGAAGCCGCTAACTTATTCCTTTCATGTCGTGGCGGGACTTCCCCTCAAACTCATCGTCGGCCTCGGTAATCCCGGGGGCGACTATGCGCGCACACGGCACAACGCCGGCTGGTGGCTGGTGGACGAACTGGCGGCGCGCACTCACGGCAGCTGGCGCCACGACGCGAAGCAGCATACCGATCTGGCGCGCGTCAGCATTGGCGGCACGGAGCTGTGGCTGCTCAAGCCCACCGCGTTCATGAATCGCAGCGGGGTGCCGGTGGCGGCGGTCGCGAACTTCTATCGCATCGCGCCGGCCGACATTCTGGTGGTGCACGATGATATTGATCTGCCGCCCGGTGTAGCGCGGCTGAAACAGGGCGGCGGCCACGGCGGACACAACGGCCTGCGCGACGTGATCGCGCATATCGGGGCAGAGTTCTGGCGCCTGCGTCTGGGAGTCGGTCATCCGGGATCCAAGGACCTGGTGCTGGACGCGGTGCTCGAGCGGCCGAGCGAGGCCGAGCAGCAGGCGATCGATGCGGCAATGGCGCGTGCGCTGGAGATCATGCCGGAGCTGCTGAGCGCCGGTGCGCAGAAGGCAATGCTCTCGCTCCACAGCCGCAATGCCGACGATCCCGGCACCGAAGGCGAGTAGCGCTTGATCGCAACAGGAATCAGGGTGTGTATGGTCATTGCATAGACGTATTGGACTACATGGCGCATTTTTATTATTAAAAATGCGCCATGTAGTCCAATACCTCTGCGTGATGCCTATGCGCTCGCTGGTTCATTTCACGAGGAACCTTGATGCCCATTCAATGCGGGATCGTCGGTCTGCCGAATGTCGGCAAGTCGACCCTGTTCAATGCACTGACCCGCGCCCAGATTGCGGCGGAGAACTATCCGTTCTGCACCATCGATCCCAATGTCGGCGTGGTGCCGGTGCCCGACGGGCGACTGGAGCAGCTGGCCCAGATCGCGCATCCGGAGAAAATCCTGCCGACCACCGTGGAGTTCGTCGATATCGCCGGCCTGGTGAAAGGAGCCTCGCAGGGCGAAGGTCTGGGTAATCAATTCCTGGCGCATATCCGGGAAGTCGACGCGATCGCGCACGTCGTGCGCTGCTTCGAGGATGATGACATCGTGCATGTGTCCGGCAGCATTGATCCACTGTCCGATCTTGAGATCATCAACACCGAACTGGCGCTGGCCGATCTGACGTCGGTGGACAAAGCCGTGGACCGCGCGGCCAAGGCGACCAAGAGCGGCGACAAAAAGGCGCAGCTGCAGCACGCGTTGTTCGAGCGTGTACAGGCGTCGCTCAACGAGGGCACCCCGGTGAGGAGTGCGCCGTTGAGCGATCTGGAGCGGCGCGACCTGCGCGAGCTGCATCTGCTGACCGCAAAACCCGTCATCTACATCGCCAACGTCGATGAAGCGGGCCTTGTAGCCGGCAATGCCTACCTTGACGCCTTGCGCGCGCGCGCCGAAGTGGAGCATGCCGTCGTGGTGCCGGTATGTGCCGCGATCGAGGCGGAAATCGCGCAGCTGCCGGAGGCCGAGCGCGCCGAATTCCTGCGCGACCTGGGACTCAAGGAGCCGGGCCTGAACCGCGTCATTCGCGGTGCCTACGAGCTTCTCGGGCTGCTCACCTATTTCACCGCCGGACCCAAGGAAGTGCGCGCCTGGACGGTGCGCGCAGGCAGCACCGCGCCGCAGGCCGCAGGCGTGATCCACACCGATTTCGAACGCGGGTTCATCCGCGCCGAGGTCATCGCATTCGAGGATTACGTCAACCATCGCGGCGAAGCTGGCGCGCGCGAGGCGGGGCGGTTGCGCCTCGAGGGCAAGGAGTACATCGTGCGCGAAGGCGATGTCATGCATTTTCGCTTCAACGTTTGAGGGCGCGACCGCGCCATCGAGACAATCATGATTCCATATGCTCGCAACGTCGCTCTGGTGCGTGCCAAGCTGGCGCAGCTGCGCCCGACGCAGTTTTCCGTAGGGTACGCCGAGGTCGAACTCAAGGCCGCCGAGTGGAAGAAGCTCAAGAAAAAGCAGCGCCAGCAGGTGCTCGAGAGCCACGTGTTTCCGGCGGTGCTGGGTCTGGATAGGCCCATTACATCATCGACCACCACCATCTGGGCATCGCGCTGATCGAGGAGGGCATGAAGGAGGTCTGGATCACGCAGCTGGATGATTTATCCTGGCTCGAGCCGGCGACTTTCTGGCGCACGATGGAATTTCGCGCCTGGACTCATCCCTACGATCATCGTGGGCGGCGGCGTGACTTCGCCGATATGCCGCAAAAACTGACCAAGCTGCAAAACGACCCCTATCGCAGTCTCGCCGGTCTGGTGCGGATGGCCGGCGGCTACGCGAAGGACACGGCGCCGTTTTCGGAGTTCCTGTGGGCCGATTTCTACCGCCCGCGGGTCGCCGCGCGACTGATTGCCGACCAGCAACCCCGTGCCACGCGCACGGGGGCCAAGCTCGCCAGATCCAAGGACGCCTGTTACCTGCCGGGCTGGATCGGCAAAGCGATCTCCTCGTAGGGGGCGTTTACCGTCGGGGCCCGGCTCCCTACAATGCACATCCGCCGAAGGCTAGGTAGCTCAGCTGGTTAGAGCGTGGCACTCATAATGCCGAGGTCGTGGGTTCGAGTCCCACCCTAGCCACCAATAAATCAGTCACTTGTGATGCCGCCCGAGCCCGCACGATAGCCAGTGCGGGACTTTTGCGGGACCCCAACTCACACACCCGCTCCGAGGCCTCGATCAGTGTCCCGATCTCGGGCGCGGAATAGTGCGTGGTGACATGATGAGATTTGTGGCCAAGCAGAACCTTGCGGTCTTCGAACCCGACGCCGGCGACTCGCAACCGATGACCAAAGGTGTGCTTCAGATCGTGCACCCGCAGGGATCGAAACCCTGCCGGGCACGCTCTGCCGAACTCCTGTACATAGCGAGTTGAAGCGCGTCGGCGCGCTGCCTTCCAGCCCGAGTTGTAGATCCTGGTCACCGGCCGTCCGGCGCGCGTGAACACGAACTCGGGATGACAGCCGCGACATTGCTCAATCACCGATCGCGCGATCCGGTTGAGAACCACGTAGCGGTCGAGGCCGTTTTTCACGTAGTCCCGCGGGATCACGAAGATCGATGTATCGAGCTCAGGCACTTGCGCTTCCCAATTCCAACGCAGATTTACAACCTCCTGTTCGCGTAGCCCGGTGTTCACCTTGAACAGCGCCATATTGGCCAGGTGTCCGTCGAGCTCCGAAAACAGAAGCCGCTCTTCCTCGATCGACAATGGATACGGCCCCCGCTGATGCGGGTGACGCTGCATCTGGATCAACGGTGGCGTCGCCAGCCACGGCCGATCCGATTCGTCGCGCCACAGCCGCGCCGAGAGATTGAGGATTCGCCGGACCACCGCAAGATCGCGGTTGATCGTGCCCGGACTGATTCCCGCCTGAAGCCTGGATCGCACGAAGGGCTGCAGCGTGTCGTGATGCACACGACGCAGCGGCAGCTCGCCGACAAATCGATCCACACTCTCCAGTGCTCGCGCATCCCGTTCCAGGCTGCGCTTGTGCGAGTGCTCTTCCAGGTACTTGGTCGCGGCCTCTCGGAAGGTGCGAGTGCGCTGCGCGCCGAATAGCCGAACGCTCCGTGCCTCCTGCAGGCGACGGGCTAAGGCTGCTTCGGCCTCCTTGAGTTCGCATGTGCCAATGCTCTCGCAAACGCGCGTGCCGTTGATGACTTTGTCGATGTGCCAGATTCCTCCTCTGATGAGGAGACCGGGCATTCGTCTACTGTTTCGTCCCATGGCTGACTCCTTTGCGCCGCGGGACGTCCGTTGCGGCTCTTATATTCCTCGGCCACCGCTTCCATTTCAAGGCGATCAAAGGCACGACCCTGCTTCCCGATGCGAATTTCCGTGAGGCGTGGACGAATTTCTCGATTGAAGAGATTTTTGTTCATCGCAAAGAAGGCTGGGGCGTCGCGGAGACGTACGAATCGCGGGGGGACTGGCGCTACCGAGGGCGACGCACGCGGAACCGATCCGCGTTTCGCATGCGTCCGGACCTGCTCTCGATGCAAGCCTGCGGCGTCCTCGAATTTAGGCGTCCGTACAGCTCGGGCGTGCGGGGCGAGCTGTACAGAAGATGGTTCGGCGCTCACCGCCGGACAGTCATGCGAATAGAGCAGGCGCTCCGATTCCGCCGCGCCGCGCATGCCGCAGCGCTTTCCAGCGGCAATTTCATCTGGCGCGTGGACCTGCGCTGAAGGAGCGATCTGCTGCCTATGTGGCAGCTAGTCATACGCAGGTCCTTTGCCATCCAATCCAGCACATCGGCTCGCAGCCAGCCAATCCCTCGGCCGTGAAATCGGTGCTTTCGTGGGAAACGACCCAACAGGATCATGCTCATGAGTACCCACTGCGGGCGGCGCGTCAGGCGCGCGACATCGCGGGTGCTCAGAAGTTGTTCCCAGTTCGGGAACCGCTCATTTACCCATTTAGACAGAGAGACGTGGTTGGAGGTGGCGGCCGAGAAGGCGCGCTGTTCGGGGCAAGAATCTTCCGGGCTCATAAACGACCTTCATGTGTGGTTCCGGTCGTTTAGGGTCAAGTTGTCACGAATGGCGCCATCTTTGCACAACTCCGCAAGAGAGTGCAGTGCGAGTTTCGCACCGAATTTGCCGAAACTTGCTTTATCGCGTGCTGCGCTCGCGTAGCACCTGCCGGAACAACTCGATCGGATCGGCTGTCAGCGCTTCCGCAATGGCAATGAACTCGGGGACATTGACCTGCCGTTGATGGCTCTCGATCATGCCGACGACCGAATGAGGTCTTTTCAGGAGAGCCGCGAGATCACGCTGTGAGAGTTCTTTGCGTTCGCGCGCTCGTGCGAGCACGGTGGCTACGGCGCGAGCCGCGGGACTTCTGAGGGCCTTCATTTTCAGTGCGCTCCGATTTACTGAGCGCGCTACAGATAAGGCATAACCTCTGTGCTTTGATTTTCTGAGCAGGGCCCTTACAATGGCTCACATGCGCTGGCTGTGGCACCTCGTTCGACTACCGATTCTTCTCCTGCTTGTCATTCTGGAGCCGGTGGTCGTCTTCGCATGCGGAGGCCTGGCGCTCCTGGGCGTCCTGACTGTTGTCTTCTTCGAACTCGTTGCGGCATCCCATTTCCCGATGTGGACGATGCTGACAATCTCAATCAGTTTCGTGTTTGCCCTCGCGCTTTACGAGGGCGCGATCCGCCTTTTTTCCGAGTAGGCGTGAGATCGCAATGCCAGCATTCGTTCGCACTGAATCGTTCCTGCAGGAGCAGACACTTGCAAATGCGGCACTTGCCCACCTGAACCAGGGCTTCCTTCGGATCGACGCTCAGGCCGCGGCGGATGAGAATCAAGTGTTCGAGTTCAACTTGCGTCTCGGGATAGCAGGCACAGAAGGCCTCGTACGTATCGCAGAGGCGTCCTACGAAG
>Ga0302314_10013579_pt1 | contig 13979 bp, 9 predicted proteins | sample III_Palsa_N2_3_FD_200533 | JGI IMG/M metagenome (GOLD analysis project Ga0302314, IMG submission 200533) | Peat permafrost microbial communities from Stordalen Mire near Abisko, Sweden - III_Palsa_N2_3 | ecosystem: Environmental > Terrestrial > Soil > Palsa > Peat permafrost | place: Sweden... | reverse complement strand
TGTCGAGGTCGATCCGGCCGCCCTGCGCGCGGTGTTCGCCGCGCCGTGGCCGTGCGTCATCACGCCGCTCGATACCTGCGGCACTTTTATTCTGGACGGCACCGACTATCAGGCGGTGCTGAATAGCCATGATCCCTTCGCCCGCGCGGTGATCGCCAATAGCCGCGCCTGGCTGCCAAATGCGCCATGGATGCCGAAGGATTACGACCTGAACCACCAAAGCTCGACCCTGTTCGACGCTGTGGCCGTGATGATGGCCTATGACGACAGCGACCTGGTCATGGAGACCTTGCCGGTCTTCGTGCGCGATGACGGCATGACGGTGATCGATCCGGTCAATGGGCGCCCTGTGCGCTGCGCCACGGCCTGGCGCGACTTGGCTGGCATGAAGCGCAAGCTGGCGCGGCGCATGACCGAAGCATGAAGCGCAAGCTAGCGCAGCGCATGACCAAAGCATGAAGCGCAAGCTGGCGCGGCGCATGACCGAAGCATGAAGCGCAAGCTGGCGCGGCGCATGACCGAAGCATGAAGCGCAAGCTGGCGCGGCGCATGACGCGCTAACCCTATTCGGCGGAATGCGCGACGGCGTTGTGGCGGCCGTAGAGGACATAGATCAGCACGCCGATGACGATATAGACGGCGATGATCGTCGCCGGCAGGACGTCGCCGCGCACCGCCTGCAAGGTCACGTCGGCCAGGACCGGCACGACCATGGACAGGCAGCCGATGATCGCCAGCAGCGGCACATAGCCGATCCACACCTTGCCGATATGGAACCCGCCCAGCGGCACGCGGAAGGGGCGCGGCAGGTCGGGGTGGTGATTACGCAGCCAGATCAGGGCGAAGGCGACGATGGCAAAGGCGATGGCCGTGCCGAGGCTGACCAGGTCGCCCAGGATGGAGATCGGCAGGAAGGCGGCGAAGATCGCCGAGATGCCGCACACGGTCAGCGTACCGGCGGCGGGGGTCTTGAAGTGTGAATGCAGCCGGGCGAACAGGGGCGGGATCAGGCCGTCCTTGCCCATGGCGAAGCAGATGCGCGAATGGCCGTAGCCATTGACCAGCAGCACCGAGGCCAGGCCGGCCAAGGCGCCGATCTTGATCAACCGCGAAAAAATCGGCGCGTGCATGCGGTCCACCGCGATGGCGATGGGATCGGGCACGCCCAGCGCACGGAACGGCACGATGCCGGTCAGGACCGCTGCCACGGCGATATAGAGCACGGTGCAGATGGCCAGCGAACCGATGATGCCGATCGGGATGTCGCGCTGCGGGTTGCGGGCCTCGGCCGACGCCGTCGAGACGGTCTCGAAGCCGAGATAGGCAAAGAACAGGATCGAGGCGGCACGGACGATGCCTTGCCAGCCATAGGTGAAGCCGCCTTCGTTGGGCGGGATGAAGGGATGCCAGTTCACCGGCTGGACCGACTTGAAGCCGATCGACACGAAGGCGACGAGCACGGCGATCTTGAGAACCACTAGCAGGGTGGTGGCGAGCGTCGACTTGCCGACGCCGAGGCACAGGATTACCGCGGCGATCATCAGCGCGCCGGCGGCGATCAGATTGACGCCGCCGGTGAAGACAAAACCGGTCAAGCCGTTATGCGTCACCGTAGCGATCGACGGCGTGGCGATCTGCATCGGCACGTGGATGCCGAAATCGGCCAGGAAGCTCAGCAGATAGCCGCCGAAGCCGACGGCCAGGGCCGAGCCGGCCAGGCCGTATTCCAGCATCAACAGCCAGGCCAGGCCCCAGGCATAAACCTGGCCGAGCGTCGCATAGGCGTAGGTATAGGACGAACCCGCCACCGGAATGCAGGCGGAGAGCTCGGCGTAGCAAAGCGCGACCAGCCCGCAGATGACCGCCGACAGGATAAAGGAGAGGATAACCGCCGGCCCGGCGAAGTGCGCCGCCGCCGTGCCCGTCATGACGTAGATCCCGGCGCCGACGATGCACCCGACCCCCAGCACGATCAGGTCGCGCCAGCCCAGGCTGCGGCGAAGGCCGTGCTCCTGGGCCTTGAGGCTGTCGATCGATTTGCGTGAAAACAAGGATGCAGCCATGGGGATCGTCTCCGTGAACCTAAATGGGTTCGGACGCGAGGAAGGGGTAACGATAGTCGATCGGCGGGACGAATGTCTCCTTGATCGTGCGCGGCGACACCCAGCGCATCAGGTTCCACATCGATCCGGCCTTGTCGTTGGTGCCCGAGAGGCGCGCGCCGCCGAAGGGCTGCTGGCCGACCACCGCACCGGTCGGCTTGTCGTTGATGTAGAAATTGCCGGCGGCCTGGCGCAGGCCGTCGAGCGCCTGCATGACGGCGCCGCGCTCGGTGGCGAAGATCGAGCCGGTCAGGCCATAGGCGCTGGTCGCGTCGATTTTCGCGATCATGTCGCCAAAGCGCGCGTCGTCATAGACGTGGGCGGTGACGATGGGGCCGAAGAATTCGGTGGTCATGAAGGGGCTCGACACGTCATCGGCCTCGAGCAGGGTCGGATGGACGAAATAGCCGTCGTCGGCACGGACCTCGCCGCCCTGGATGAGGCGGGCGCCGTCGCCGGTCCTGGCGCGGGCAATGGCCGTGCCCAGCCGGGCGCAGGTGCGCTGGTCGATGACCGCGCCCATGAAGTTGCCGAAGTCGGCGACATCGCCGACCTTGATGGTGGCGATCTCGTCGACGAGGCGGCTTTTGAGACGCGGCCGGAGGGACTTCGGCACGAACAGGCGCGACAGGGCCGAACACTTCTGGCCTTGATATTCGAAGGCGCCGCGTAAGGTCGCGGCGGCCAGCGCATCGAGATCGGCGGACGGGTGGGCCAGCAAAAAGTTCTTGCCGCCGGTTTCGCCGACGATGCGCGGATAGGCGCGGTAGCGCTTCGCGACGATGCTGGCGGCGAGGTTCGAGAACACCTGGGTCGAGCCGGTGAAGTGCAGCCCGGCCAGGCGGGGATCGTCAAGGACCGTGTCGGTCACCTCCGCCGGGTCGCCATAGACCAGGTTGATGACGCCTGCCGGCAGGCCGGCGGCCTGCAGCAATTCCATGATGAAGTGGGCCGAATATTTGGCGGTGTTGGAGGGTTTCCACACCACGGTGTTGCCCATCAGCGCCGGCGCCGACGGCAGGTTGCCGGCTATGGCGGTGAAGTTGAAGGGCGAGACGGCGTAGACGAAGCCTTCGAGCGGGCGGTATTCGACGCGGTTCCACACCCCGGCCGGCGACAACGGCTGGTCGGCATAGAGGCGGTGCATGAAGGCGACGTTGAAGCGCCAGAAATCGGCCAGTTCGGCGGCGGAATCGATCTCGGCCTGGTGCGCGGTCTTCGACTGGCCGAGCATGGTCGCGGCATTGAGCCTGGCGCGCCATGGGCCGGACAACAGGTCGGCGGCGCGCAGGAAGACGGCGGCGCGCTCTTCCCAAGGCGTGCGGCCCCACGCCAAGGCGGCGGTGACGGCGCTTTCGATCGCCTGCTCGACCTCGGCGCGGCCGCACAGATGGGCCTGGCCCAGAATGCGCCGGTGGTCGTGCGGACTGACGCTGCTTTCCAGCCGGCCGGTGTACACGAAGCGGCCGTCGATGAGCGAGGGCAGATCGATCGTCTCGGCGCCCATGCGGGCAAGCGTATCGGAGAGCTCGCGCCGCTCCGGCGACCCCGGCAGATAGGCCTTGACCGGCTCGTTGAGAATCTCGGGCGGGGTCAGCTGGGCAAATCCGGCGATCACGACGGCATCTCCATGAGGGTGCGCAGCCACAGCGACGCGTCCGCCAGGGCCTGGCCGGCGATCGGCGCGATCGATACGGCTTCGAGGAAACTGTGCGACGCGCCGGTATAGGTCACCGCCCGGGCTTGAACCCGCGCCTCGATCAGACGGTCGTAGAGATCGCGGCTCTGGCCCGACAGCACGTCGCATTCGGGGATGGCGAGGAAGGCCGGCGGCAGGCCGGCCAGGTCGGCCTTCAGCGGACAGGCCAGGGGATTGCCGGCATCCTCGGGCAAGGCGAGGTATTGGTCCCAGAAATAGGCCATTTCGGCGTCGGTCAGCATGTAGTCCGGGCCGCCGAAGCGGACGACGTCCTCACGCTTCAGTTCGGGGGCGTAGGCGCCGTAATTGAGCAGCAGGCCTTTCAGACGGGCCGGATATCCAGCGTCGCGCAGGGTCAGCGCCGTGGCTACCGACAGGTTGGCGCCGGCGGAATCGCCACCCATCGCCAGGCGGTCGACATCGATCCCCAGCGCGCCGCTGTGCGCGACGACATGGCTCATGACGTCGACGATCTGTTCCAGGGCGACGGGAAAGCGCACTTCGGGCGACAAGGCATAGTCGATGCCGATGACGGTGACGCCGCTGCGGCCGGCATATTCGCGCATGATGCGGTCGTGCGTATCGAGGCTGAACATCACCCAGCCGCCGCCATGTACGTAGAACAGGGCTGGTTGAGGCGCTGTAGATGCGACCGGCCGATGGATGCGCAGGCGCACGCCGCCGTGGCGCGTCTCGATGGTGATCTCGCGGGTCTCGGCCATTTGCGGACCGCCTTCGACCCACGGCGCGCGTACCAGTTCCGCCACCCGGCGGGCGCTCTGCGTCGTCTTGGGCCGGCCGGCGCCATGCGCCAGATAGGCCTCGGCGGTAATGCGGATGAATTCCCGGACGTTCGGATCGAGGTCCGCGCCCCGCTGGCTTTCGACTGTATCTAACACCGGACCTGCTCTTAAGTTCTTGCCTGTCATCAAGGTGTAGGCGGGGGCGGATGGCGGCGCTAACAGGATCGGACCGATTACTGTTGTGATCGGGCCAAGCCTCATGCCAAAAAGTGGATGCCACTTTTTTGGATCAACATGAGGCGTCAAAAAAACGCCTACGAGCGGCTGGGGTTTTGCCTCTGCATGGCGTCGCGCAAGGCTTCATCCGTCAGCGCACGGACGATGTCGCCATAGACGTCGTCGCGCTCGTCCTGGCCCAGCTTGAAGGCGCCCTGTTGCTCCAGGATATCGGCCTTGAAGGCGACGATACCGCGCGACAGGCTTTGCGCCCGCGCGCCCATCTCGGCCAGCGACCAGGCGTTCGGCCGGCCCTGTTCCATATGGCCGATCAGGTCGCCGAGGAGGTCCAGCGTCTCGGCCGGATCGTCGATAAAGCGGATGGCGCAGCGGAACATGGCGCTGGCATAGTTCCAGGTCGGCGCCTGGGTGCGATCATCCATCCAGGATGGCGAAATATAGCCATGCGGCCCGAGGATCAGGATCAAGGCCTCGGGTCTGGCCCGGAGTGCGGCGACCTGGGGATTGCTGCGCGCGAAATGGCCGTGCAGGGCGCACAATGTCCCGTCGCCGTCAAAAATCGGCCGAAACGGTAGGGCGGTCGCGCCACCACCGACTATCCAGCCGAAAGGATGTGCGCTCACCAGGCTGGCGACGTCGGAGGCTTCGCGCGGGGCATATTTGGCGGGCTTGGGGTCCATGGGCAACCCTCCGGAGTGTATCGTGGTATTTAAGACTAGGACGCCTGACCTGACTGCGGTGTTCAGGCCGAACCTTAGCGCATTCGGGTCACCATGCCGATTGTGTACGTGCGCAGGCCGACATAGCGTGGTAAGACTATTGCCTGATTGCGACGATTAGCTTGCCACTGGTGAGTTTGAGCCATGAAGCACAGTGCGGACTATCCGCTGACTATAAGACCGATCGTGGCCTTTGCCGACGACTATCCGGCGGGCTTCATCGATCCCTTCCATAGCCACCAGAGATCGCAGCTCTGTTACGCGGCCTCGGGCGTCATGTCCGTGGTCACCGACGCCAACAGCTTCATCCTGCCGCCACGCCGCGCCATCTGGATCCCCGCAGGGATGAACCACCAGGTCGCCTGCCGCGGCCGCGTGCAGTTGCACGTCCTCTATGTCGATCCCGAACTCGATACCCAGCCGCAGCACTGTCGCGTTTTTGAAACCTCATCCCTGGTGCGCGCCCTGATCGAGGAAATCCTGACCTTCGAGCACGCCTATGACGAAGCCGGCCGCGAGGGGCAACTGGTGCGGCTGCTGCTCGACGAGATCCCGCGCATGCCCAATATAGATATTCACGCGCCGATGCCCGACGACAAGCGCCTGCTGCGCGTCTGCAACGCCATCCTGGCCAATCCGGCGGATCCGCGCGACATCGACGATTGGGCCGATATCGCCGGCATGGGGCGCCGGACTTTCACGCGCGCCTTCAAGGACAATACGGGCATGGGCCTGGCGACCTGGCGGCAGCAGGTGCGCCTGATGGAAGCGGTGTCGCTGCTGCACGCCGGCTGGGCCGTGACCACGGTCGCTTACGAAGTCGGCTATGAAAGTCCCAGCGCCTTCACCGCCATGTTCCATCGCACTTTCGGCATGACGCCGACCCAGATGATCGAGAGCTGAGAGGGGCCGGGCGCTACGTCTTCCCAGCCCTTACCTCTTCCCAGCCCTTACCTCCTCCCAGCCCTTACTTCTTCCCAGCCCTTACTTCTTCATCGAGTCGAGATAGGCCTTGGCGGTCGTCGGCCCGATGGCGTCGGTGTCGGTGTGGCTGGCGATATATTTCCTGATTTCGAAGAAGAAGTCGGCGCCGGACGGCAGGCCGACCTGATCCCACGCCTTGTCGAGCGCTTCGGCCTTGTCGGGCGGCGTATGTTCCGGCTGGACCAGGATGAAGTCCCAGTCGGCGCCGTCGCTGTGGACATAGAGCTGGCGCGGCGGCAGGCCGGCGATACGATTGGCCTCGTCGCATTTGGCGATGAATTCGAGGAAGGCCTGCTGTTGGCCGGGCGCGATGCGATAAATCTCGATCGCGGTATGGGTGAACGGAGCGGCCTCGTCCGGATCGGGCTTCGGTTGAGCGGCGGTCGTTGCAGCCGGCTTGGGCGCGGCCTGGACCGAAGAGGCGCCCAGAGCGAGGGCAAGCGCCAGCAAGGCGGGCTTGAGATAGGATGTCATCGGGGCGCTCCTTAAGGGCGATCGGGATCGAACCAGGATGTGGGCGCTGGCTCAGGATCGGGAGACACTTCCGACAGATCGGAAGCGCGGTAGAGGCGCCCGTTCTTCATGACCTGGTCGATTTTCCAGGCATTGGTGATGTCTTGGCGCGGGTCGGCGTCGAGGATCAGCAAATCGGCGAACTTGCCGGGCGTCAGGCTGCCGATTTCATTGACCCGGCCGATGGTCTCGGCCGAGCCCAGGGTCGCCGCGTGCAACACCGCCTCGGGCGTCCAGCCGCCGATCACATGGGCTTCCATCTCGAAGTGAAAACCGACGCCCGGCGTATTGCCGTGAGCGCCTATGCCGACCAGGCCGCCCTGGCGTTCGATGTCGAGCGCGCCCTTGGCGACGGTTGGGAAGACGTATTGCGACAGGGGCATCCACTGATCGAGCCGCGTCGTCATCTGCTCGACGGCGAAGGCCGGGGTGAAGTGCGTGAACTTGGCGTCCTCGCCGGGATCGTGGGCGGCGATGAAATAGTCCTGGCCCGAGGCGCCGCCATTAGTGATCTGCAGCGTGGTCGTATAGCTGGTGTGGCTCTTGGCCATCAGCTGGATGACGTCGTCATAGAGCGGAAACGCCACCAGGGCGTGCTCATTGCCGGAATAGCCGTCCATGATCTGGGTCAGGTCGAGCTTGAGCGACAGCGCGCCCTCGGTCGTCGGCTGCAAACCCAGTTGCAAACAGGCCATATTGACCCACTGGCGCACCCTGCGGTCGCCGGTGCGGTATTCCTTGATATTGTGCAGGCCATAATCGTCGCGGTAGCGCCGCAGCACGTCGAGCACCTCGTCGTAGGACGAGAAGCGGTTGAACGAAAAGATCGCCGTGCCGGTCGAGGGCAGGCGCGGCCCCAGCATCAGGCCGGCGTCGAGCAGGTCCTTGTAGGCGACCATGTCGATGCTGAGCGTCGACGGATCGAAGCTGGTCGTGACGCCGAAAGCCAGGCGCGAGCGCAGCGACCAATCGCTGAAATCGAGCACGTCGCGCCGCACCGTGCCGATATGATCGTGGGTGTCGACGAAGCCCGGCATGATGGTCTTGCCGCGGACGTCGCGGATCACGGCGCCGGCCGGAATGGCGACGCTGCCTTCCGGCCCGATGGCGGTGATGCGATTATTGGTAATGACGATATCGGCATCGGCAATGGCCGGCCGGTCCATCGGCAGGGCCAGCGCGCCGCGCAGGACGAGGATTTGGTCCGGCACGTCGCGCGGTACGGTGACGTCGGCAGGGTAGCTTGCCGGATGGCCGGGATCGGCTGTCCACGCCGGATGATCGGGCGCGTTCAGGGCGACGTCCTTAAGGTCGCGCACGTAAAAGGTCGAGCCCAGGGCATAGGTGATCCTTTGCCCGTCGGCCGACCATTCGAAGAAATCGGCGCCGGCAGACGTCAGGCGGCGATGCGGCAGCTTGGGATCGCCGAGGTCGACGACCGGTTCCTTGCCGTCGGTCGTGGCTTTCGGCATGGCGACCAAATGCAGTTGCTGCGCTACCTGGGCCAGGATCCACTTGCCGTCGGGGCTGAGGCGCAACTGGTCGACCGATACCGGGCCGTCCTGGAAATACCAGCCGGGGCCCAGCACCGACACCAGGTCCGTGCGCTTGCCGGTCGAGAGATCGATCCGGCTCAAGCCGGCGTCGGTTTGGACATCGAGCGCCGATCCACCGTGCTCGAAGGTCGGCCGGCCGCCCAGCGACAAAGGCGCGCCGATCGTTGTGCCCTCGCCGCCGGCGGTGGGGAAGCGCATCAGGGCGGCGGTGCGCAGGGCACCGAATTCCATATAGAGCCGCAGGCGATCGCGCTGCGCCGAGCGCTCGGCGACGATCTGCCGGCCGTCGGGCGTGAAGACGGGATAGGTGTAATAGTCCGATTGCCGGCTGACGCGCTGGGGCGCGCCCGTGCCGTCGGCGGCGAGGGTGAAGATGTCGCCCGCGCCTTCGGCGGTCCAGGTGACATAGACGAGGCGCTGCCCGTCCGGCGACCATGACGGATGATAGGCCGGCGCGGCGCCGGTCATTAGCTTACGCGGCGCGTCGGCGCCATCGAGCGCCATGACGTAGAGGCCGCCCAGCGCGCTGAAGACCACCCGCTTGCCGTCCGGCGACATCTGCGGCGCCTGGATCAGATGGGCGTGGACGGGGCCGGCGGCCTCGGTAATGACCTGGCGGCTGAGCGCGCCCAGCGACAGATGGAGGTCGGCCGTGAAGGGCAGGGGCTCGGCCTTGCCTGTGGCGACGTCGACGCGGGCAAAGCCGCCGTTCAGCGTCAGGTACAGGCTTTTGCTGTCGGGCGAGAAGCTATAGCGCGGGATGAGATCGAGCCAGCTATTGGCCTGGAGCTGGTCGTGGGTGACGGGAAAGCCAAGTGTACGATCGGCGCCGCTTGCGAGATCGCGCAGATGCAGCCAGGTCTGGTTGTTCTCGCGCATGGCGTAGGCGAGGATATGACCGTCCGGCGACAGCACCGGCCGGAAATAGGCGCCGGGATTGCGCGCGCGGCCGGAGCCATCGGGCTCGGTGACCAGGGTGTCTTCCTTGCCGGACGCGAGGTCGCGGCGGACAATATCCCATTCGTCGCGCTGGTCGGGATCGGTCGGACCCGTGTGGCGCGCCATGACCAGCGCCTTGCCGTCAGGCGAGGGCACGGCGCCCAGGCTGCTCAGCCACTGGCCGCGGCCGGGATCGGGATTGCCCTTGACGGGAACGACCAGGGTTTCGGTGTCGTCGAGCGTATAGTTCCACAGCTCATAGGCATTGTAGCTCGGCCGGTAGCGTTCGAGGAACACCGATCGGCCGTCCTTCGCCCATTCCGGCGACAGCAGATTGGTGTCGTCCTCGCCGAAGCTGATCTGGCGCGCTTGGCTGCCGTCGGCCTTCATGACCCAGAGATTGTCGGCGCCCGATGCATCGCTGATGAAGGCGATCCACTGGCCGTCCGGCGAATAGACCGGTTGGCTGTCGAAGGCGGGCCCGGTGCGAAGCGGCGTGGCCTTGCCGCCGTTTTGGGTGTCGAGGCGGTAGATATCGCCCAGCATGTCGAAGATGAGGCTCTTGCCGTCGGGCGAGACGTCGAGCGACATCCAGGTGCCGGTATGGGTGGTGAAGTCGATATGCCGCATTGGCGTCATGGGCAGGGTTTGCCCCTGTGCCTGGCGGGGCCTGACATCGCTGGTTTCGCCGCCCGAACCGTCCTTGATCCAGCCGACGGCCACGCCTTCGGGGAATTGATCCTCCTGCGCAATGGCATGGAGCGGCGCTGTGCCTAACGCCACGACCAGGGCAAGCGAGGCAAGGCGCGGGCCGGGTCTCATTTGCGGTACTCCGCCGGCAACTCGCCGGGCTTCGGCGCCGGATAGTAGCGGTCGCGCAGCTCGGTCTGGCGCGTGACCAGAGGGGCTTCGACACCCTTGACGAAGACCTTGAGGGGCGCGCTTGAGGGTTCGAGCGGATCGCCGTCCCACAGGACGAGGTCGGCGTCCATGCCTGGCGCCAGCGTGCCGTAGTGGTTGGCAATGCCGAAGATCTCGGCAGGATTGCGCGTGACGGCGGCCAGGGCGTGGTCGTAGTCCATGCCGTTGGCGACGGCGAGGCCGGCGGCCTCGCGCATGCCCAATCCGGCATTGTAGCTGAGATAGATGGGATTGCCGGAGCTGTAGAAGGCCAGTTTCACGCCGGCCTTGTCGAGCCGCGCGGCGTTGTCGAGGCGCGCGCCGATCTGGTCGAAGCTGATCGGCAGGTTGTCCATGGGGTCAAGGACGACGGCGATGTGGGCGGCTGCCAATGCGTCGGCGCAGCGCCAGGCCTCGTCCGCCCCCATGACGACGACGCGGATGCCATAGTCCTTTGCCAAGGCGATGGCCTGGCGGATGTCGGACTCGCGCTGGGCCATGATGACCAGGGGCACGGTGCCGTCGAGCACGCGGGCCAGCGCCTGCTGCTCGCGCACCGGCTTGGCGTCCTTGAGCTTCAGGGCATCGCGCGCGTCGCTAAGCGCGTTGCGCAGCAATTGCCACTGGCCGGCGCGCGAGCCGCCGGCGCCGGACAGGCTGGCGCTGCCGACCTGGGCATAGACGGCGGCGCGTGGCTGATCGACGATGTCGGGCGTATCATTGAGGTCTATGACGGCGGCCTGGCCGGTGAAGGGCACAACACCCGAGCCCGACAGATAGCTGACCGCACGGGTCAGACCGTCGGCGCGCGCCACCGGCAGAAGGACGCTGTTGGCATTGAGCGCATAGGTCACGTCGAAAGCGGCGCCCAGGGTGGCGTTGGTTGTCGCCATGTCGTTGGTCTCATCGGCCTGGCCGGTTTCGACGAGACCCAATTGCGTCGCCGCATTCATCAGGCCGGGCGTCAGTGTGGCGCCCTTTGCGTCGATCACCTGGGCATCGGCGGGCGGGGCCCCGCCGGCCTCGACGGACGCGATCTTGCCATCTCGGATGACAAGCGTGGCGTTGTCGATCTTGCCGTGGCCGGTCATCGGCCAGGCGGTGGCGTGGATAATGGCGACGGCGGCGACTGCCGCGAAAAAGGAGGGGGCGATCATGGCTGCATCTCCTCGCCGGCCGGACGTCCGAGCTGGAAGTCGCTCTTCGGCTGGTAACGGGGATCGAAGCGGTCATAGGCCTTGGCGCCGTCGACCAGCACCAGGTCGGCATGGCTGTAGATGCTGAAGGGGTCGGCCGACCAGACGACGACGTCGGCGTCGAAGCCCGGACGCAGCGAGCCCATGCGCGTCTCCAGCCCGAGCACCTTGGCCGGGTTGGAGGTGATCCAGGTGATGACGTGTTCGGGCGGCTCGCTCAGCCCGAGCCTTCGCCCGGCCCCCGCCGCCTTGGCCGCCTCGATATTCAGCCTCTGGCCGATGACCGGGCCGTCGGAATGCATGGTGACGCAGACGCCATCGTGGTCGAGGATGGCGGCGTTCTCGCGGATGCCGTCATTGGCTTCCATCTTGAAACCCCACCAGTCCGACCAAACGACGGCGCAGATGTGGTTGTCGGTGAACAGCTGCGGCGTCTTGTAGGCTTCGACGGCATGGTGAAAGGCCGTGATGCGGAAGTTGAACTCGTGGGCGATGCGCGTCCAGTTGTTCATGTCGTCGGCGCGATAGCAGTGGATGTTGAGCCTGAGATCCCCGTCGAGAATGGCGGCCAAGGTGTCGAGCTTGATGTCGCGCTCAGGCGGCGCGCCGCGGCCGCTCTTGGCATACTTCACCCAGGCGTCGCGATAGGCCTTGGCCTCGGTGAAGGCCTCGCGCAGCATGGCGGCCTCGGCGCCGCGGCTGTTGGGCTTTTGATTGAGCGGGCCGAAGTGCAATTTGGCATTGTCGCCGCAGGCCATCTTGGCCCCGGCCGGCGCATCGGGCACCATCATGTCGGTCACGGACGGGGCGGGAATAGGATGCAGGGTAACGGCGCGGCCGCTCATCAGCGGCGTCGAGCCCGGCAGGACCTGCAGGGTGGTGACGCCGTTCCGCAGGGCGTAGATAAAGGTGGCGTCGGCGGTGTTGACGCCGTTCAGGATCCAGGTGTCTTCCTCTTCCGGCGTGGCGGTTTCGGCCACGTCCGAGGCCTGGTTGTCGACCGAGGTCAGCGGCATGGCGTAGGTGCCGTCGTGGCTGTGGGGGTCGATAATGCCGGGCGTCACCCAGCGGCCCTTGGCATCGACGATCTCGACGCCCGGCTTGGCCACCAGATGCGCGCCGACGGCCACGATCTTGCCGTCGTGGATCAGGATGTCGGCATTGTCGAAGCGATGACCGTCGCCGTCCAGCACCGTCGCGTCCCTGATCAGCAAGTCGGTTCGCGGCAGCGGATGATAGGTCGAGACAGGAACGCCCGCCATGAACGGCAGCTCGATAGCGGCGGGGCGCGCCTTGACGGCCGCGTGGACGGTCGGGGCAAAACCCACCAAGGCGCAAACCGCCAGCCTCAAGCCAAATCGTTTCATTGCGCCTCTCGAAAATGGAACCGACGCGGACAGGGTGCCCGCGTCGGCGTCTCTGTCGAAGCTCCAGTCTAGAACTTCCGCGTCAGGGTCGCGATCACATTCTGACCGGCGCCGTAGGTACAGCCCGACGCGCTGGCGCAACGCGCCACGTATTTCTTGTCGAAGATGTTGCTGCCATTGACCGCGAAACGCCAGGTCGGCGTATCGTAGTGGACCATGGCGTCAAACAAGGTCGCCGCCTGACCCCAATAGACGACGGGATTGTAGGGGCCGGGCAGGGAGCCCGCGCTCGAGGAGGTATAGCGCGCGCCGAAGCCGAAGCCCCAGCCGGCCGCCATGCCGGATTTCACCGTATAGTCGGCGAACAGCGACAGCTTGTTCTTGGGTGTGGTCGGCAGTGGCGCGCCGACGTCGAGAAGGTTGTTCGGATCCTTGACGACCTTGCTGTCGGTATAGGTGTAGGAACCGTTGAGCGAGAGCTGTTCGTTCAAGCGGGCGACGAACTCGGTCTCGAAGCCCTTGACCTCGACCTCGCCGGCCTGGGTGCCATAGACCGGCAGGATGGACGAGCCCTCGGCGACGACGTTCTTTTGCTTGATGTCGAAGACCGCGGCCGAGGCGAACAGGTGCACGCCGTCGCCAAGGGTGCGGCCGTCGTACTTCAAGCCGGCTTCGGTCTGCTCGCCCTCGGTGGGCTTGAAGGTCGTGTTCGTGGCCGAATCCGTGCCGAGAACCGGTTCGAACGAGGTCGAATAGCTGGCATAGGGGGCCAGGCCGAAGTCGGTGACATAGTTGGCGCCGATGCGGTAGGTGAACTTCTTCTCCGTCGCCTGGGTGTCGGCATTGTCGTCATTGACCTTGTCGGAGTCGTAGCGGCCGCCGAGCGTGACGTAGAGCTTTTGATAGTTCAGCTGATCCTGGACATAGACGCCGGTCTGCTGCAGGCGCTCGTTATTGTACGGGAACCAGCCGGGCGTCGTGAACGCCGAGGCCGGGCTGTAGACCGGATCATAGAGGTCGATCG
>Ga0302314_10013577_pt1 | contig 13980 bp, 9 predicted proteins | sample III_Palsa_N2_3_FD_200533 | JGI IMG/M metagenome (GOLD analysis project Ga0302314, IMG submission 200533) | Peat permafrost microbial communities from Stordalen Mire near Abisko, Sweden - III_Palsa_N2_3 | ecosystem: Environmental > Terrestrial > Soil > Palsa > Peat permafrost | place: Sweden... | reverse complement strand
AGCATCTACATCCAGCCCGGCTACCAGAAGCTGTGCGGCGGCTCCGGCAGCAACCTCGGCGGGGCCAATACCGCGCTCGCGTTCGTGCGCTTCCGCCACAACGACTCAGACTTCGTGCGGCAGGCGCGCCAGCAGGATTTCATACGCTGGGCCAAGCAGAACTACAGCACCGATGACCTTGCCGCAAACGCGTCGACGCTCTTCGACACCTTTTCGCACAACGTTCAGACCGACCACTCGCTGCACACGGTCGACGGCATCGATGATCTGATCCGGCTGGCGGTCAATGCCAACGGCGCGAGCCTCAAATCGATTCCCTATCCGGACTCGGGCACCGAGACCATCAACGGCGAGGACGATGTGATCTTGAACGAGGCCGAAGCGGAGCAGGTCTACCAAAAGTTGATGACCCCGACCCCGCAGCCGCCAGCCGGGACCAGCACGACGGTCACCACGCCGACCGTCCCGAAGACCACGGGCAGGCACAGGGGCCACAAGCGCGCCCACGCCTACGTCCCGCCGGCCAGCGCGAAGATGATCTTGGACACCGATGACGGCGTCTCACAGGCCGCGCACCTCGGCCGGCCCGGCCTACCGATCTACTACCCGAAGTACATCCCCGACGACTACAGCTACTGCTACTCGCTAATCGGCAACTGCAACATCGGCTACGAACCGGCCTCCGCCTACGCCGCCTCGTATCCACGGCACTACTCGATCGTCGGAACCAACGGCAAGCGTTACCCGTCGTACGTGATGACGCTGTCCTACGGTGGCGGTGGTCAGACGGACACGGGCTACGGCTACTTCGCGTCTGTCCAGGGCACGACGTGGACGGGAGCCGGCCACGAGGCCGGACCGCCGATCCTGCATACCCCCAGCGCGATAAAGATCGTCCATGGCAGAGTGCTCTACGAGTATTCCCAGGGCGGCAAATTCACCGTGGTCGCGTGGCAGACCGGTAAGGCCGTGTACTGGATCTCCAACACGCTGGAGAACAACGTCCCGAACGACCAGATGGTCGCGATGGCCGCCTCCTTCACTCGTGCGGGCGCGTCCTGACTCGCGCCTAAGCTGCTCTGCGATGGTTACACGGCAAAGCCGCTGTCCGAGCGCGCGCGAGGGGATCGCATGCGCCTGATGCCGAGAACCGGTTGGGGTGTTGCCTGGCGAGGACTTTTGGCTCTGGTCATCGTCGTCGGCTGCGCTGCCGGCGCGACAGCAACGGCCGGTCTGCTGAAGGTCAAGGATGTGGTCGACGTCCTGAACACGCAGAAGCCGATCAAGAGTCAGCAGCTGACGCTGCCCGCGCCGGGGAAGCCGCAGACGCTGCTGCTGGTCGGCGTCGACCATCGCTACAGCGAAGGTCAGGCTTCGGCGGGGAACACCGACACGATGATGCTGATGCGGATCGATGATTCATCGACGACGATCAATGCGCTCTCGATCCCGCGCGACCTGGCGGTAGAGGTACCCGGCTACGGCGAGGAGAAGCTCAACGCTGCCTACTCTCAGGGCGGTCCGTCGCTGCTGATTCGAACACTGAAGGCCGACGTGTTCCCGCAGCTCAAGATCAACCACATCCTGCTGGTCGACTTCTCGAGCTTCGCCAACCTGATCAATGCGATCGGCTGCGTGTACGCCCAGGTCGACCGCCGCTACTACAACCACAGCATCGGGCCGGTCGAGCAAATTACCAACTACTCGAGCATTGATATTCAGCCTGGCTACCAGAAGATGTGCGGCGGCTCCCGCAGCAACCTCGGCGGGGCCAACACCGCGCTCGCGTTCGTGCGCTTCCGCCACAACGACTCGGACTTCGTACGCCAGGCACGCCAGCAGGATTTCCTGCGCTGGGCCAAGGAGAACTTCAGCACCAGCCAGCTGCTGTCGAGCGAGAACACGCTACTCAACGACTTCGCCCACGATGTCCAGAGCGACAGCCTGCTGCACAACACCGACGGGCTGATCGACCTTTTCAAGCTCGGGGTCAACGCCAACGGCAGCACACTGAAATCGATCGCGTTCCCGTACACCGGCTACGTGGACGTTGGCGGCGGTGACGACGTCGCATTCGTCGAGAGCGCGTCGGAGGCGGCCTACCAGCAGTTTCTGACGCCGACCCCGGAGCCACCGGCCGGGACCAGCACGACGGTCACCGTTCCGACCGTCCCGCCGACAACGGGCAAACACAAGCACCACAAGCGCCCCGGGTCGTATGTGCCGCCCGCCACCGCCAACATGACCGCCGATCCCGACGACGGAACCTCGCAGGCCGCGCACCTCGGCAACCCCGGGCTGCCGATCTATTACCCGAAGTACGTCCCGGACAACTACACGTATTGCTTCTCGATCACGGGCAATTGCGACATCGGCTACGAGCCGGAGTCCGCGTACGCGAGCTCGTACCCGCGGCATTATTCGATTGACGGCTTTGACGGCAAGAAGTACCCGTCGTACGTGATGACGCTCTCCTACGGATCTGGGGGGCAGACCGACATTGCCGAGGGTCAGTTCGTCACGATTCAGGGCACGACCTGGCCGGGCGCCGGGCATGCCGCCGGACCACCGATCCTGCGAACCCCAAGCGCGATCAAGATCGTCCACGGCCGGGTGCTCTACGAGTACTCCCAGGGCGGCGCTCTGACGGTCGTCGCATGGAAGACGAACAGGGCCGTGTACTGGATCGCCAACAACCTGCAGAACCTGCTCCCGAAGGACCAGATGGTCGCGATGGCCGCCTCTTTCACCCACGCGGCCTGACCGAGGCTTGGCGTGCAGAGGCCCTCGGAGCCGCTAGCCTACGGCGCCGTATGAGCAATGAACGCGAGCCGATCGCCGTCATCGGCACTGGATACGTCGGACTGGTAACGGCAGTCGGCTTTGCTGAGCTCGGCAACGAGGTCTGGTGTGTCGATATCGACGCCGCCAAGATCGACGGGCTGAACCGCGGCGAGATACCGATCTACGAGCCGGGTCTGGCCGACTCGGTGGCCGCCAACTCGAGTCGACTGCACTTCGCCACCGAGCTTGCGCCCGCGCTCGAGCGTGCGCGTCTGCTGTTCGTTGCCGTCGGCACCCCGCCCACCTACTCGGGCGACGCCGACCTCTCGGCTGTCTACGCCGTCATCGCCGCGATGCCGGCCTCGGATCGTCACGCGATCGTGATGAAGTCCACAGTCCCGGTCGGCACCGGCGCCGCGATTCGCCGCGAGCTCGAGCGCACCGGCAAGAGCGGCTTCGCCTACGTCTCCTGCCCAGAGTTCCTCAAGGAGGGCGCCGCGCTCGCGGACTTCCGCACGCCCGATCGCGTCGTCGTCGGAGACGAGGGCGACTGGGCCGGCGACGCCGTCCTCGAGCTGTACGCGCCACTCGGTGCGCCGGTGGTGCGCACGGATATCGCCTCGGCTGAGATGGTCAAGCTCGCCTCCAACGCCTTCCTGGCGACGAAGATCTCCTTCATCAACGAGATCGCCAACGTCTGCGAGGAGACCGGTGCCAACGTCTCGGAGGTGGCGCACGGCATGGGCCTCGATCGCCGCATCGGCGAGCACTTCCTGCGGCCCGGTATTGGATACGGTGGTAGTTGTTTCCCCAAGGATGTGACGGCGCTCAAGCAGCTCGCCGGCAACTCCGGCTACCACTTCCAGCTGTTGACCAGCGTGATCGAGGTCAACGAGCTCCAGAAACGGCGTGTGATCGCCAAGCTGCAGAAGCACATGGGCACGCTCGTGGGCAAGAAGGTCGCCCTGCTCGGGCTGGCCTTCAAGGCCGAGACCGACGATATGCGTGAGGCCTCGTCGCTGGTGCTAGCGTCACGCCTGCAGGGTGAGGGCGCGCGTGTCAGCGCGTTTGACCCCGTCGCCGAGGAGCAGGCCAGAAAGCTGATGCCGGACGTCGAGATGGCCGGGAGCGCGCTCGAGGCGGTGACCGGCACCGACGCGATCGTGCTCGTCACCGAGTGGCCCGAGTTTGCCGAGCTTGACTGGAACGCGGTTGCCGCAGCCACCAGCGGGCGGCTGATCATCGACGGGCGCAACTTCCTTGACGGTGCAGCCGCGCAGGCAGCCGGCTTCACCTACGAAGGCATCGGTCGTTGAGCAGCATCGCTGCCCACGGCTGGATTTGAGGCACTAGACGTGCAGGCATTGATCTTGGCCGGAGGCGAGGGAACGCGGCTGCGTCCGCTGACCTCCAAGGTGCCCAAGCCGGTCGTGCAGCTCGTCGATCAGCCGTTCATCGGCTACATGTTCGACTGGTTGCGCAGCCATGGCGTCGACGACGTGATCATGTCCTGCGGATTCCTCGCCGATGGCGTGAAGTCGGTGCTCGGCGACGGCTCGAGCTTCGGCATCCGCCTAAGCTATGTCGAGGAGCCCAAGCCGCTGGGCACCGGTGGCGCGTTGAAGTTCGCCGAGTCGCAGCTTCAGGAGCGCTTCTTCATGCTCAACGGCGACGTTCTCACCGACATCGACCTGACCAAGCAGCTCGAGCAGCACGAGCGCACCGGTGCGCGTGCGACGCTGGCGCTGATCGGCGTCGATGACCCCTCCGCATACGGACTCGTACGCCGCCGCGACGACTGCAGCGTCACCGAGTTCCTCGAGAAGCCCGGTGCCGACCAGGTGCTCGACACGAAGCTCGTCAACGCCGGCGCCTACATCCTCGAGCGTGAGATCCTCGCTGAGATGGCTGCGGCTGGGACGAACATCTCGATCGAGCGTGACGTCTTCCCGAAGCTTGTCGATCACGGCCTCTACGGCTACGAGGCCAGCGGCTACTGGCTCGACATCGGTACGCCGGCACGCTACCTGCAGGCCACCTACGACATCCTCGAGGGCAAGGTCCACACCAAGGTGGGGGACAGGCTCACCGCAAGTGGCATGCGGCTGCTGCCCGCGGGTGGGGTGGCCGGACGCATCGCCGCCCCGGTGCTGATCGAGGATGGCTGCGGGATAGCTGCCAATGCGACCATCGGTGGCCGCGTTGTGCTTGGTCGCGGTGTGCAGATCGCCGCCGGCGCGAACGTCGAGGACTCGGTTCTGCTCGACGGTGTCAGCGTCGGAGCGCGTACGCACATCCGTGGCGCGATCATCGGCCGCGACGTCGTGATCGGCGAGCGCTGCACGATCGACGGGCACGTGGTGCTGGGCGACGGCGTGCGGATCGGCAATGACAACGTGCTGACCGCGGGCGCGCGCGTGTTCCCCGGAGTCGAGTTGCCCGATGGGGCGATCCGGTTTTGAGCAGCGGACGCACACTGTCGCGTGACGCGGTCGCGGAGGTCGATGTCAGCGGCCAGTTCGATGAGGTGCTGTCGCTGCCCGACCACATGCGCGACGCGCTCTGGCGGGTTGAGTCGGCCAATCTGAAGCCGCACGACTCACCCGGCGGTCTGGTGATCGCCGGCGTGGGTGGATCCTCGGCAGGCGGCGCGCTTGCGCGCGCGGCCCTGGGTGATGCCGCCTCGCGACCGATCGCGCTGGCGCGCGACTACGCGCTGCCCGGTTGGACGACACCTGACACGACCGTGCTGTGTGCGAGCTATTCGGGCAACACCGAGGAGACGCTGGCGGCCTACGACGCCGCCCAGGCGCTCGGGGCCAGGACGATCGTTCAGACCACTGGTGGCAAGCTCGCCGAAGCGGCGCGCGCCGACGGCGTACCCGTGATCCCGCTGCCGGGTGGCTTTGAGTCGCGCGCCGCGGTCGGCTACGGGCTTGTCGTCGCGCTCGAGGTGGCAAGTCTCTGCGGCGCCGGCGAGAGCATGCGCGCCGAGGTCGACGTCGCCGCCGAGCACGCTGCCAGCCTGGCGGCGTCGTGGGGGCCGGAGTCGAGCGAGGGGTCGCTGGCAAAGACACTTGCGCGCGGCCTTCACGGCACGATCCCGCAGATCGCCGGCGCGGCACTGACGGCACCGGTCGCGTACCGCTGGAAGACGCAGATCAACGAGAACGCGAAGGCGCCGGCATTCGCGGCGGAGTTGCCGGAGCTCGACCACAACGAACTGGTCGGCTGGGACGGCGCCAGGGACTTCGGGGCATTCAGTGCGGTGTTCCTCGACGACTCCGATCTGCATCCGCGCGTGCGCCAGCGCGTCGAGCTCACACGCGGCCTGATCGCCAGCCGCGGCGCGGCGACCTTCCGGATCGAGTCGATCGGCCAGACGCGTCTGCAGCGACTCGTGTCGCTGGTCCTGCTCGGAGATCTGGTGTCGCTCTACCTGGCAGCGTTGCGCGGGGTTGACCCCGGACCGGTGACGGCCGTCGACTCGTTGCGTTCGGCCCTCAACGGCGGCTGAGTCGAGGCTTCAGCGTTCAATCACCGACATAACTGTCGGTTTCCGGACCGACATACGTGTCGGTTTTTCTAATAATCGAGCGCTGAAGACGCGTGAACCCAAGTAAACATGGGAAGACACGACGACATTGCGTCAGCCCGACTTGACAAGATGCCGTCATGAGTGAGGGGCAGCGAACGCAGTCGAGCGCGTCCACGCGCGCGCTGGCACTGGGCGCTCTGCTGCTCGCGGTCGTCGTCGTCCTATATCTGGTGCTGAGCAGCGGTTCCTCCTACAGAGTGCGGTTGCTGTTCAGCGACGCCAGTGGCCTGGTGACCGGCGATCAGGTGATGATCGGCCCCTCGAGCGTCGGCGCGGTGCAGTCGATCACGCTCACCCCCAGCGGTCAGGCAGCGATCGTCATCGCCGTCGACGGCAGCGCATCGCCGGTCTACCAGGGCACCGTCGCCCGGATCGAGGAAAACGGGCTGGCCGGTATCGCAAGCCACTACATCACGCTGCAGCCGGCGGATGCCAAGGGCAGCTCCCAGATTCCGTCGGGCGGGACGATCCCGCAGAGCGACACCTACGCCGAGGTCAGCCTCGATCAGATCTTCAACACGCTGAACCCAAAGACACGCACGGGGCTCAGCAACATCATCCAGGGCGAGGCGACCGCCATCAAGGGCAAGGCGCTTGCGGCCAACCGCACGCTCCAGTACCTCGATCCGCTGCTGCAGAGTACGAGTCAGTTCACCGGTGCACTGGATCGCGATGAGCCCGCATTCGATCAACTGCTCGTGCAGGGCGCGCAGACGATGCAGCTGCTCGCGTCGCGCAGCAGCCAGCTGACCGACCTCGTCAGCAAGGCCGATGCCGTCACCGGCACCGTCGCCGGCCAGTCGAAATCACTGTCTGATGCGCTCGCGCTGCTGCCTTCGGCACTCAGCAAGTCGACTACGACCTTTGCCGGCCTGCGCAAGACGATCGGCACGCTCGAGCCGCTGGTCTCCGCGACCAAGCCCCAGGTCAAGCAGCTTGCGCCGTTTGCCACCGCCCTCGACCACTTTGCGACCGCGGCGACGCCGACACTCGGTGAGCTCGCGACCCTGATCTCGAACCCGAAGGGCTCGGACCTGATAGCGCTGTTGAAGGAGGCGCCGGCGCTCGAGCGTGCCGCCAGCTCCGGCTTCCCCGCGATCGTCGCCTCGCTCGCAGCACAGACCTCCTCAGGTCAGATCCAGGCGCTGCGCGAGTACGTACCTGACATCGTCGCCGCGCTTGCCAACACCGGCCAGATGGATGGCTACTACGACGCCAACGGGCACTACGGGCGCGGCGAGCCGTTCTACGGCGAGTACGGAATCAGCGGCGGTACGCTCACCAACCAGTCCCCGGCCGACCGCTACAACGGCCTGACGGTCGTCAAGACCGGCCGCTGCCCTGGCGGCGCGACGCAACCGGCCGACGGCTCGATGCCCGAGTCGGCGTCCGGCTGTGACACGACCAACACGCCGGCGGGACCATGAGACGCGCCGTTGCCCTGATCGCTATGGCGGTGGTGGTCGCGGTGATCGTCGTCGCGCTCGCCACGTCGGTCGGCCGTGGCTCTGGCGGCTACCGCGTCGAGGCACTGTTTGACGATGCCGGTTTCGCCGTTCCCGGTGAGCAGGTGCGGATTGCCGGTGCTCCGGTGGGTTCGATCTCGGCGATCTCGGTGACAAAGAAGAACCTGGCGGCGGTGACGCTCACGGTCTCGAACCGCGACTTCGTGCCGTTTTATTCCAACGCCACCTGCACGATCAGGCCACAGTCGCTGATCGCCGAGCGCTACGTCGACTGCACCCCCGGTAGCTCCAGCCAGCACCGGTTGCGTCGCATCAAGAGCGGCTACGGCAAGGGCAGTTACCTGTTGCCTGTCACCCAGACCAGCTCACCGATCGACCCGGACATAGTCCAGGACGTCTCCCAGGACTCGGTACGCGAGAGCCTGTCGGTGATCCTCAACGAGCTCGGCACCGGGCTCGCGGCGCGCGGCTCGGACCTCAACAAGGTGATCCTTCGTGCCGATCCTGGGCTCCAGCAGACCGAGCGGGTCTTCAACGTGCTCGCGTCCGAGAACAAGGTGCTCGCCAAGCTGGCAACCGACTCCGACACGGTTCTGGCACCGCTTGCCAAGACCCGCAGCTCGCTGGCTGACTTCGTCGTGCAGGCGAACCGGACCGCCACCGCCAGCGCCGCCGAGCACACGCAGCTGGCGGCTTCGATCAGGCTGCTGCCGCCGTTCCTCAAGGAGCTCAAACCGCTGATGGCTGATCTCGGCCAGCTCGCCAGCCAGGGCACGCCCGTGGTCAAGGATGCGGGCTCGAGTGCGGCGGCGCTCGATGCCGAGTTCAAGACGCTTGTCCCGTTCGCCTCGCGTGCCAAGACCGCGATCACCGACCTCGGCAACGCCGCCCAGCAGTCGCAGAGCTCGCTGGTCGATTCCCAGGGTCTCGCGCAGCAGCTGGAGACCGTCGGCAGCTCCGCCGAGCCAACTGCGGAGTCGCTGCAGAAGCTGCTCACCAGCCTCAACTCGACCGGCGGCATCGCACAGCTGATGAGCCTGCTCTTCTATGGCGTCGGCGCAACCAACGGGTACAACGCCGACGGCCACTACATACGCCTTGCGCCCGTGGTCGGATCGTGCACGGCCTACGCGCGCACCGCGATCGCCGGCTGCAGCGCCAACTTCAGCGGTGCCAGCGCGAGCTCAGCGTCCGCGAAGATCGCTCGGAAGGCCGTCGACGAGGTGGTCGGCAAGCAGTCGGGCTCGTCGAAGCCGGCCGACACGGCCCGTCTCAGTGGCCTATTGAGCTATCTGACGGGGAGCAAGAGCTGATGCTTCGCCGTCGCGGCAACTCGCCGTTCTCCAACCCGGTGCTGATCGGGGCGCTGGCGGTGCTCGTGATGGTCGTCGCGGTCGTGCTCGCCTTCCAGGCCAACAACGGGCTGCCGTACGTCCCGCGCTACACGCTGCACATCGAAGCGGCCAACGCCGAGGAGCTGGTGCACGGGGCAGAGGTCCACATGGGCGGCGCGCTGATCGGCAACGTCAGCAAGGTCACCGCCGCCCGCAACAAGAGCGGTCAGCCGATCGCCGTGATCGACGCGGAGCTCGACAAGAGCGTCGAGCCGCTGCCGGTGGACACCCACTTCACGATCCGGATGAAGAGCTCGATCGGCGACAAGTACCTGGAGGTGACGCTCGGGCACTCACACCACAGCTGGCCCAACGGTGCGACGGTGCCGCTCGGCCACACCAGCGCGACCGTCGACCTCGACCAGGTGCTGGACATGTACACGCCATCGACGCAGAACGGCGTCGCCGACACCACGCTCGGCTTCGGTCAGGCGCTCGCCGGTCGCGGCAGCGGGCTAAACCAGGCGATCGGCGCGTTCGTGCCGCTGGTCACCAAGCTCGCCCCGGTGATGCGCAACCTCGCCTCGCAGCGCACCAACCTGAAGGGCTTCTTCAACGGCCTCGGTGCCTTCGTCGGCGCGCTTGCTCCAGTCAGTCGCGAGCAAGCCGAGCTCTACGCCAACCTCGACACGACTTTCAAGGCGCTGGCCGGCGTTGCCAAGCCGTACCTGCAGGGCTGGATCGAGCAGACCCCGCCGACCTTCCAGGCGGTGGTCTCCGACGGTCCCGCGATCGGCAGCTTCGCGACCGACACCGCGCAGCTGTTCGCCGACCTCAAGCCCGGCTTCGACACGCTGCCCACGGCCACGCCGCAGATCACCGCGGCGCTGAAGGCGGGTGTGCAGACGCTGCCGGGCACAGCGCGCTTCGATCAGCAGACGATCGCGCTGTCTCATGCGCTCGCGGCGTTCGGCGCCGACAGCACCGTGCAGGCTGGGCTCTCGCGACTGTCGCTGGCTGCCACGAGCCTCGGCAAGCCAATCGAGTTTCTCGCCCCCGCGCAGAGCACCTGTAACTACGTGACGCTGTTCCTGCGCAACCTCGCGAGTTCGCTGTCAGACAACATCGGCACCGGGACCGTGCTGCGGTTCGTGCTGGTTGCCATCGACAACGACATCGTCGGCGGCGAGGCGGCTCCGTCGAGCACGCCGTACACGTCGACCTCTCTGGTCGGCGGCACCAAGCATGGCCCGCTGCACTTCGACCCGTACCCGAACACGGCCGCGCCGGGTGAGACCGTCGAATGTTCGGCGGGCAAGGAGCCGTATTCGCCGAATTCGGCCGTGATCGGCAACCCGACGAAGAACGTCGGCACCGCGACCGAGAAGACCAACTGATGAGCGATCCGGCCCCACCGCTCAAGATCCGGCGCCGCAAGCCGCGCGTGTCGAACCTCCAGGCGGCGATCGCCGGCCTGATCGCGGTGGCGATCGCCTGCTACCTCGTGTTCGGCGGCGGACTCCCGTTCAGCGGCTCTTCGTTCGTGCTGAAAGCGGCGTTTACGAGCAACACCGACCTGCACATTCCCTCGCCGGTGCGCATCGCCGGCGTCGACGTCGGTGAGGTCACCGGAGTCGATCGAATCAACGGCAGCCCCAACGCCGGCATCGTCGTCATGGACATCGATCGCGACGGCCTGCCGATTCACTCCAACGCAACCGCCCAGATCCGCACGCGCATCTTCCTCGAGGGCAACTTCTACGTCGACCTCGAGCCGGGCACGCCGGAGGCTCCGATCCTCAGCTCCGGCGCGACCCTGCCGGCCGCCAACACCTCGGGTCCGGTGCAGCTCGACCGCGTGCTCTCCGCGCTTGATACGAACGCACGCGCCAACCTGCAGAAGCTCGTCCAGGGCTTCGGTGCGGCGCTGAACAAGCCGGGCGCGGATGGGACCACGGGCGCCCAGGGCCTCAACCGCGCGCTCGACTACTCGGCAAACGCGTTCGAGGCCTCCTCGATCGTCAACCAGGCGCTGCTGGGCGAGAAGTCGGGCGATCTCACCGGCGCGGTGCGGGGCGAGGCCGAGATCTTCCGCGGGCTTGCCGCAGCCGGCACGCAGCTGCCCGGTCTGATCTCGAGCTTCGACACCACCATGAGCGCGCTGGCAGCGCATCAGCAGGACCTCGGTGCCGCGATCGCAGCGCTCCCGGCCCTGCTGCGCTCGACACTCGGAGCCGACAGCGCCCTTGAGGCCTCCTTTGCGCCGACCGAAACCTTCGCGCGCGACCTGATTCCGAGCATCAAGCAGTTGGGGGCGACGATCAACGTCGCGACCCCGTGGCTCCAGCAGCTCGCAAAGCTCTCCTCTGAGGGCGAGCTCGGCGGCCTGCTGCGGTCGCTAACCCCGGCGGTCGACAACACCGCCGTTGCCGTCAAGAACACGACTCCGCTGATCAGCGGCGCGGCGACGCTGTCGGAGTGCTTCACGAAAGTGCTGGTCCCAACGGGCAACGAGAAGATCACCGTTGACAGCTCACCTCCGGCTGGTCTGGCCGTCTACGAGCAGCTGTTCGAGAGCGCCGTCGGCCTTGCTGGGTCGACCCAGAACTTCGACGGCAACGGCCATTACGTGCGCGCAACGATCGGCGGCGGCGCAAACCAGATCCAGACGCAGACGCTCTCAGGTGCCGGTGCGCTGTACGGCAACTCCGTGCTGCCGGTGCTTGGAACCTTCCCCTCGTTCCCATCGACAGGCGCGGCGCCGACCGTCAAGTCGAGTGTTCCGTGCTACAGGCAGACGGCCCCGAACCTCAACAGCGCGAGCCAGGGGAACGGACCGTGAGACACGCGATCAGGACGCACTTGCGGGACTTCGGTGCTGTCGCCGTGCTGGTTGTGCTGGCGATCGCGACCATTGGCTACATCCTCGAGCATCAGCCGGCCTTCACCCTCGGTCGCAGCTACTACCAGGTCAAGGCCGTGTTCGCCGACGCCGCGGCGGTCACCGCCGGCCAGGGTCAGTCGGTCACGATCGCGGGCGTTGAGGTGGGGCTGATCGGCGGCGTACAGCTCGAGCATGGCCAGGCCGTGGTGAGCATGGACATCTTCAAGAAGTACGCGCCGGTCTACCGCAATGCCACCGTGCTGCTGCGCCCGCGGACGCCGTTGAAGGACATGTACCTGGCGCTCGATCCCGGAACCGCCAGCGCCGGTGCACTGCCCGAGGGTGGGACGCTCGGGATCGCCAGCACCCAGCCCGACATCGACGTTGACCAGATCCTGAGTTCGCTAGATGCCGACACCCGCACCTACCTGCTGCTGTTGCTGTCGGGTGGCGCACAGGCGTTCAACGGCAAGGGCGCTACCGCCAGCAGTCCCAGCGCCGCGACCGCGGCTGCGCTCGCCGCCGACTTCAAGCGCTTCGCGCCGCTCGACCGCAGCGCTCTGAACTTCACGAAGCTGCTCTCACAGCGCAGCTCGAATCTGCGTAGCGCGATCCACAACCTCGATCTGGTCGCCAGTTCGCTCGGCGGAGTCGACACGCAGCTGGCCTCGCTGGTGAAGGCGTCCGACACCAACTTCCAGGCGATCTCCTCACAGGACCAGCAGCTCTCCCAAGGCATCTCGCTGCTGCCCGGGGCGCTCCAGCAGACCAGCTCGACGCTCAACAAGGTGCAGCAGTTCGCCGCGGTCAGCGGCCCGGCGCTCAAGCAGCTCGAACCGTTCGCGCGTGACCTCGGCCCGGCACTCAAGGCACTGAGGCCGCTGGCCAAACAGACGACACCGGTGATCGAGAAACAGCTCGAGCCGTTCGCCTCCAACCCCGGAATCCGCAAGCTCGCCCAGACCCTGGCTCCGGCGGCCGAATCGCTGGCCAAGGCCGCGCCCGCGTTGTCGGGCTCGTTCTCAGTGCTCAACAAGCTGGTCAACACGCTCGCCTACCAGAAGTCCGGCGGCGAACCCAGCTACCTGTATTGGGGCGCCTGGCTCGCCCACAACCTCGACAGCCTCACCTCATTGCAGGACGCCGAAGGCCCGATCATCCAGGGCCAGTTCCTCGCCAGCTGCCCGTCGCTGAACCTGCTCGAGGTGGCGCTGCAGCCCGGTACCCCGTCACTCACCCCGATCCTCGACATGTTGAACGCGCCCGACTGGTCGAAGATCACGAATTGCTACGCCAGGTGATCAGCGCATGAACACCATGGCGCCAAGCAAGCTCAAGATCTCGGTGATGATCGCCTTCGCCGCTTCGTGCGTAGCGCTGCTGCTGTTCCTGTGGCTGTCGTTCGGCGGATCCGTGCCGTTCGTGCCGCAGGGCTACCGGGTCACGGTCGAGTTCGACCAGGCGGTCCAGCTGGGCACCCAGGCCGACGTCGACATCGCCGGTGTAACGGTCGGCCGTGTCGTCAGCGTCGGCCTTGATCACCGCACCGGCCTGGCCCGAGCCGTGCTACAGATCGAACCGAAATACGCGCCGCGGCCCGCGAACACACGCGCGATCCTGCGCCAGAAGACGCTGCTCGGCGAGACCTATGTCGAGCTCTCATTCGGGAACCCACGCGGGCGGATGCTGCGAGACGGTGCGCTGTTACCGCAGGCACAGGTTGCACCGACGGTGCAGCTCGACCAGATCCTCGACGCCTTCGATGCCAAGACGCGCAGGGCGTTCGAGACCTGGATGCAGGACGACGGCATCGCCTTCACGAACCGCGGGCAGGCATTCAACGACGCGCTCGCCGAGCTCTACCCGTTTGCCGGCAACGTCTCCAACGTGCTCGCGGTGCTCGATCGCGACCAG
>Ga0302314_10013575_pt1 | contig 13980 bp, 12 predicted proteins | sample III_Palsa_N2_3_FD_200533 | JGI IMG/M metagenome (GOLD analysis project Ga0302314, IMG submission 200533) | Peat permafrost microbial communities from Stordalen Mire near Abisko, Sweden - III_Palsa_N2_3 | ecosystem: Environmental > Terrestrial > Soil > Palsa > Peat permafrost | place: Sweden... | reverse complement strand
CGGTGGTCCAATCCCGCTGGCTGCCCGACCCCATCGCCTATCCGCACGAGGCGCCGGAGCATGAAGCCGCGCCGGCCTCGGCGGACCTGTTCCAAGGCCCCATCTTCCGCGAAGAACATCATGCCGGTGGGGACTTCGACATCGCCGACGTCGCGCCCGCCAAGCTGGGCTTCGCGCCCTTCCTGATCCTGGCCTTCGTCGGCCTGATTATCTTTGCCGCGGCCGCGACCTGGGCTTTCAACGCCCACTCCAGCGGCGGCGTCGTCAACCCGATGACGGTCGGCGTTGGCATGGGCCTGATCGGCATCGCCTGCGTCGGCTGGGCCGTCTATTCGCTGCTCTCCAAGTTCGGTGAGTGGGAAGAATAGCCGACCCAAACAGCCATCGGGCACAGCAAAAATTTCGCGCCTTTCGGAGGGCCGTGGTAAGCGGATCGCATGATCCCGAACCATGGCCCTTCTTTTGATTTCGCCCTCGGCGAGACCGCTGACGCGATCCGCGAGACCACCAGCCGCTTCGCCGCCGATGAGATCGCTCCGCTGGCGGCGGAAATCGACCGGACGAACGACTTTCCGCGACAGCTCTGGCCCAAGATGGGCGAGCTTGGCCTGCACGGCATCACCGTCGAGGAAGAGTACGGCGGCCTTGGGCTCGGCTATCTCGAGCATGTGATCGCCATGGAAGAGGTGTCGCGCGCCTCCGCCTCGGTGGGCCTGTCCTACGGCGCCCACTCCAACCTCTGCGTCAATCAGATCCGCCGCTGGGGCACGCCGGAGCAGAAGCAGCGCTACCTGCCCAAGCTGATCAGCGGCGAGCATGTCGGCGCCCTGGCCATGAGCGAGGCGGGGTCAGGCTCGGACGTCATCTCCATGAAGCTGCGCGCCGACCGCCGGGGCGACCGCTATGTGCTGAACGGAACCAAGTTCTGGATCACCAACGCCCCCCATGCCGACACCCTGGTGGTCTATGCCAAGACCGATCCGGAGGGGGCGAGCCGGGGGGTGACGGCCTTCCTGATCGAGAAGGACTTCAAGGGTTTCCACTGCGCCCAGAAGCTGGACAAGCTGGGCATGCGCGGCTCCGACACCGGCGAACTGGTGTTCGAAGACTGCGAAGTACCCGAGGAGAATGTCATCGGCCCGGAGAATGGCGGCGCGGGCGTACTGATGAGCGGTCTCGACTATGAGCGCGCGGTGCTGGCGGCCGGCCCCCTGGGCATCATGCAGGCGGCGCTGGATTCGGTGCTGCCCTATGTGCGCGAGCGCAAGCAGTTCGGCAAAGCCATCGGCACCTTCCAACTGATGCAGGGCAAGGTGGCGGACATGTACGTCGCGCTGAATTCGGCCAGGGCCTACGTCTATGCGGTGGCTCGCGCCTGTGACGCGGGCCGGACCACCCGGTTCGACGCCGCAGGCGCCATCCTGCTGGCGTCCGAGAACGCGGTTCGGGTGACGCTGGAGGCGATCCAGGCCCTGGGCGGCGCCGGCTATACCAAGGACTATCCGGTGGAGCGCCTGCTGCGCGACGCCAAACTCTATGACATCGGCGCCGGCACCAACGAAATCCGCCGCTATCTGATCGGCCGGGAGCTGGTCGGGGAATAGGGGCGGGCGCCGGCGATCACGCAGAGGTGTTCGCGGCGGGCTGCACCCGATTCACCGGCTGGACTATGAGACTACACGGATATTGGATGGGCTGGCTGCTGTGCGGGCACTGAACAAAAGCATCTTGCCCATCCTGGGGGCGACCGCGCTGCTGCTGGCGGGCTGCGCCAGCCGTCCGCGCGAGTTCGCGGCCAACTGCCTGTCATCCTCGCAGAAGCCCACCGCCGAGCTCCTGTTCGGGCTCATCGCCGGCGGCGCGCCAAGCGTCAGCGAGGCCGAGTTCCGCCGCTTTGTCAGTCGCGAAGTCAGTCCCCGCTTTCCCGATGGCCTGACGGTGGTGAACGCCACGGGCCGCTGGGCGCCGCCCGCCGGTTCGGACATCGGCGACCAGCCCAAGCTGGTGATGATCGTGCTGCATGGCGGCGCTGACGATCAGGCGAAACTGGCCGCGATCCGCGCCGCCTATCAGGCCCGGTATCACCAGCAGTCGGTGCTGCTGCCCGCCGATCAGGACTGCGTTTCGCTCTGACCTGATCCGCGGGCTAGCCCTGCTGGCCCCAGGTCGCGAACATGCCGACGGCGGCCGCAAGCATGACCAGGGTGGCGGCCCAGCCGACGATCTTCAGGCCGGGGCCGAGGGTGAACGGGCCCATCACCGTCTTTCGGCTGGCCAATACCATCATCATCGCCATCACCGGCACGGCCACGACGCCATTGATCACCGCGCTCCAGAACAGCGCCTTGATCGGGTCGATGTGGATGAAGTTGAGCAGGATGCCGACCACGAAGGCGCCCACGATCAAGCCGTAAAAGGTCGGCGCCCGGCGCAGCTTGCGAGCCAGCCCCACATGCCAGCCAGCGGCTTCGCCCACCGCATAGGCGGCCGATCCGGCCAGCACGGGTACGGCCAGCAGGCCGGTCCCCACGATGCCCAGGGCGAAGATGACGAACACGAACGGGCCGGCGACGGGCTTCAGCGCCAGGGCGGCCTGGGCCGAGGTCTGCACATTGGTCACCCCGTGCGCGTTCAGGGTCGCAGCCGTGGTGATGACGATGAACACCGCCACCATGTTGGACAGAAACATGCCCATATAGGTGTCGATCCGGATGCGCTTGAATTCCTTCTTGGCGCTGTCGTGGTCGCGCTCGAGCGGCTTGGCGTCGGTGCGCTCGTGCGTGTCGTCGGCCTCTTCCTCGGCCTGCCAGAAAAACAGATAGGGGCTGATCGTGGTGCCGAGAATGGCCACGACCGTGGTCAGATAGTCCGGCTTCAGGCTGATGTTCGGCACCACCAGGTGGTAGCCGACCTGGGCCCAGGGCATGTGCACAACGAAGGCGACCCCGACATAGACGAACAGCGAAAGGGTCAGCCACTTCAGCCAGACCACATACTGGCTGTAGCGGGCGAACACCTCGAGCAGCATCGAGACTACCCCGAACGCCAGGATATAGGCCCAGACCGGGCCGCCGACGACCAGCTGCAGCGCCGCGCCCATGGCCCCAAGGTCCGCGCCGAGGTTGATCACATTGGCGATCACCAGCAGCAGCACCAGGACGTAGAGCACGGGCGCGGGATAGTGCTGACGTATGACTCCGGAGACGCCCCGGCCGGTCACCCGGCCGATCCGTGCACTGATCTCCTGGATCGCACACATCAGGGGCCAGCTGAAGAACAGCACCCAGCCCAGGCCATAGCCGAACTGGGCGCCGGCCTGGGAATAGGTCGCGATCCCGCTGGGATCATCGTCCGACGCGCCGGTGATCAGGCCGGGGCCAAGCACCTGAAGAAACTTGCCGGGCGCGGCCATGACCTGGCTGAACGACGGCCACCTAGGCCCCGGCGAGTGTATTTCGTCAGCCATTTGAAGCTCCAGCACCGCCCTATGCTAGCGCAAATGCCTGACTAGACTATTCGATCCGTCTTAAGGCCGTGCTTGCGCCTGATGCTGTTCGGCGGCATCAAGTTCGGGTTTGCGAAGGTGGGTCCGCACCGCGTCGCCGCCAGTTCCGAACTCCATCAACTGGTCGGTGTCGGTGGAATAGGTGGGCCATTTGGGGCCGGTCGCGCAGGCCGGCGCGCCGGTCTTGGCGAAGGCGACCCAGCAGGAATGCATCAGCACCGCCTCGGCCTTATCTTCCGCCGACGGCGGACCGAAGGGACCAAACCAGTTGTAGGCGTAGGGAATTTCCGACGCATGCCCGGCGCCGGGAGCGGTCGCCCGGTCGGTGGTCTTCACATAGGAGAAGAAGTAGAGCCAGGCGGGCGAGCCCTTGGCGTTGAAGCGTCCGGCGATCCAACGGGCCGGCGCCCCAGCCAGGCCGTTGACGAAGTCGGTTTCCATTTTAGGCGTCACGCCAGGGGCGCCGGCGATCAGCGAAGCTTCGAAACTGTTGGTGCCGATCATGATCGGGACGTCCTGGCCCCGCCCGGCCGCGAAGGCGTCATAGGCCGACCGGGTCACCATCCGCCCGTCGATGGTCGTGCCAGCCAAGCTGCGCACGGTATTGGCGGCCAGCAGCTTGTCGGCGGGAACGGCGCGGAGCTGGTCCGTGGTCGCGGCGGCGCCCGGCAGGCCGAGGTTGGTGGCGATGGTGACGCCATTGGCTTCCTGCTTGGCCAGCGATTGAGCGCCGCCCCAGCCGATGTTGCTTTCCATGATGGCCCGGTTGAACAGGCCGTCGGCGGCGGGCATGCCCAACAGGTCGACGATGTCGATGGCGCCGGCGCTCTCGCCGAAGACGGTGACGTTGTTGGGATCGCCGCCAAAGGCCTTGGCGTTGCGCTTGACCCATTTCAGCGCCGCGATCTGGTCCATCAGCGCATAGTTTGCCAGAGGCTGCGACCCCGGCGCTTCCTTGGTCAGGGCTGGGTGGGCGAAGAAGCCGAACGGACCCATGCGGTAGTTGATGGCCACATAGACGATCCCGTCCTTGGCGAATTCCGAACCATCGTAGATCGAGCCGGAGCCCACCACGTTGGCGCCGCCATGGATCCAGACCATGACCGGCGCGCGGACCGCGCCCTTGGGCGCGAAGACGTTCAGGGTCAGGCAGTCTTCACTGATCGGCCCGCTGGCGCCGCCGCCGTTGGGCCGACCGCCCGGGTTCATGACCTGCATGCAGGACGGGCCGTTCTTGCTGGCGTCGCGCGCGCCGGTCCAGGCGACGGCGCGTTCGGGCGGCTTCCAGCGCAGGGCGCCGATGGGCGGGGCGGCATAGGGGATGTCGCGATAGACCGCTACGTCGCCGGAGGCTTGGCCCGCCAGGGCGCCGCTTTCGACCTTAGTGGTGACCGGCTCGGCGCGGGCGGCGCTGGCGGTGATCACCGCGGTCAGGGCCGCGATCAGCGGCATGGTGGTCTTCATCGTCGTTTCCCCCGGATACATTGAGCGGCAGGATGCAGAGGCCGTCGCCCCGGCGCAATGCTTTCCGACACTTTTACGCTCACCTTACCGCTGCCCGCGGCGCAACCGGCTGCCGCCGCTGAAGACGCGGTCGTCGTGGCTGCGACGCCCGCCGTTCCGGTCCTCGCGCCTGTCGCACCGAGCGCCACCTCGCCAAGCCGATCCTGGCGCCGATGCTGTTGGCGGCCCTGAAAGAAGCCTCGGCTGGCGCCGAAACGGCGCCGGATGAGCTTCGCCAGGCGGTCTGGCGGGGCTCACCGGACGCCAAGCTGGAGATAGCTGCCGGCGGCCCAGCGAATCTGTAGCGGCGTTCCGGCGTCCGCGATGGACTCGTCGCTGACATCCCGTCCCGTGCCATAGTTGATCTGGACATCGGGGCGTTTGGGCGCGCCGACCACCGCGACGATCCGGCTCCCCGCCGCGACCAGACGGGCGGTGATGGTCTGGCTGTCGAACGCCAGCGTTTGCGGACGCCCGGGCTGTAGCAGCCGCCTGTGAGCCCTGTCGGCCATATAGCTGGCCCGGCCGAGATAGGAGGCCAACGGCAGAACGCCGCCATCCGGGCGCTGTTCGAAGAGGTCGACGGACAGGTCGAAGTCGCGCTTGTTGGTGACGACGGTGAAGCGGCCATGGAACAGGCCGTCGACCTCGGTCGCCCTGGCCAAGGGCGCGGTGGTGAAGACGAGGGCGTTTCGGGCGTCCAGGCCGTTCTCGGGCGGCTCATAGTCGGCGTCGCTGCGATCCGCGAAGTTGACCTTCAGCTCAGGGCCCTGGTGCGCCGCCGGGGGAGGGGTTCGGCTGAAGGCCAGCTGGGACTGGTCCGGGTTGTCGGTCAGATAGAGGCGCATGGGTTTGCCGGCCATCCGCGCCAGGCTGGAGACGTGGCGCCACTGGTTGGCGCCCATCACCTCGAAATTGATCCGATCCCTGAGGATATTGGGCAGCGCCGCGCCGTGAAACACATGGTCGAACCATTTCAGGCGAATGTCCTGCAGGTCGATCCGGGCTGCCGGATCGATCGTGTACCCGTCCACCACGGGCAGGACGCCGGTCTGCATCGCCGTATGGTGATAGGGGCCGACTAACAGGCGATGATCCGCTGACGGACGATAATGATAGTGCTGCTGCAGATAGTAGAGCGCGCCCACCATGCCGCCGTCGTAGTAGCCGGTCTCGACGAACACCGGGATGTCCACCTTGGCGAACTCGCGGCCATAGGGAAGCAGCCGCTGCCAGTAGGCGTCGTAGCTGGGGTGGTCCAGCCAATGGTCGAATACCGGGTTGGGTTTGCCGTCGATCCGGTCCAGGTCGCGATAGGGTTTGCCGCTGACATACCAGGCCCGATTGAGCGCCTCCCAGCGCGCCGTTTGATTGTAGGTCGCATCGTCCAAAGCCTTGGTGTCGGTTGTGTAGAAGGGCCAGGGATAGATGAAGCTCTGGAACACATTGCCCTGCATGGGGGTGTCGATGCCGGGCGCGTTGCTGGCGTTGGTGGCGATGGCCTTGAGCGCCGGCGGGTGGTGCTTGACCGCGGCCCACTGGGTCGAGGCGTTGTAGCTGCCGCTGAACATGCCAACCCGGCCGTCGCTCCAGGGCTGGCGCGCCAGCCAGCCGATCACCGTGGCCGCATCGGCGCCGTCGTGCTCGTAAGGGACCACCGGGTCCGGGCTGCGCCCCTTGCCGCGGGTATAGGCCACCACGCCGACATAGCCGTGCGCCGCCATCTTCACCGCGTCGGCAAAACTCCAATCATCCCGGGCGTAGATGGTGAAGTTCATCAAGGCGACCCGCTTCGCCGCGCTGGCGTCGCGCGGCCGAACCAGCATCACCGCGATCTTCGCGCCGTCGGGCGTCGGGATCAGCAGGGTGTCATCGATAGTGAATCGGCGTTCGGCGTCAGCGCGGAGGGGCGAGGCGCTGGCCGGGGTCAGATATCGCCACGCGATGAGCGCCTCGTGGGCGGAGATGAGGTCCGCCGCGGAGGCGCAGGCGCTGAGGACAATGCCATCGCAGGCTTTCCGCGCGGCGGCGTCGGCCTGGCCGAGCGCGTCCAGGTCCGCGTGATACCAGGCCAGGGCGTCGGCCATCTGGGTGCTGGACAAGCTGCCGTAAAGCTCAGCGAAGGCTCGCCCCACGGCAGCATCCGGGGCGGCCGAGAGCGCCTCATACTGTTTGGTTCGGGCATAGATACGCCAGGGGATGAGAGCATTCGCCCGCGCGGGCTCGCTTGACCGGTAGACGGTTTGCAGTCGCGCCATCGTCGCTTCCGCCTGGGCATAGTGGCCGGCGACGAGTTGCAGTCGATACAGCCTGGTCAGGTCCGCCGGCGTGGTCGCGGCGGCGTAGGCGGGCAGCAGCGCCTCCGCCGCCGCCTTGATCTGGGGTTCAGCCTCAGGAATCGGTGGGGTTTCAGCGGGGGTGGCGAACACACGCCCGGCAACGAACAGGGCGGCGCAAAGGGCGATGGCGCCTGGGGAACGAGAGGTCATGGGGGGCTCCGGTTGACCGACCGGATATCGATGGCGGCGACGGACCGATGAAAAATCGGCCAATGGTCGCCGGCGTGAGGTGAACGGGCGCCAGGACGCGGCTAGATGACCCGGTCGCGCAGCAGCCGCGATCCCGCCCGGCTCGCCGATATCCTCTCGCCGTTCTCCATGTGCAGCAGCATGCGCCCGCCGCCCGCTGGCTCAGCCCGATCGACGTGGTTCAGATTGACGATCCACGAGCGGTGAACCCGCACGAACCGGGTCGCATCCAGGGTCTTCTCGAACTCGGCCAGGGTCATGCGCACCAGGTGTTTTCCGTCCAGGGTCGTCACCTCGGCGTAGTCGTCCGCGCCGGCGATGCAGATGACCCGATCGACTTCGAGCGGCCTGATGTCGTCTCCGCTGCGAATGAAATAACGAGACGGTTCGGAGTCGCGCGGGGTCCCGTCGGGCGCCGGTTCAGCGTACGGGGCCGCATGAAATGGCGCCGCCGCGCCGATCTGGGCGCGCCAGGCCTGCATATAGGTCAGGGCCGCGAGGACGCCGTAGATCGTCACATTCTCCAGGATCTGCCAGGCTGAGCCTCTGGGGCCAAAGGCGCGCACGGTGAACTCGGTCGCCGACACGCCATTCTCCAGGCCTAGCAGGATGATCAGCAGCCAGTAGGAAATCAGCGAAAAGGCGGCGCAGAGGACGATGTGGCCCGCGGCTTGAACTGCAAGGCTGTGTCCGACGAGCCGGGTTGAGATGACATGGCGGGCGGCCGCTCCGAAAATCACCACCGGTACGGTGTTGGCGACCCCGCCCGCCACGGCGGCGATGAAACCCTGCTGCAGCCCTACCCAGATCGTGGTCGTGTAGGCCAGGAAGATGACCGCGATCGCGATGAGGTCGCCGCCAAGCCGGCCGCGCCCCGATCTCTTGGTCGCGATGTCGACGAACTCGCTCATCTCACACCCAGTGGCCTGCGACCTCATCATAGGGTCGGAGACGCTCGGGCTCCAGGCCGCTCGCCCTGGATGGACGCCGAACGCTCAGTCCGGCTTTTGCGCGGGTTTCACATAGGTGGGCAGGACGCCATAGAAATCGTCCACGCCCGCCGTCAGGGCGCTGACCATGTCCCGTTCAGCCTGGCTGAGGTGCGGATTCCAGATGTCGATGATCAGCACGGCGCGCCAATCGTCGCTGTTGTTCCACGCCTCGTGCTCGATGGTGTCGTCGAACACGAAGGCCTCGCCCAGCTTCCATTCCCGGGTTTCCGCGCCGACTCTGAAGCCGCAGTCGGGGGGGATGACCAGCGGAATGTGGACCACCAGCCGGGCGTTGTTGACGCCGACATGGGGCGGAATGCGCGTTCGGGGCTCAAGGATGGAGAACATGGCCGTCGGGGCGCAGCCGGGCAGGTCGCAGGGCGGCCAGGCCTCCAGCGCCGCCGCGGTGCGCGGGCAGCGGGCCAGGTGGTCCGGGAAGGCCACGCCTTCGCGCCACAGGAAGTAGGCGCCCCAGCGTTTTGAATTGTTGAGCTCCCGCCACTTGTCCGCCACCGGCCCGGGCAGCGCCATATAGGGCTGCAGCGCCACGGGCCCTTCGGCCATGACGGCAAACAGTTCGGCGCGGATGTCGTCGGTCGCCGCCTCGATCGAGGCGAGCCAGGGAAAGTCGTCCCGGTGGTAGAATTCGATGGCGGGCAGGTGGGGAAAGTACAGGAAGCTGGGTTGCGGCCGGTAGACGGGCCGCTTCAGCAGAAGCGTGTCCATGGCCTTGTCGAACCGTTCCAGCCGCTCGCCCGAGTAGCGGTCTCTCAGGGCCTGCAGCCGCGTCTCCATGAAGCTCTCGAGATCACGGTTGTTGGCCTCGATCACCGCCCTGGCGTTCTGCAGCAGCGGCTGCATGTCCGGGGCCAGCTCGGCATTGGCCGGAATGGATTGCAACGCCATGCGGTAGGTCGCCGCCGCGGTGCGCAGGTCGCCCTTGGCTTGATGCAGCGAGGCCATGTGCAGGAGGCCGTACAGGTTCCGCGGCTGGATGGCCAAGACCCGGTCGAGGGCGGCCATCGCGTCATTATCGCGGCCGAGCCGGCGCTGGATCGCGGCCAGGTGCAGCCATGAGGTCGGGTTGGCGGGATCGCGCTTCACCGATTGATTGATGATCTCGAGCGCCCCTGCAGGATCTCCCGCGCGAAGCCGCTTCGAGGCCATCTCGTTGAGCACCAGGGGATGTTGCGGCGCCTCCGCCTGGGCCTGCTGCAAGATCCGCTCGGCTTCCGAAACGCGCCCTGCCGCACGGTCCCGGCTCGCCATCTCGAAGAGTTGGCGAATACGTAAATCATCCGCCAACATACTGCGTTGACCTCCTGAATTGCTTTTTAGTATGTCCGACCGAGTCCTTGGGACTACTTAGGTTTTTCAGTCACGAATAAGTCATGCGAAGAAATACTGTCGGACATCGTCAATTTATTGAATCGTACATTATAACACGAGGGCTAAATCTGTGTTTCAAGTCAGAAATGCGGGATTGAAAAATATGACACTTTGAATGGCGCGCCATTATACTCGTCGGCCTCGACCCCGAGAGAGAGCCCCGCGGCCAGCTATATGGGTGCACGGCGGAGGGGCATCCGCATCTGGTGCTGCTCGACGAAGGGCTCGAACCCAAGCATCAGCAGGCCGGCGAGCGCCGGACTGCCCTGAGGCTCGTTGGCCAGGCTCGCCGTCCGGGCGCCGGTGGCGGCCAGCAGCGCGGCGATTACCGTGGCGTCCTCGGCGGCCAGATGCCGGATCGTGATCGCGTCATCGGCGCGGGTGTAGAGCAGGAAGGCGTCGTCGAGGGCGACCGCTTCCAGACCCGCGATGCGTGCGAGGCTGGGCGCCGAACGTTGCCAGCAGGTCGCTCGCAGCGGCTGTCCGAGCAGGTGCGGCGCATCGGCTTGCGCCGCTGGTCGCCCACCGGCCGGCAAGTCACCCCTGACGCTGACCAGCCGGTTCGTCTCGTGAAAGCCGACGCGTTCGTAGGTTCGTTTGGCCTTATCGTTGCCGACCAGCACTTCGAGTTCGACCTCTGTCGCCCCGGCGGCGCGGGCGCTGTCGAGACAGTCGGCGACGAGCGGCAGCGCCAACCCGCGCCCGCGCCAGGCCATCGCAACGCCAAAACCGCCGATCCAGGCCCGCCGACCCCGAAGGCCGACCAGTCCCAGGCCGACCAAGCCGCCCTCGGCGTCGAACCACAGGGGCGAGAGGTCAAGCGCCACGTCATTGTTGCGGATATGCGCGGTCATCTGCGCCGACCCCATCACGAGCGGCCTCATATAGCCCTCGTAGACCGTGTTGAAGGCCGGCGCGATCGCCGCCTCGTCCAGGGCGGCGAGGGTGGTTCGGGTGATGATCGGATCGGTGATGGCGATTTCCCATCCAGGAACCGGGCGCGGCGCGCCCCTGGTCAAAGCGAGTCTCCTCGCGACACGGTAAGGTCTCGCCTACATAGTGGCCATTACGCTGAACTTGGAGATGAGGGGAGCCTGACTTTGGGCGTCGCCATTTTCGTGTACGGTCCGGGCGCGCCTGCTCATCGAGACCCGGCGCAAAGGGTTTGATAAATCGACTAAATGAAGCCGTTTCAATCACATAAGCTGTCCGTCGCCCCTATGATGGACTGGACGGACCGGCATTGTCGGGCTTTCCATCGCGGGCTGACGCAGGGAGCGCTGCTCTATACCGAGATGGTGACCACCGGGGCGGTGCTGCATGGGGATCGGACGCGGCTGCTGGGCTACGATCCGGCGGAGCATCCGGTGGCGCTGCAGCTGGGGGGGTCCGACCCGGCCGACCTGGCCGAGGCGGCGCGGATCGGCGAGGCCCTGGGCTATGACGAAATCAACCTGAACGTCGGCTGCCCTTCCGACCGGGTGCAGAGCGGCCGGTTCGGCGCCTGCCTGATGCGCGAGCCGGCGCTGGTGGCTGATTGCATGGCGGCGATCTCGAAGGCGGTGAGCATTCCGGCCACGGTGAAATGCCGGATCGGCGTAGATGATCAGAACCCGGATGAAAGCCTGTTTGACCTGGTGGACCGCTGCGCCGATACCGGTGTCCGCACCGTGGTCGTCCATGCCCGAAAGGCGTGGCTGAGCGGCCTCAGCCCGAAGGAGAACCGGGACATCCCGCCGCTGGACTATCCTCTGGTCTATCGCCTGAAGGCGGAGCGGCCTGGCCTGACCATCGTCATCAACGGCGGCATTGGCTCGCTGGATGAGGCTGAGCGGCATCTGGCGCATGTGGACGGGGTGATGCTGGGCCGCGCCGCCTATCACGAGCCCGGCCTGCTGGGCGAGGTGGACCGCAGGATATTCGGGGAGGCCGTCGCCGACGTGTCCGCTCAGGAGGCGGTCGCGCGGTATCGGCCCTATGTGGTTGCCCAACTGGAGCGTGGGGTGAGCCTGGCGCCGCTGATCAAGCCGATGCTGGGCCTGTTTCATGGCCAGCCCGGGGCGCGGGGCTGGCGGCGGATCTTGACTGTCGAAAGCGTACGCGCGGGCGCGGATGTCGCGGTGGTCGATCGTGCGCTGGCGGTTCTGGACGAGGCCGCGGCGCGCCGGCAGGCGGCCTAGGGCCTGAGGATCAGGGCGGTGGGCGTCGCTTCGAACTGCGACAGCCGGCCCAGATAGGTCATGCCGAGCAGGGACGTCTGCAGGCCATGGTCGATCACCAGGGCGTCGACATTTTCGACCTCCGCGCCGGCGACGGACACGCTGGCGAGCTTGATCCGCGCCGCCTTGGCCTGGCCGTTCGCAGTGGCGACGCTGTAGTTGTAGTCGAGGGCCTTGGGATCGAAGCCAAGCCGCGTCGCGTCTTCGGCGGTGAGGGCGACGGCTGTGGCGCCGGTGTCGACGAGAAGGTGCACGGCGCGGCCGTTTACGGCGGCTTCGGCCCAGTAGTGGCCGTCGGCGCTCTTGCTCACCTGGGCGGCCGAGCCGCTGGCGGGGCCGGTCGAGGCGTCGTCAGCGACGACCTGCGCCGGGCGAAGGTCCGTGGCGCCACCGGCGTGGCCATAGGTCAGGACCGCCTTGGCCGAGGCCGCGGCAGCCAGTGCGCCAACCAGACCGATCATTGCAAATTTGAGCATCGCAGCGCCCCGCCAATTCGGCTTGTCGCACCCGTTCTGGGTCCAATTGACCGGGACTATGCGCGCGGAGCTGTTTGCAAGCCGTGAACGGCGAATCAGTCCGCTCAGGCGTCGCCGAGCTTTCCCGGACTGATGCGCGAGCGGCGGGCGGGCAGGGCGGCCATGAGCGTCTTGCGCTCGTCGTCGCTGAACCGCTCCCAGCGGGCGATCTCCGGCAGGGTGCGGAAACAGCCCAGGCAAAGCCCGCTCTGGCCATCGACCACGCAGACCTTGATGCAGGGGGTGGCCACGGCGCGGCGCGGCATGGGCTGGGGGGCGTCCATCATGCTCATGTGCCCTTCGCTCGCTCGGTTCGCAAGTCGTCAGGAGGGGATCGCGTAGGCGACGGTCGCCTGGGCCGCCAATCGATCCGGGCTCTCGGTCCAGAGCCTTACGTCCATGGTGGCGATGCGGCGGCCGAGGCGCAGCAGATGGCTCTCGGCCACCAGCTCGCCGGGCTTGGCGCCGCGCAGGAAATGCATGGTCAGGGAGGTGGTCACCGCCATCGGCACTTCGCCGATATGGGCCAAAACCTGGACATAGGCGGCGTGGTCGGCGAGGGCCATCAGGGTCGGGCCGGAGATGACGCCGCCGGGACGTAAGGTGGCGGGATGAAAGCGCCGGATCACCCGCGCATAGCCCGGCCGCACCTCGACCACCCGCGCCAGCATGTCCTGGTCCTCGACGTCGAAGGCGCGGCCGAGGAAGTCGTTGAGTTGGTCGGCGGTGAGCTTCAGGGCGTCGGCGCTGGGAGGCGTGATCATGCGAGGCTCCGGGTGAAGAGAATAACCGATTGTATCATCCTCGGCCCGGCAAAGCTGGAGCCGCTTTGCACCCGCGCGCGGCCGGGCTATGCCGCCGCCCATGACCGACGCACCCCTCGACGACATTCGCGCCCTCATCGCCGACGCTCCCTCGGCGGGTCCGACAAGGCCTCAGGGCGCAGGCCTTGGGTCGCTGGGGGCGCTCGCCGAGTGGATCATCGCCTGGCGGGGCGACGCGACCCTGCGCCGGCCGATCCTGGCGCTTTATGCCGGCGCCCATGCGGGTGAAGATGTAGGCGAGGCCCGCGCCTTCATGGAACAGGTCGCCGCCGGGGACGACGCCGTCAGTCGGGCCGCGGCGCATCTGGGCGCGGGGCTGGATGTCTACGATCTGGCGCTCGATCGGCCTTTGCCACCCGCACCGGCGCCGGCCATGAGCGAGCGGGAATGCGCCGCGACCATGGCGTTCGGCATGGAGGTGATGGCCAAACAGCCGGACATCCTGGTCCTGGTGGGGTTCGGCCCTGGCGCGGACGCATCGGCCCGGGCGGTGATCGCGGCCATC
>Ga0302314_10013573_pt1 | contig 13982 bp, 16 predicted proteins | sample III_Palsa_N2_3_FD_200533 | JGI IMG/M metagenome (GOLD analysis project Ga0302314, IMG submission 200533) | Peat permafrost microbial communities from Stordalen Mire near Abisko, Sweden - III_Palsa_N2_3 | ecosystem: Environmental > Terrestrial > Soil > Palsa > Peat permafrost | place: Sweden... | reverse complement strand
CCGTCGCCCAAGGATCCCGGATGCCTCGTCTCATGCCTGCCGACCGTCGCCGCCAGCGCGGCTTTACCCTGCTCGAACTCCTGGTCGTCATCGCCATTCTGGGATTGTTGGCCGCCCTGGTGGCGCCGCGGGTCATGACCCTGTTCGGCAATGCCAAGCAGAAGATCGCGGCCCAATCGATCGGCCAACTGACCGACGTGCTCGAGTTCTACCGGCTCGATGTCGGCGCCTATCCCTCGACCGACCAGGGGCTGGATGCGCTGGTAACCGCGCCCTCGGGCGTTGCCAACTGGCATGGACCCTATCTGAAGGACGGCAAGGCGCCGGTCGATCCCTGGGGCCGGCCGTTCCAGTACCGCAATCCCAGCAGCCGCACCGGCCAGCCATTCGACATTTGCAGCTACGGCGCCTCCGGCCAACCCGGCGGCAGCGGCGAGAACGCCACCGTCTGCAATGGCCCGTAGCGGCTAGCCGCCGACCGGCGTGTCCCACACCAGCAGAGCATAGCCGCGCGGCAGGCCGGGGCCGATGCGGACGACGGCGCGGCGGGTGAATTCGCCGCCTTCGGGCAGGTGGGCCGCGGCGGTGATCGTGACGCTGTGATAGGCCATCGGCACCGCCGGGGTCGCGAACCCGGTGGCGCCCGGCATTTGGCCCAGCGCGCGCGCCACGATCGGATCGGCGCGCGCCGGATCGGCGATGCCGATCTGATGCACCGACAGATGCGGCTCCAGCCGAGCCGCCAGATCGGGCGGCATGCCGATCACCAGCCCGACATCATCAACCGATTCGAACGGCGAGAAGCTCGGCTGATATTTGAGGCCCGCGGCCCGATAGCGCTGGACGATGGTCGATTGCTGCTCGGGTGGGTTGCCGCCGCGCCAATCGACGATGCCTTGCGTCAGGGTTTGCGCCAGGTTCTGGTCGGCCCCCAGCACGACCAGCAGCGACTGGATCAGGGCAGGATCGGCCAGGTTCGGATTGACCTTGCCCGCCTCGTCGTCGATGCGGACATCGACCGGCACCGCGCCGACGCTCAGATGTCGCGGCGCGCCATCGGCCTGCCAGCCCTGGTCCGAGCCGTCGGCCAGGTGAAAGATCGCCTGATGCACGGCGCCGTCGGCCGCGGCCTCGGCCGTGGCGTTGGCCATCAGGTTGCGGGCGATCTTCGCCTCCATCCGCCCGCTCGTGCCCAACTCGGTCACGATCAGTGCCAGCAGCACCAGCGTCCAGAGCACGACCAGCAGCGCGAAGCCGCGGTCGTTGGTTCGAGCCGCGGCCATCGCCATCGCCTACTTGCTGAGCACGGCGTTCGGGTTGGTCGAACCGGACGCCGGCAGGGCGTTCAGTTCCTGCGGCACCAGGCCGGCGCGGTTGATGTTGAGCCGCAGATCCTCGGTCAGCGAGCGGGCGTCGCGCTGGTCATGGACCACATGCGGGGTGATCAGTACCAGCAGTTCGGTCCGCGTCCTGGTATTGGTCTGGGTCGAGAGCAGGCTGCCCAGCACCGGGATGTCCTTCAGCCAGGGAATGCCCGCGTTGCCTTCGCTGACATTGTCGCGGATCAACCCGGCGAGGCCGACGGTCTGGCCGTCCTGGATCACCACCCGGCTCTGCACCTTGCGCTCGGAAATGGTCGGCGAGCCGATGTCCGAGGTCGAGGTGGTCGAGGGTTCGCTGACCTCCTGCGAGATGTCGAGCGTGACCAGGCCGCCGGTATTGACCCGGGGGATGACCTGCAGGATCACGCCGGTCTCGACATAGCTCACGCTATTGACCGTCGCCGGCAGGGTCGTCACTTGCGAGGTCGTGCTTTGCGTCAGGATCGGCACATTGTCGCCGACCTGCAGGCTCGCCTTCTCATTGTCGAGCACCATGATCTGCGGCGAGGACAGCACGCGCACGTTCGTCACCGACTGGAGCGCGCTCAACGCCTCGCGCACGCCGCCATTTCGGGAGGTCCCGGCCAGCACGAAACCGGGCAATGTCCCGGCGATCGCATTGGTGGTGCCGGTGGACAGGACGCTTTGAATGCCGCCGCCATTGAAGAAGAACTGGGTACCGTATTGCAGGTTGTCGTTGAGCGTGACCTCGGCGATGGTCGCGTCGATGCGGACCTGCAGCGGCAGGATGTCGATCTTGTGCAGCATCGCCTCGATGACGCTCTGCTCCTCGGGCGTCGCATAGATCAGCAGCGCATTATTATGCCGGTTGGCGATGATGCGGATGCTGTTCGGATTGTTGTCGTCGTTGCCGGACGGGCTCGACAGCGCGTCCTGGGACGATGACGAATTGCTCTGCGGCGTGGCTGCGCCGAACTGGCTCTGCGACCCGCTGCTGCCGGGCAGGCCGCCGCTCGTGCCGGGCGTGCTGCTGCCGCCGATGCCGCCCGACCCGCCGATGCCGCTGGTCGGCAGACCGCTGCCGGATTGGCCCGACGAATTCGAATTCAGCGTGACCTGGTCGAAGTTCGGCGCGGTCGAGCCCGAACCGCTACCGCTGCTGCTGGAGACATGACCGGGCGTGAAGGCCCGCTGCAGCAGGTTTTCCAGATCCTTGCTGTCGCCGTTCTGGACGTAATAGACGTGCCAATTGCGCGCGGTCGCGTTCTTGGCGCGGTCGATCAGCGCGAACAGGCGGCGGGCGTCCTGGATGTAGCGGCCTTGGGACGACACGACAAGCACGGCATTGACGCGCTCCATCGGGATGACCTTGACCAGGCCGGCGGTCGGGCCGTCGGCCTCGCTGCCGAAGGCCTTTGACAATTCGCCGGCGGCCTTGGTCGGATCGCCGTTGGTGACCGGGAAGACCGCGTAGGATTGGCCGGCCAGCAGATCGATGTCGAACGCTTGGATCAGGCCGATCAGCGCTTGGCGCGCCGACGGATCGCCGCTGACGACCAGCGCGTTATGGGTCGGATCGGGACTGACCTTGCCGCCCTCGGTCACGAACGGCTCCAGCACCTTGGCCAGATCCTTGGCCGAGGCATAGCGCAGGGTCACCATCTGGGTGCCGGAGCCGACGGCGTCGGCTCCGACCAGACTGGCGTTCGCGCCGGGTCCGCTGGACGGCAGCACGCGATAAAGCCCATTCTGTTCGCTAATGGTGGCGCCGTTCTGGGCCAGCAGCGTCTGCAGGATGCCCAGCAGCTGATCGCGCGCGACCGGCTGCGCCGTCTCGATCGTCGCCGTGCCGCGCACCGCCGGATCGATCGTATAATTGACCTTGAGCGTGCCACCCAGGATCGAGCGGGCGATCTCGCGGATGTCGGTATCGACGAAATTCAGCGTCACGTCGGCCGGTCCGGCCGTGCCCGGCTTGCGCCCGCCGGCACCGGCGCTCTCGATGCCCAAGGCCACCTGCGGCACCGGCGTCGCCGCGGGATTGGCCGCGAGCGGGCCGCTCAGCCTGGCGCTGGCGGCGCCGCGATCGCCGGCCGCATCGCCCGGCAGGGCCGTCAGCGGTTCGGCCGGCTGCCGGTTGCAGGCGGCGAGGGACAGCAGAACGACGGGAACGATCTGGTGGAACTTCATCTGCGGTTTGGCGCGGCGGGCGCGCCCCCTGGCTGGCGACTAGCGGGTTGCGGGACGGCGGGACGGGCTTGGGTCGGTGCGGTCTGTCCCGCGAACGGGTTCGGCACGCCGGCCGGCAGCTGCATGCCGCCGGGCAGGTATTGGCGCGGGTTGTTCGCCGGCGGCCGCGGCACGCTGCCCGGTGTCATCGGATCGACCGTCGGTGTCGTGGATGACAATGACGGATCTGGTTTCGGCTGCAGGATCTGAGTGCCCTTGGGGCCGGTCAGCGTCACGCTGTCGGCGGTGATCTGCAGGATCTGCCAGCCGGCGATCTGGTCGCCCTCGGCCAGGGTGACGGTCTTGCCCTCGTTGGCGGGCTGGAAGATCGCGCGGCGCTGGGTCGGGTCGATCATGATGCCGGCCAGCCGCGGCATGTCGTCCGACACGGCGCCGACCGCGGCAGGCCCCGCCTTGGGCCGCCGATCGACGGCGAACAGCGGCCGGGCCAGGATGATCGGCACGAAACCCGCGACGTCATCGACCGCGGCCGCCGGCAGACGGCTCGCCTGGATCGGCGCCGCGACGGTCGAGGCGGGGGCCGGCGTGTGGACGGCCTCCAGCGCGATCAAACCCAGCAGTCCGGCCGAAATCACGCCGAGGCCGGCGAGGCTGATGTCCCGCGGCGTCATGGCGTGCCTCCGCTGCGGAAGCCGTAGACGGTAAAGCCCACATCCAATGCCGAGGCCGTGACGCCCGGCAGCACGATCGGCGAGCCATGGATCTGCAGATCGTCGATCAGCATCGGCGGCCGCGACTGTTCGATCTGGGCCAGCAGCTGGACCAATACCGGCAGCGGCGCGCTGATGCTGAGCTTGACCCCGATCCGGCGGTAAGGGCCGGCCGGTTCGGCGGTAAGCGTTTCGGTGCTGGACAGCGTGGCGCCGGCGGTGCCGGCGAGCGACTGCAGCTGCGACTGCAGGGTGGCGCCGGCGAGCGCGTCGGTGGCCCCCTCGAAGGTGGCGGCCCCATTGTTGGCCGGCACGGCCGCGGCCCGGATCTGAAGCTCCGGCAGTTCGGCGGCCAGCCCCGCCATGCGGGCGGCAAGCGCCGTGCGCTGCGCCAGCTTGGCCGACTGGGCGTCATAGAGGTCACTCAGCGGGGCCGCCACGCCCAGCCACAGCACGATCGCGGCCAGGACCAGCAGGCCCAGAGCCAGCACGCGGCCCTGGCGGCCGCTCGGCAGGGCGGCCGCCATCAGGGCGTGACCTCGGTCGCGATCGAAAAGATCTCCTGCCGGTTCGCTTCCAGCTTGGTGACCGGGGCGGCGAAGGCGGGGTTCTTGAAAGTAGGGTCGGCGGCGAGCGCTCCCAGCAGCCGGGCGGCGGCGGCCGACTGGCCGATCAGCGACAGCCGATGGTTCTTCAGCGACAGGTCGGTCAGATGGGTGTCGTCGGGCAGGGCCTGGGTCGCGGCGGCCAGCACCTTCAATGGATTGGGCAGCTTGGCGCGCTCGGCCGCGATCGCCTCGCCGCCGCCGCCGGTGATCTGCCGCCGCAGCTGCGACGCCTGATCGACTGTCGGCTGCAACGTGGCGATGGTTGCCTCGACCGAGCGGAAGGCCAGCGCCTGCTTCGCAAACGGCAGGCCGATGGCGATCAGCGCCAGCACGGCCGTCGCGAGTGCCAGCCGGGGTACGGCGCGGCCATTGCCGCGTTTTGTGCTGTGATCGAGCTGGATCGGCCGGACCGTGCCGTCGGCGAGCACGGGGGCGAGCATGGTCGGCGTCAGATCGGCGTTGCCCAAGGTCCGGATCAGATCCTCGATCGGCGCGCGGGGCACCAGCGACAGCAGGACCTTGAGCCGCCCCTGGCGCCGGTCGCGCTCCAGCACGGTTGCGTCCCAATAGACCTCGTCGATCGCGAACGGCGTCTCGCGGTCCATCTCGAAGCCCAGCACCCGGTCGAGATCGCGCTCGGCGGCGAGCGGCAGGGTCAGTTGTTTCTCCAGGAGGAAGTCGGCGGCGAGGCGCAGCACGGTCGCGGCCGGCCGGCCGGGCAGGGCGCAGGCTTGCTTCATCAGCCGGAGACCGGCGGGATCGAGCGTGAAGCGGCCAAGCCGGCTGGTCTGGCCGCGCTTGCGCAAGGCGACCTCAACCAGGTCGGGCGTTTCGCCGACGGTCAGCAGAACGGCGTCATGGTCGAGCGGCGTCGCCCCGGCCAATCCGGTCGGCAACAAGGCACGGAGCTGATCGCTCCACCATGTGAAGAAATTGCCGATGGTCACGATATCCCGCGCACGCCCCCGAATTCATTCAAATATATCACGTGCTTGCAGCGCGCCCCCACGGCCGGCCGCATGAGTATTAACCTTGTCCGGCGACAGATGAAAGAGGCTGCCGCCTCAGCCGCCTCCTTCCGCGATCAATGGCGCCACGATCATATCCGGCCAATGCCGCTGATCGCCCTTGGCAAAAACGAGGTGCAGGCGAATCAATATCGGGGCGGCGACCACGGTCCAACGATCCTGCCAGCCCGGCGCATCGCCGCCGGCCTGCCAATAGGCGAAGGAAACGCTGTCGACATTGTCGACGATGACCGCGTCGCCCGTGGCCGGCGCCGCCGTGTTCGGGTCGATCAGCACGCTGTCCCAATGCAGCATCAGCCGGTGCCGGTCGTCGAGCCTCAAGGTGATCTTGGCTCGGCGCGCACCGGTCGCGACGGCTTGCGGCAACACGCTGTCGAACGTCATGCGATCGGACGCGCCGACGAAATCGTTACGGCCGTGCAACGCACCGCTGGTGGCGTTGGTCAGCAGGCCGCGGATGGTCCGGTCGACCGCGTCGAGATCCGCGGTCCGGTCGACGAGGGCTGCCTGGCGCGTCCAGGCGGCCATGCCGAAGCGCATGCCCTGGCTGAGGCCCGCCATCAGGATGCCCAGCACAACCAGCGCCACCAGGACTTCCATCAGGGTGAAGCCGCGCTCACTGCGCATTGCCCAACCCCATTCGTTCGCTGCGCAGCACGAATTCGCGATTCTTGCCGGCGTCGTGCCACGAGATCGCGACGACGATGGCATAGAGCACCGGCGGCGGCGGGCCGGCGATCGGGCCGTTGGATGCCGTCTGGGCGCGCGCCACCTGGGTGACGCCCAGGCGCCAGTGAAAGCCGCCGCCGTCGTCGCCCTCGCTCTCGCCGGCGACGGGCGAGGCATCCCGGCTGATCTCGGCCATGTGCGAGCGGGCGCGCGACACGGCTTCCTGGTAGCGGCCCGCGGTCTCGACCGACAGCAATCCGCCCGAGGCCGCCCGGAACAACAGGCCCAGCGCCAGGGCCGCGATGGTGAAGGCGATCAGCACCTCCAGCAGGGTAAAGCCCCGTTCGGAGCGCGGGGGGTCAGTCCGCATCGCCGACGCTGACCCGGCCGTTCAGCCAATCGATGCGGATGCGCATCGGCCGGCGGCCGTCCTTCAATTCGACCCGACCGCCGGTCGAGCTGCCGTCGGGCAGGAAGCGAATCGCCGCCGCCGTGCCGCCCGCCGACTGGCCGGCGACGGTCAGCACCGCAATCTCCAGATTGCGCGGCAGTTGGATCGGCTTGTCCTCGCCGATCCGCCACTGATGCCCGACCAGATCGATGCTGACCGCGACCGGCCGATTGCCAGTGATGGCGCGGGCGCGCGCCTGGCGAAAGCCGGAGGCCAGCTCGTTCGCGGCGGCGCGGGCGGTCAGCGTCTGCAGGCCCAGCGGACCGCGTGCGGCGACCATGGCCAGCACTAGGCCCAGGATCGCGACCACGACGATCATCTCGATCAGCGTGAAGCCACGTTCGGAATTAGAGCGCGAGGTCATTCAGGCCCAGCATGGCCAGCATCAGCGAGCCGACGATGGCGGCGACGGCGGCGCCCATGGCGATGGTGATCGTCGGTACCAGCAGCGCCACCATCCGCTGCACCGCGATCCGCGTGCGTTCCTCGTGGATCTCGGCTGCCTTCAAGGCCATGGCCGACAGCTGCGCGGTTTCCTCGCCCAGGCGCAACAGATGGATGGTGCGCGGCGGAAAGATCCGGGCCTCGCCCAGCGGCTTGGACAGGCCGGCGCCGCCCTTGGCGCTCTCGGCGGCGATCTCGATCGCGGCGACGGCGGCCAGATTGCCGATCGTCTCGGTCACGATGGCAAGCGCGCCGATCAGCGGCACGCCGTTCTTCAGCAACGTCCCCAGCGTCCGGGTGAAGCGCGCCGCCAGGTTCTCGCGCAGCAGCCCTCCCAGCACCGGCACGCGCAGCAGGAACCGATCGACCGGCCGGCGAAAATTGTCGTGCTTCAGCGCCTGGCGCAGCGCCAGCGCCGCCACGACGGTCAGGGCGAGCAGCCAGGGCCCCGCGACCTGCATGGCGCCGCCGAACCCGATCAGCAGCTTGGTCATGGTCGGCAATTCGGCGCCGGATTCCTCGAACAAAGGCACGAATTGCGGCAGGACATAGCCGATGAGGACGGTGATCGAACCGATGGCGGCCACCAGCAGCAGCGCCGGATAGACCAGGGCCGACTGCACCGTGGCGGCGAGGTTGCGCTCGCGCTCCAGCAAGCCCGCCAGCCGGTCGAGCGTGTCGGCAAGCGCGCCACCGGCCTCGCCGGCGCGGACCAGGCCGATATGCAGCTTGGGGAAGCTCTGCGGCTCCTGCGCCAGGGCGGCCGCGAGCGAGCTGCCGCCGCGGACCTTCTCACGCACCCGATCCATCACCGTACGGATGCGGGCGTTGGGTGCCGTCTCGACGATGAAGCGCAGCGCGCGATCCAGATCCTGGCCGGCGGCGAGCATGGTGGCGAGCTCGCGGGTAACGTCGGTCACGTCCTGGCGGCCGAGGCCGCGGCGACGGGCGATGTCGGCGGTGAAAATCTCGGTCCAGCGGCTGCCGCCCTCGGCCGGTTCGGCGCGCATCGGGGTGTGACCCTGGCGCTGCAGCCGGTCGATCACGGCCGCCTGATCCGGCGCCTCCATAGTGCCGCGCTGGATCTGGCCCTGGGCATCGATCGCGGTGAAGCGGAAAGCGGGCATGGTCGCCTCAGCCCTCGGCGCGGATCGAACGGACGACCTCTTCCACGGTCGTAATGCCGTCCAACGCCGCATCGATGCCGGCGTCGAACATCGAATGCATGCCGCCGGCGACGGCGGCGCGCTCGATCTGGCTATGGTCGGCGCGGGCGAAGATCAGCCGCTCGATCTCGTCGTTCGGGATCAGCAGTTCGGCGATCGCCTGCCGGCCGCGATAACCGGTGCCGCGGCATTGCGGGCAGCCAACGGCATGAAACAGCGTGATCGGCCGCACCGTCGTGCGCCGTTCGAGCCCGAACCGCTCGATCATCTCCGGCGGCGCCTCGGCCGGGCGCTTGCAATGCGGACACAGGCGCCGCACCAGGCGCTGGGCCAGCACGCCCTTGATCACGGCGGTGATCAGGTAATCCTCCAGCCCCATGTCGCGCAGGCGCGTGACCGTGGCGGCAGCGGAGTTGGTGTGCAGGGTCGACAGCACCAGATGGCCGGTCAGCGAGGCCTGGACCGCGATCTGGGCCGTCTCCAGATCGCGGATTTCGCCGATCATGATCACGTCCGGGTCCTGGCGCAGGATCGAGCGCAGCAGATTGGCGAAGTCGAGCCCGATCTGCGGCTTGACCTGGATCTGATTGATGCCGGTCAGCTGAAATTCGATCGGGTCCTCGACGGTCACGATCTTGCGCGCGATCGAGTTGAGATTGAGCAGGCCGGTATAAAGCGTCGTGGTCTTGCCGCTGCCGGTCGGGCCCGTCACCAGCACCATGCCGTTCGGCAGTTCCAAGAGCCGCTGCAGATCGGCGGTCACCTTCGGCGGCAGGCCCAGCTTGGCATAGTCGAACTCGACCGCCGTGCGATCGAGCACGCGCAGCACCACGGTCTCGCCATAGAGCGACGGGATGGTCGAGACGCGGAAATCGACCTCCTGGCCGCGCACGGCCAGTTTCAGGCGGCCGTCCTGGGGCAGGCGCCGCTCGGCGATGTCGAGCCGCGCCATGATCTTGATGCGCGACGTGATGGCGGCGGTGAGGCGCGTCGGCGGCGCCTCGGCCTCGTGCAGCACGCCGTCATAGCGATAGCGCACGCGCAGCCGATCCTCGAACGGCTCGATATGGATGTCGGACGCCTGGGTCTCGACCGCGCGGGCGATCATCTGGTTGACCAGGCGGATGACCGGCGCCTCGCTCGCCAGATCCTTCAGCCGCTCGGCATCCTCTTCCAGCGGTTCGTCGCTGCCGCCGGCATGGGCCTCGGCCTGGGCCGCGCCCGCGTCGGGGTAGAGCCGGTTCAAGGCGGCGTCGAGCTCGATCGGCAGGGCGATTTCGATCGCGACCTTGCGGCCGGTCGCGGCCGCGACGGCGGTGCGGGTGAATTGGTCGAGCGGGTCGGCCATGGCCAGGATCACCCGGTCGGCCTCGACCGCGATCGGCAGGGCATGGGCCTTGCGCAGGAAGCGCGCCTTCAGCCGATCGACCAGCAGAGGGGCGTCCGGATAGCGGTCGGCGGTGACCAGCGGCAGGCCCAGAAAGGCCGCCAGTGCCTCGGCCAGCCCGCGCTCCGACACCAGGCCCAGCTGGGTCAGCACCGCGTCCAGGCGCTGGCCGGTCTCGCCTGCGACCCGGCGCGCGCGCTCCAGCGTCTTGTCGTCGACCAGCCCCCGCTCGAGCAGCACGCTGCTCAAGGCTTCCAGGCGGTCGCCGGCCGAGACGGGGAGGATGGGGCGTTGGGCCAGGTCGGTCATCGGCAAGGGTCACGCCAATCTGATTGTCGAATGGGCCACAGACTGTGTAGAGGACGGGACCGGTGGCAAGTGGAAAGCGTCGTATCGTCGCTACCGGCGGGGAGGGTGGCGTTGGTCCCGGACTGGGTCGTCTATCTGCTGGCACCGTTCATCGGCAGCTTTCTGGGCGTGCTGATCCGCCGCTGGCCGGCCGGCCGGCCGGTCGCCTATGGCCGATCCTGCTGTGACCATTGTGGGGCCCGGCTGGGTCCGCGCGACCTTGTGCCGCTCGTGAGCTGGCTTCTGGCGCGTGGCCGCTGCCGGCACTGCACGGCGCCGATCGGCGAATTCTATCCGCTGGTCGAACTGGCGGCGCTGGCGATCGCGGTCTGGGCCGGCACGCTCGATACCGGTGCCGCGCTGTGGCTCGACTGCCTGCTGGGCTGGGGCCTGCTGACGCTGGGTTGGATCGATGCCGAACACCTGTTGCTGCCCGACCTGTTGACCCTGCCGCTGGTTCTGCTGGGCCTGGGTGCGGCCTGGGTCCTGCGCTGGCCGCCGCTGGTGGACGCGGCCGCGGGTGCCGCCGGGGGCTATCTCAGTTTCCGCCTGCTGGCGCTGGCCTATCGCTGGGCGCGCGGCCGCGACGGGTTGGGCGGCGGCGATGCCAAGCTGCTGGCCGTCGCCGGGGCCTGGCTCGGCTGGCAGGCGCTGGGCGATGTCGTCTTGGGCGCAGCACTCGCCGGCATCCTGTGGTTCATCGCGACTCGCCCGCCCAGCAGCGACGACGCAGCGGCGCCGACGGCGCCCCGGGAGCTGCCGTTCGGCCCAGCACTCGCCCTGGCGATCTGGGTCGTCAGGCTTTACGGGCCTTTTATTGGGTCATGATTGGGGCGGATGGGACCCAACGGGCGCTTAAGGCGTTGGTATGGCAGGCGGCCCTCAGGCTGCCCTCGAATCACAACGAAAAGTGGATCCAAAAATGTTCCAAGCATTTCGTCCCGCGACCCGTGCGGTCGCCGTTGCCGCTCTGATGAGCGGCCTGATCGCGCTGCCGGCCCTGGCCCAGACCTCTCCGGCTCCGGTCGCGGCTCCTCCGGTCAGCACGCCGGTTCCGTCGGTCAATGCCACGGCCGCCGCCTCGGCGCCCGTCGCTCAGGAGGCCAAGCATTCGGCCGCCGTCGAGGCCCATATCGCCGGCCTGAAGAAGAAGCTGATGATCACCAGCGCCGAGGAAGCGACCTGGGACACGTTCGCCAGCGTCATGCGCGACAATGGCGAGGCGATCGAGGCCGCCGTGCAGGAGCGTGAGGCGACCAAGAGCATGGACGCGATCCATGACCTGCAGTCCTACGCCAAGGTCGCTCAGGTCCATGCCGACGGCGCCCAGAAGCTCGCCGCCGCCTTCCAGCCGGTCTACGACAGCCTGTCGCCCGCGCAGAAGAAGAATGCCGACGTCATGTTCGAGCATACGCGCACGGGCAAGATGGACGGCAAGAAGAAGTCCTGATCGCGCGAGCGGTAGGTCTTTTCCCGTCCTGCGATCCTTCCTTTGAAAGGAATGGGACCATGAGCACGAACAACAGATGGCGGAATTTGCGCCGATTTGCGCTGGTTTTGGCGTTGGCGCCGCTGGCGCTCGCCGCGATCCCGGGTGCCGCCAAGGCCGATGATGATCATGATCGTCGCGAGCATCACGACCGCGGCGAACATCGCGGTTGGGACCATGACCGCGGCTATTATTATGCCCCGGCGCCGCCGGTCTATTACGCACCGCCGCAGCCGAGGCCTTCGCCCGGCATCAGCCTGTTCTTCCCGATCCGCTAGTCGGACCGATTTGAATGGGGACAAGGGCGGCCGCGAGGCCGCCCTTGTCTATTTCAGTGCCATCAGCCGCCGGCGCGCCACGATCCGCTCGCGATGGGCGGTATAAAGCCCGCTGGCGATGATCACGGCGGCACCGGCCAGCGTCATCAGGTCGGGCACCATGCTGAAGAGCAGGAAGCCCGCGAGGCTCGACCAGATCAGCTGGGTATAGGAAAACGGCGCCAGCACCGAGGCGTTGGCACGGCGATAGGCCAGGACCACGAGCCATTGCGCAGCGGTCGAGACGCAGGCCATGAAGCCGCCGATCGCCACCGCCTGCCAGCTGGGCACGACCCAGACAAACGGCAGCATCAGGCTGACCACGATCCAGCCGGTGATCGCGGCATAGCCGAGCGTGGTCACCATATGGTCGGTGCTGCCGCTCATCTTGCGGGTCAGCACGATGCCGCAGGCCCAGCTGACCGAGGACAGCAGCGGAAAGACCGAGGCCGAGTTGAAGGCGCTGGTGCCGGGCCGGACCACGATCAGCACGCCCAACAGTCCCACGACGATGGCACTCCAGCGCCGGATGCCGACCTTTTCGCCCAGCACCGGGATCGACAGCGCCGTGATGAACAGCGGCGAGACGAAGCTCATGGCGGTGGCGTCGGCCATGGCGAGGAACCGCAGGCCCGCCGTGAAGAACAAGGCCGATCCCAGCAGGCCCAGCCCACGGCCGATCTGCAGCACGGGGGCCGAGGAGCGCAACAGCGCCGGGCGCCGCAGCAGCGCCGGCAGCATCAACAGGGTGAAGCCGCAGTAGCGCAGCCACACGACCTCGATCGGCGGGATCATCTGGCCCAGCAGCTTGGCGCTGGCATCGGACATGGAGAAGAACACCATGGCCGCGAGGATCAGCAGGATGCCTTTTACCGGATCATCGACCCGCCGGGTCATCGCCGGGTCCGCTTGGATCGATGCGGCCGGTCCGGCCTTGGCGATCGGGAGCGCGCTCTCAGTCATGGCGTTATTAGCCTGCGACATTTTGTACGCGAACAACCTATCACCATCGGGCCGCCGCCAGCCAAGCAGCCGGTGAGGGGCGCGTATGTTCTAAAGTGATTGGGCCGGGCCCAGATGGCGGGCGAATTCGCGCGTCAACCAGTCGATGAACACGCGCACGCGCGGCGACAATTGCCGGCTGTGCGGATAGAGCAACGAGACCGGCAGCAGATCGGGCGGGAAATCCGGCAGGATCTCGACCAGGGTGCCGGCCGCGAGGTCGGCTTCGACATGGTAGCGCGGCACCTGGATGATGCCGAGCCCGAGCCGGGCCGCGAGGACGTTGGTTTCGGCATTCACCACCGACACGGTCGCGGGCAGGGTGATGCGGCTGAGCGTTGCGGCGACGGTGAATTCCAGCGGGAAGAACTGCCCAGTCGCCGACGAGACGAAGCCGATCATGCGGTGGCCGCCCAGATCGTCCGGCGTCCGGGGCGTGCCGTGGCGGGCCAGATAGGCGGGGCTGGCGCAGGTCGCCTCGTTCAGCATCGCCACGCGGCGGGCGACCATGCCGCTATCCTGCAGATCGCCGACCCGCAGCACGCAATCGATGCCTTCGCGCACCAGGTCGACCAGCCGGTCGCCTTCGCCCAGATGCAGTTCCAGCCCCGGATAGCTTTCGAGGAACGCCGGCAGGCCCGGCAGCAGGAAATGTCGGGCCAGCGTGCCATGGACATCGACGCGCATCAGCCCCTTGGGCTTGGAATCGCTGAAGGCCGCGTCCGCATCCTCGACATCGGCGATGATCGCCAGGCAGCGCCGGTGATAGGCCTCGCCGTCGAGCGTCGGGGTGACGTGGCGCGTCGTCCGCTGCAGCAGGCGGACGCCGA
>Ga0302314_10013572_pt1 | contig 13983 bp, 17 predicted proteins | sample III_Palsa_N2_3_FD_200533 | JGI IMG/M metagenome (GOLD analysis project Ga0302314, IMG submission 200533) | Peat permafrost microbial communities from Stordalen Mire near Abisko, Sweden - III_Palsa_N2_3 | ecosystem: Environmental > Terrestrial > Soil > Palsa > Peat permafrost | place: Sweden... | reverse complement strand
TGATCCTAGCGGTATGTAGCTTAATCGCGCTTATCCTCATTGACGCAACGCCATTTGATACCGAAATTGGGTACACGCTCTTTGTGTTACCCAGTCTGGTGGTCGTCTGGGCTGTGATAGGAATATGGTCCGCTGCTTTGTATATTCGCTACGCCCGGCGGGGGGCGCGCAAGCAGAGCCGTTTGCCCGGCTTTCTAGTGGTGGCTTCGATCCTCTTGGCCTTTAATTTTTTCCCTCTCGTGCGCGGCTGCAACTACCTCGGCGGCGCATTGCGCTTCGCCATGACACGCTCGTACTACGACCGTCAGGTCGCGCTTCTGCCGGCTGACGACAAGCCGCGGGTGGCGATCTTCAACTGGGGCGGAATGATCTGGGCGTCCAGGGGCGTGGTATACGACGAGAGCGACGAGATCGCGCTGCCGCCTGGCCAGCAGTCCGCGCTCTGGAAGGATAAGACACGCGGTGGCGAGCTGAGCTGCGGAAAGTGGGATGCACGCCGGCTTTGGTCCCACTACTACTTGGTTGGCTTTCCCTGCTGACCAATCTCCGGAGCTACCGTCTCGCGGAGCCACGCTACCAACTAGGCGGTGCTACCCCCTTTGACGATCGGCCGCTTGCGTGCGTAGGCCAGGATGGCCTCGTGCGCCTGCTGAGCGTCCTCGGGTTCGGCCTGGAACATCTCCTGAAACACGAACGCCGTGTCTTCAGCCCCCAGAGCTGGCGCTCGCCGCGGAAGGCGAAGGTCAGCACGGCGCTGGCGAGCTGGGACACGAAGTGTCGGCCGTGCTCGACCGGCGAGCCCTGGCTGTCGAGGATGTGGCCGATCATGCGCAGCGCCCGCCCCGTCTCGTAGGCCGCCTCGGGATCGGAGAGACCCGGCAGGCGTTCGATGGTCTCGAAGTGCCTCTCGTTCGGCCCGGGCGTGTTGTCGGTCGCGACGGGGATGTCGAAACTGGGATCGGGGTGTTCGGTGTAGCGCATGCCCTTGACGCCGACGCGGAAGGCGGCGCGGGTGGCCGTTGTCTCTTCGGGCATCGATGGACGGTCAGTCATGGGGGTCTCCGACGAGAAGGAACAGCACCGAAGTGTGTTGTCGCAGCGGGCTCGATGCAAGGGTTGCTACTTGACAGGAGCTACTAAAAGCTCATAGTAGCTCGGTGGGCAAAACCAAGCGCAAGCAGGAAGCGATTTATATCGACCACGAGAAGTTCGCGCTTCTGGTGCAGCTATCCACCCAGACGAAAATCCCGCGCTCGATCCTGTGGCGCGAGGCGCTGGACGATTTATTGACGAAGTACGGGACCCTGAAAAGGAGTCGTCGCAAGACCTGAAACCCCAATCGGCACCCGACGGTGTTGAAGCACCGCCGAGCGCCTAACCACGACCATCCCAAGGAGATGATTATGGCTACCGCTCAGTTTACGCGGAAGGTCCGTTCGGGCCGACATCGCGTTCCCCAATCCCCTGCCAAGGCCACCCAGTCGCGGCCGCCACCGATCGACCGGCAGGCGCTGCGTGAGGGACTGAAAAGCCATGTCCGCACCGTGCGCGATGCGATGTTCGTGGCGATGACCTGTGGCGATGCCCTGTGCCACCAGAACGCCGATGGGGAGGTCCAGGTGGCCATGGTCCTGCGGGCGTATTGCAGCAACCGGCTCTATCGTGCCATCCAGGAAACGGGGGTGCTGTTGGCGCTGCTCGACGGCAAGACGGATGTTGATCCGGAGAGCGACGAGGTGACGAGCCTGGCCGATCCCGAGGATCACCTGTAATCGCGGGCCGGCGGCCACCCTGCGCTGTCGGGGTGGTGGTGTGGGGCCAAGCTCGGGGGTGTCGTCGTGGCGCGGCTGGAGGTCGCGGCTCGGTTGTGGGTCAGCGGCGGCTCAGGGTTGGGGGCGGGAATGGTAGGGGCACACCCGACGCATCCTCGATGGCAGACAAACCGCCGCCCCAAGCCGCCCTTGGAAGCGGCTTTCCTTGATGCCACAATAGCTTAGCTCGTCAGACGCGGCGTCTGACAAGGAACGTCACCGGCCGCCTCGTTTTGCCACTAATCCTCGGGGAAAACCCGTGTCTGACGCGTCTGACACTCTCCACAAGAAAGGCCTCGGCGCCCGGGTCACCCTGCGCCTGAGCGAGCGGGAGCTCGCGGCGCTCAAGGACTTGGCGGAGGCGCGCGAAGAGGACTTAACCAGCATCATCCGGGAGGCGATCGGGGTGTACCTGCGCCGCGAGAAGGAGGAAGCCGTCCACCGCGCCGAGCACCAGCGGCTCGCCGCCGACATGGCGGCCGGTGTGAAGCGCGAGGCGAACCGGGTGATCGAGCGGCACGAGCAGACCATGCGCGCGCTGATCGAGGCGCTGAACGTGCACCTGATGACGGCCAAGCCGGTGGCGAGCCGCCGATGAATCCGGCCCCGCCCACCTTCCTGCAACTGCTCCACATGCTCTGGACCGGCCAGGGCTTAAACAACCTGCTGCCCTGGCTGCCTGCCTCGACGCGCGCCGCGCTCGCCCTGTGGCTGCCGGTCGCGTTCAAAGTGGCGATCGGGCTCATCGTGACCGGCTTCGTGTATCGGGTGTTCTTCTCCCAGCCGCGCAGCCGGGGCCGCCACCTGCGCGGCAGTCGCCTGGTGATCCACCGCTGGGCGGCGTTACGCAAGCGCTTAGGCGTAGATCAACACCGGCTGCGGATCGGCGGGGTGGCCTTCCCGCGCAAGCTCGAATCTTTGCACCTGCTCATCACCGGGGCCACCGGCGCCGGCAAGTCGCAGACCCTCCAGGGCACGCTCGATGCGATCCGGGGACGCGGCGATACGGCGATCTTGACCGACATCGGCAGCGAGGCGCTGCGCGGCTTCGGGCAGCGCGGCGACTGGATATTAAATCCCTTGGATGGGCGTTCGGTCGCCTGGTCGCCGTTCGCCGAGATGAGCGGCCCTGCCGATGCCGAGCGGTTGGCCAAGAGCATGATCCCCGACCCGACCCGACCGAGACCGAGCGACAGTGGTTCGTCTACAGCCAGGCGCTCATCAGTGCCGTGCTCAAGCGGCTGTGGGAACGCGGCGAGACGACCAATGCCGCGCTGCTCAACGCCTTGACGCTCGCCGACATCGAGGAACTCAAAACCTTGGTGGAGGGGCTGCCCGCACAAGCGCTCTTCCACGAGGGCGCCGAGCGGATGCTCGCGAGCGTGCGCGGCATCGTCGGCAGCCACCTTGCCCCGTATAGCTATCTGCCACCCGAGGCCGGCGCAAAAAGCTGGTCGATCCGCCGCTACGTGCGCGAGGGGCGTGGGTGGCTGTGGCTCTCGTATCGGGAGGACCAGGCGGCGGCGCTACGACCGCTCTTAGCCGCGTGGATCGGCGAGACGGTGAATGCCACACTCTCGCTGCCGGCGGATCGGGTGCGGCGGCGGTGGCTCCTGCTCGATGAGGCGGCGAGCTTGGGTCGCGTGCAGAGCTTGAGCGATGCGCTCACGAACGGGAGCAAGTACGGCCTGTGCTCGAGCGCCTGGTGCTGGGATCGGAAATCCAGGGTCTTGCGAATCGGATCGGGTACCTGCGCTTGAGCGGCCAAGACATCGTGCGGCGGGTGAAAATCCCACTCATCAAACGCGAGCAGCGCGTCGAGCCGTTCGTTCCTGCGAAGCCGCGGCCGGAGGCGCCGTCACCGGCACCCGCACCGAACGCGCGACCCCTAGATGCGGATGCGATCCTCGCGCGCGCCACAGTGAAAGACTGATCGATGCCTGCCACGACCTTTATCACGCTCATTGGTCTTGTCTGGAGCGTCTTGCTCGCCGGCATCACCTACTGGTTCACCAAGCAACGCGAACGCGATGCGGAGTTACGCAAAGAAAAGTTGGAGCACTATAAGGACTTTGTCGCAAGCTTGAGCGGAATCATCTCCGGAGAGGCGACAGCGGAGAGCCAGCGGGCCTTTGCTCTGGCATCTTACAAAATAATGCTGGTCGCGCCACAGAGGATTATCGAAGCGCTGCGCGGCTTCCAGCAGGAGAACCTCGGCACCTTCAAGGTGGGCCTATGGGCGGCCGGAGTAAAACCCGATGCCAAGGTACAGGAATGAACAGCGCCATGAGAGCGAGCCCGCCCTGTTGCAGGCCCTGGCGTGGGGCGATACGCGCGCCGCGCACGACTCGTGCAAGAGCGTGACCGCTTACGTGCGGCGGACTATCGCGAGCAAGCGATGCAGGAACTCGTGCGCGACTGGAGTCGGTCGCGCGATGTGAGCCAACCCGGCGAGGACTTGATGTTAGGCGCGACGCGCGCCGACACGCGCGTTCAATCGCTTGGCGTGTGAAACACTCCATGAGTAAGGGGAGCTTAAATACGAGCGCCAGGTCGAAACCGAGAATGGTCCGCTCGCACTCGCCGAAGGTGATCGCATCGTCATCACGCGAGATGCGAAACTGCTCGGCATGATGAACGGCGACTTGGGCACCGTGACCTCGATCACCGAGCGGCGCGGCGAAGCGGAGATCACCGCGACACTCGATACCGGGCGCACGCGCACCTGGCACATGAGCGAACATCCTCACATCGAGCACGGCTACGCCCTCACTGCGTATAAGGCCCAGGGCGCGAGTGGCGAGCGTGCTTACCTGCTCGCGCACGAAAATCTATCGGCTCGCGAATGGTCCTACGTCGCCGGCAGTCGCGCGCGCGAGGCGGTGCATCTCTGCGCCGAGCGCAGCACAGCGAATGACCGTCATTCTTGCCGCCCTGGCGATCCTAGTCCCCTCTGACGTCTTCGACTTGCCTGCGTTGCAAATGCTTGACGTGCGTAGGAATCCGAATATTGTAGCGATCCGCTGACGTTATCCGCGGGCGCTGAATAGTTTGTCGATGTCGCCGTGCGGCGGCGTGCCGGCAAATCCGTCGAAGCGGCCCTCGGCAAGCGCTTGTGCCGCGCGCATGAAGCCACCCCACGCAGCGCGGGCAAGTGCACCGCCCACGCTGACGCGCCGTACGCCAAGTTCGGCGAGCTTCGAGAGATTGAAGTCGCTGGGTGAGCCGACGAGTACATTCACGGGTTTGGGTGCCACGGCTTGGACCAATGCGGCGATGTGCTCCGGCGTTCTGACGCCGGGCGCGTACAGGCAATCCGCGCCGACATCGGCGTAGGCTCGCAGCCGCGCAATCACTTCGTTGAGATCCGTCTTGCCGACCAGGAAGCACTCGGCCCGGGCGACCAATAGCGTATCGCCTCCCGTCGCATCGATGGCGCCACGCGCGGCACGCACACGGTCCGTCGCCTCGGCAAGCGAAAACAGCGGCGTGGAGGCGACGCCGGTAGAGTCCTCGATCGACAATCCTGCGACGCCGGCTTCCACGGCCAAGCGCACACTATTTGCGACGGTGGGCGCATCCGGCCCAAAGCCATTTTCAAAATCGGCGTTCAGCGGCAGGTCGGTGGCATCGACCATACTGCGCAGATGAGCGAGCACCTGCGCGAGGGGGAGCCCATTGTCCGGTCGGCCCTGCGACCAGGCCAAGCCGGAACTGGTGGAGGCGAGTGCCTTGAAGCCGAGACTCTGCAAATAGCGGGCGCTGCCTACGTCCCAGGGATTGGGGAGGAGGAAGCAGCCGGACTGGTGCAGCTGGTGAAAAGTACGCCGTTTATCGGCGATGCTAGGGCGAGATCGAGTCATGCGCGGCTCCTTGTTCCCGCTCAACGGCTCGATAGCCGATGTCGCGGCGGTACTGCACTAAATTCCAGTGAATGGCATTGACCAACCCGTAGGCTTGACGCTGCGCGTCGCCGACGGTGTCGCCCAGACCTACAGCGCAGAGCACGCGACCACCGGCGGTGACGACCTGCGAATTTACATCGCGCGTGCCGGCGTGAAAAACCTTACCCGGCAGCTTCGCCGCCGCATCCAGGCCGGTGATCACATCGCCTTGGGGGTAGCTCTCGGGGTACCCCCCCGCGGCCATGACGACTCCCAGTGCGGCGCGCTCGTCCCAGCGGGTGTCGATACGATCCAAGGTTCCCGTGATGGCCGCTTCGCAAAGATCGATGAGGTCGCTGCTCAGGCGCATGAGAATGGGCTGAGTCTCGGGATCGCCCAGGCGGCAGTTGAATTCGATGACGTTGGGCGTGCCGTCGGGCGCAATCATGAGTCCCGCGTACAAAAAACCCGTGTAGGGATTGCCGTCCTCGCGCAGGCCTTTCAAGGTGGGCTCGATCACCTCGCGCATGATGCGCTGGTGGAGGGCCGGCGTGACGATGGGTGCGGGGGAGTAGGCGCCCATGCCGCCGGTGTTGGGGCCGTGATCGCCGTCATCGCGCCGCTTATGATCCTGCGAGGTGGCAAGCGGTATCACTTGCTGATCATGCGCCACGACGATGAAGCTGACTTCTTCGCCGCCCAAAAACTCCTCGATGACCACGGTGTTGCCCGCCGCGCCGAAGCGGCCGTTGAAAATCGCCGTGACGGTCTCGATAGTCGCTTCGTGCGTATCGCAAATCACCACGCCCTTGCCGGCCGCGAGGCCATCGGCTTTGACCACCAGGGGCAGGCGCTGCGCGCGCACGTACGCGGGATCGAAATTCGCGGCCGTGACGGTGGCGTAGCTCGCGGTCGGGATGCGGTAGCGGCGCAGAAACTCCTTGGTGTAGGCCTTGGAACCTTCGAGCCGAGCAGCGGCGCTGTTGGGGCCGAAACAGGGGTGCCCGGCGGCTCTGAAACGATCCACTATGCCGCCCACCAACGGACCCTCCGGCCCGATGATGGTGAGCTCGATGCCTTCTTGTTTCACGAAAGCGAGCAGGGCGTTGAAGTCGTCCGCGGCGATGCCGACATTGCTGGTCTTGGATTCGAGGGCGGTACCGGCGTTGCCGGGAGCGACGTACACATGATCCACTCGCGGCGATTGCAGGCACTTCCATGCCAATGCATGTTCACGGCCTCCGCCGCCGACGATCAGTACCTTCATGGCATCGAACTAGTGCCGGAAATGCCGCATGCCGGTGAACACCATGGCGATGCCATGTTCATCCGCGGCGGCGATGACTTCCTCGTCGCGTTTCGAGCCGCCCGGCTGGATCACCGACTTGATGCCGAATTCGGCCACCACGTCGAGACCGTCTCGGAAGGGGAAGAAGGCATCCGAGGCCATGGCCGCCGAATCCAGCGACAGACCTTCGTCCTTGGCCTTCATTGCGGCGATTTTGCTGCTGACCACGCGGCTCATCTGGCCGGCGCCTACGCCCAAGGTCGTGCGATTCCTGACGCAGACGATGGCATTCGATTTCACGTACTTGGCGACACGCCACGCAAACAGCAGGTCGTCGAGTTCAGCGGCGGTGGGTTGACGCTTGGTCACCACGCGCAGGTCCTGTGCCTCGATCACCCCGGTGTCGCGGGTCTGTACCAATAAGCCGCCGGCAACGCTCTTGTATTCGAGGAGCTGTTCGACAGGCTTCGTCAGGTCGCCGACATCGAGCACGCGAATGTTGTCCTTGGCAGCCAGCAGGCCGCGCGCCTCGCTGGTGATGCCGGGCGACAAAATAACTTCCACGAACTGACGATCCAAAATCGCACGAGCCGTAGGCGCATCCAATTCGCGATTGAACGCAATGATGCCGCCGAAGGCCGAGGTTGGGTCGGTGCGGTACGCCAGATCGTAGGCCTCCGCGATGGTGCCCGCCAGCGCGACGCCGCAGGGATTGGCATGTTTTACGATGACGCACGCCGGCACGTCGAACTGCCGCACGCATTCCAGCGCGGTGTCGCTGTCGCCAATGTTGTTGTAGGAAAGCTCTTTGCCTTGAATCTGGGCCGCCTGAGTGACGGAGGCGCCGATGGCGCGCGGGTCCGTGTAGAAAGCCGCCTGTTGATGTGGGTTCTCGCCGTAGCGCAAATCGAATTGCTTGCGGAACGACAGATTCAAGTCAGTGGAAAACGTGGGCGATTCACTGCCGATCACGCCGGTAAAATAGGCGGATACCATGGCATCGTACTGTGCCGTGTGGGCAAAGGCCTTCGCGCTCAATTTCTGACGCATGACCACGTGAGTTTGTCCGTGATTGGCGGCCAACTCATCCAGAATGGCGCCGTAGTCGCTGGGATCCACGACCACCACCACCGAGGCATGATTTTTTGCCGCCGCGCGCACCATGGCGGGGCCGCCGATATCGATGTTCTCGACGGCGTCCTCGTAGCTGCAGTCGGGACGAGCCACGGTGGCGGCAAAGGGATATAGATTGACCGCCAGCAAATCGATGGGCTCGATGGCATGCTCCTGCATGACTTGCTCATCGATGCCGCGACGTCCCAGAAGGCCGCCGTGAATTTTGGGGTGCAGCGTCTTGACTCGGCCGCCCATGATTTCCGGGAAGCCGGTGTGCTCGGCGACCTCTTTGACCGGGACTCCATGCCGTGTCAGCAGCTTGGCGGTGCCCCCGGTGGACAGCAATTCGATGCCGCGCTCCTTCAGTTCGCGCGCGAACTCGACGATTCCGGTCTTATCGGAAACGCTGAGCAGAGCGCGGCGTACGGGAGCTAGCAACGCGGCATCTACTCGGTAATTCCGAACTCGCGGAGTTTCTTGCGCAAGGTACCGCGGTTGATGCCGAGAATGGTGGCCGCACGGCTTTGATTGCCCTGTACATGGCCCATTACCACTTTGAACAACGGCTCTTCGACTTCCCTCATCACCAAGTCGTAGAGCTGCGCCGGCTTGTGGCCGTTGAGCGTTTCGAAATAGCTCTGCAGTGCTTCTTCAGCCTGCGAGCGCAGCGGCACGCCTTTTCCATTGACCTTGAGATCGCTGCCTTTGAACGGCGGCGAAACATACTTGCGAGATTTCGACTTTTTCTTTGCGACCATAGCCCATCCAAATTCCCTGCAGATCGTTTTTGTTATTCAACTATGTACGCTTACGCTGCGCGATGCACACCGGTGTCGAAATGTTCCAACAGCGTCGACAGTTGCTCTTCCGGCGACTCGATAGTCACCAGTCGGTTCCGCAACGCCTCCTGCCCGGGATGCTGCTGAAAATACCAACTCAAGTGTTTACGTGCCACTCGAACTCCGGTCTCATCGCCATACAGAGAGTACAGGTCTTCGAGGTGGGCGCGCATAATATCACGGACTTTTTCCGGCGCTAGCTCTCCGCGCAATTCGCCCGTCTCGAGGAAAAAATTGACTTCGTCGAAGATCCATGGCCGGCCTTGTGCGGCGCGTCCGATCATGATGCCGTCGCAGCCCGTACGCTCCAAAACCTCGCGTGCTCGCTGCGGAGAATCAATATCGCCGTTTGCGAACACTGGAATTTTAATTTTCAATTTGATTGCCGCGACGGTTTCGTGCTCAGCATTCCCCTGATACATGTCGGCGCGAGTGCGGCCGTGAATCGCAAGCGCTTGAATACCACAGTCTTCTGCGATCGATGCAATCCGTGTGCCGTTCTTGTGATCGCGGTTCCAGCCGGTGCGCGTCTTGAGCGTGACGGGCACCGGCACGGCCTGCACCACGGTGGACAATATTCGAGCAACCAACGACTCGTCCTGCATGAGCGCGGAACCGGCGAGACGATTGCATACTTTCTTCGCAGGGCAGCCCATGTTGATGTCGATGATCTGCGCTCCCGCGTCCACATTGCGGAGCGCGGCGTCTGCCATCATTTGGGGGTCGTAGCCGGCAATTTGGACCACGCGCGGGATGGGCTCGCCTGTGTGATCCATGCGCAGCCGAGATTTTTTCGTGTCCCAAAGCCGCACATCGGCGGTGAGCATTTCGGAGGCCGCCAACCCGGCGCCGAAGCGGCGGCACAATTGGCGAAACGGCCGATCGGTGACTCCGGCCATGGGTGCAAGTATGACGTTGGAGGGCAGCACGAACGGCCCGATCTTGACCGGCGTCATTTGGTCTGCGCCGCAGCATCGGCCGCCCCAGGCGCGCCTGCCGCAGCATCACCCACGCAGGTGATTTTTGCGTTGGTGCCCCGCAGACATACGTCGATTTCGAATCCTTCCGCATCCTTGCCGGGGTCCACGATGTCCATGGTAGCGTCCACCCGTTCGCCCGGCGAGAGCATGCGCAAAGGGGCCTTGCCCAAATAATCTGCTGGTTCGAATTCGCGTTGACCAATACGGGTACCGAAGCGATTGGCCAGAGTGAGCCGCAGCATCGGATAGGGCTCCAGCTGTGCGGCCGAATTCATGACGCTGGCGCGGACTCGCAAGGTGCCCTTCGCGGCGGGATCTCCGGTCACCCCCCATTGACGCAGTTGGTAGGCGGACAGGTCGGGGGGCGAAGCAGCTCCGCCCAGGAGCAGGGGGGCATGCACGGCCAGCCATGCGCGATTGCCGACAATGAGCTGAACGACCAAGAGCACGCCCAGAAGAACGGCGGCGGCCACCCAGACCGGGTAGGGCAGCCGGCGGCGCGGGGCATTGATGGGCGGCAGCTCCGCGTGGGTGAACGAGGACAACATCTCCAGGCGCACCTTTTCGGATACCTCAAAGCCGGAGTTTTTACTCGGCGGCACCGGCGTGGCGCCTGTGCCGCTCACCGCGGCCAGTGCTGCGGCGGTAGCTTCAAACGCCAAAGCGGCGTCCGGCGACAAGGGTTCGGGAGCCTGGGGCTCCGGTGGCGGCGCGCGAGGTTTCGCCGGCCGTAACGGAGTTTGCGGGGGCATTTGCGGTGGCGTCTGCGATGGCGGCTGTACCGGCGCAGCGGTGACGGCGCTTTCCGCGGCGAGCAATTGAATGACGCTCGGAGAGGTCTCAATGAAAACGCGATCCAAGTCGCCCGGATGCAGCGTGAATTCCAGCGAGGCTTCGCTCGCCAAGTCCTCATCAACCGGAGGCTCTATTTTCAGGTGCGCAATTTCAGGCCCGTTGTGCGCCATGCTTCCCGGCGACGGCGTTGTATCGACAGGCGGGACAGCGTCGACGGAATGAAGAATGTTGTCGGCGCGGGTTTCCAAATCGAGCGGAGACTCACCCTTTTTGAATGTGGCGGCGTTTTCGGCCAAACGAGCCAAGGCATTGAATACTTCGCCGCAGCGACCGCAGCGCACCTGTCCGCCGGCGGCACGCAGCACCTCCGCCGACAACCGGTATACCGTTTCGCATTTGGAACACTGCGTGAACACGCTAAGCCGCTCTCCGGGCGTGAATGCAACACCAGTCATCCCGACCAATGACTTGCACCCTATCAAATCCTTCGGTGTAGGCGGCCTTTACCGTATAGGCCTGCGTTTTGAGCAGTCCCGATAGCAGAAGATCGCCGCCGAGTGCACACGCCCGCGTGAGCAGCGGCGCCAATTCGATCAACGGTCCTGCAAGAATATTCGCCACTACGCACTGGGCGGGTATCAAGGTCGCAGGCACTCCCTGAACGTCGATCGAGTCGGAAACCCCGTTGCGCTGTGCATTCTCACGAGTGGCGAGCAGCGCTTGGGGGTCGAGATCCACCGCCGTAACGCGCTCCGCGCCCAACTTCAGTGCGGCGATGCCTAGAATTCCTGAGCCGCAGCCATAATCGATCATGCGACGCCCGGATAGCGGCAGCGAATCTAGAATCTGTAAACATAGCGCGGTGGTCGGATGGGTGCCGGTACCGAATGCCAATCCCGGATCCAGGCGGACGATGACGGCCTCGGGATCCTCAGGGGCGGGCGCGGCTGTTGGGCACACCCACAGCCTTCGGCCAAAGCGCATGGAGGTCCAATCGGTTAGCCAGACGCGCTCCCAATCGCGATCCTCGACGGAATGCAGCCGGGCAGTGGAGGTGATTTCAGGCCCCAGGAGCGCGCCCAGGCGTTGGATGTTGCTGAGTGGATCGCTTGCGGCATCGAACAGGCCGCGTACCAGCGTGTCGCTCCACAATCGAATTTCGCCCGGCTTGGGCTCGAGCACGGGCTCATCGCCGCGATCGACGAACGTGATGGACACGGCGCCGATATCGAGGAGTGCTTCCTCGACGGCGACCGTGTCAAAACCGCCTAAGGGAAACTCGATTGTATACATGGCTAGCGCTACGCGCACCTTTCAACGGGGGTGTAAGACACCCCCGAGCGATAGCGCTCGCGGAGCGAGCGGGAGAACGGAAACCAAGACTCGGACTCACTTCAGTCCGAGGCGCCGTTCGAGGTAATGAATGTCGGTGCCACCCTGGCGAAATGCGGAATGATTGAATATCTCCTGATGCAACGGGATGTTCGTCTTGATGCCTTCGACCACCATTTCGGCCAACGCATTGCGCATTCTGGCGATCGCGGTATCCCGAGTGTCACCGTAGGCAATTACCTTACCAATCATCGAGTCGTAGAAAGGCGGAACGTTGTATCCCGTGTACACATGACTGTCGACCCGGATTCCAGGGCCACCGGGCGCATGCCAGAGGCGAATCGGACCCGGCGAGGGCGTGAAGGTTTTCGGATCTTCGGCGTTGATGCGGCACTCCACCGCATGGCCGCGAATTTCGATGTCTTTCTGTTCGTAAGGCAGCGGTTCGCCCGCCGCAATCAACAGCTGTGCCTTGACGATGTCGATGCCGGTAACGAGTTCGGTCACGGGGTGTTCGACCTGCACGCGCGTATTCATCTCGATGAAGTAGAACTCGTTGTCCTGATATAGGAACTCGAGCGTGCCGGCGTTGCGGTAGCCGACTTCACGGCAGGCGCGGGCGCAGCGCTCACCCATGGTCTTGCGCTGTTTCGCGGTGAGGCCCGGTGCGGGCGCTTCCTCGATGACTTTTTGGTGCCGCCGCTGCATGGAGCAGTCGCGCTCGCCGAGATGCACGACGTTGCCGTAGTTGTCGGCCAGCACTTGGAATTCGATGTGCCGCGGCTTCTCCAGGAACTTCTCCATGTAAACCTGGGGATTGCCGAAGGCGGCAAGCGCTTCGGATTGGGTGACGCTGATGGCATTCAGCAGCGAGGCGTCGGTGTGAACCACACGCATGCCGCGCCCACCGCCTCCGCCCGAGGCTTTGATGATGACGGGGTAACCGATTTCCTTGGCGATGCGGAAATTCTCGTCGACGTCGGTTCCCAAGGGCCCATCCGAGCCGGGGACGCAGGGGACGCCGGCGGCCTTCATCACCTTGATGGCGGATACCTTGTCGCCCATGAGGCGAATGGTCTCGGCGCGAGGTCCTACGAAAATGAAGCCGCTCTTTTCCACGCGCTCCGCGAAATCGGCGTTTTCCGAGAGGAATCCGTAGCCCGGGTGAATGGCGACCGAATCGGTCACCTCGGCGGCGCTGATGATGGCCGGCATATTGAGGTATGAGTGGGCCGATTGCGGTGGTCCAATACACACCGTCTCATCCGCGAGCAGCACATGCTTGGTGTTGAAGTCCGCGGTGGAATGCACAGCCACGGTCTTGATGCCGAGCTCCCGGCAGGCGCGCAGGATGCGAAGCGCAATCTCGCCGCGATTGGCAATAACGACTTTTTCAATCATCGGGTTATTCGATGATGAACAGCGGTTGGCCGAATTCGACCGGCTCACCATTTTTGGCGAGTATGGCCGTAACGCGTCCCGCCTTGTCGGATTCGATTTGATTCATCATCTTCATGGCCTCGATGATGCAAAGAATCTGTCCCGTTTTGATCTCAGTGCCGATTTCCACGAACGCTTTCGCGCCGGGAGCCGACGCCGAGTAGTACGTGCCGACCATGGGCGACGTCACCGTGTGATCGTCCACTTTCGGCTTGTGTTCCCCCGCCGCCGTTGCCGGTGTCGACGGCTGCGCGAGAGCAGGTGCGGGTGCCGCCATGGGTGCGGCGGCCATGGCCGCCTGCATTGCCACGCGCGGGTGCCGGCTAATCCGTACCGACTCCTCGCCTTCGGAGATTTCCAATTCGGAAATACCCGACTCCTCCAGCAATTCGATCAACTTTTTTACTTTGCGAATATCCATCCGCTAACCCCTTGAAAATATCTTTGGTATTAAGTGGTTTGGTTCAGGCGCACGCAGGCGGCGTCGAGCGCGAGCTC
>Ga0302314_10013570_pt1 | contig 13984 bp, 9 predicted proteins | sample III_Palsa_N2_3_FD_200533 | JGI IMG/M metagenome (GOLD analysis project Ga0302314, IMG submission 200533) | Peat permafrost microbial communities from Stordalen Mire near Abisko, Sweden - III_Palsa_N2_3 | ecosystem: Environmental > Terrestrial > Soil > Palsa > Peat permafrost | place: Sweden... | reverse complement strand
CGTATGCCCCATCCAATGGGGCGCCCTGAAAAGTATATAGCCGGGTCTCGGCGCCCGTGGTCGGGTCTATTTCGAACATCGTGCCGCAACCGTCCCCGTAACAGGCCGTGCTGCCCAGATGATGTGTGATTCCGTAGAGCGCCCCTCGATGATAGAGCAAGCCGCGGGGGCCGGCACCGTCAACACTGCCCGTAAAGCTATATAACGTCGTGAAACTCGAAGAGGCCGCGGCGCATGGCAGGGAAAATGTCACGGCGGCCGCAAGCAGTAAATTCCGCGATAGTAAGATTGCCATCGTAGTACCTTATTGCCAATCCCAAATGTGGCCATGCCGATCGACCACGGTCTTGATACGCTTGACCTACACGGTGCAGTGCGGCGATACCAGAACTTATTAGGTTAGGGCTTCGAGGTTACATACACACTTTGCGGAGAGCCGCTTTGAAATAAATAATACATGTGCGCGGCAAGCGACGGCGTCATGACGGCGATCGTGCTCGCCTACAGGATCGCATCACATTTCGGCGGACGGGCTCTCTTCTTCGTGAAGAGGCAAGGCCAGAACCGTTGGGGCGTCAAAGGCTTCGTTCATTCCTGGAGGATTGCCGCAATGAAGATGCTCCTGTCATCGGTATTCAATCGTCTCATTCAGCAAGGCGAACTGTCCGTCCATTGGCCCGACAAGACGATTTCGCGGTTCGGCCACGCGGGCGGGGCTCGGGCCGGCATGCGCATACTGGATTGGCACGCGGTTCGACGCATCGCCCTCAATCCCAGCATTGCCTTTGGTGAAGCCTATATGGACGAAGCGCTGGAGCCCGCTGGGTGCAGCTTGTACGAGCTGCTCGATCTCATCATGCTCAATATCGCCCACATCACGAAGCATCCCGTGCTGCGCTGGCACCAGGCGGCCCAATGGCTGACACGCCCGCTCCGCCAGATCAACGATCCTTCGCGCGCGCGCAAACATGTCGCCCACCACTACGATCTCGACAGCCGGCTTTACGGCCTATTTCTCGACACCGACCAGCAATATTCATGTGCATATTTCGAGACGGGCACCGAAAGCCTTGAAGAGGCGCAGCTTAGCAAGAAGCGTTTGATTGCAGCGAAGCTGTATCTGGACCGGCCCGACCTGACAGTGCTCGATATAGGGTGCGGCTGGGGCGGCCTGGCCTTGACGCTGGCAGCCGAGTTCGGGGCGCGCGTGACGGGTATCACGCTGTCCGTGGAGCAACTGGCGCGGGCGCGGGCGCGCGCTCATGCAGCCGGGCTCGCCGATCGCGTGCAATTCGAGCTCATGGATTACCGAAGTGTACGGCGGCGCTTCGATCGCGTGGTTTCGGTTGGAATGATGGAGCATGTGGGCACCGTCAACTACGGCGCATTCTTCCGCGTGGTGCGGGAGAGTTTGACGGGTGATGGCGTGGCCCTGATCCACCATATCGGACGCAGCGACGGTCCTGGTTCCACCGCGGGGTGGCTGCAGAAGTACATTTTTCCCGGCGGATACTCACCGGCGCTAAGCGAGGTTGTGCCGGCTATAGAGCGTTCAGGCTTGATGATCACGGATATCGAGACTTGGCGGCTGCATTATGCGCGCACGCTGCGGCACTGGCAGGAGCGTTTTGCCCGCAACCGCGGCATCATCCGGGATTTCTATGACGAACGCTTCTGCCGCATGTTCGAATTCTACCTCGTGGCGGCCGAACTCGCCTTCCGGCGGGACCGGGAGGTCGTGTTCCAGATCCAAATGTCGCCCAGTCAAACCTCGCTGCCGTTCACGCGGGATTATTTGTTAGACAAACCTGCATTGGCGCAGGGCCTGCCCCTAGACGCCCTTGCGGGCTGAATGGGGCCGCCCGCGAGGGTGAGGTTCCTCTCCAGGGCGCTATAGGCTGGATTGGAGCCAGGGCGGCCCGATGCGGGCGCGGCCCGTGCTAGGTGGCGCACAAGCCCGGCCAACGCCAATCCTCGGCTGGGTGGTCGCCGCCCGCGATACCGGCCTCCGCGCCCGGCGCCGGCGCGATGAGCAGCACCCAACGAGATGCATCGCCGCCTTTTCGTGGCTCCGGGCACTCGTCGCGGTCCCGGATGACCGTGGGGTTTTTGGCTTCCCCAGGGAATGCCGTATGTTCAAACCCGCAAGGTGTATGGGTTGGGGGCCGTGCCGATGGTGGATAGTGAAGCGGATGCGGCGGCCGATGCCGCCGGGCTCGGTTTCAACCCCGCGTCGCTGCACGCAAAATATCTCGCCGAGCGTGACAAGCGGCTGCGGGCCGACGGCAATGACCAGTACATCGAGGTAAAAGGCGCACTCGCACGTTACCTTGACGATCCCTATGCCGGCGCGCCCGTGGAGCGGCCACCGCTGAACGATGCCGTGGATGTTGCGGTGATTGGCGGTGGCTTCGGCGGTTTGCTGGCCGGCGCGCGGTTGCGCCAGGCGGGTGCGGGGAAAATACGCATCATCGAAAAGGGGGGCGATTTTGGCGGCACCTGGTATTGGAACCGTTATCCTGGGGCGGCGTGCGACATAGAAAGCTATGTCTACCTGCCGCTGCTGGAAGAAACCGGATTCATGCCAAGCGAGAAATACGCCAAAGGCAGCGAAATATTTGAATACAGCCGCCAGATCGCCCGCCATTTCGATCTCTACCGCGATGCGTGTTTTCAAACCGAAGTCACCAGCCTTCATTGGAACGACGCGGAGGGCCACTGGATCGTTTCGACGAATCGCGGCGACGCGATACGCGCCCGCTTCGTCGCCATGGCCAACGGGCCGCTGCATCGGCCGAAACTGCCGGGCATTCCCGGCGTGGAGCAGTTCCGAGGCCATAGTTTCCACACCAGCCGATGGGACTACGCCTATACCGGCGGCGATGCGGCGGGTGCGCTGTCCGGCCTTCGGAACAAACGCGTCGGCATCATCGGTACCGGCGCCACCGCCGTGCAGTGCGTGCCACATGTTGGTGAAACCGCTGGCGCGCTCTATGTGTTCCAGCGCACCCCGTCATCGATTGATGTCCGTAACAACAAGCCGACTGATCCGGCTTGGGCGGCGGCACTAGCGCCCGGCTGGCACCAGAACCGGATGGATAATTTTAATATCCTGGTTTCCGGTGGCCATCAAGACGAAGATCTCGTCGCCGATGGCTGGACCGACATCATTCGCAATCTGGGGGTCGTCGCACGCCTGCGCGCGACGCGGCAAAGCGGCCAGACGATGAGTGCGGAAGAGCTCGTGCAACTCGCTGACTTCAGAAAAATGGAACAAATCCGCGCGCGCGTGGACGCGGTGGTGGCGGACGCGGCCACGGCCGAGAGTTTGAAGCCCTACTATAATCAATTCTGCAAGCGCCCCTGCTTTCACGACGAGTATCTCGCCACCTTCAACCGGCCCGGCGTCACGCTGGTCGATACCGGCGGCAAGGGCGTGGAACGGATTACCGCGCAGGGTGTGATTGCAGGCGGCAAACTGTATGAACTGGATTGCCTGATATTCGCCACGGGTTTTGAAGTGGGAACGGCCTTCCAACGCCGCGCAGGTTATGAAATCTATGGCCGCGACGGTCTTAGCCTGACGGAAAAATGGCAGGATGGTGCACGCACATTGCACGGCCTGCATGCACATGGTTTTCCCAACTGCTTTATCATGAGCATCGTTCAATCGGGTTTCACCGCCAATTATCCGCATTTGCTGAACGAGCAGGCCAATCATATCGCCCATATCATCGGCCATTGTGCCCGTCATGGCGTGGCGCGGGTGGAAGCAACGGCGGCCGCGGAGCAGGCATGGCTGGACATAATTCTTAAACTCGCCGTCAACCGGCAAAAATATTTCGAGGAATGTACACCTGGATATTACAATAACGAAGGCAAGCCATCAGCCCGCGCGGCCAGTAATGCCCCTTATGGCGCGGGGTCGATGGCCTTTTTCAAGGTATTGGCTGATTGGCGGGCCCGCGGCGAATTCGGCGGTTTGGAAATGAAATGTTAGGCCACGGCTTGGGAAGGCTGAGTGGGACGAGTCTTGGGAGGATCGTCGCACTGCGCTTCCCCCAGCCCCCCCGGCCCTCATAGGGCGCTACCAGGGGACCATGGCGCCGGCTTGGTCCAGGAACACGCCACTATGTTGAGCCTGCCCGATTACCGTCAGTATTTGCGCCGCGGCTAGCGCGGGATCGCTGCCGCGGCTGCCGCCGGTAATGGGTGCCGAAAGCCGCGTTTTCACGGTGCCCGGGTGCAAACACAGCACCAGGGCATGTGGCCGCGTGCGGGCGATTTCAATCGCCGCCGTACGCACAAACTGGTTCAGCGCCGCCTTGCTCGCGCGGTAGCCGTACCAGCCACCCAGCCCGTTATCGCCGATCGACCCTACCCGCGCCGACAGCGTGGCGAATACCGCACGCTCATCGCGCGCCAGCAAGGGGGAGAAGTGCTTCAGCACCAACGCGGGCCCGATTGCATTTATCGCGAATGCGGCGGCCAGCTTGGTGGCACTCAGTTCCGCAAGGCGTTTTTCCGGCGCGCGGCCATCTATATGCAGGGCGCCGACAGCATTGATAATCAGGTGTAGCGGGCCGCCCACCCAATCGGCCGCCGCCGCGATGCTAGCTTCGTCGGTGAGATCGATCGCCGGCGTGCTGCTGCGCGACAGGGCAATCACTTCGTAATGCGGATCAGCGCCCAGGGCTGCCGCCAGCGCCGCGCCAATACCGCCCGAGGCGCCAATCACCAGAGCGCGGCCATTTGGGTTCATAAAAAGATTGGGGGGACAGGCACTGTCCCCCCAGCCTTCCTACTGGCAGCCCGGTGTCGCCGAGGTGAGTATCCCCTCCGACGACGTCAATGAAAGCCCGTAACAAGGCTCGCCGGTTACAGTGCGCAGGAAGCTCGCACTGCTGGCCTGTCCGCTATTGCCCGTAATGTTGAAGCTGGAATTGAACCGTAACCTATCCTGCGTGGTGATCATATTACCGACATAGCTCTTGGCCGCCACCGTCAAACCATCAAGCACCACATTGGTATCGACGAAATTCTGCGTGATTTTCGTCAACTGGCTGCCGTTGCCCTTCGGGCCCTGGGCAAAATTGATCATGACGCTCAGCGGATCGGTATGCGTGGTGACGCGTGTGACGGTCTTTGTCGGCCCCGCGGCGATGGCCTGCACCACAGTGGCCGTATTCTGTTCAATGTCCTGTTGTTCGGAGCTGGCGGTTACCTTGAAATACTGGTTGTTCTTGAAGTTGATCGACTGCTTCACCGCGTAATTGGTCGTGCCGGCGCTGGTTGCCACCGACCCGTCGATTTCGAAATTCCGGGCCTCGGTGGTATAAACATGGCCCTTCACGGCGCTCGCGGTACTGACCAGATTGTTGCCAACCGTGAATGTCGGCGTTGCCGTCAGCGTATTTTTTGTAACGCTGCCGGTCACCTGCGTAGTGTTCGGATCCAAATACAGCAACAGCGCACCGGCCACCGAGAAGTAGTTGTTGGCACCGAACACCGACAGGCCGAATGTGTGCGAAGCGCCATTGCTCAACACGCCGGCGAAGGGTGAAAGCTCCACGCGGAAGGGATTGAAATTGAGCGTCTGCGCGCCGGGGATTGGCGACCAGAGATAGGGATCGATGCCACCGGTATAGATCCAGGGTGTTACCGGGGCAGCACCGGCCGGCGTGCCGTCAATGCTGATTTCACCCTCACGCCCGGTGCCACCGCCGCAGCTTTCCAACTCGCCGGCAAGTGCGGTCGGTACGCAGGTGTACCAGAACTCATCGCCACTCTGCGACTGCAGATACACATCCATGGCCGCCGACGCGATATTCTTGGGCAGGCTGGTGGTCAGGTTCAGCACGCTGCTGCTATTGCCCAGCGCCACGGTGCCACCGCCCGGATTGAGCGGGATCACCACATCAGGCACACGCGGCGCCGGCGCGCTGGCCGTCGCCGGATAGAATTTCAGCGTGGCGCTGCTGGTGATCAGGCTGGTGTCGGTGGGGTTGGTGTAATTGGCGATTAGAACGAAGCCGCTCTGCGCGCTGGCCAGCGTGCTCGTGTAATCCGTCACGTTGCGCTCGAAATGCCACGATGGCGCCTGCGTCGGCGAAGGCTCGGCCGTGGTGCCGAACCAGAACGGCACACCGCCCACCCAGATCGTGCCGGTACGGTCGTACTGGATCCCGGCGTTCAGCGAAATATCCACCGACAGCACGATGGTCGCATAGGGCCCCGGGCACGAAGCCGGCGGTGTGTAGGTGAAGTTCACATTGTTGCCGCCGAAAACGGCGTTGCGATACAGGCTCACCACGCAGGGCGCTTCGTCCGGATGCGCCACCGGGGGTTGGATCACCGCCACGTTCCCCGTACCCACGGTCACCCGGGTGCCGGTTGCGGCCTTCGCCCACTGCCGGGGCGCGGCGCTTGCCGCAGATACCAGCGCACCACTCGCGGCGGCCAGAAGGAGAAGCGTTTTGAAACCCATGGCGTATGTTTCCCCGTAACCAGTTATTGGCGCGCACCGTGCTGTCCGGCGCCAAACCTGTCAAAGGCTTATCGTGACATCGAAATGGCATCCCGCTTATGTGATCGCGCGTTAGAACGCGCCGCATCTCCAGGAACCACCTGCCTCGTGCCCAGCCCGCTTTCCGCCGAACTGATTGCCGTGGTTACCGCCGTTACCGGGGGCGAGCCGCGCGTGCTGACGATTGGTGACGGCACCGGCCTGCCAAGCGGCAGTTTCGAGTCCGGCCACCGCTCCCTGCAAGCCGGCCTGCGCGGCTGGGTGGAGCGCCAAACCCATCAACCGCTGGGCTATGTGGAACAGCTTTATACCTTCGCCGACAGCGACCGCGCCGAGGCCGATGGCCGCGTGATGTCCGTCAGCTACCTGGCGCTGGCGCGCGAATCCCGCGTCAGCGGCGCCCAGCCAGGCTGGCAGAGCTGGTACCGCTACTTCCCGTGGGAGGACCATCGCGACGGGCCGCCTGCCTGCCTGCCGCAGCAAATACTGCCCGCCTTGGCCGCCTGGGCCACCACGCCGGCTCGGCGGCAGCGCGCGGCGCTGATTTTCGGCATGGATCATGGCGTGTGGAACGAAGACCTGTCCCTGCAGCGCTACGAGTTGCTCTACGAGGCGGGCCTGGTGCCGGAATGGGCGCGCCGCCACAACAAGCCGCCAGCGCCGTTTCCAGGCGATGCCATGATCCTGGACCACCGCCGCATCCTGGCCACGGGCATTGCCCGGCTGCGCGCCAAGATCAAATACCGGCCGGTGTTTTTTGAATTGATGCCGGATACGTTCACCATGCTGCAACTGCAACAGACCGTTGAGGCACTAGCCGGCAGGCGCCTGCACAAGCAGAATTTCCGGCGCCTGATCGACGCGCAGGCGCTGGTGGAGGAAACTGGGGAGCTGGCCCAGGCCACTGGCGGGAGGCCCGCGAAGCTGTTCCGTTACCGGCGCGATGTGCAGACGGAGCGGGCGATTACGGCCACGCGGTTACCGCTTGTCAGAAGCTAGGGTTACAGGAAGCAAGGAAGCGCTTCTTTTTGAAAAAAGAAGCAAAAACTTTTGCTCATTGGCGCGCGCGTTGCAGCGCGGTGTACGCCTTATAAGCAACAGTTTTTTGTTTCTTTTTTTCAAAAAAGAAAGCGCTTTCTTTTTTATGCCTTCGGCAACCGCACCACAAACCGTGCGCCAACAACCCGTCCATTTTCGTCGCGGCGGTTTTCGGCGCTAATACGGCCACGCAGTGCCTCGACGATTTGGCGGCTGATCGAGAGCCCCAGGCCGGAATGCTTGCCGAATTTTTCACCGGCCGGGCGCTCGCTGTAAAATCTATCGAACACGTGCTCAAGGTTGCCATCGGGAATGCCGGGGCCTTCGTCCTCGATCGCCATTTCGATCACATTGCCGGTTTCGCGCGCGCGCAGATGGATTATGCCGCCAGGCGGCGAAAAGCTCTCCGCGTTGCCGATCAGGTTGCGCAACACCTGCACCAGCCGGCCTTCCACGGCCTGCACCACCAGCGGCCCGGGCGGCAGATCCACTTCGAGATGCGGATCGGATTCGCCGCGCGTGGCCTCGGCGATTTCGGCAAGGGCGCGGAACAGCGGCACCACGTCCACTGGTTCCGTCGATGTACGGCTCAATTCGGCGTCCACGCGGCTTGCGTCGCTGATATCGGTGATCAGCCGGTCCAGCCGCACCACATCTTCCTGGATGATGGCCAGCAGCTTGGTCTGGTGGTCCGGGTCGCGCACGCGCTTGATGGTTTCGATAGCGCTGCGGATGGAGCTGAGCGGGTTCTTGATTTCATGCGCCACATCGCTGGCAAAGCGCTCGATCGCGTCCATGCGCGCCCATAGCGCGATGGCACTGGCGGAAAGCGCCTGCCCAAGCTCGCCGATTTCATCGCGCCGGCGCATCAGCTTTGGCGGCACGGCGCCGGCACCGCCCTGGGCACGGCCATGGCCGCCGCGCATCGCATCGGCCGCCTCCGCCAGGCGCAGGATGGGGCCGGCGATCGTCAGCGACAGATACCAGCTCAGGAGAACCGTCAGCAGCAGGGCCAGTACGAACAGCCCCAGGATGGAAACACGCACCGCGAACAGGCTGTCATCCACTTGCCGCGCATCCTGCGTCAGCAGCACGATGCCTACGTTGTGGCGGTCGCGCTCCACGGGCTCAGCGACCGTTACCAGCAGGCGGCCATCCTGCATGCGCCGGATATACGGGTCCATCTCATGGCTATCGGTGCTGCTGGACAACCGGATCTGCTCGCGCACATCGGGCTGCCAATCAGCCCCCGCGGCTTGCGGGCTCAGCTCCACCGTGGCGGTGCGCTGGTGGGGCAGCAGGGCAAGTACGCGGTCGTAGAGGCGGCTGACGAAATCCACCACCTCGCCGCGGCTGGTGGCCGCCGGCAGCGGCTCGGTGGTGACAGCGCCGCCGGCGCCGGCGCGCACCCGGCTATCGGCGATGAGCGCGCCGTCCGGGCCGTACAGCTTGGCGCCGGCGTTGGGCGTGGGGTCCGTCAGGCGCCGCAGCAGCGGGCGGGCCAGTTCGGGCACCAGCACGGGGTTATTGGGGTCCGTCACGCGCACGGCCGACTCACCTAGCGCACCGGCGTAAATCCGCGCTTGTTCACGCAGCGCGGACACCTCGGCTTCCAGCAGGCCGTCCTGGTATTGGTCCAGGTAGAGTAAGGTGGCGAATAGCAAGGCGAGCGGGACGAAATTCACCAGCAGCACGCGGCGCAGCAGCGGGCTGACCCATCTGGTGCGGCGTGGGGGCGGGGCGGCGGTGGCGCTGGTGGGGCCGCTGGCGTCTGGCATGGGCGCAGTGTGCCGTGTAGCGGCTCCGGGGAACAGAGGAGGCAGCGCTGAAGGCGTGGCGGCCGCCCCGCATCGTATCCGGGGTGGCGCATGGCCTCCCGTCGAGCTGGATTGGCTCAACCCTGAAAGCGCAAGGCGGGCGCCGATGACAGTTTCACGAAACATTGGTGACGATTTAAATGCATATTATTTTGTTGCTGCACCAAGCGACAATTTCGCGAAATCGTCACGAAATTGGCATGGTTGATAACGCTCTCGTCATTTATATGGCCTGCGAACGTCACGTGGCTTGTTTCGGCTTGCACCGGCGAGATCGTTTTACCGGCGCGCATCGCGCCACGGCTTAAGATAGAGGGTTGCGGGCAATGAACAGGAAGCAGATCTGGAAGGCGACATGCGCCAGTATTGCGATACTCGGCATGCTGGAAAATACGGTGGCCATCGCCGCCGAGCCGGTGCTGACACAGGCCGGCGCCACCGGTTCAGCCGGTGCGGCGATTGAGACGGTACCGGCCAGCGAGACCGCCCTGAGCACCGCGCGCAAGATCGACCTGCTGCGCAAGAAGGTGAAATACGTTTTTGTCCTGTTCCAGGAAAACCGCAGCTTCGACCATTATTTCGGCACCTATCCCGGCGCCGATGGCCTGGTCGCCACCTTCCCCGGCGCCGTCACCTCCGTGCCGGCCAACCAAACCGGCAGCTACACGCAAAATATCGCCCTGCCGACCACGCTGGGCGGCGGTTACGGCACGGTTTCGTCCTTCCTGGCGCCGCGTACCATTCAGGATAACACGGGCAACACCGTGCAACTTTATCCGGAAAGCATCTACTCGGTCGATCATTCCCACACCGGCTATATCGGCGACCTGCACCCCGATGCCGCCACGGCGTCGATCGCCAAGAACGATGGCTATGCGCTGGATCAGGAAGGCCTGGAATACAAAACCGACGCCTCCACCACATCCGGCAACATCGTGGCCTCAAGCAGCGCCCTGCCGCCCACCACCAGCGCGCCCACCAGCAATCCCTCGCTGCAATCCTACCAGAAGGGCCTGGTGGTGATGGCGCATGTGGATTGCGACACCGTGCCGTTCCTGTGGCACTACGCCGATCTGGGCACGCTGTTCGACAACCTGCACCAAACCATCATCGGGCCGTCCTCGCCGAACGCGATCGCGTTGATCGCCGCGCAGACCGGCGGCACGCAGTGGGCGTTGCATCCCAGCACGACGGGCACGCACATCACGTCCTTCACGGTGCCCAATGAAACGGATTCCGCACCGTATGCCGGCGGCGCCGCGGACAGCTTTGCCGGCAAGCCACCTGGTGGTCCCGATGAAGCAAGCTTCAGCGCCTGCGCCACCAGCAACACCGGCAGCCTTTCCGGCACGTCGGACAATCTGGCCTGCGTGGCACCGTCCGCGAACGACCCCGCCTACCCGATCTACACGGCCGCCGCGATCACCGCGCTAAAGGGCCCGCTTTCCGCCTACGCCGCCTCGCAGTCGAACCTGACCTTCGCCTCGCTGCCGCTGTCGTTCATGGGCAGCAATATCGGCTCGATCATCAAGCAGGATGCGCATCCCGCCAACGACCTGATCGATGTGGAGCACGACGTGCTGGCCATCGCCAGCAAAAACCCCTCCGTAAACTGGGGCTGGTACCAGCAAGGTTTCGGACCGGAGCCTTTCGACGGGCAGCGCGTAGTGGATACGTTCCCCGCCGCCACGCCGCACGCGTCCTACATCGTGCATCATAACGGCCCGCAATTCTTCGGCTATCTCGGCGACAACCCCGCCGAACTCGCTAATATGCACAGCCTGCAACAATTCTATACCGACGTGAACGGCGCCAAGCTGCCGTCCACCGGCGGCGTGTTCTACGTGCGTGGTGGCTACTACAACAATGACGGCCTGCAATCCGCCGACCCCAGCCCCGCCGCCCGCACCAATTTCAGCGGCAATGACGACCATGGCAGCTACTCGGACAGCCAGATTTCCGAAGCCATGGTCGCCGACTCGGTGAATGCGATCGCCAACAGCCCCTACTGGAGCCAGAGCGCGATCATCATCACCTATGACGAAAGTGACGGGTTCTACGACCACGCACCCGAAGCCATCCGCAACTGGGGCGCGGATGGCCTGCCGATGTCCGGCGGCCCGCGTATCCCCACGATCGTGATCTCGCCTTACAGCGCCGCGCATACGGTCAGTCACGTGTATAACGAACATAGCTCCATCGTTAAGTTCATCAACGAGTTGTTCGGTCTGACTCCGCTCAGCAAACTGCCGGACGAAAAACGCGCGCAGAAACTCGGCGCCACGGAGACGGCGCTGAATAGCCGCAACGGCGCCCAAAGCAATCTTGCACCGAATGACGGCGACGGCGTCGGCGACCTTTTGGAGGCCTTCGATAACGACAAACTGCTCGGCAACACGCCGATCATCCCAAGCAGCACGGTAGCACTGGCCACCAACGTGGTACTCACCTTGCCGCATTTCGGCGGTGCCGGCTGCAGCACGCTGAACATTACGCCTACAGATTATACAAACGGCTATGGCACCGGCCAGGAGAGCGACCCGCCGCCAGCCTATTTCAACCCGCGGCCGACGGTGGCGCCCGGTGTGCCCTACACCGAGCAGACCATCCTTTCCGGTGGCACGGTTTCCACGCCTTGGACTCCTTGATCTTGGCGATCAACACTTGATGGTTTGCAGGCGGGGGCGTTGCTCCCGCCTGTTTTCTTTTGTAGGAAGCAAGGAAGCAGTTCTTTTTGAAAAAAAGAACCAAAAAATTTTTACTACTTGAGGTACGCGGTAGATCCAACGCGCGCCTAAATTGGCAAAAGTTTTTTGGTTCTTTTTTTCAAAAAAGAACTGCTTGCCTTTCCTTCGCTGTGAGTAAATCAATGCCACGCATCCTAGCCACATTATCGCTGACCCTGTTCCCGCTTTTGGCCCACGCGGCTCCCACACCTGGCCATTTGCGCTGCGCCATGATCGATGAAGCGCTGGACTGGAACAAGCGCGACCTGCACGGCAATCTTTCGGTGCTTGATGCCGAAATCTGCCGCGCCGTGGCCACCGCGTTGTACGGCGATCCATCGAAGGCCGATCTGCAATCCTATCATTCGGAAGAAGAAGGCCTGCAGGGTTTCAAGAAAGGCTTCAGCGATATCGTAGTGGGCGTCACACCGAATACGCGCGCCGCCGCCACGGTTGGCGTCCGGTTCAGCCAGCCGTTTTTTCAGGACGGCCAGGGCTTCATGGTGCATAAGAATTCCGGTGTGCACAGTATCGCCGACATGGCGGGCCACAAGCTGTGCACGATCGACGATACCGATAACGACCCGATCGCCATGGCCACGCTGGCGCAACACGGTGTGCGGCCAGTTCCGTTCGGCTTCCAGGAAGAAGACGAAATGGACGCCGCCATCCTGGACCACCACTGCCAGGTGGCCAGCGCCTATTTGTCGAAATTGGCCGAAGGGCGCAGCAGCTTGGCGGAGGCGAAGGATTTTGTGTTGCTGCCGGACGTGATTGCGCTTTCGCCGGTGACGGTGGCGGTGAATGTGCACGATCCACGCTTGTCCGCCATCGTGGATACCACGATTAATGTGCTGTTGCAGGCTGAAGCCTTGGGTGTCACCCAGACAAGCATGCCGAAAATTGGCCCCAGCGACGATCCCCGCATGAAGCGGCTTACGGGCGAGGATTGGTCCACCGCAGATGGCCTTGGCCTGCCGCATGACTGGTCGCGCCACGTGATCGAAGCCGTCGGTAATTACGCGGAAATCTACAATCGGACAGTGGGGCCGGGCACAACGCTGAACCTGCCGCGCGGCCTGAACGCGCTGTGGAACGATGGCGGTGTGATGGCGCCGTTGCCGCTGCAATAACGCACGATCGTATTCCGACCGAAAAGTTTCACTATCTTGTCGCTTACGTGCCGAACTGAACCCTCTAGACTATACGTGAACGAATTTGCTGCCCGCCAAGGAACCCTTTGCCATGTTCACCCGCTTAACGCTCGCCGCCGCTGCCCTGGTGGCCGTGGCCACCGCCAATCCCGCCGCGGCGCAAACCTATAATTTCGACCTCGGCGGCGGCTGGTTCAACGGTACGCCGTCCACCATCACCAGCCAGAACGGCTTCAACGTCGGTTTCTCGTCCAGCCAGGACAGCAACGGCGGCTTCTACATCGGCAATAATGGCGGCCTGTTCAGCACGCTTGGCGGCCAAATTCTGGTCGATCCGGGCACCGGCGGCGATAGCCTCACGCTCACCTTCAGCCAGGCCATCACAAACCTGAATTTCGATTTCGGTATCGTCGACCTGTTCGGGCTCAATGGCGATGATACGCTCACCGTCAATGACGGCCTGGTTAATAGCGTGATCGGCGGCACGATCCCGGGCAGCGACCTGTTTCCGCAGGGCATGGTGAATTACTACGATGCCGCCGGGTTCACGAGCGTTACCATCAGCGGGCCTGAGGAATTCGCGATCGGGCTTACCGATGTGCCGGAACCCGCCAGCTTTATGGCGATGGGCATGGGGTTGCTGGGTTTGGCCGCGATGCGGCGCCGGCAGGCCTGAGGGAAAGACCAGGGGGCTCTGCCCCCTGGACCCCCGCTAAGGACAAG
>Ga0302314_10013567_pt1 | contig 13987 bp, 3 predicted proteins | sample III_Palsa_N2_3_FD_200533 | JGI IMG/M metagenome (GOLD analysis project Ga0302314, IMG submission 200533) | Peat permafrost microbial communities from Stordalen Mire near Abisko, Sweden - III_Palsa_N2_3 | ecosystem: Environmental > Terrestrial > Soil > Palsa > Peat permafrost | place: Sweden... | reverse complement strand
TCTCTCTCTGGTTGTAATGAGTGTGGCCGCCAAGGCGCAGCCGGCCGGCGGCTCGGTGGTCGCAGGGCAAGCGCAGATCTCGTCCTCCGGCGCCGCAACGCTGATCAACCAGAGCAGCTCGAAGGCGATCATCAACTGGCAGTCCTTCTCGGTCGGCCAGGGCAGCACGGTTCAGTTCAACCAGCCCAATGCCAGCGCCATCACCTTGAACCGGGTGACCGGCACTACCGCTTCTGCGATTGACGGCGCCATCCGCGCCAACGGCCAGGTGTGGCTGCTCAATCCCAACGGCATCCTGCTCGGCAATGGTTCGACCATCAATGTCGGCGGCTTGCTGGCCACCACCTCCGACATCAACGACCAGGACTTCCTGGGCGGGCGCTACAATTTCAGCAGCACCGGCGGCAAGGGCTCGGTCAGCAATGCCGGCTCGATCACCACCAGCAACGGCGGCTCGGTGGTGCTGTCGGCTCCCAATGTTGTCAACAAGGGTATCATCCAGGCCAATACCGGCCATGTGGTGCTGGGCGGCACCGACACCTTCACGGTGGATTTCCAAGGCGACCACCTCCTGTCCTATGCGATCAGCCCGGACTCGGCGGGCGGCAAGGTCCTGAACAGCGGCAAGCTGGCGGCCGCCGGCGGCACGATCCTGATGACGGCGCGCGCCGCCCAGGGGGTGCAGGATGCGGTGGTCAACAACACCGGCATAGTCGAGGCCACCTCGGTGCACCAGGAGAATGGCGAGATCATTCTGGAGGCCGACAATGGCACGGTCTCCAACTCCGGCACGCTCGACGCATCAGGCAAGGCCAGTGGCGAGACCGGCGGCACGGTCAAGGTGCTGGGCCAGCAGGTGGCTGTCACGGACGGCGCCAAGATCGACGTCTCCGGCGATGCCGGCGGCGGCACCGCGCTGATCGGCGGCAATCTGCATGGCGCGGGGCCAGAGCCCAACGCCCAGAACACCACCGTCGGCAAGGCAACCATCAACGCCAACGCCATCACATTCGGCAATGGTGGCACAATCGTCATCAACGCAACCGGCAACACCTCTGTAACCGCCACCATCACCGCCAAGGGCGGCATCACGTCGGGCAAGGGCGGTATGATCGAGACGTCAGGGCACATGCTCGACTTCGCCGGCGCTTCGGTGAATGCAGGCGTCGGTGGCCAATGGCTGCTTGATCCCTTTGACCTGACGGTTGACAGCACCGCGGCCTCCACCATTGACGCTTCGCTTAGCGTCGGCACCAACGTTACGCTCCAGACCACCGCGAGCGGGGCCAGTGGTCCGGGCAATCCCAATCCGGCCGGCAATGGTGACATCATTATCGATTCAGCACTTAGCTGGAACACTGCCGCGACCTTGACGCTCGACGCCTATCATTCCATCCTGATCAATACGCCCATCAGCATCACGGGCGCAGGTGGTCTTGCGCTCTATGTCAACGATGGCGGCACAGGCGGCATCTACAGTTTCGGTTTGGGCGCCAATGTGAATTACGGCGCCACCAACAATGGCGGCACCCTCAGCATCAGCAACAATGGCGGTTCTACCAACGCTGTCAGCTACAATTTGATCTACAACACGGGCAGCCTGCAGAGCATTAACAGCGCCCTCACCGCCAATTACGCCCTCGCAACCTCGCTGGACGCCAGCGGGGTTTCCGGTTGGACGCCGATCGGCGTGGATGGTAGCGGCACTGTTCTGAACACCGGCAACGGGTTCGTTGGCGCTTTCGAAGGCTTGGGCAATACCGTTTCCAACCTGACGGTGAGCGGGTTATCTCATCAGGGACTCTTTGGCTTTAACGGCGGTTCCATCAGCAATATTGGCATGGTGGGCGGCTCGGTAAGCGGCACCATGTATATCGGTGGTCTGGTGGGCTACAATGCCGGGCCGCTCCGCAATTCCTACTCCACAGCGGCCGTCACCGGTACGGGCGCAGATATCGGCGGCCTGGCGGGATTCACGTCCAATGCGATTTCTGCCTCTTATGCCACCGGGACGGTGAACGGCACGGCCACTGGCGGCCAATTCAATGTCGGCGGCCTGGTTGGAGTGACGCAGGGCGGAGCCATCACCCAGTCCTTCGCCACCGGCGCCGTCACAGTCTCTGGTGGCTATACCCAGGTCGGGGGTCTGGTTGGCCAAAATGTCAGCGGCGGTAGCATCATCCAGTCTTATGCAACCGGCGCAGTCACCGCCGCGACCGGCACGACCGATGTCGGCGGACTGGTCGGCTGGAGCAGCGGCACCATCACCGACACCTATGCCATGGGGGCCGTCAATGCGAACGGCGCGGGCATTGGCGGACTGATCGGCTTTCTGTCGGCCGGCAACGTCTCCACCTCCTATTCCACGGGCGCGGTGATAGCCGGCACCAATGCATCTGCGATCGGCGGCTTTGTCGGCCAGGTCGAGGCCGGTTCGATTGTTTCCAGCTATTGGGATACCGAGACGTCGGGTTTGAGCGCCGGGATCGGCGTGGGCACTCCCACCAGCGGCACGCCTAACGGCGCCGTCACCTCGGATCTGCAGGCCGGCGTGCCGTCGGGTTTCAACAGCGCGATCTGGGGCACGGGCACCGGGCTTTATCCCTATCTCCTGTTCCAGGGCGCACCGCAGGTCGTCACTGGCACCGTCGAGGACGCGTCCGGCAATCCCGTCGGGTCCAACTTGACCAACGGCACCGTGACCGTTTCCTCTTTCGTCAATGGCTCGACATCGTCATCGGCCACCGTCGGCGCCAATGGCGTCTATTACCTGCTGCTGCCGCCCAACACCATTAACGGCAGCAACCAGCTCTTGACCTATGTCAACAACAGCACCTCGAATTCCGGCGTGGTCGCCAACGACTATTTCCAAAACATCGCCAGCAACCAGTTCGACGCCGTCCTGCTCAAAAACCGTCTGCTGATTGAAACTCCAGTCAGCAGCTTCGCTTCGGTCGAGAGCGGCCTGTCCACGGCAATCGGCGGCAATTCCAGCAGCGATCTGCTGTTCAATGGCGCCTTCACCGTTGGCACCAATCTGGTGGTTCAGTCGAGCAGCGGCAGCGGCCTCACCATCGACACCCCCATCAATCTGGGCGCAGGCGGCACCTTCACGGTGGAGGCCTTCGGGCCGGTGGCGCAGACATCAGGTTCGACCATCACTGCCTCCACCCTGGGCGTCGACACCGGTGGCCCCGGCGCAGACATTACCCTGACCGACAGCGCCAACCATCTGGGAAGCGCCGGCTTCACCACGCAGAGCGGTAACGTCGTGTTCAGCAATGCGGGCCAGACCGGCACGACCATCATCACCAACGCGAATGTTCAGGGTGACTTCACCGTCAACGCTCTCAACAGTGCCATCCGGATTGGCGAGAGCCAGCCGGTCATCGCCACCGGCATCGTCTCGCTGAGTGCGGGCGCCAGTATCAGCCAGGGATCTTTCGGGCTGACAGCAAATGGCCTGTTTGCCTCGGCTTCGAATGGCAGCGTCACCCTCACCAACCCGGGCAACCAGATCAACGGCGGTGTCTCCCTCGAAGCAAGCCAAGGCGCGGCGCTCTTCACGCAGGGGGCCATCACGCTGGGCGAAACCAGCATCACCAATGGCGGCCTGAATATCCATTCCGTCGGCCCGCTCACCATCGGCGGCTCGGTGTCCGTCCACACCACCGGTATCACAGACACGGTCCTGCTTGCCTCGGAAAGCTCCATCAGCACCTCGGGCGGCTTCATCACTGTGGCGTCGGGGGTACAGTCTTTCACGGCCATGGCTCACGGCACCCTGTCGCTCGACAATCCCAGCAACAGTATCGCCGCGCCGATCACGCTGCATGGCCAGGACATCATCTTCAACAATTCGGTCCAAACGGTGCTGGATGATGTCAGCCTCGATGGTAGTGGCCCCGCCAATTCCATCACCATTGCCGTCCTCGGAGAGAGTAACCCTGGCATCAGTATCGTTGGTGGTGTGCAGGCCACGGGTCCGGTTAGCCTCCATGCCAGGGGCAGCATTCTGTCGGGGAATGAAGGCAACTTTATTCTTGCGGGAAGCCTGCAATTGCAGAGCGACACCGGTCAGATTGGCACTGGCCAAGCGCTCAATGTTACTGCCGACAATCTCACAGCCCAGACCACCAACCAAGACATCAGCCTGAATATCGAAGGCGGCTTTTCCAGCTCGACGGTGACTATCGGCAGCGGCTTCAATCCCGGCGTGGGCATCAATGCCGGTTCGGGCAACGTGACGTTGAATTCGATCGACACGATCTGGAACCAGAATAGCGATGCTCCGATCATTGCGAACAATTTCACGATAAACTCGAACTGTTCGGACCTCTGCGGCACATCGCTGAACGCCACCCTGACCGCCCCCGGCAATCAGGTATCGGGTCCCGTGTCTCTGAAATTTGGCGAAGGCGGCTTTTTCTCGAACGTCAGTTTCACCGACAGCAGCCGTCTTGTCCTCAATCCCACCACGATCAACGGTAATCTCACATTGATCGCGAGTGGCGCGGGCAATCCGGGCATCATCCTGCTCGGGCAGACCGTGGCCGATAACGGCAATACGATCAGTCTGACTGCGGACGGCGATATCGGTGCGGTGAGCACCAGTACTCCGCCTTCCAGTTATCTTGTCGCCAACGAGGTCGATCTGACGAGCAACTTCGGTTCGATCGGCGTGCTGCAGCCCAGTGACTACGCTGGAATCGGTGGCGCGGTTGTCCAGCCACTTTCGCTGTTGGCCAGCACACTCACCGCCGCCACAGGCGGGGGCGATATCTCGTTGAACATTTCCCGCTTCGGCGAAGGCGTCAATACTCTGACCATCGGCAATGGCGCGGTTGGCATCGATGCCGGCAATGGCAATGTGACACTGAATGCGACCAACAATGCCCTGGTCCAGGCGCAGGGTTCTCCCATTATCGCGCAGAATCTTACGATCAACGCGGGCACCAGCGCCCCGACTTCCGGCGTGAACATTGCCCTGAATGCTCCCAATACCTTCAACAACATTACTGGCACGGTTTCGCTCGTCGCACCTGCCGGCTCCGTCGCGCTGACCAACAGCAGCAGCACCACTTTGGGCAACGGTTCCGCCGAGACCAACTTCTCCATCGTCACCCCGGGCGACATCACGATCGCGCCGGACGCCAGCATCTCGGCCGGGCTCGGAGATGCAAGCGGCGCCACGAGCATTTCCCTGCAAGCGGGCGGCAATTTCATCAACAATTCCGGCCTGAGCCAGAACACGCTGGACCTCGGCAATTCCACCATTTTCAATATTTATTCCCAGGCTCCCGCGAGTGATGCCTTTGGCAATCTAAACAGCAGCAACACGGCGATCTGGGACACAAGCTATCTGACCCCCATCACTGCGGCCGGCGACCGCTACATCTTTGCCTTCCAGCCTACGCTCACCGTGGCGGTGGCCAACCAGACCAAGGCCTATGGCACCGACGACAGCGCCGCCCTGCAAAGCCTGGCCAGCACCATTTCCGGGGTGCAGCCCGGTGTGGCAGGCGCTTTCCTGGGGGATACTGCCGGCGCGGTCTATAGCGGCACGCCTACCATCACCAGCGTGGGCTCGGTCGCCGGCGCCAGCGTCGGTGCTTATGCTATCAACGCCAACCTGACGGTGAGCGATGGCTATACGCTTTCCAGCACCGGTATCCTAACGGTGACGCCACAGACACTGGTTTATAACGCGGCCAGTGCTTCACGGACTTATGGGGCGGTCAATCCGGTCTTTACCAGCACCCTTACCGGTTTCACAGGCACCGGCTTCACCGGCACCGTCACCGGCTTCGTCAATGGCGATAGCCTGACATCGGCGACCAGCGGCACTCTGATCTTCACCAGTCCGGCCACGAACGCGAGCGGCGTGGGAATCTATGCGGTCAACGGTTCAGGTCTCACAGCAACCAATTACATTTTCGAGCAGAATTCGGCAAATGCCACGGCCCTGACTATCACGCCTGCCATCCTCAGCTACGCGGCCAACGCTGTGTCACTTACCGTCGGTGCGGCCATTCCAGCTTTCAGCGGAACCGTCACTGGTTTCCTCAACGGGGATACTCGGACCTCTGCGACAATGGGCACGCTGGTCTTCTCAAGCTCTGCCACCAGCCAAAGTCTGATAGGGAGTTACGCAATCGACGGCTCCGGCCTTACCGCGGCCAACTATACGTTTGTGCAAGCCCCTGGGAATTCCATAGCCTTGATGATCACGGCTGTACCGCCGCCACCGCCGCCACCGCCGCCACTACCATCGTCACTGCCACTCGCACTTGCCAGCTTCACCAATTCGATACAGCCGCTTGTGCTTCCATCTGGAACGCTGCAACTCGATCTGATCTCGTTTACAGCGGCGCCGGCGCCGCCGCCGCTACCTTCTCAGCCACCGGGCGATGATCCGCTGGCCGACCTGTCGGATTCGCCCAATTCCTCAGATCAGACGACCAGCGAAGTGGCAAGCAGCCTGGATGGCGGCAGCCTTGGCGCGCTCAGCGTCGTCGTAATCCCCTCGATGTTGGTTACCACCCCGCTGCCGCCGCCCGGCCCAACAGACGCTTCGGAATTACCTTCCTTCGGCAATTCTTCCCTCTGGCAGTGAAAACCATGACGCTGACGATTTGTCGGAAAAGTGGAAAAGCTGGCTGGAACGGCCTGTGGGGTCGGGACACATTGCGTGCTGCTTGGCCTTCCATTCTACTGGCTTGCGAGATGGGGCACGGGAATCATCGGCGTAGGGTTGGCCATGTGTTTTTGGGGCATGGCGAGGGGCTTTTGTGAGTTCGGCAGCGATTTTCAAAAGACGGCCTAGGCCGTCGCGTATCTGGTGCAGCGCGCTGGGACCCGCCAGCGTGATCGCGTGCCTGTCCATCGCCACCCAGGCTCTAGCGCAACCGACCGCTGCCACCCTGCCGGGCGCGGTGCAGCCCGGGCGCAATGACCGGCCGGGGCCGGCCATCCCCACTCAGCCCGATTTCGATTTCAGCATCGAGGCGCCGTCGCGCACGCCGCTGGGCCGCGCCGTCGATACCGTCACCTTCACGCTTCGCGACATCAAGGTCGAAGGCGCCAAGACCATCCCGGCAGCCGCCTTCCGACCGCTTTACGCCAAGCTGATCGGTCAGACGGTCAAGCTCTCCCAAATCCTCGATGTCGCCGACGCCATCGAGAAGATGTACCAGGACCGGGGCTATATCCTGGTGCGCGCTTATGTTCCGCCGCAGCGGGTGCGCGACGGCGTCTTCACCATCAATGTGGTGGAAGGAAAGATCGCCCATGTCACGGTCGAAGGCGGCACGCCTGCGACCCAAGCGCAGATCAAGAACTATCTCCAGCCCAGCCTGAACCGTTCGCCCATGCCGCTGGCGGTGATGGAGCGCAGCCTGCTTCTGTCCAACGATCTGCCGGGCGTGGTGGCCGCGGGCACACTGAAGCCGGCGGCAGATATCCCAGGCGCCTCCGACGTCGCCATCACGGTGGATCAACCGCGTGTCACCGGCGGGCTTGGCGCCGACAATCGCGGCTCACGCTTCTCAGGGCTGTGGACACTGAATGCCGATGCCGAGGTCAATTCCATCTTGGGATCCGCCGACCAGCTGGCGGGCACCTTCACTACCTCGCCGGATGCCAGCGAGCAGGTGGCGGGTTCGGTTCGCTATCGCCGCCCGATCGGTGACGATGGTGTGATTGGAACGATTGCCGGCACCATCACCCGCGGCGAGCCGGGTTCGACACTGTCTCAGTTTGGCGTCGATACCAACAGCTGGGCGGTCGGTCCCCGCCTGACCTGGCCGATCATCCGCACTCGTGCAGAGTCGCTGCAGCTTGATGGCGGCTTCACGTTCCAGAAGGCCGATATCGATGTGCTGGGCAGCCGCGTCGCCCACGACAAATGGCGCGTGCTGGACGCCAACCTCACATATCTGGTCTCGAGCTGGCTGGGCGGTTCCTGGCTGGCGACAGGTGGCATTGTGCAGGGCGTTCCGGGGCTTGGCGCGTCCGACAACCTGTCGCCGGACCTGTCGCGCAAGGGCGCTTATCTGGATTTTACCAAGCTGACCGGTCTTCTGCGCTATGTCGGCTATCTGCCAGACAATTTCTCGGTGGTGCTGAGCGGGCAAGGCCAGTTCTCCTTCGTGCCGCTGATCAACGGCGAACTGATCTCGTTTGGCGGGATCGGCATCGGTCGCGGCTATGATCCGGGCGCCATCACCGGCGACCGCGGCATCGGCGGCTCGGCCGAGTTGCGCTATGACGCGGCGATCGGCAACAAATATCTTCTCAACGCCGAACCCTATGTCTATTTCGACGCCGGCCAGACCTGGTACATCCAGCGCGGAGCTGCAGTCGATCCCGCGCTGATCGACCAGAATATCGAGTCGGTGGGCGGTGGCGTGCGCCTGACCTTGCCCTACAATTCATCGCTGGGGCTGGAGATGGCGCAGACGCTGCACGCCGTCACCGGTAGCGACGCCGGCAAGGAAGCGACCAAGTTCTTTATCACCGCCGGCGTCCGGTTCTAGGGGGCGGCCATGCGACACGTCATGCTTTCTCTTCTGGCCGGCGCGGTTCTGGGCCTGATTGCAGCCACGCCCGCCTCCGCCGCGTCCGGCGATCTGGGCGCCGACAGCGCAGGCGAAGCCTGCCGCCTTGCCGGCAACGATATTCTTTGCGGCACGGCCCAGGTGGCGACGGGCGGATTGCATCAGGTGGCGATGACCGGCGCCCTGCCGGCTGGCGACGCGGCGCGACGCAGCTCCATCGCTTCGGCGATCCGCGCGCTGCCCGGCAATGACACGGTCGCGGACCTGCGCTGCGATGGCGGCAAAGGCATCGATGCCACCACCTTCCTTTATACCTGCACATCGGGCACCGGCGATGCGCCGCAGGTCGTGCTGGCGTCGCTGACGCCGAGCACCCTGTTCATGGCCGACGGCCTGCCGGGCATGATCGATGTCCTGTCGGCGGCGATCCTGGCTCAGCCGGGTGGCGCCGTGTCCGGCGCGGCCGCGGCCTCGCGCGCCGTGAAGGCCCAGTTCTCCCGTCAGGTGCTGAACGCCCGCGCCAATGACTATTCCGGCTATCTGGCACTGCACGCCGCAGGCTCGCGCGCAGCCGCCCGCGGCAATTATCCGACGGCCGAACAGGCCTATCGCGACGCGCTGGATATCGAGACTCGCTTGTTCGGTCCTGATTCCGCCGCCGTCGGCGCCACGCTTCTGGAACTGGCGCTGCAGGTTTCCAACCAGCAGCGTTTCGACGAGGCCGCCGCCCTGTTCCGCCGCGCCACACCCATCATCGAAGCCGCGCCTAATCCCGAAATCCGCGCCCGGCTGGCCTCTTATCGCGGGCTCGATGCCGCTAACCAGCGTCACTATGAAGAGGCGCTGCGTTACGCCCGCCAGGACACCGCCGCCCGCCAGGCCGCGGTGGATGCGGTGCGCAATGGCGGCCTGGACATGAACGGCAATCCGCCGGTGGTCTCGAGCCTTCTGGACGGCGAGCTGGTGCATGCGCTGCGGGTGCAGGCGACGCTGGAACTGCGTAATGGCAATACAGCCGGCGCGCTCGCGGCCGCCCAGCAAGCGCTTTTGATCATCAGCGCCCATCCCGACCTTCCCCTCGCCTGGCGCGCCGACATGGTGTCGCTGATGGGTGAGATCAATGCCCAGCAGGGCCGGGTGGCGACAGCGGACCGCGATTACAATGACGCGCTCGCCATGGACCTCAAGCTTTTCGGCGATGCCGGTCCCACCGTCCTGGCGGAACTGCAATTGGGCCGCTTCTACAGCGAGCAGCAGATCTATCCCTCCGCCATCACCGCTTATCGCAAGGCGTTTGCGTCTCTCGCCAAGGATCCGCTGGCGCGCTCGCAGGTCGTGGCCGACCAGCTGATCCCCTTCCTCATCGCCGCCAACGCCTCGCCCTCGGCTTCGGATCGCGCCCGGCTGGAACAGGAGATATTTGCTGCCAGCCAGATGATCGATGCCGGGGTCAGCGGCCAGACCATCGCGCGTATGGCGGCGCGCCGGGCGGCCGAAACGCCGGCGCTGGCTGCGGAAGTCCGCGCCGCCGATGACGCGGTGCGCGCCCGCGATGAGGCGCGCATGGCGCTGGCCGAGGAACGTGCCAAGAACAATGATGACCGCAGCGCCATGCGCGAAGCCACGCTTTCGTCGCAGGCCGAAGCCGCGGGCGCCAAAGCCGACCAGATCGCGGCCAAGCTGCGCACCGATTTCCCGGCCTATGCCAATCTCGCCGATCCCGGCGCCGTAAGCCTGGATGCGATGAGAAAGGCGCTGCATCCGCATGAGGCTTTTGTCAGCTTCATGGTCGGCATTCACTCGGCCTATGTGCTGCTCGTGACCCCGGACGGCCTGACCGCCCGGCCGCTGGAAACCAATGCCGATGACCTGACCGCCGACGTCGCGGCCCTGCGCGAGGCCTTTGTGCCCAAGCTGGGCAAGTTGCCCGAGTTCAGCCTGGCCAACGCCAATGCCCTTTACCGCGTGACCTTGGGCCCGGTGGCGCCGCAGCTGGTGGGAATTGATCACCTGACCGTGGCGGTCAGCGGCGATCTGGCCAGCGTTCCCTTCTCGCTGTTGGTGACAGCCCCGTCGGCCGATCCCCGCGACTATGTTCATGCCGCCTGGCTGATCCGCCAGACCGCGGTTTCCGAAATCCCATCGGCGCGGGCTTTCATGGCACTGAGGGGTGAAGCCAAGACGGCCGCGCCCCGACCTTTCTTGGGCATCGGCAATCCCAGCTTCCAGGGCGGCGGCGCAAATCAGGCGCTGGCGCTGGGTGCGCTGGCCTCGGCCTGCCAGACAACCGGGCCGGCCGATCCGGCCTTGCTGCGCGCGCTTCAGCCTTTGCCGGAGACGGCGGTAGAAGTTCAGGCGGTAGGCCGCGACCTGGGTGCGGCGCCTGACGACATTCTGCTTGCCAACGGCGCCACGGAAGCCGCCCTGCGCGCCAAGCCGCTGGACCAGTATGCGGTGCTTTATTTCGCCACCCACGGCATGCTGCCGGGCGAGCTGCATTGCCAGGCCCAGCCGGGGCTGGTGCTGTCGCCGCCGACCGTTCCGGCCCAGACCACCGCCGAGGACGGGCTTTTGACTGCCAGCGAAATCGCCGATCTCAAGATCAACGCCAGCCTGGTGGTGCTGTCGGCCTGTAACACCGGCGCTGCCGGGGGCACCCGCTTTGGCGGCGGCGCCCTGGAAGGGCTGGCGGACGCCTTCTTCAATGCCGGGGCCCATGCGGTGCTGGCGTCGCATTGGGAGGTGCCTTCGGCCGCCACCCTGGCTCTGATGACCAATACCTTCGCCACTCTGGCAAAAGACCCCAAACATGACGCTGCGGAGGCGCTCAGACAGGCGCAATTGGCCCTGATCGCCCAGGATTCGACCGCTCATCCTTTCGATTGGGCAGCTTTCACTCTGATCGGCGACGGCGCATGATCCGTATGAAGACTGCAACATGGGCATGAGAATGGGGGCTTTGATGAAATCAATGCTTTTCCTCGCCCTGACGGGCGTTGTGTCGATGATCCTGGCGGTGTCTTCGGCCGAGGCCGCGGTGCTGGTGGTGGCGGAGGCCCGCGGCATTGCGCTCAAGCCGGGCGATACGATGGATTCCGCCAAGCCTTTGGTGCTCAAGCAGGGCCAGCATGTCACGCTGATTTCCGAGACCGGTGCGACTTTGAAGCTGGACGGGCCATATGACCGTCCGCCGGTGGCGGGCGGTGCCGCCGGTGGCGTCGGCCTGAACCAGACCCTCGCCGCGCTGGTCACCCAGCGCCAGGCCCGGGCCGGCGAATTCGGTGTCACCCGCGGCACGGTGCTGGCCAACCTTCCCGATCCATGGGTGCTGGATGCCACCCACAGCGGCAATGTCTGTGTGATGGAAAATGGCACGCCCATCTTCTGGCGGCCCGACGCGCATGCGGTCGCTTCCCTCAGCGTATCACCGGCGGACCATAGCTGGACTGCCAGGACGCAATGGCCAGCCGGGCAGGACCGCATCGCCATCACCACCGATGTGCCGATGCGTTCCGGCGAAACCTATGTCGTGACTTTCAACGGCACGGAATCGGACGTCACCATGGTGCAGGTGCCTGTCAGCCTGAGCAATGACGACATGAAAGCCGGCTGGATGGCCAACCGCCGCTGCGAGCAGCAGGCCGAAGCTCTGGTCAAGACGGCCAGCACCACGGCCGCCAAGTGAAGGCACTGTTCAAGGGCAGCGGTGCGGAGCGCAAGAACGCGCTGCGCTCCGCCGCCATCTTCCTGGCGGTGACCCTGGTCAGCGCCGTGGTGGCGCTGTTCCTGGTGGACAATTTCTCGGTCCTGAGCCGGGTCGACCAGTTCGTGCAGGACTGGGAGATCGCCGGCGCGTTTGCGCGGCCCGAAGCGCAGGATTCCGACATCGTTATCGTCGCGGTCGACGAACCGACCCTGACTCAATTCCATTACCGTTCGCCGGTGGACCGGCAGTTTCTCTCAACCCTGATCCAGAAGATCGCGGCTCACCACCCCGCCGCCATCGAATCCGACTTTCTGTTCGACCAGCCGACCGAAGATGCCAAGGATCTCACGCTGGCCCATACCCTGCGCGACACCAAGGTGCCGCTGGTGATCAGCTATGTCGCCGACAAAAATATAGTCACGCCGGAGCAGAAGGCGTTCGAGGACGCCATGGTGCCGCTGGGTCTCAGGGCGATGGCGAATGAGCCGACCGACCAGTTCGACACCGCGCGCTATGTCTATCCCGGCGAGACGGTGGATGGTCATTACATTCCGGGCGTGGCGCGCGCCGTCGCCGCCAGGCTCGGCATCAAGACACCGGCCCAGGAAGTGCCGATCATCTGGCATGGGCGCCCGGATCCGATCGACACCGACATTCATCCCAGATTTTTCAAGCAATATTCGGCGGCGACAGCCGCTTTCATGCCCGACGCCTGGTTTCGCGGCAAGATTGTGCTGATCGGCTCGGATGTCACTCTGGTCGACCGCCATCGCACGCCCTTCTCGGCGGTTTCCACCGGCGATGAAGGCCAGTTGCCGGGGATTGTGATCCAGGCCCATGCGCTGTCACAACTTATCCATCACAGGGTCTCGCCGGTGGTGGGCTGGCAGGTCGATTTTGCCATCACCGTGGCGCTCGCCTTTCTGGGCGCAGCACTGGGCGTGATCAGTGCCTCGTTGATCTGGCGCGCGGTTGGGCTGGTCCTCTTCCTGCCCCTGTTCTGGGCCGGCGGCGTGGCGCTTTATCACTATGCCAATGTGATGGTGGGACTGATGTCGCCGGCTTTGGCGATGGTGGTGAGTTTCGCCAGCATGGAATCGCTCAGTGGCCGTGAGGCCCGCAAACAGAAGCAGTTCATCCAGGGCGCTTTCTCCCGTTATGTCTCGCCTGCGGTGGTGGACCGGATGGTGGCGGACCCGGCGCGCATGTCGCTGGAAGGCGAACGCCGTGAGATGACCTTTCTGTTCTCCGACATCGCCGATTTCACCACCATGTCGGAAAAGATCGAGGCGGTGCAGCTCGCCCATGTGTTGAACAACTATCTCGACGGCATGACCAATCTGGTGATGAAGCATGGCGGCATGGTGGACAAGTTCATCGGCGATGCGGTGTTCGCCATCTTCAATGCCCCGCTCGATCTGGCGGATCACCAGTCGAAAGCGGTCCAGTGCATGCTGGACATGGACAGCTTCAGCCAGGAGTATCGCAAGAAGCAGCATGCCGAAGGCGTGCCGCTGGGCCTCACCCGCATCGGCGTACATACCGGCGTGGCGGTAGTGGGCAATTTCGGCAGCCATGCCCGCTTCACCTATACGGCGTCGGGCGATGCGGTGAACACTGCGGCGCGGCTGGAAGGCATCAACAAATATTTCGGCACCAGGCTGTGCGTCTCGGGCGTGACCAAGGGTGCCTGCAAGGGCATCAAGTTCCGCCCCATCGTCTC
>Ga0302314_10013565_pt1 | contig 13988 bp, 12 predicted proteins | sample III_Palsa_N2_3_FD_200533 | JGI IMG/M metagenome (GOLD analysis project Ga0302314, IMG submission 200533) | Peat permafrost microbial communities from Stordalen Mire near Abisko, Sweden - III_Palsa_N2_3 | ecosystem: Environmental > Terrestrial > Soil > Palsa > Peat permafrost | place: Sweden... | reverse complement strand
AGGCGGACGGTTCGGTGCGTATCCCTGAGGCATTGCAGCCGTATATGCACGGCGAGACAGTCATCCGCAAAGAGCGGCTGGGGCGTGCGCTATGAAGCTTCTGAAGAGTTATTTTTTCTGGGCGTATGAGCGCGGCAGCTTTCACTTCGACGTGCTGGTCACGCTGATTATCTTGTTCGTCTTCATCTCGCCGCACTATATCGACTACAAGGACAAGCCGGTGCCCAGCGTCCCGCTGCATGCCAGCGAGGTGCTGGTGAAAGAGGCCGGTAGCAGCGGCCACGAAGGGCGGTTTGTGTACGAGATTCGTTTGGAAGACCTGCACGGAGCCGCGACAGATGAGGAGATTCGCGCGGGGCTTCTGCGCGTCATCGAGCCGATGGCCGGCGCGGTGACGATCGAGCAATACAAGCCAGTTACGGACGCGGCTGGCAAGATCGTTGCCTATGACGCGACCGTGCTGCGGTAGCTCATTTTTCCGCGTGACAAATCCGTCTGCGAAGCATCAAAGCAATTGACTCAGAGGAACAGCACCCGATGAAGTTTTTCCGCAGCGTTTCGATCCTATGCGTCGCTTCAGGCCTTTGGGTTCTTGGCTGCGGGGTGCAGAAGCCTTTCTTCCCTGTGCATGCTGAGACCAGAACGCAGCTTGAGATCACTCTGGCGGGCTTGGATGCTGCCAGCGCAAAGTTCAAGAACGCCGCCGCCGGCTTCCAGTGGCAAAATTATGAACGCGTTGTCCGCGACACCACCATCCAGAACGGAACGATCTACTTCGAACGCGACGGAAAGTCTGTCCAGATGGGCGCCGTGGTGAGTTATGCCGATTCCAAGGCCAAGCCCGAGATCATCGAGTACAAAGGCGGCGTGCTGCGGATGTACGTCCCCGCCGACAGCCAGATCACACTGCTCAAGGCGGGGTCGAACCAGGCGCAGTATGAGGGGTTTCTGACGCTCGGCTTCGGGGGCAGCGGCAAAGACCTGGCGGCCGTTTGGAACATCACCGACATGGGTTCGGAGAACCTGCCCGACGGCGGAAAACAGGTCAAGACCGAGAAGCTCGACCTTGTCGCCAAAGATCCGGCGGCGAGGAACACGTTCACCCACGTGACGATCTGGGTCGACCCGGTGCGCGGCGTGTCGCTGAAGCAGGTGTTCTATGCGCCGTCGGGCGACACCCGCACGTCGATCTTTTCGAATATCAAGCTGAACGGCAGCGTGGATCACGGCCCGTACAAGCTGCCCACCAACGTGCCGACGGTTACGCACTGAGTATGTCTTGTTTCCGCGGGAGCGCAAAGCTGGCGAGCAGAATCACAATCGGAAAGCACTCCAGCGTATAACGCGGCTCGGAGTTGTCGATCGTCCACAACAGGGCGCAGCGTAGCAACACAAACGCCACCATCGCGTAGGCGAGAGCGCGTTGCCCGCTCCAGCCCTGACGCCGCCAGCGCCACAGGCCCAGCGCGGCCAGCGCAAGATAGGCGGCGTTCAGCAGCGCATAGGCCAGGCAGAGAAACGATTGGCGAGGATGCGCGCGGAATCGCCACCAATCCAACGGCAGGTTCATGAACTCGGTGCGCGGCCGCAGCCACATATTCACTACCTTCAGCGCCGGAATCTCCAGGTAAAACCGCAGCGGATGCGCCGCGACCCGCTCGTCCGCCAGCTTCATAAATCCGGCGTCCACCGCCGGCGTGGAACGTTTCGTGCGGTTGTACTCCGCATACAACCGCGCCGTCTCCGCCCGCTCTGCCGCATTGTCGAAGGCCCGCGGCGGAAGGTCGCCCAGCGACACCGTATCGCCATCGTAGTTCCAGTAGACATTCACGGTAGCTTCAAAATCGATCGCCCAGGTTCGGTACCAGCGCTGAAATCCATAAGCATTGATCTCTCCCGGGTCCTTGGCAAAGCGCGGCGCCAGCGGCTGCACCACATGCAGTGTGCGCCAGTTCCGCACCCCCCAAAGCAGCAGCGGAAGCGCAATAGCCACCGCCACACTTACCGCCGGCCCGCTCCGCTTCATCGCCGACCCCAATCCGCTGCGCCAGCCGATCCACAGCATCGCCGGGACAACCACGACTGCCACCAGCGCCTGGTCTGGACGCAGCAGGATACCCCACGAAAGCGCAAATGCGATCGCCGCCAGCCACGCGTTCCACGGCCTTCCCTGCCGCAGCCCCGCTATCCAGCGCTCCAGCGAGAAGAACGCCAGCGACACGCAGAACAAGACGCAGGTTTCGCTCAGCGGAATGGCGCAGTAGTTCGCCGTAAACGGACAGAGCGCACCTAATGCCAGCGCAATTAAGCCGGAGCGGCGTCCCATCAGCCTGGCTGCCAGCGCGGCGATAAGGCAAAAATCGGCAACACTGAAGCCCAACTGCACCCAAAGGACCGGGCCGAACTTCCCCATGCCAAACAGCACAAAGCAAGTGGCTAGAAAGATCGGATACCCGGGTAGGCGTATCAGCGTTGAGCGTATTCCGGCCGCATCGGAGACGCCATAGATATGCGCCGTCCACATATTCTGGGCGATGTCGGCATAGACCAGCGAGTCGCCGGCAATCCACGGATGCAACACAACGAAGAGAACGCGCAGCAGGACTCCTGCCAGCAGGAACAGCGCCGCAACACCCCAGTTTCGTAGCCAACGGCCCATTTCATGCATCATACTGGCCATCGCGTACTGTCTGCCGGAACGCCGTGGGCGGTTACGCACAGTCGCCTGTTATAGCATTGCGGAGAACCCCTGAAGATCGATGAGTAAACAAGTTTTTTACGACCCGCAACGTAAGCGCTGGAAGCGGCTGCGGCGACTCTTTGACTTGCTGGCTCTCTTTGGCGCGCTGGTAGGCGTGATCTTCCTGTTCGGGCTGCTGCGCATGAAGCCCATGCACGGCCTCGATCTGCGTTCGGCGACGCGAAAGTACCGTGCGCTTTCGAACCCTCCGGCCAACGAATTGCTGTCAAAGGAGCAGCTTAACCGCTCGGCGCACCGTGAGACCGACCTCAAACCCTCGGATGTGGTGCTGAACCAGGGGGAGGGTCTGCGCGCGGCCTTCTATACGGATGCCGACCCGGCCAGCTATGCGTCGTTCAAACAGCACGTCAAGCAGATCGACTTGCTCTTCCCGGAGTGGCTGCACGTGGTTAAGCCCGACGGGGCGCTCACCGCCATCAACTCTTCGAACGTTCCCTTCGCGGTGGTCGAGGGCACGATAGTACACGGCGTCGACCGCGAAAACAAGATCGCCCGCGCGATCTCGGCTGCGCGCGAGGACACCGAAATCTTCCCGATGGTGAACAACTACTCGGCCGCCGACGGCGTCTTCGAGGACAGCATCGGCCAGATGCTTCTGAACCCCACTGCGCGCGCCAACTTCATCCACCAGGTCGACCTGTTCCTCGCGGCGAACACTCTCTACCGCGGGCTTACACTCAACTTCCAGGGTATCCCGATAGCCGCCCAATCGGGATATTTACTGCTCGCGCAGGCACTGTATAGCGACTTTCATCCCCGCAACTTGCGGCTGTATATCAATGTGCCGGTCGAAGATTCCGATTTTGACCTGAAATCGCTGGCGGCCAGCTCCGACGGCCTGATCCTGATGAACTACGACCAGCACCAGGTGGAGACCGATCCCGGCCCTGTCGCTGGGCAGGACTGGTTTGCCGACAACCTGCGGGCGGCGATGAAGGTGGTCCCGCGGGAGAAGCTGATCTGCTCGATCGGGAGCTTCGGGTACGACTGGACCAGCACCTTGCCGCCTCCACCCCCCAAGCAAAAGGGTTCGCATTCGTCGAAGCAAAAGCCGTTCGTCCCGACCGTCCTCTCGACCACGTCTCTCTCCACGCAGGAAGCCTGGCAAGAGGCCTCCGACGCCGGCGCAACGATCGATCTGGGCGGGCCTCTGCTGAATCCCCACTTCGCCTACGACGACGACGATGCGAAGGTCAGGCATGACGTCTGGTTCCTGGACGCGGTGACCGTGTTGAACCAGATGCGGGTGGCCCGAGCGCTAGGCCTGCAGACATTCGCGCTGTGGCGGCTGGGCTCGGAAGACGACTCGCTATGGAAGATATGGGACAGCCCGCTTCATGCCAATCCGGCCAAAGACCTCGCCGAAGTCTTGCCCGGCCAGGACGTCGATACCGAAGGCGACGGGGACATCCTCAAAGTCACCGGAGAGCCGCAGAACGGACATCGCACCATCACGATGGATGTGGACCCGACGATTCCCTCGCAGTATCTGAGCGTGATCGCGGAGACGATGGACTCGTATCCCTTGCCGTATACTATCTCGCAGTATGGCTACAAGCCGAAGCAGGTCGCCATCAGCTTCGACGATGGCCCCGACCCGGAGTGGACGCCGAAGATCCTCGACATCCTGAAGCAGTACAACGTCAAGGGTTCGTTCTTCATGATCGGTGACGAGGCACAGAACAACGTCAGCGTGATGCAGCGGGTCTTCCGCGAAGGCCACGAGATCGGCAACCACACCTATACGCATCCGGACATCAGCGAAATCTCAAACCGGCAGGTAGACCTGCAGCTGAACCTGACCGAGAGTTTGTTCGGAGCCAAGCTGGGCGTGCATCCGGTGTACTTTCGTCCGCCTTATTCAATCGACCAGGAGCCCGATACCAACGACCAGGCCGCGCCGGTGGACCGTATCCAGCACCTGGGCTACGTGATCGTCGGCGACAAGATCGACACCGACGACTGGGACGAACATCCGCGCAAGTCGCCGCAGGAGATCATCGACAGCGTCTTCGCGCAGATCGAGCTATCCAACACGAAGACGTGGATGAAGGGTTCGATCATCCTGATGCATGATGGCGGCGGCAACCGCCAACCCACTATCGATGCCCTGCCCAAGCTGATCGAGGCGCTGCGAGCGCGCGGCTATCAGATTGTTCCCGTCTCGGAGCTGATCGGTCAAACCCGCGACCAGGTGATGGTGCCGCTGACCCGCAAGCAGCGCTTCTATGCAATCGCCGACTCGATTACGTTCTTCCTGATCGGCTTCTTCAACCACTTTGTGATTGGGGTGTTCTTCGTCGGCGATATTCTGATGAGCGCACGGCTCATCATTATCGGGCTGTGCGCGACGATCGACCGCTTCCGCAAGCGCAAGAACTTCGCCGGCCCCGACTACCAGCCGCGGGTCGCCGTGCTGATTCCTGCGTACAACGAGGAGAAGGTGATAGCACGGACGATTCGCTCCGTGCTGATGTCCAACTACAAGAACATTCGCGTGGTAGTGATCGACGATGGATCGACCGATGCTACCTACAAGGTGGCGACAGAGACCTATGCGAAGGAGATCGCCGACGGACGCCTGACGGTGTTGACCAAGCCCAACGGCGGCAAGGCCGAGGCGCTAAACTTCGCGCTGCAAACCACGGACGAAGAGGTGTACGTGGGCATCGACGCCGATGGCGTCATCGCGCACGACGCCATTACACGGCTGGTCTGCCACTTTGCCAATCCCGCTATCGGTGCGGTCGCGGGCAATGCGAAGGTCGGCAACCGCGTGAACCTGTGGACGCGCTGGCAGGCGCTGGAGTACATCACCAGCCAAAACTTCGAGCGCCGGGCGTTGGATCTATTCGACGTCGTGATGGTGGTTCCCGGAGCCATCGGCGCATGGCGTACCGCCGCGGTCAAGGCCGGTGGCGCGTACCATCCTGACACCGTCGCCGAGGACGCCGACCTCACCATGAACCTGCTGGAACAGGGATACGCCGTCATCTATGAGGACCAGGCGCTGGCCTTTACCGAGGCGCCAATCAACGCCAACGGGCTGGCGCGGCAACGCTTCCGCTGGTCGTTCGGCATCCTGCAAGCCATTTACAAACACAAGGCCGCCATCACCAAGCGCCGCGCCATGGGCCTGTTCGCGCTGCCAAACATCCTGATCTTCCAGATCATGCTGCCGCTGGTCTCACCGCTGATCGACTTTATGTTCGTGGCCGGCGTGGTGCATTACATTATCGACAAACATTTTCATCCGGAGACGACCAGCACCGCCGACCTGTTCAAGCTGCTGACCTTCTTCGCCGCGTTCCTGCTGATCGACTTCGCAGCATCCGGTCTGGCCTTCCTGCTGGAACGCAAACATCCGGCCAGCCGCGGCGACGCCTGGTTGCTGGTCCATATCTGGATCCAGCGATTTACCTACCGCCAGCTTTTTTCCGTCGTTCTGTTGAAGACCATCAAGCGTGCATTCGATGGCAAGCCGTTTAGCTGGGACAAGCTGGAACGAACCGGCGAGATGTCCAAGCGCACCGAAAGCGCCACCAACTGATCCGTCACTTTTGGCGCAACCTCCCGCACCATGGGATTAGTATGGAGCAGGCGGCCTAACCGGTAGGAGGGGAACGTGGACCCATACACCGTGGGAGTAGAACACATCATTCTGCTTGCGGTCTTCTGTTTGCTGACATTGGCTAATACCCGGATCAACAAGGGAACCAGGGGGATGCGCTGGTTTTCCTGTTACATGCTGTGCTTTTTCATCGCAATACTCCTGCTCCGGCCGCTGCCCGGACATAGGCCCGGTAGCACTTCGTTGACTGAGGGCGGTCTGCTCACGATTGCCTCGCATTTTCTTCTGTATCTTTCCGTCTCGGAAGTTCTTGGGCAAACCAGATCGCAGATTTGGCTCCAGTGGCTCCTGATGGTTGTAGGCACGATTGCAACGCTGCAGTTCGTGCTGATTCACCCCAATACGGACCATCGCGTTATCTCGCTCAGCGTCGTGGTTGGCATTCAATCCGCGCAAATTGCCCTGCTTCTGTACCGGCGCAGCGACCTCGTGGTTCGCGCTGCCGGAGCTCCGCTGGCGTGGATACTGACCGGTTCGTTTCTCTCTAATCTTGTTCGTGCCTCGGGTCTTCTCCTGCATGGCGTCTACGGCCACTATTTTTCCACCAGCTCATTTCGTACCTGGCTGGAGATCGTGAATACCGGCCTGCAGTGCGGCACAGTCGTGGCGTATATCTGGATGACGGCGTCGCTGCTGCGCCGCGACCTGGAGTTACAGGCTGCCACCGATCCGTTGACCGGCTTGCTGAATCGCCGTGCCATCGATCGCCTGGCTCAGAGTACCCTGACTGCCGCAACAACCGGTCTCGCAAAAACTTCCGTCATCACAATGGATATCGATGGCTTCAAAGAGATCAACGATACCCTTGGGCATGATGGCGGAGACCAGGCGTTGGTGCATGTGGCGCAGTGTTTGCGCGAACAACTGCGACCCAACGATCTGATCGCCAGGCTCGGCGGCGACGAGTTCGCCGTGTTGCTGCCGAACACCTCAATCGCCATGGCGTCCGAAATCGCGGAGCGGCTGCGCGTTGCTATTGAAGGCCTTGAAATCCTATGGGGCCAGTCGTCCGTACATGTGACAGCCAGCATTGGCTTCTCGCAATCCACCGACTCGGATTCAAGCTGGGACCATCTGGTCACTAAGTGCGACCACGCGCTCTATGCGGCTAAAAGAGCAGGCGGAAACCGGGTCAGTGAATCTGACCCTGAGAGTTACCAGGCAAGCGGCAACGGCCGCTCTGCGAATGCTCGGATTGCCAAAGACAAGTTCTCCGGCAGCCCGTCGGAAGCAATTTGACTCTAACACCCTCTACTCTGGCACTCGCCTGATCGCCGGCCTCCCTTACGCAACGCGCTGCTCCTCAAACTGATTACGAAACTGATTACGATAGTCCAGTGCGTGAAATCCGGCGCCAGAAAGTTTAGAAAGGTCCCACCATGAAACTCCACGATCTTCCACTCTTCACCAACGAGCCCTTCAAGGACTTCAACGATCCGGCGACCAGGCACGCGATGGTCGAGGCTATCGGCGAGGTGCGCAGCCAGCTGGGCGCCACCTGCGATCTGGTGATCGGCGGCCGGCGCACGCGCGCTGAAACGACATTTGCCTCGGTGAATCCTGCGCGGCCTGGCGAGGTCGTCGGTGTCCATTATGCGGCTACTGAAGGCGACACGAAGACCGCAGCCGACGCGGCGAATGCGGCCTTCGCAGGCTGGGCGAAGACACCCGTCGCCGACCGCGTCGCGTTGCTCCTCCGCACAGCCCAGCTCATCCGCGACCGTCACTTCACCTTCTGTGCGTGGCTGACCGTTGAGGTTGGAAAGAACTGGGCGGAGGCCGATGCGGATGTCGGCGAGTGCATCGACTTCCTGGAGTTTTACGCACGCCAGGCGTTGCATCTCGACGCCGCAACTACACCTATCCAGTTTCCCGGCGAGCGCAACCTGCTGCGCTATCTTCCGCTCGGCGCCGGCGCGGTGATCCCGCCATGGAACTTCCCTTTTGCGATCATGGCGGGCATGACGGTCGCGGCCATCGTGTGCGGCAACACGGTTGTGCTCAAGCCCTCGCCGGACGCGCCAACCATCGCCGCGAAGTTCGTTGCACTGCTTGAAGAAGCCGGGCTACCGGGCGGCGTGGTGAACCTGGTGCAGGGTGGACCGGAGGTCGGGCGCACGCTGGTGGAGCATCCGCAGATTCGCTTCATCGCGTTTACCGGGTCGAAGAAGGTCGGCCTGGAGATCCACGAGCGCGCCGCGAAGACGCAGCCCGGTCAGCACTTCATCAAGCGCACCATCCTTGAGCTTGGCGGCAAGGATGCCACCATCGTCGACGCGGACTGCGACATTGACGCAGCAGTAGAAGGCGTCGCCGCGGCGGCCTTCGGCTACAACGGCCAGAAGTGCTCGGCCTGTTCGCGCGTGATCGTCGAGTCGCCGGTGTACGACATCTTCTGTGAAAAGCTGCGCGAGCGCGTGGGCAAGGTTGCAACGGGCGATCCGGCAGAGAACTTTGCGACCGGCCCGGTGATCAACAGCGCGGCCTACAAGCGCGTGCTGGATTACATCGAAATTGGCAAATACGAGGGCCGTCTTCTGACCGGCGGCGCGGCGATTGAGAGTGCCGACGGCGGCTATTACATCGCACCCACCGTCATCGCCGATGTCTTACCGACGGCGCGGCTGGCGCAGGAGGAGATCTTCGGGCCGCTGCTGGCTGTAATCCGCGCGAAGGACTTCGACGACGCGTTGGCCATCGCCAACGACACCGAGTATGGGCTTACCGGGGCCATCTATACGAGTTCGCGAGAGAAGCTCGACCGCGCCCGCGAGGAGTTCCACGTCGGCAACCTTTACCTGAACCGCAAGTGTACGGGAGCGATGGTGGGCGCGCATCCGTTTGGCGGCTTCAATATGAGCGGGACCGATTCAAAGACCGGCGGCCCCGACTATCTCACGCTCTTCACGCAGGCCAAGTCGGTCGCGGAAAAAATGGGCGTTGTTGCGGATGAAGGGTAGGAACAGCGTCTCAGGCGCTGCGTGCGGGCAGAGACCGCGTACGTCCCGCAGCCTCTGCGATGGAGCGATGGTGAATGGTAAACAACGCCAACTCCAGGCGGTCGGAGACTCCGGTCTTGTCGAAGATGCCGCGCAGGTAGTTCTTTACCACCTGCTCCTTGGTTGTCAGCCGGGCCGCGATCTCGCGGTTCTTGCAACCTTCGGCAACCAACCCCATGATCTGTATCTCCTTGGGCGTCAGCCGCTCCAGCACGCGTGCGCCGACACGGTCCGGCGGGGGCATCGACCTCACGCTTGCGCGCTGCACGCAACGCTCTCCATTGGCCACGCGCTTCACGCAATCCACCAGTTGAGGGCCCGCGACCGAACGCAACAGGACGCCATCCAACCGCTTGGCGATGGAGTCCTCCAGCGTCGCTCCATGCTCCAGGACAACCACCGCTTTGCTGCCGGCCTGCGCAATCCAATCCAACAGGTCATGGATATCTGCAGTGAAACTGGAAGGAAAGATCACAATGGAATAGTGCAGGCTGCCGACAGCCTCTTTCAGGCGGACAAGATCGCCACACTGGGCTACGACCTCCATATCGTCCTCGAGTGAGAGGACACGTGTCGCGCCAGTGCGGAAGATCATCTGATTGTCCGCAAGTATGATTCGCTTTACCACTGCTACCTCTTTCAATGTCTTTGCCATGGCACCTGCGACGAACATCGTTACTATCGCTATTGCCATCAGACACAACGGGAGCGGCAAGAGGCTATCCCACGAAAGTTTGATAGAGCAACATCCTGTGGAAGAGTGCGTTCCTACTTATGTACCATGGCAATGGCCAGGAGAACTTTATGAAACCGAATCGCTTTGTACTCATCGCCGCATCTTCCCTCTTCCTGTTTGCAGGATTGGGTTGCGCTCCCCGCTATGCGCCGCCTCCCCCACCGCCCCCGGGCGCTCAAATGCCTCCTCTGATCCAACTGGCTGACCACAACGGCTTTGAAGCCGGACGCGCGGATGGCGCTCATGCTGTGGAGAGCGGCTTCCCACCCGCTCCTCGCCGGACTCCCGCCTATCGCGACACTCCCGGCTATGATCCTCATCTGGGGCCGTTTGGGCCGTATCGCGACGCTTTCCGCAACGCCTACCTGCGCGGGTACGACAAGGGCTATCATCGCGGCTAGTAAATAGACTGCGGCCTGCGCTGTAGCTGGCGCAGGCCGCACACTTCTGGGTATCATCGAAGGATGGCCTCCGACCTGCGCCCCTTTCACATCGCCTTCCCTGTTAACGATCTTGAGGCCGCGCGGCATTTTTACGGAACGGTGCTGGGATGTCCAGAAGGCCGCAGCTCGGAGCAGTGGATTGACTTCGATCTCTTCGGTCACCAGATTGTCGCGCACTATAAACCGGCCGCAGATGCCGTGACGCATAGCAACCCCGTTGACGGACATGCTGTGCCTATCCCTCACTTTGGGGTGGTGCTGGCGCAAGCCGACTGGAAGCTGCTTGCCGGCCGCGTCGCAGCCGCCGGTGTCCACTTCATCATCGAGCCTTATACGCGGTTCGAGGGCCAGGTGGGCGAGCAGTCCACCATGTTCTTCCTCGACCCTTCCGGCAACGCCCTGGAGTTCAAGGCCTTCGCCGATTTGAGTCAGCTCTTCGCAAAATAGAGCCTTGCTAACGAGGGTTATGAGGCGCGCGAGCGTGCAGCGGCGCGCTTGGGTTCGGCGCTGACGGAGCGTGACGTGGTCTTGGGCGGCACGGCCACATCATCGCTGGTCAGGTGCTCTTCGACGTGTTGTAGATGACGTCGCATCGCGCGGCGGGCCTCGTTGGGATTGCGTCCTGCAATGGCCGCGAAGATCGCTTCATGGTCCTGGAGCGCCGCCGCCTGGTGCTGGTCGAGCCCAGCTCGCTGGCTAAGCCGGTGATACATCGGCGCAAACATTCCCGCCCACAAGCCGTCGACGATGCTGGCCAGCACACTGTTCTTGGCCGCCTCGCCGATGGTCACATGGAACTGCCGGTCGGAGACCTGCGCGTTGGTCTTGCCCTGCACCAGGCGGCGCATCTGCTGCAGCGTCTTCTCAATCTTGGTCAGGTCGCCGGCAGAGGCGTAAAGCGCGGCGTCGGCGGCGATCTCGCCTTCGATCAGGATGCGGGCACGCAGCAACTCGAACGGCCCGGGGCCGGAGTCGAGCACCAGCGACATCGGGTTCACCGCCTCGCGTACATAGGCCCCCGATCCGCTGCGAATTTCAAGCTCGCCTGCGATTTCGAGCGCCACCATGGCCTCGCGAATCGTGGGCCGGCTAACGCCGCAAATCTTTGCTAGATCGATCTCGCCGGGCAGCCGCGAGCCGGACTCCAGCCCCTTCTCAGCAATGTATCGTGAGATCCGTGCAGCTACCTCCTGGTACCTCCGGTGCGTCTTGACCATACCCATCCTTGCGATCCTGAGTAGGAACGCACGTCCATCCTACCCGCAAAGCGGTTGAGTTGGCAGTCTAAAGTGCACCACAGCGTATCTCACTTCTCCCGTTCGGTCAGATCTGCGACATCGAGAGCGGGCTCAGGATCAGGTTCGAGATATTGCTGACGATCGCCTCAAAGCCGAATCGCGGCGACGACTGGAGCTTCTTCCACGCCGGGTCTGCCTTGAAGACGTCCCACTGCGCGTTGAGAGCGTCGATGTCGGTAAAGCTCAGCATGTAGGTCAGGCTGGGCGTGCGCGGGCCGAGCAGCGTGTCGCCGAAGAAGACCGGATGGAAGCCGGCGTTCTTGAATATCTCCATCTCGGCGCTGTTGAACATCTCCACCTTGCGGACGTGGTCCTGGTAGCTTGGGCTCTCATAGGTGCGCATCTGGAAGATGCGTTTGGCCTTCGTTGCGGCCCCGGCTGGGGGTGTAATGCGCGGCCATCCCTCAAACGCTGCGTGCAGCGAGCTCTCCACGCGCAGAAACGCCGGGGCAATGGCAGGGGCGTTCCAGAACGGCTGCGCGGCGTCCATAAAAACCGAGTCCTGCGCCAGGGTCAGATCAATGGTCGCAAGAGCCTCAAGATGGCGGCCGGGAATCAGCAGGTAAAACGTTGGCGTCTCCGGCCCGATATCCAGCCGGAAAGCGCCGATGGGGCCCATCTCCATGCGCTTGAGCGCGGGAAGCATGGCCTCGCTGAAGTACTTCTCGGTCAGACCCGTCTGCGGGCCGGTCTGCATGGTGTAGCGGCGCAGCTGGTAGTACTCGCGCTGCTTGTCTTCCGGCTCCTCCGCGGAGACCTTGCCTGCGAGCGCCAGGGCTGAGCTGGCGAGTGAGGCGGCTAGAAACTGACGTCGTTGCATGATTTCCTCCGTGCTACTTTCCGGCGATGCCGATTCTACCGGAGAGACGTTCGTCGACGATCAAGAGATGCGTTCCCCAGTTGAAATAACTTACAATTGGCAGCGTTGCAGGAGTCCCACCCCGTATGAATCGTGCCTTTTTACTTGCCATTCTGCTCGCCACCGGGAGCGCGTCCGCCGAGGTTAAACTCGCCGCCATCTTCAGCGACCACGCGGTTTTACAGCGCGGCGTGGCTCTGCCCGTGTGGGGAACGGCCACGCCCGGAGACGCTATCGAGGTCAGGTTCGAAGGGCAAACAGCACAGGCAACTGCCGATGCGAGCGGACAGTGGCGCGTAGAGCTAAAGAGCCTGCCAGCCGGCGGACCCTACGAGATGGCGGTGACCGGACCGAATCAGATCGTCGTGCATGACATCCTGATCGGCGAGGTTTGGTTGGCCTCGGGGCAGTCCAACATGGCGTTCCCGCTATCGGGGGTCGTCCACTCCGCAGAAGAGCTCGCAGCCGCCGGGCATCCGCAGTTGCGAGTCTTCACCGAGCCCGACCGCCCTCTGGCTGACCCTACCCATGATCTGGAAGGCGAGTGGCAGGTCTCAACGCCCGCCAACGCAAAGCACTTTACCGCCGTCGGATACTTTTTTGGACTCTCGCTGCTCAACGATCTAAATATTCCGGTCGGGATCATCAGCGCATCGGTGGGCGCGACGCCGGGGGAGGCGTGAAGCCGCTGGCGGCGATGCAGGCCGATCCGCTGCTCTCCTCCAGGGCCAACAGCGAGATCAAGCAACTGCGCGAAGCCGACGATCCCGCGCGTGTTGCGACCGCACTCGCTATGTGGGAGAAGACGTACGGCGCGGGCGATCCGGGCAATGCGGGCTTCGCGCACGGATATGCCAGTCCCGCAGCCAAACTGGAGGGCTGGAAGACGGTCACCCTGCCGGCCACAGGCAAAAAGCTGGGGATTACGGGAGCGGTGGCGGTCTGGGTGCGTCGCGATATCACCCTTCCCGAAGGCAAGTACGAGCAGGCAGGGCATCTCGATCCTGGCCAATTGCATGAAGTGGACACGGTCTACTTCAATGGCGTCAAAGTTGGCGGGGCCGAGCCCGGCCCGGAGCCCTTTGACAGAGCTATCAGCTACAACGTTCCCGTTTCACTGCTGCATGCGGGCAGGAACACGATTGCGATACGGGTGTTTGCGCATCAGCCGGCCAAGCTCGGGCTGGGCTCCGGCGCGATGGCGTTGACCATTCCGCAGGGCAACGCAAAGCCGCTACAGCTACCGCTGAGCGGCGAGTGG
>Ga0302314_10013564_pt1 | contig 13988 bp, 18 predicted proteins | sample III_Palsa_N2_3_FD_200533 | JGI IMG/M metagenome (GOLD analysis project Ga0302314, IMG submission 200533) | Peat permafrost microbial communities from Stordalen Mire near Abisko, Sweden - III_Palsa_N2_3 | ecosystem: Environmental > Terrestrial > Soil > Palsa > Peat permafrost | place: Sweden... | reverse complement strand
GCAACTCGGGCAGATCGTCGGTCGCACGATCGCGCAGCAGGAACGCCTCGGCATCGGCCTCGCGGTAGGGCCATGGCGCATTGGGCAGCTTGTCGATGATCGCCTCGTCGGCGATCGCGTTGAACAGTGCCGGGGCGTCTTCCCCCCAGCCGGGCCGCAACAGCAGCCGTTCAGTCCGTGCGAACATTGTCGTCCTATGCCTCTCCCCACGCCCGCCAGAACGCGCCTAGGCGCATCCGGTTACGGGCTCGCGACAGAATATTTTCGGGGAGAAACACAAAAAAAGGGAGCCGGGGCGACCCGTCTCCCTTTCGGCTCCGCGTGGCGCGGAACCCGGGATCGCCCCTTCGGACGACCCCCTCGGATGTCCGATTATTCGGCGGCGAGCGCCATCGCGTCGACCGACACATATTTGCGGCCGAGCTTGCCGGCATGGAAGCGCACGCGACCGTCCGCGGTCGCGAACAGCGTATGGTCCTTGCCGAGGCCGACATTGACGCCCGGATACACCTTGGTGCCGCGCTGGCGGATGATGATGTTGCCGCCGATGACCTCCTGGCCACCGAACTTCTTCACGCCGAGGCGACGGCCTGCTGAATCGCGACCGTTGCGCGAGGAGCCGCCTGCTTTCTTATGTGCCATTTCCGTCTACTCCTTGTCGCTCGTTCAGGCGTCGGCTGCCGCAGGCGCTTGCGCCTCGACGGGAGCCTTGGCCTGCTTCGCCTGCTTCTGCTCGTTGCCGACCGACAGGATCTCGAGGATCGTGTGGTACTGGCGATGGCCGTTGCGGCGACGGTAATTGTGGCGGCGACGCTTCTTGAAGACGATCACCTTCTCGCCGCGCGCCTGCGCGATGATCCGTGCCGATACCGAGAGCCCGTCGGTCGATTGCGCCTCGCCATCGCCACCCGCGAACAGCACGTCGCCCAGCGACACCGTGGTGCCTGCTTCGCCGTCCATCTTCTCGACGACGATCTTGTCTCCGGCGGCGACGCGATACTGCTTGCCGCCCGTGCGCACGATAGCGAACATGGCTCTCTCTTATAATCTAGACATGACGCGCGGGATGGAGCGTGTGCCCCACGGACCCTCGCGGAAAGACCGGCCGCCTAAGGGATTCGCGTCGGTGTGTCAATCCAAAGTCACGGTGCACGAGACTTAGTGGCGATGCTCGCGGCGCAGTGTGTAGCGGCCCGCGATGAAGCCGTCGAACAGCCCGTCGAGCGCGGGGTGCTCGATCGGCTCCTCGGTGCGGTCGACGACGAGGTTCTGCTGGCTGACATAGGCGACGTAGCTCGATTCGGCATTCTCGGCGAGCAGATGGTAGAAGGGCTGGTCCTTCGCCGGGCGCACGCCTTCTGGGATTGCCTGGTACCATTCCTCGGTATTGGCGAAGACCGGATCGACATCGAACACCACGCCGCGGAAATCGAGCAGACGGTGGCGCACCACGTCGCCCACCGTGAAATTGGCGTGCACGATGCTGGGCGCCGCCTTGATCGCGTCGGGGATGCCCGAAGGCGGACCGGAAAAGTCGGTGCTGTCGTTCATCGGACCTATCTAGGGCTGTCGCGTCGCGAGGCAAGCGCATCTGCGCTTGGCAAGTTCCGAAATGGTCGCTAATGGCCCCGCCTCACGACCATGGTTCACCCGTTCGCGGGTCCCAGCGTTTCTCGCGGAGAGGTGCCAGAGTGGTCGATCGGGACGGTCTCGAAAACCGTTGTGGGTGTGAGCTCACCGTGGGTTCGAATCCCACCCTCTCCGCCAAGGACCCCTCCGCAGGGGTCCGCAGAAGTCCATCAGGATTGACGACTTTCCCCTGAAATCGGAGCTTTAGCGGCTCTGCTTGGCCACAGCCGTGCGCATGCCTCCACTCGGGGCGTGGGCGCAAAACGTGGACCCAGTGTTGGAAAAACGTGGTCCCAGCTCCGGGAAAACGTGGTCCCAGCATCGGGAGCATTGTCCTGGAGGATTCGATGCTGAACGACGCCAAGATCCGCTCCGCCAAGCCGCGCGAGAAGCCCTACAAATTGACCGACGGCTACAGGCTCTATGTCCTGGTGAAGCCCGGCGGCTCGAAGCTCTGGAAATGGAGCTACACCTACGGCGACAAGCAAAAGACCATGCACTTCGGCATCTATCCAACGGTGAGCCTGACCCAGGCTCGTGCCAAACGAGACGAGGCGCGCGCGCAGTTGGTGGAAGGCCGCGACCCCGGTGTCGTCAAGCGGCTCCTCATCGAGGAAAACCTGCGCGCCGCCGAACTCACCTTTGAGCTGGTCGCGCGCGAGTGGCATGCGAACACGAGGTCCCAATGGGCGCAGGTGCACGCCGATGACGTTCTCCGAAGCCTCGAGCGCGACGTTTTTCCGACGATAGGAACGCTCCCCATTGGGGATCTGAAGCCGCCGCACATCCTCAGTCTATTGAAGGCGATCGAGGATCGTGGTGCCATCGAAACCGCCAAGCGTGTGCGCCAGCGCGTCTCGGCGGCGTTCGTCTACGCGATTGCCAAGGGCATCGTCGACATCGACCCGGCAGAGAAGCTGGGAGCGGCGCTCAAGCCGCTTCGCAAGGGGCGCCAACCCGCGATCGTCGACCTTGGCCGGCTTCGCAAGATGATCGATGATGCCGAGAGCGACTACGCCCGGCCAATCACCCGCCTGGCGCTCCGCCTGCTGGCACTCACGTCGGTGCGTCCGAGCGAGATCCGGGGCGCGCAATGGACGGAGTTCGAGGATCTCGACGGACGCGCGCCTTTATGGCGCATTCCCGCCACGCGCATGAAGGGGGACCTCGACCGGAAGGAGGAGGTCGGTGGCGATCATCTCGTGCCGCTGGCGCCGCAAAGCGTGGCGGTGCTCCGGGCGCTCTGGCCACTGACCGGCAGCTGCGAACTCCTGTTCCCCAACGAGCGGCACTGGAATCGGCCGATGAGCGAAAATGCGATCGGCTACCTGCTTAACCGGGCGGGCTACCATGGTCATCATGTCCCGCATGGTTTCCGTGCCGCCTTCTCGACGATCATGAACGAGTGGGTCGAGCAGCACGGGAAGGAGCATGACCGGAAGGTCATCGACCTGATGTTGGCGCATGTGCCCAGCGGAAAAGTCGAGAGCGTCTACAACCGGGCAGCCTATATGCCGCGCCGGCGGGAGATCGCTCGAATTTGGGCGGACAAGCTGACCGAGGGCCTGCCGCCGCCGGCCGAACTCGTTGGCCGCGTGGCCAGGGAGTCGAAGCTGGGACAACAGAGGAAACCCCTGCCGACCGTCCCGGGATCGTTCCGGTTTCCAGTGCCGCAGGGCAATCCGTCTCTTCGCTAGCTCGATAGGCAGCGGTTCGTCGCTCCACGGACCGTTGCGACGTCGAGTCGAGCCGCGCCGCGGTTTAGAAGGGAACGGGCGCGGCCGTTCCTCGCGTTGCGATTCAGAGCGATGCCTTCATCGCGACGAGGCGCGCGCTTGCTATCTCGATGACTGACGCTGCCACGGACGCGGCGGGCCATATGATTATCTCGCATATCAGATGCCGATAATTACCAGGTTCGAACGCCGCGCTTAAGAATTATCGCGCATATGAAGTGCGTCGCAATATCTGTCGCCGTTGCACCGGACCGGCTCCATGACGACAGGCGCCTGTATGGCGTCTATTTAAATATCGCTCTGCGCTTGCCGGAGAGCGGGTCCCAGCTTGCCCCGCTGCCGACATCCGCGGGGGAAGGCCCCCAACACCATCGTGGAAACGAGCGGCCACGGCCGGCAGAAAGGGATGACCGCGCGCCAAGACGCGCGCGGTCTCGTGTCACTCGGTCGGTGTCGCTTTGTTGGCTTTCGGACGGCCGCGTTTGGCAGGAAGCGCCTTTGGCTGCGTCTCGGGCGAGGACGGAGCAGCCGCTTTGTCCTTGAGGGGCGATTTACGCGTAGCCGGCTTCCTTGCCGGCGCCGCTTTCATCGGCGGAGCTACCGCCGCACCCTCGGTGGGTTCGCTTGCCAAGGAAGCCTCGACGATAGCAGGCGTTTGCGCCGCAGCCTTTGCAGCACGCTTCGCCGTTGGCTTGGGTGCCTTCGCAACCTTTGGCGATTTCTTGGGGACGCTGGCCTTCGACGTGCCGTGTGGGGACCCCAAGCCTTCGCTCGCCGGATGCTGGACTTCATGTTCGGTCATTGTCGGCTACCTTGCGATGTCGCGATCAGAACCTGCCGTCGCTCGGTGGAAGGGCCCAGAAGGCGCCGGTCAAGCCGACGCCCGCGAAGATGTCCGCCGCCTGCGTAACCGACCACTTGCGCCAGTTGCTTTCGGCGTAGGCGAAGTACCAATCGCGGCCGAGGTCAGCGCATTGTTGGATCGGGATGACGGCGCCCGTCGGCAGGCCGTGGCGTTCGCTCCAGGCGTGCACGCGGTCCTCGCTGCTGAAAGGAAGCACCGTCGCGCAGAAGTGCTGCACGTTGTCCCACGCCGCGCGCGGCGGCAAGGCGAAATGGACGAGGATATCGGTTTCTCGGACCAGACCGTTCTCGACGTGAATGTCGAGATCCTCCGCTTCTCCGCCGAGCCGCGTATGGATGGTGACCGGCTCGTGCGCGAGAGCCGCGATGCCGAATGCGCACCACATGCAAGGCGCCCACCAGCCGCGCTCTGCGCCTTCCACCCACGTCGCGCTCGGCGACAGCGAGAAGGGGTGGATGATCCAGGGCTCGCAGACGTGCGGGTGCAGCACCACCCCGTGGGTCTGCCCAAGATAGAGCAACGCATCACGGATTGTCTCCTTCGGCACGCCCAGCACCAGCGCGACCTCGGCACCGGACGGCACGCGACCGGTACGCAGGAGCGGCTCGATGAAGGCGTGATGCACTTTGGATCCGAGGTCGGTAGTCATCTCGCGCTCCGTTGACACCGAACATGTGCAATTGCACAGTCGGTGTGTCAAGCGTCGTTCCGTGGTTCGGTCCGATGCGTTTGTTCGGAGAAGCGTGATGACCGATCTGCTGGAAGCCGTTCTCGAAGCTCATGGAGGTCTCGACGCCTGGCGACGCATCGAGACGATCGACGCGAGGCTGTCGCTGTCGGGCGGGCTCTTCGAGATCAAGGGGCATCCGGACGGATTGCGCGACGTGCGCCTCAAGGTGGACGCGAGACGACCACGGACGGTGTTCGCCCCGTTCCCCAGTCGGGGTCGGCGCGGCGTGTTCGAAGATGGTGCCGTGCGCATCGAAGCCGATGCCGGTGACCTGGTTTCCGAGATGCGTGAGCCGCGACCGTCGTTCGACGGACATGTGAGGGCCACGCCCTGGAGCGAGCTCCAATATCTTTATTTCATCGGCTACGCATTCTGGAATTATCTGAACACGCCGTTCCTACTTGCGGCCGACGGCGTCGAGACCTGGGAAGTGGACCCCTGGGAAGAGCATGGCCAGCGATGGCGCGTGCTGCATGCGACGTTCGATCCATCCATCGACACGCACTGCGCGGAACAGCGCTTCTACTTCGACAAGGACAACATGCTCGTCCGGCTCGACTACTTCACCAACGTCGGCCGGGGGAACGCGGCGCACTACTGTTGGGATCAGCGCGTCTTCGACGGCTTCGTCTTTCCGACGCGGCGCCGGGTCGTGCGGCGGATGGAGGACGACACGACCGCGCTCACTGGGCCCACGAGCGTGTGGGTGGGACTGGAGTCAGTTGCGATCAACAGGCGGTGACGGGTGGGCGTCGACACGCTTGACCTTGTGCAATTGCACATGACATATGGCTGGATGAAGGATGTCGCCGGCCCGGACCTATGTCATTGTCTTGCCTCGCGACGGGGCGCGCGAATGCTGTCGCGCATCTACGACCGCCATCTCGCGCCGGCCAGCATCAACATCTCGCAGTTCGCGCTACTCTCCTACATCGGCCGGGATTCCGGAATGGGTGCCAGTGCGCTCGCCGATCGGATGGTGATGGAGCGCACTACCCTGGTGCGAGCGCTCAAACCGCTTCGTGCCGCGGGTCTGGTCGAGGCGGTGAGGGAAGGGGGACCCGATCTGCGTTACCGCCTGTCGTCGGAGGGTGAGGCGGTGTTGGCGGAAGCGGATCCGCTATGGACCGCAGCCCAGACCGAATATGAAACGATGTTCGGACGGGATCGGGCTTACGGTCTCCGGGACGAGCTTTTGGCGCTCACCTCGGCCTAGTCCCGCCGTCGCTGCCTTTCCCATCCGACATCCGGTTCGTCGTCCCGTCGTCGGTCATGCAAGAGGCTTGCCCGGCTTCGGCATGAAGGCTGCGAGGTTCGCAGCCGACAGGTCGCCAGCGCCGAGACGACGGTTCGTCATGGATCCTCCAACGTGGCGTTCGAGGATCTTCCAAGCGCCATCGACCCTCCGCAGGCGATCGAGCATCGGCGAGTAGATCCAGATCCCAGGTAGCTCGGCGTCGCTATCGAGGACCTTGCCCGCGCCCAGCTCCGGTGCGATCTCGGCCGGCGCGTAGCGGACGAGGAGATTGTGGTAGCGGACCACGACGCCGTCGCCGTCGACGTCGACGATGTGGTTGGTCGCGTGGCGGCTGACGCCCGGAATGAGGTAGGGATAGTCGTTGTCGAAGAAGCGGCGCATTTCGACCTGGCCCCGGATCGTGCCGTGGAAGTGGAAGGCAACGCCCTCGGGCAGGAAGGCATCGACCATGCCATCGACGTCCCATGTCTCGAAGAGCCAGTTCACTCGATTGACGAAGTCGACGGCACTCGCCTGATCCGCGGGCGCTACGCGGCTCTGCCACTCGACTTTCGGGAAGGCTTCCATGACCGCTGTTCCTCGCGCTGTATTTGACAACCGATAAGCTGTGTAATTGCACATCGTCAACCTTCATCAGCGGTTGCTCATCTGTACAATCGATAGAAGCGGTATATATCGGAGACCAGGTGTTGAATGGAGGGTGCGAAGGATGGTCGCCGAGACCGATGTTATCGAGAGCTTCCGGCAATGGGTAGCCATGCCCGTCGAGCAGGACAGATGTCCGGTTCGCGACGTGCTCGATCGGTTGGGTGAGAAGTGGACCACGTTGTTGGTGATGTCGCTTGCCGAACGGCCTCGCCGCTTCAGCGAGATGCAGCGCATCGTGCTCGACATTTCGAAGCGGTCGCTGGTGCAGGCGCTGCGCAACCTCGAGGAGGATGGCATCGTGACGCGGCACGTTTTTCCGACGAAGCCGCCGTCCGTCGAGTACCGATTGACGGAACTCGGCCGGTCGATGCTCGAGCCGCTTGCCGCAATCATAGCATGGGCGGAGCGCAGCCACGGCGACATCCGTCTCGCGCGCGAACGGTATCGTGAGGCCGAGGCAGCCTGATTGGTCGTCGGTCAACTGTACCAGGCGTCACTACTCGTCCGATAACTGATCGAAGGCGCTACCTTGCCTTCGGGTCTGTACGCTTCGGCGGTGCACAATAGATCGTGAATGCGCCGGTGTGATCGTACAGACCGCGGGGATCGTTGGGATCCAGGCGCCGCTTGCGCAGTTCCTGACAATAGGTCGCGAGGTTCAGCGAGGCGGTCCGGCCATCGACCGGCGCTGCCGCGATCGGCCCGGTCGCGGTTACCATCATGATCGCGCCTACGACGACACCTCCTGCGACGAATCCAGTCGTGAACCGTATCATTGATCTGAATCCTTCTTTGATGTCGAGAGCGTCATCTGGAACGAGCCGTTTCTAGATGCGCTTGCGCAGGAAAAATCGCCTCTGACCGACGGGATGATCGTCGAGCGTGCCAAATAGCTCGTAGCCCAACTTCTCGTAGAAGCCCTTTGCCTGGAACTCATAGGTATCCAGCCAAACGCCGATGCAGCCGTTGCTTCGGGCGATGCACTCGGCCCGTTCCATGAGGGCCGTTCCTTGATTTTCACCGCGATGATCTTCGGGGACCGCAAGCAGCTCTACGAAAAGCCAGTCATAGGCGCATTTGCCCCACAGGCCTCCGACGTGCTCGCCGGCCTCGTTGGTCAGCAGCACCGCTACGGGCCGGACCCGTGGATCACCCCCTCGGCGGACGTTGTAGGCGCGCAGCGGTGCTAGGACCGCGTCGCGATCCGCCGCGGTAGGATCGTCGGGTATGGTGATGCGCAGTGTCATCTTGCCGGCATATCGCGAAATGATAGGCGTTCGCACGTCTCCTGGAAATCGAGCGGCACCTTGCCGCCTTGCACGGCGTGAGCGAGCGCCTCCGACAGTCTGGACACCGGGTAAATGGCAGCTATCGGCTGCCTGATACCTTCAGGTCCTATCAGATTCACGAGGTCGCGTAGGATCGGGACGACTCTCGCTAATCGGTCGGAGTGACCTTCGAAGATCCCCTCGACGCGGATCCGCTTGAAGATCAGATGCTGAGCAGAGACCTCCATCGGTCTTCCGCTTGCCGCGCCGTAGGTGACGACGGTTCCGCGGTCGCCCAAAAGCTGGAGTAGCCGCCCGACGGACGCGCCGCCGACGCCGTCGAGTGCTAGACGGACGTTCAATCCGCGACGTGCATCCTTCGATTCGGCGAGATCCTGATCGTCCGCGATCACGACGCCGCACCCGGAAGACCGAACCCTCGCCACATCCTCGGGACTGCGAACGAGGCCGATGGTGCGTAGTCCGCGGCTTCGCGCCAGACCTGCGATCCAGTGACCGAGCCCCGACGTGGCGGCGTTGTACACGATCGCGTCGCCTGGCTGGAGATCCGTGACGTCGGTTAGCAGCATGGCGACCGTCGCGCCATTGATCGCGATCATTGCAGCCTGATGGGCATCCGCATCCGGCGGTAGCACGACCAGATCGGTAGCTGCCACAATCAGTTGCTCCCGCCATGTGCGCGACATGAAGGGGAGCACCACCCGATCGCCGGCCCGAATGGCCGTGGCACCCTCGCCGACGGCGATCACGGTGCCCATTCCCTCGTTGCCGATCGTCTCGGGCGGCTGGGGCTTCCACGCATAGACGCCGCGGGCAACCATCAAATCGCTGTAGTCGATCGGTGCGAACATGGTCGCCACCAGCGCCTCACCGGGGCCGGGGGCGCCGGGGTCCGGCGTATCCCGCAGCTGGAGCCCGGCGACGGGATCGCCGTACGCCACGAGCTGCACGGCCTTCATCGATCGTGCCTCGAAGAAGCGCCGAACCTCACAGGAAGATGTCCTCGTCGAAGTCCGCAGACAAGGTCTCTTTCACACCGGCCGCAATGGACAGGACCGCGTCGAGCGGGCTGAAGGCGATGTGCAGGTGGGTGACGCCGCCTTCGGCGTTGCGGACGATCGAGACGAGGCCGTCCGCCCTCAATCCGCCATCGAGTTCGACCACGTATTCGAAGTATCTGCGGTCGTTGATGTCCTTGAGGGATGTCGGCGTCTGGCTGCGATATTGCGCCGCTCCCGCCTTCACCACCTTGAGCACGTTCTCCTTGCCGGAAACCTCGTGGCGCAACACCGAGGCGACGAGTGTGACGTCGTCGGTGAGATCGTCGAGGAACGGGTGGCGTTTGGTTTCGCTGGTCATGTCGATGTCCTCCGAACCGGGTTCAGGCGGCGGCCTGCAGGGCGGGGTCGGTTGCGACGAGGCTTCCGAGCGAGGAGAGATCGAACCCGCGCAGATCATGGATGCGGTCGTCGCGCACCTTCGCGGTCCAGTGCGGATCGGTCAGCAGCGCGCGACCGACCGCAACGAGATCGAACTCTCCCGCCTGCAGACGGGCACGAAGGTCCTCGAGGCCCGCGGGGCCCGCATTGCCACCCTTGCCGGTCAGCAGATCGGTGACGTCCGGTCCGTTGAGACCGACCGACCCGACGGTGATCGTTGGTTTGCCGGAGAGCTTCCTGACCCAGCCCGCGAGATTGAGGTCGGACCCGTCGAAGACGGGTTCCCAGAAGCGACGCTGCGACGCGTGAAACATGTCGGCGCCCGCGTCCACCAAGGGAGCCAGGATTTCGCCCAGAATCTCGGGGGTCTCGGCGATCTTCGCGTCGAACGCGCCCTGCTTGAACTGCGAGATGCGGAAGCCAATCGGGAAATCCTCGCCTACGGCCTCGCGCACGGCGCGCAGGATCTCGGTCGCGAACTGCGTGCGCTTGACCGGGTCTCCGCCCCACCGGTCGTCGCGGTGATTTCGGCCTTCCCACAGGAACTGGTCGATCAGGTTTCCGTTCGCGCCGTGGATCTCGACGGCATCGAAGCCGAGTGCGCTGGCGGTGCGGGCGCCATCGGCGAATGCCTTGATCGTGTCCGCGATGTCCTCGTCGCTCATCGTGTCGGGTTCATCGTTCGGCACGTCGGGGGCACCCATCGCCTGCGCGTCGCGGATCGCGCCGGCATGGTGGAGCTGGGCCCCGATGCGGCCGCCCGCGCCGTGCACGGCGGCGAGCACCTTGCGCCAGCCCTCGCGTGCTGCCTCCGTATGGAGGACCGGGATGCCGGCAACCTCCTTCGCGGCCGCGCGATCCACCGCCACCGCCTCCGAGATAATGAGGCCGACGCCGCCTTCGGCGCGTGTGCGGTAATAGGCGACGACGTCGTCGCCTGGCACGCCATCAGGACAGAAGCCACGCGTCATCGGCGACATCGCGATCCGGTTGGCGGTGGTGAGGCTCTTGACGGTGAAGGGCGTGAACAGTGCGTCGGTCATGATGTGCTCCTGGCGGATCTCAGAGATGGATGGGTGCGAGCAGCCGATCGGCATGCCGCACGAGGAATTCGGAAACGGTGGTGGGCGTGCGACCGAGCAGACGGGCAAGCGCGCCTGGTCCGACCTCGAAGGCGCCGTCGTGCTGGTTGGCGTCGGTCGCGACGACCATCGGGACCATCCACGCGGGGACGCCCTGACGGGCGAGTTCTGTCGCGAGCCGGTCTGGGGATACGTGCTCGACGGCGATCCTGCGGTCGACGACCTCTTCGACCGCTGCCGCTATCTCCTCGATGGTCTGATATTCGGGACCGGCGATGTCGAGTACGCCCGATCCGTGCGTCTCGTCGAGCACGATCGCCGTGGCCTCTGCCGTGTCCGCGCGTGATACGAACGGTATGCGACCGTCGCCCGCCGCGGTGAACCAGGTCCCCGACGCGACGATCTGGGGCAGATACCCGAGCAGATTCTCCTGGTACCAGCCGTTTCGGAGGATCGTATGATCCAGACCGCTGCGCGTGATCGCCGCCTCCATGTCTGCATGATCCGGGGCGAAGGGCACCGACGGACTAAGCTCGGGCTGCGGCATGGAGGTGTAGGCCACGCGCAGCACGCCGGCGGCGATCGCCGCCTCCAGCGCGTTGCGGTGCTGGCGCTTCCGGCGGCCGGGATTCGCCAGTTCGTCGGTGGAGATGATCAGCACGGTGTCCACTCGCACGAAGGCGGATCGCAGGCCCGCGGGGTCGTCGAAGTCGACGTGGCGTACCGGGATCGCCTTTCCGACCGCATCCGCCACGGTCTCGGTCGAGCGGCTGCCAGCGATCACGCCTGCGGAACCGCGCTCGATCAGCGAGCGGGTCACGAGCCTGCCAAGCGCGCCCGATGCCCCGGTCACCAGGATGCTTTCACTTGTCACCGCGAACTCCTTGTCATGCGATTCAAAGACGAGGTCTCTTATGGAGACCGTCGAGGTCGAACGTAAGGAGGCAGCTTCTCTGCGCCTGGTAACCTGCGCTGCACCTACGGGCGACGCGCGGTCGTAGGTCGTGGGCGCGGGCGATCGCCCGCGCCCACCCGCTCAGCGCGGCGATACAGCGTGGTCGATGAGCGCATCCTTGCCGCCCGACACGTTGTCGCGGTTCGCCTGACCCGCATTCATGTCGTGCGGGAAGCCAAGCGAGATCGCGCTTGCCAGCTCGAGCCGTTCGAGATGTTCGGTCGTCAGCGTCACATCGAGGGCGCCGAGATTGTCGGCAAGCTGCTCGGGCGTGCGCGGCCCCAGGAGCGGGAGGACACCACGCTGCAACGACCAGGCGATCGCGATCTGCCCCGCGGTGGCACCGGTTTCGTGCGCCACCGCGATGACCTCATCCATGGTCGCGGTCGTGCGGTCGTCGTCTTCCTTTCGGATCACGATGCCGAGCTTCTGCAGACGGCCTTCCTCGCCGCGCCGGTACTTACCGGTCAGCAGCCCGCCACCGAGAGGCGACCAGCCGAACGGTGTAAGGCCATAGGCGTCGGCCATGGGGATGATGTCGCGGTCAGCCGTCCGTTCGACCAGACTGTATTCGAACTGCACCGCCGAAGGAGCGATCCAGCCGCGGGCCTCCGCCAGCGTCACCGCGGCGGACACGCGCCATGCAGGGAAGTTGGACAGACCCGTGTAGAGCACCTTGCCGGACCGTACGATGTCCTCAAGTCCGCGCGCGATCTCGTCGATCGGCGTGGCACCATCCGGGAAGTGCACCCAGAGCACGTCGATACGATCGGTACCTAGCCGTGCGAGGCTAGCCTCGACGGACTGGACGAGTGCGCGACGGCTGTTGCCGGTATGCTGCAGGCCTTCGACGGGGGAGGCCGCGAGCGTGAACTTCGTCGATACGATCACGTCGTTCCGGTCGTCGCCGATAAGGCCGCCGGTGATCTCCTCGGACTCGCCGAACTGATAGTTGCTCGCCGTGTCGACGAAGTTGCCGCCGGCCTCTCGATATTGCCGATAGATCCGGTCGGCATCCTCGCGACTGGCGCCGTGCCCCCACCTCCCGCCGAAATTGGCGACGCCGAGCGCCAGCTGGGAGATGCGTAGGCCGGTCCGGCCAAGATGACGGTAGTGCATGTGACGATTCATCCTTCCATATAAACTCCGGTGTGTAATTACACATGTTGTGCTTGGCGAGAAGAGCAAGTTTGGGGCGGGGCCCAATCAACGTCAAAACGGCTTTGTGGAGGATCAGCCGAGCAATATGTCTATGCTGGGCTTCACGCCTGCGCCGATGCCGAGAATGCCGACGACCGGACCGATGGTTTGTCCTCGGGTGCCTATCGGCAATGACATCATGGTCATTCCGACCGGGATGAGTGCGGCGAAACCGATCTCCACCATCGGCATCAGTTTATCCTTCCCGAGCGTCGCGGCGCCAGCCGATCGGCAGATTTCTAGGCCGCCGCCTCGAGGATCGTCGCGATGCCCTGCCCGCCACCGATGCACTGGGTAGCGAGCGCATAGCGTCCACCGTCCCGTTTCAGGATTTGCGCCGCCTTCGCCGTGATCCGGGCACCGGTCGCGCCGAGCGGATGACCGAGCGCGATCGCACCTCCGTCGATGTTGACCCTCGACCGGTCGATCCCGAGTTCGTTGAGGCAGGCCACCGCCTGGCTGCCGAACGCTTCGTTGATCTCTACGACGTCGATGTCGTCGATCGTGAGGCCAGCGCGCGCCAGCGCCTTGCGCGTGGCAGGGACAGGTCCCATGCCCATGAATTCCGGCGCGCAGCCGGCGATCGCCGTGCTCTTCACCCGCGCCATCACCTGCAGGCCGTGTCGCGCGGCGAAGTCCGCGGACGTGACGAGCACGGCGACGGCACCGTCGGTGAGTGGCGACGCCGTGCCCGCCGTGACGGAACCGTTCTCGCCGAATGCCGGCTTGAGAGCCGCAAGGCCTTCGAGCGACGTCTGCGGACGAAGGCATCCGTCGCGATCGACCACCGTTCCGTCCGCGAGCGACACAGGTACGATCTCTCCGTCAAAGCGACCGGCGGCTTGGGCCTCGGCGGCCTTCATCTGCGACTCGTAGGCGAGTTGTTCCTGCTGGGCGCGGGGCGCATGATAATGCACGGCTACGTTCTCGGCGGTGTGGCCCATCGGGATGTAGGCTTCGGTCATGAACTCGGCGTTCGGAAGATCGGGACGGTGAAAGCGCTCGTTGGGCGAGAAGTTGAAGCCGCCTTGCGGCACCATCGACATGCTCTCGACGCCGGCCGCGATGAACGCCTCTCCCGAACCGATCGCGATCTGACCGGCGATCGTGTGGATGGCGTACATCGAGGAGCCGCAGAAGCGGTTGATCGTGGCGGC
>Ga0302314_10013563_pt1 | contig 13989 bp, 12 predicted proteins | sample III_Palsa_N2_3_FD_200533 | JGI IMG/M metagenome (GOLD analysis project Ga0302314, IMG submission 200533) | Peat permafrost microbial communities from Stordalen Mire near Abisko, Sweden - III_Palsa_N2_3 | ecosystem: Environmental > Terrestrial > Soil > Palsa > Peat permafrost | place: Sweden... | reverse complement strand
GCATGACCCGCGCCTCGATGCTGGCGGTGCTGTCGTCCGAATTTATCCGTACCGCGCGCGCCAGCGGCCTCAATGACCGCACCGTGATCCTGACCTACGCTTTCCGTAACGCGATGCTGCCGGTGGTGACCACGCTCGGCATGGTGTTCTCGTTCCTGCTCGGCGCCAATGTGCTGGTGGAAAAAGTCTTCGCCTGGCCAGGCATCGGCTCCTATGCGGTGGAAGCGCTGCTGCAATCGGACTTCGCGCCGGTGCAAGGCTTCGTGCTGACCATGGCGGTGCTCTACGTCGTCCTCAACCTTTTGATCGACATGCTCTACGGCGTGATCGATCCGCGCGTGAGGCTCGAAGCATGACCCAGGCCAGCCTGACCGCCACGCCGCTCGCCGACGCCCAGCAGCCCAAGCCGCCGGCCAATTCCCTGTTCCGCCATGCCTGCTACGTGGTGGCGGAAAATCCGGTGACCGGACTATCATTCGGACTGTTCGTCATCATCGCGCTGTGCGCGGTGTTCGGTCCCTATATCGTGCCCTACGATCCGCTCGCCAGCGATACCTCCGCCACGCTGCAGGGGCCGTCCCTGCATCATTGGTTCGGTACCGATTTGCTCGGCCGCGATATTTTCAGCCGCGTGGTGGTGGCAACCCGGCTCGATTTTGTCATTGCGGTGGCGTCGGTGGCGTTGGTCCTTTTCATGGGCGGCCTTGCCGGCATCGCCGCCGGCTTCTTCGGCGGCTGGACCGACCGCATCGTCGGACGCATCTCCGACACCATCATGGCATTTCCGCTGTTCGTGCTGGCGATGGGCATCGTCGCGGCGCTCGGTAACACCGTGACCAACATCGTGATCGCGACCGCGATTATCAATTTCCCGCTCTACGTCCGGGTCGCGCGCGCCGAGGCCAATGTGCGGCGCGACGCCGGTTTCGTGCAGGCGGCGCGATTATCGGGCAATAGCGATTTCCGCATCCTGCTGGTGCATATCCTGCCCAACATCATGCCGATCATGATGGTGCAGATCTCGCTCACCATGGGCTACGCCATCCTCAACGCGGCCGGGCTGTCGTTCATCGGCCTCGGCGTCAAGCCGCCGACCCCCGAATGGGGCATCATGGTCGCGGAAGGTGCGACCAATATCATTTCCGGCGAATGGTGGGTGGCGTTCTTCCCCGGCGGCGCGCTGATGATCGCGGTGTTCTGCTTCAACCTGCTCGGCGACGGGTTGCGCGATCTGGTCGATCCGCAGCGGAGGACGTGAGGCGATGATCCGGCTTTCCGACCTGCCCGAACCAATGAGCCGCACATGACCGCGCAACCGCTGCTCGATGTCAACGATCTCACGGTGGAATTCGCCACAAGGCGCGGCGTCGTCAAGGCGGTGCAGCACGTCAACATCTCCGTCGCCAAGGGCGAGACGCTCGGCATTGTCGGCGAATCCGGTTCCGGCAAATCCGTCACTTCCTATGCGGTGATGCGGATTCTCGACCGTGCCGGCAAGATCGCCGACGGTTCGGTGACGTTCTCCGGCGTCGACGTCAAGGGCGCCACCGAGAGCCAGATGCGCGACCTGCGCGGCCGCGAAATGTCGATGATCTTCCAAAGCCCACGGCTGGCGCTCAATCCGATCCGCAAGATCGGCCGCCAGATCGAGGACGTGCTGTTGCAGCACGTCCAGGTCGACCGTTCCCAGGTCACCGACCGGGCGATCGCGGCGTTGGAGCAGGTCAAGATCGCACGGCCGCGCGAGCGCTACCACGCCTACCCGTTCGAACTCTCCGGCGGCATGTGCCAGCGCGTGGTGATCGCGCTGGCACTGGCCTGCAATCCGCAGCTTCTGATCGCGGACGAGCCGACCACCGGGCTCGACGTCACCACGCAAAAGGCGGTGATGGATCTCGTGGTCGAGCTGACCAAGAGCCGGGGCATGTCGACGATCCTGATCACGCATGACCTTGGTCTGGCCGCCGCCTATTGCGACCGCGTGGTGGTGATGGAAAAGGGCCGGGTGGTCGAAACCGCGCTGTCCGCCAATATTTTTGCCAGGCCGGATCACGCCTATACCAAGAAGTTGATGCGCGCGACGCCGCGGCTCGGCGTCTCCTTGCGCGACCTGCTGCCGGAAGAGGAAGCCGCGGCGCTGCCGGCGCCCTCCGCCACGGCGATGCCGGTCGACGCTGCCACCACGCCGCTGCTGCTGGTCGAAAAACTGGTCAAGGAATATCCGCGCCAGGGCGCCACCGCTTTCATGAGCAAATTGTTCTCGCGCAAGCCGCCGGCCGAGCCCGAGCTGTTCCGCGCGGTCGATGGCATCTCGTTTTCCGTCGGCCATGGCGAAAGCGTCGGCCTGGTCGGGGAATCCGGTTGCGGCAAATCCACCACCTCGATGATGGTGATGCGGCTACTCGACCAGACCTCGGGCCGCATCATGTTCGACGGCGACGAGATCGGCAGCATCCTGCCCAATGCGTTCGCGCGGCTGCCGCTGCGCAAGAGCATCCAGATGGTGTTTCAGGATCCGACCGACAGCCTCAACCCGCGCTTTACCGCGGCGCGTGCCATCGCCGATCCGATCATGCAGCTCGGCGACATCAGGGGACGCGACGCGTTGCGCGCCCGCTGCGAGGAACTGGCGACGCTAGTCGGCCTGCCGGTCAATCTGCTCGACCGGTTCCCGCACCAATTATCGGGTGGCCAGAAGGCCCGCGTCGGCATCGCGCGCGCCATCGCGCTGCATCCCAAGCTCGTGATCCTCGACGAGCCGACCGCGGCGCTCGATGTCTCGGTGCAGGCGGTGGTGTTGAATTTGCTGCACGATTTGAAGCAGTCGATGGGCATGAGCTATTTGTTTGTGTCGCACGATTTGAATGTAGTACGCTTGCTGTGCGACCGGGTCATCGTGATGCGGACCGGACGGATCGTCGAGCAGGGTCCGTCGGAGCGCGTATTGGGTGACCCGCAAGACGCCTATACAAAGGAACTGCTGACGGCGATCCCGCATCCGCCGTTGCCGGTTCACTGACATGAGAGAATGATGGCCGCTGATCCGCTGGATAATTATATCGACGCCGTTTCCAATGCCCTGGCGCTGCGCATCGACGATGCCTGGAAGCCGGCGGTGCGCGCCAATCTCGAAGTGTCGCTAAAGCTGGCGCGGCTGGTCGACGAGTTCGCGCTGTCAGACGAAGCCGAGTCGGCCAGTGTCTTTGCAGCCTGATATCGCCATGACTGTGGATAGCGACGGGCTGTCGGCCTCGGAAATTGCACAAGCCGTGGCGGACCGGAATATCTCCGCCCTCGAGGTGACCGAAGCCGCGCTGGCGCGGATCGCCAGGCACGATCCTACCTTGAATTCCTTCACCGACGTGACAGCGGATCGCGCCCGCGCCAAGGCGGGTGCGGTCGATGCGGCAGTGGCGGCCGGGAAAAATCCCGGGCCGCTCGCCGGTGTGCCGTTCGCGGTCAAGAACCTGTTCGATGTGAAAGGGCTTGCCACCCGCGCCGGATCGAAGATCAACCGCGACCTGCCGCCGTCCTCGCGCGACGCCACGCTGATCGAGCGGATGGAAGCCGCCGGCGCCGTGATGGTCGGCGCGCTCAACATGGGCGAATACGCCTACGACTTCACCGGCGAGAACATCCATGACGGTGCGTCGCGCAATCCGCATGATCTGACGCGGATGACCGGCGGCTCGTCGGGCGGCTCCGGCGGCGCGGTCGGCGGCGGCCTGGTGCCGCTGGCGCTCGGCTCCGACACCAACGGCTCGATCCGGGTGCCGTCGTCGTTCTGCGGAATCTTTGGCCTGAAGCCGACCTATGGCCGGCTGTCGCGGGCGCGGTCGTTTCCGTTCGTCGCCAGTTTCGATCATCTCGGCCCGTTCGCCCGCAGCGTCGAAGACCTCGCACTGGCCTATGACGCGATGCAGGGACCCGATGCCGACGATGCGGCGTGCACCACCCGTCCGGCTGAGCCGGTGACGCCGTTGCTGGCGCAGGACATCGGCGGCTTGCGGATCGTGGTGGCCGGCGGCTATTTCCAGAAGAATGTTTTCGCCGAGGCCGTCGAGGCCGTTGCCCGCGTCGCCAAGGCGCTCGGCGCCACCCGCTCAATCGAAATTCCCGAAGCCGCGCGCGCCCGCGCCGCGGCCTATGTCATCTCCACCACGGAAGGCGCCTCGCTGCATCTCGATCGGCTGCGCCAACGGCCGGACGATTTCGATCCGGCGGTGCGCGACCGCCTGTTGGCCGGGGCGATGGTTCCAGCGCCTTTGGTCGACCGCGCGCAAAAATTCCGCCGCTGGTACCGCGCCCAGGTGCTGGAGCTGTTCAAGTCGGTCGATTTGATCATCGCGCCGGCCACGCCCTGCGTCGCGCCGAAGCTTGGGCAGGCCACCTTCGTGCTTGACGGCGTGGAGTTGCCGGTGCGCGCCAATATCGGCATCCATACCCAGCCGATTTCCTTTATCGGGCTGCCGGTGGTCGCGGTTCCGGTGCCGCTGGAGCCGATGCCGATCGGCGTGCAGTTGATCGCCGCACCGTGGCGGGAAGATATCGCATTGCGCGTGGCTTACGCGCTGCAACGCGGCGGCGTGGTGTCCGCGCCACGGCCGAGAGCGCTGTGACTGGAATTGTGAAGAGGATTTAGCATGGAAGTCGATCTCCCCGACGTGCTTGCCGAGGTGACCGAGCAGTTCAAGCGTTACGAGACGGCGCTGGTGTCGAACGATGTTGCCGTGCTCGACTCGCTGTTCCGGGCCGATCCGCGCACGCTGCGCTACGGCATCGGCGAAAATCTCTATGGCTACGACGCGATCATGGCGTTTCGCGCCGGGCGCTCGCCGGTGGGGCTGATGCGCAAGACCGCCAGGACCGTGATCTCGAGCTATGGCCGCGACACCGCTGTGGCATCAACACTGTTTTATCGCGACTCCGCTCCCGGTAAAGTGGGGCGGCAGATGCAGACATGGGTGCGATTCGCCGAGGGCTGGAAAATCGTCGCCGCCCATGTCAGCATCATCGACGAACCGCGGAACTGAACCCCATGAGTCTCGACGATCTTCCGACCAGCGCGCCTCCGGGCCCGGCCCTCGACGCCGAAGCGGTGGTGCGTCGCGTCGACCGCGCTTCGCCGAGCCCCGACAAGATCACGCGCGCCGAGGAATTGCGGCTGCAGCTTGCCGACGAAATCGTCCGCGGTGCGCTGGCGCCGGGATCGGCGCTTGACGAAACCGACATCGCGCAGCGCTTCAAGGTGTCGCGCACGCCGGTGCGCGAAGCGTTGCGCCAGCTCGTCGCCAGCGGCCTGGTCGAAGCCCGGGCGCATCGCGGCGCCGTGGTGGCGCGGCCTTCGGTCGAACGACTGACCGGCATGTTCGAAGCGATGGCGGAACTGGAGGCCCTGTGCGCCGGGCTTGCCGCCGAACGGATGCCGCCGGCGGAACGTCACCGGTTGGAGGCGGTCCACGAGGAATTGCGGGTGCTGAGCTATGCCGGCAATCCGGACCGCTTTCACGAGGTCAATGAGAGCTTTCACAACGCGATCTATGCCGGATCGCAGAACGACTACATCGCCGAGATCACGCTGGCGACCCGGGTGCGGGTGCAGCCGTTCCGCCGCGCCCAGTTCCGCAATCTCGGCCGTCTGGCCAAATCCCACGCCGAACACGACCGCGTCGTGGTGGCGATCATGCGTGGCGACCGCGCCGGTGCTGCCGCCGCGATGCGCGCGCATATCGAACTGGTGCGTGGGGAATACGAGATCTACGCGGTGTCGGTGTAGATCTCTTCACCTCGCGCCGCTTGCGGGGATAGGTCGGATCACATCGCAGATGTGATTCGGGTGAGGGGCTACCGGGCTAACCTCATTTTCAGAATTCGCGGCGAGAGCCCCTCACCCCGACCTTCTCCCCGCAAGAGCGGGGCGAGGGAGTTGACCGCGCGTGCGTTAAGCAGCGTTTCTATTTTCTAAACCGCCGCGGCTTCCGCCATGAAGGCGCGCCAGCCGCCGAAGGCGCTGATATCGCGGGCGCCATTGATGGCGGTCGGCTCGACGATAAAACCCTTCATGCCACGGCCGTCGGCGAGGCGGACGGTGCCGATCGAGAGCGGCGGCGGGATCGCGGCGACGAATTCGCCGAAGCCTGCCGCCGGCAGCGCCCAGATTTCCAGTTCGATCGACGATCCGGTTCCGGCCTCGACCCGCAGCATGCCGGGTTTCGGCGGCGTGGTATCGAGCGCATAGAGCTTGTAGTCCGGCGCGGTCCTGGCGGTTTCCAGCAGGCGTCCGCGCAGCGCCTTCAATTCGCCGTTGAGCGCCATGCCAGACAGATGCGCGCCGACCACCGCGATGGCGATTTCGTCGCCGGCAACACCGGCCTGCAGATTATCCAGCGCCGGCTGCGGCACGCAGCGGCTACCGAGCGTCAGTTTGGTGTCGGCATGGAAGACGCGACCGATGCTGGAAAGCCGCGCGTCCTGTCCGGTCGGCGCCAGCAGCGTGATGCCGAACGGAATGTCGTCGGCACGGATCGCTGCCGGCAATGCGAGGCCGCAGAGGTCGAGCAAATTGACGAAATTGGTGTAGGTGCCGAGCCGGCTGTTGAGTTCGATCGGATTGGCCAGCACCTGCGCGGTGCTGTACACGGTCGGCGCCGTCGGCAGCACCAGCGCGTCGATATTCGCAAAGGCCCGCTCGGCGATGCGGCGCAGCGCCTGCAAGCGATACAGCGCCGCGAAGGTATCCGCCGCGGTCAGTCGCGCGCCGCCGGCCGCGATCTCGCGCGTCACCGGATGAATCGACTCCGGCGACGACGCCAGCAAATTCTTGATGACGAGATAGCGCTCGGCGACCCAGGGTCCTTCATAGAGCAGCCGCGCGGTTTCATAAAACGGTTCGAGGTCGAAGCCCACCAGCGTGGCGCCGAGCGCAGTCCAGCGCTTCAGCGCATCCTGGTAGGCGGCTTCGGACGCCTTGTCGCCGAAGAAGATCAACTGGCCGTCGCGCGGCACGCCGAGCTTGAGGCTCGATGGAAACGCGCTCATCTGCGCCAGCGGCCGCGGCCGCGAAAACGGATCGGCGCCGTCGGGGCCGGCCATTGCGGTCAGCGCCGCCATCGCGTCATCGACGGTGAGCGCAAACACCGACACGCAATCCAGCGTCCGGCACGCCGGCACCACGCCGGCGGTCGAGACCAGTCCGAGACTCGGCTTCAGCCCGACAATGTTGTTGAGCATCGCCGGCACGCGGCCGGAGCCCGCGGTATCGGTGCCGAGCGCCAGCGGCACCAGTCCGGCCGACACCGCGACCGCCGATCCCGAACTCGATCCGCCCGGAATCAAATCGCCGCGCATCGGATTGTTGGGAATGCCATAGGGCGAGCGCACACCGACCAAGCCGGTCGCGAACTGATCGAGATTGGTCTTGCCGATGATGATGGCGCCGGCCGCGCGCAACCGCGCCACGGATGTCGCGTCATGCACCGGCGAATAGGCAAAGGCCGGGCAGGCGGCGGTGGTCGGCAGGCCGGCGACGTCGATATTATCTTTGACTGCGACGGGCACGCCGTACAGCGGAAGCGTTGCCGGATCTTTTGCGCTCAGCGCGTCGGCTTCCGCGATCGCTTCTTTCTCATCGCGCAAGGCAATGAAGATGGCGGGATCGTTGTGGTCGCGAATCCGCTGATAGCTGCGCGCGATGGTTTGCGCAGGCGTCACGGTGCCGGCGCGATGCGCGGCGACAATCGCAGCGACGGTTTCAGTCACGCGCGGCCCCGATCGGAGATGACTCGCGGTCCGGGAGGCGGCGGAGGATGGGTCGGGTTGTCATGGGTGACTGTGTTCCGGTACCGGGAATTCTGGCCTGATTGAAGCAAGCGGTGTGCCATTGTGTACACCCTTTTGGCACGGTCAATTCGCAATGATTATCACGAATTATCAATTACTTGGATGAGTTTCACCGAGGTGCTCGGAATGCGGCTGCCGAGTCGCGTCATCCGCGGCTGCTTATTTTGTAGGCAGAGCCGTGTCCGACACGGCGAACGCGCGGGCTTACCGATTTCTCAGGCCTTGGTCGCAACACTCTTGGCCGCGTCGGCGATGCCGCGTGCCATCGCGACGAACTCGCTGGGCATCATCACGATCGTCATGGTGTTCTGCTCGGCGCCGACCTCGGTAATCATCTGCATCCGCCGCAACTCCAGGCCGGCCGGATTTTGCATGATGACTTCGGCGGCCCGGCGCAACTGCTCGGCGGCATCCAGTTCGGCTTCGGCCTTGATCAGCCGGGCCCGCTTTTCCCGCAAAGCCTCGGCTTCCTGGGCCATCGCGCGCTGCATGCTCGGCGGTATCTCGACATTTTTCATCTGGACCAGCTCGACCTTGACGCCCCACGGCTCGGTGATGTCGTCGATCGACCTCTGCATCACTTCCGCGATGGTGTCCTGCGCCTTTAGAATCTCGTCCAGCGTATGCTGTCCAAGCACACCACGCAGTGTCGTCAACGACACCTGCACCACCGCATTCGAGACGTCCTTGACCTGCATCACGGCGCGTTCGGGATCGACGATGCGATACCAGATCACCGCATCGACCTTGATCGGGACGTTGTCGCGGGTGATGCCTTCCTGCTGCTCGACATTCGCCGTGATCGTCCGCAGGTCGAGCTTCCTCAACCATTCGATAAACGGCCAGACCAGATAAAGCCCAGGTCCGGCGGTGCGGTTGAACTTGCCGAGCCGGAAAACCACGCTGCGCTCGTATTGATTGGCTACGCGGAGGCTCTTGAGCAGCAGCACAAGGGCCGCGACCACGATCACCACCAACAGCGGGTTGGCGCTTAGGAATTCCAGTATGAACATCGCCGTCCCCGCTGTTGTTCAATGAATTGACAACATCCGGGGAGAATTGCAAAGCCACCGCAGGCCAAAATCCGGCTATTATTTGCCGATTGATATTTCTTTTGGTCAGCGAACCACCTTGCTGCTGCCTTGCGTGATCAGCCGCGCGGCGCGTTGATCGCGGGCGTGAATCCACAGCCAGCTCATGGCGACGCTGAGCCGGTTGCGAATCCCGATCAGGAAATAGATGTGGGCGATGCCCCAGATCCACCATGCGAGGGTGCCGCGCAGCTTGAAGCGTCCGAAATCGATGACCGCCTGCCGCTTGCCGATTTGCGCCAGACTTCCGGCATGCTGGTAGCGGAACGGCGCCAGCGTCTCGCCGCGCAGCCGAGCCTTGATCGCCTCTGCGACATAACGTCCCTGTTGCTTGGCCGCCGGCGCGATGCCGGGCACCGGTTGGCCATCGGGGCCTGCGATCGTAACGGTATCGCCGATCGCGAAAATATCGGGATGACCCGGCACGGTGAGATCGGGCAGCACCTGCAGCCGCCCGGCGCGGTCGGCGGGCGCGCCGAGCCATTCGGCCGCGGGCGAAGCACGCACGCCGGCAGCCCAGATGATGGTCTTGGTATCAAGGCGCTTGCCGCCATACATCACGCAGTCGGCTGAGCATTCGGTGACAGGCTGCCCCAGCATCACCTCGACGCCGATACGCTGCAGCGAGCGCAGCGCATAAGCTGAGAGATCGTCGGCAAAGCCCGCCAGCACCCGCGGTCCGGCCTCGACCAGCACCACGCGCGCCTTTTGGGTGTCGATGTTGCGGAAGTCGGGCGGCAACGTGTCCTGCGCCAGTTCGGCGATGGTGCCGGCGAGTTCGACGCCGGTCGGACCCGCGCCGATGATGACAAAGGTCAACAGCGCCGCGCGCCGCTGCGGATCGGTCTCGCGCTCGGCGCGCTCGAACGCCACCAGGATGCGCCGCCGCAGCGTGGTGGCATCCTCCAGGGTCTTGAGGCCGGGCGCGAACGGCTCCCATTCGTCATGGCCGAAATAGGCGTGCCGCACGCCGGTGGCGAGGATCAGCGTGTCATAGGGCAGCGCATCGCCGTCATCGAGCAGCACACGCCTGTCCTTTGCATCGACGCCACACACGGTCGCGAACAGGGTCGTGACTTCAGGACGGTCGCGCAACAAATAGCGGATCGGCCAGGCGATCTCCGAAGTCGCCAGCGACGCGGTCGCGACCTGATACAGCAGCGGCTGGAACAGATGATGGTTGCGTCGGTCCAGCAGCGTGATCTTGACCGGCGCGCCAGCCAGCCGATGCGCCGCTTCCAGGCCGCCAAAACCGGCGCCGACGATCACCACCCGATGGGGTTCTGCTGGATGGGCCTGCTCTGTCGTCATCTGCGGCGGCCTCCGGTTCATCTGCTCCATAACTCAGTTGAAAGGTAGTCCCTCCGGCGTTTACCTCCAAGGGCCGAGGAAGGCCGAAGGCGTTTCGATTGCAGCAAATCGGGCGATACGCAAAACGCATCGACCGGCATCAGGAGCGCTGCGGCGCCTGTGCCAGCGTCGCGCGCCGGCGCGACGGAAGCCACAATCCCGCAATGGTCCCCAGCAGCGAAAGCGCGGCCGCGACTTTCATCGACGCGGCGAAGCCGGCGCTGAAACCTGCCGCGGAATCGACCGTGCCGCTGGCGGCAAATGCCGTTACCAACGCGGCGATGCCGAACATGCCGCCGAGAAAACGTCCCATGTTGAAAACGCCGGAGGCCTTGCCCATCTCGGTGACGGCGACCGAGCTGAGGATTGCGTTTTGCGCGGCCGGCATTGCCATCGAGACGCCGACGCCGGCGAGAACAAGCGGGGCGACCAGGTTCGAATAGGCGAGTTCGGGCGAAACCATCACTGCGATCCAGCCCAGGCCGATCGCCTGCATCAGCAAGCCCACTACGACCAGCGGCCGTTCACCGGCTTTGTTGACCACGGCACCGGCGATCGGCGCGGTGACGAACAGCGTCGCGGTCCAGGGCAGCAATCGCAGGCCGGCGCCGAACGGGCCGTAACCCAACGCGGTTTGCAGGAATTGCGGCAGCAGAAATAATACGCCGTACATCGCCGCGTAAAACAGGAAGCTCGCGGTCACGCCGGCGGCAAACGCCCGCGACCGGAACAGCCGCATCGGCACCATCGGCGCCCGTGCCCGCAATTCCCAGGCCACGAATGCGGCCGCGAACAGGATGCCCAGGGTCAGCGCGCTCATCACTTCGGGGCTGCTCCATCCCGTCACATTGCCGCGCAGCAGGCCCCATACCAGCGCCAGGGCGGCAACCGCTGTGATCGCCAGCCCCGCAATATCCAACCCGGCCGCCGGTCCAAAGCTCTCGCGAAGCCGCGCGAACACCAGCACGATCGCGATCGTGCCGATCGGCAGATTGAGCCAAAATATCCAGCGCCAGCCTAAGCTCTCGGTGATCAAGCCGCCGATCGCGGGGCCGATAATGAGGGCAAATCCGGTCACGCCGCTGAAGATGCCCAGCGCCCGTGCGCGCTCTTCCCTGGCGAAGGCGCCGCTGAGGATCGCCATCGCCAGCGGCATCACCATGGCGGCTCCGGCGCCCTGGATGGATCGCGCCGCGATCAACCATCCGGCGCTGCCGGACAATGCACAAGCCACCGACGCGAGGAAAAACAGGGCGATGCCGGCGGCGAACATCCGGCGGCGTCCGAAACGATCGCCCAGCGCCGCGCCGGTCAGCAGCAAGACCGCGAAGGTCAGGTTATAGGCGTTGACCGTCCATTGCAGCGTCTCGACCGAGGCGCCGAAATCGCTGCGGATGGTGGCAAAAGCCGTCGTGATGACCTGCGCATCCAGCGCCATCATGAAGGAGGCCAGGGCGGTCACCCCAAGCACCCAGTTTTTTCCGGTTCGATCATCCGATTTCGCCATGGCATCGCTCCTCGTGGTCCGCGCCCGCATCGTGCGGCGCTATCACCGACAGGACGAACCGGAAGCCACCAAGGATGCGCTCCAAAATATTTTGTTTGCGACCGAATCCTTTGCCGGGCGCCGAACGTCTACGGGTCGAGCGCGATGATCTGGCATCGCGAACAGCCACGGAGAGAGCGATGCAACGGAGCTTGATCAGGTATAAGACGAAGCCGGAATCGGCCGACAGAAATGCCGAGCTGATTGCCGCCGTGTTTGCGGAATTGAAAGCCGCGCAGCCGGAAGGCGTGCGCTATCTTTCGCTGCGGCTCGACGACAACAGCTTCGTTCATTTCGTCGAGACCGAATCCGATGCCGCGAATGCCATTCCCGGACTGGCTGCGTTCAAGGCGTTTCAGAACGGGATACGTGAGCGCTGCGTTGAACCACCGCAGGCGGGCGGCGTTACAATCGTCGGCAATTACCGCATGCTCGGCTAGGCCCCTTTGCGCATTTTGACTCCCGGAGACGGAATGAAATCGGCATCCGAACCGCCGCCAGGTGTGGCAGGCATCGACCAACTTCTGGTCGAGATGCGGCCGAAGCTGCATCGCTATTGTGCGCGCATGGTCGGTTCGGTGATCGACGGCGAGGACGTGCTGCAGGATGCGCTGATCAAGGCGGTGGAGTCGTCTTCGTCAGCGGCTCCGATCGGCAACCCCGAAGGCTGGCTGTTCCGGATTGCGCACAATACCGCGCTGGATTTTCTGCGCCGCCGCAACCGGCAGGAAGCGTTCCGGTCAGGCGAGGAGGTAGACATGATTGCCGACCCGGCTGATACGGTGGCGAGCCGCGAGACGGCGCGCGCCAGTCTTCGCACTTTCATGCGTCTTCCGGTCGCGCAGCGCTCCAGCGTCATCCTGATGGATGTGCTTGGCTGTTCGTTGCAGGAAATCTGCGAGGTGATGGATTTCAGCCTGGCCGCGGTGAAAGCCGCACTGCATCGCGGACGTACCCAGCTTCGTGAACTGGCGGACGAGCCGGACGATCTGCCGCGTCCGAAACTGTCGGAGGCTGATGGCGACCGTCTCGGTGCCTATGTCGCGCATTTCAACGCGCGGGACTTCGACGCGATCCGCGCCATGATCGCCGACGACGTGCGGCTCGAACTCGTCAACAAGACGCGTCTCAACGGCAAGGCCGAGGTTTCCAGGTATTTCGGCAATTATTCGAACGTCGCCGACTGGCATCTGAGGCCGGGGCTGTTGGAAGGACACCCCGCCATCCTAGTGTTCGATCCCAGCGAACCGGGTGCCGGTCCCAAATATTTCATGCTGCTGCAATGGTCCGCCGACAAGGTCGCAACCATTCGCGATTTCCGCCACGCGCCTTACGTCATCGAGGGTGCCGAATACTTCGTTTGAGGGGCCGCGGCTTCCAAGGTCGCAGCCGCAAAATCCTTAACCTGAACTATAATTCTTGCCATTCGCGCTCGCCGCGAATTATGATGCATGGGGTATGGGCCGAAGGTTTTAAGAGGAGCCGCCGGTTCAGGCTTGCCGCGAGCCGAAGGTTTCGCGCACAAACACGTGAGCGATAAAACCATCGGGCAGGCCGCCTCACCGGCGGCACGGACACGGATATAACGAGGGGGACGAATATGAGAACGGCATTCTGGCTGGCGGGCGCGACGGTTCTGGCGCTGGCGACTCCCGCGATGGCGGCGGATTCCATCAAGATCGGTTTTGTCAGCACGTTCAGCGGCCCGACCGCCGTGATCGGCAACGACATGCGCAACTCGTTCGAGCTGGCGCTCGATCATATGGGCCGCAAGATGAACGGCCTGCCGGTCGAGGTGATCTACGAGGACGATCAGCAGAAACCGGATGTCGGCAAGCAGAAGACCGAAAAGCTGGTGCAGTCCGATCATGTCGACTTCATCGCCGGCTATATCTGGTCCAACGTGCTGCTGGCCTCGCTCAAGACCGCGGTGGATTCGCAGACCTTCCTGATCTCGGCCAATGCCGGCCCGTCGCAGCTCGCCGGCGAACTGTGCTCGCCTTACGTCTTCTCGACCTCCTGGCAGAACGACCAGACGCCCGCGGCGATGGGCCTCTACATGAACCAGAAGGGCGTCAAGTCGGTGTTCCTGATCGGCCCGAACTACGCCGCCGGCAAGGACATGCTCGCCGGGTTGAAGAGCACCTTCAAGGGCGAGGTGGT
>Ga0302314_10013562_pt1 | contig 13989 bp, 13 predicted proteins | sample III_Palsa_N2_3_FD_200533 | JGI IMG/M metagenome (GOLD analysis project Ga0302314, IMG submission 200533) | Peat permafrost microbial communities from Stordalen Mire near Abisko, Sweden - III_Palsa_N2_3 | ecosystem: Environmental > Terrestrial > Soil > Palsa > Peat permafrost | place: Sweden... | reverse complement strand
GAACCGGCTGTGGATCGTGTAGCCGACCAGCATCGCCGCCGCCGACGCCACCGTGTTGGCGATCAGCGGCGCCATATGCCCGGCGCCTAGGCCGATATTATAAAGGCCGATCTGGAACAGCGTGACGCCGACGCCGACGACGCCGTAGCGCATCAATTGCGCCGCCAGCGCACGATGCTCGTCCGCCAGCCCGCCCCATAGCCTTACCAATCCGTCACGCACTCGACCAACCCTTGCTCCACGTTTCGCAGCGACTAGAGCGGTAAGGCCTAAACCTCAAATGCTATCGGACCGTAACCAGCGTATGACCGAACTCGTCGCCGAACCTGCACCCGTCAGCATCGAGGACAGGATTGATCGCGTCGTCGAGGCGCGCTGGCGGCTGATCACGACCGTGTTCTGGGTTGGCGCGGCGATCGCGCTGATCGTTCAGAAATGGCATGCGATCCACTGGTTTTCGCTGAGCGACACCGATGACAATATGCGCTTCGATCAGGTGCGCGACTGGTTGGCCGGGCAGGGCTGGTATGATCTGCGCCAGCACAGGCTCGATCCGCCGATCGGCTTCAGCATCCATTGGTCGCGACTGGTCGATCTGCCGCTCGCCGGTCTGATCCTGATCCTGAATCCGCTGCTCGGCACGCAGCTCGGCTATCGCTGGGCATGCGCGATCGCGCCGATGCTGCCGATGCTGCTCGCCTTCTTGATGATGGCAATCGTGATCCGGCGGCTGGTCTCGGCGAAAAGCTATCCGCTCGCGCTCGTCATCCTGTTCTGCGGCGGCGATGCGCTGGCGATGTGGACGCCGCTGCGGATCGATCATCATGGCTGGCAGCTCGCGCTGCTGATGATGACGGTGGCGGGGCTGACCGAGCCCAATATGCGACGATCGGGCGCGATGATCGCGATCTCGTCGGCGCTGTCGCTGGCGATCGGGCTGGAAATGCTGCCCTATGTCGCCTTCGCGGGCGCGGCGGTCGCGCTGCACTGGGCGTGGGACCGCGCCGAGACCGAGCGGATGCGCGTCTATGGCGCCACGATGGCGGTCGCGACGACGCTGTGTTTCCTCGTGTTCGCATCCAACGACAATTGGTTCGCGGTGTGCGATGCGTTGTCGCCGGTGTGGCTGACGACAGTGGGCGGCGCGTCGCTGTTGCTCACGGCGATCTCGTTCGCGCCATCGGATAATCGCTGGGTGCGCCTCGCGCTGGTGGTCGGTGCGGGCGCGATCGCTGGCGGCCTCTATGTCGGCCTCTTTCCGCAATGCTTCGGACATCGCCTCGAAGGTCTGCCGCCCGAGGCCGAGAAGCTCTGGCTGAGCCATGTCAGCGAGGCGCGGCCGGGCTATCTCCACCCGATCTCGACGATCATACCGATGGCGGCGCTGCCGATCGCGGGGACGATCGGCAGTATCGTCGCGGTATGGCGCCGGCGCGGCACGCGCGCGGGCGCCGACTGGTTGCCCGTCACATTGTTCGCGATGCTGGCGACCGGGCTGATGGCGTGGCAGATCCGGACCGGACCGAGCGCGCAGATGCTCGCGGTGCCGGGCGCCACCTACATCGCGCGCTGGGGCTTCACGCGGCTGCGCGAAAGTGGTTCGATGCTGGTGCGCGTGATCGGCCCGGTGGCAGCGTTCATCGTCGCCTCGGGGCTGATCGCCTCGATGACTCTCGATCGGTTGCCGGCGCGCTATACCGATCTGAAGCTCGGCGACGTCTGGGCGATCGCGACGGGCAGGCAGCGCCTGCCGCAGCCAGCCAAGACGACGCCCGGCGGCAAGCCCAAACCCGATCTGACCAAGCGCGCCAACAGCCTCTGCCCGACGATCCCGGCGCTGGCCCCGATCGGACGACTGCCGGCCGCGACCTTCTTCACCTTCATCGACTCGGGGCCTCGCCTGATCACGCTGACGCACCATATGGCGGTCGGCGGTCCCTATCATCGCAATGCGCAGGCGATTCTCGACATCGAACATGCCTTCCGCGGCACGCCCGATCAGGCGCATGCGATCATCGTCGGCCACCATGCGCAATATCTGCTGCTCTGCCCGCACATGTCCGAAGGGACGATCTATCAGAGCGAGGCGCCGGCGGGCTTCTACGCCAAGATCGAAAGCGGCTTCACCCCGGCGTGGCTGTCGCGGCAATCATTGCCGAAGGATTCGCCGTACCAGCTCTGGAAGGTGGTGGGGTAGCGCCGACGCAGTCCGCACCCTTCGCGCCCGGACCAAAGGGATCGGGCTGCGAGCAGGCGAGGTTTATGCGAACGACGCCTTGAGCCCGTCGATCACGAACTGCGCCGCCAAGGCTGCCAGCAGGACGCCGAGCAGCCGCGTGATCACCGCCTCGACCTTGAAGCCCAGGAAACGCATCAGCGGCCCGGCGGCGAGCAACGATCCCATCATGATCGCGAGATTGGCCCCGAGCGCCGCCAGCACGACGACATGCGCGGCGAGCCCATGGCTGCGCTGCATCATCAGCATGGCGGACGCGATCGATCCCGGCCCCGCGATCATCGGCATCGCCATCGGGAAGATCGAGACGTCGTCATAGACCTCGGGGTGGCTGGCGACTTCGTTGGCCCGCGATTCGCGGCGCTGGGTACGCTTTTCGAACACCATCTCGAGCGCGATCAGGAACAGCATGATGCCACCCGCGATGCGGAACGCATCGAGGCTGATGCCGAGCGTGCGCAGCAGCGGCTCGCCGAGCAGCGCGAAGGTGAACAGGATCGCGGCGGCGACCAGGGTCGATCGGATCGCCATCGCGGTGCGGTGCGGCGTGTCGGTGCCCGCGGTCAGCCCCGCGAAGATCGGCGCGCAGCCGGGCGGATCGATCACCACGAAGAAGGTGACGAAGGCGGAGAGAAAGAGTTCGATCACGACATCGTGCCTGTCACATCGAACAGCGCGAGGCGATAGCGTCTTCCGTCCCATGACCAGAGACGCAGCAGATGCGCGCCGGCCCTTGCGCCGAGCACGGCGTTGATCCGCCAGAGCAGCGTGCGGTCGGCCGAAGCACCCTCGGCATCGATGCCGCCCAATCGCAATGTCGCGGGCATCGTTCCGTCCGACATGGCGACCAGCCCGGCCAGCGCCCGCCCGGTCAGCGTCGCGATCGGCGTGTCGGGCAGCGTCTCGCGAATCTCGCCGGCAGAGCCGAGCGGGTCTGGGCAGGCGGCATGGTCTTCCTCGATTGCGGCGCCCGGCGCCGTCTCACCGCCATGCCCTCCGGTATAGAGCCATTGCCAGCCGGTGCCGGCCTGCCGCCACAGTGTCGCGAAGATGCCGCCCGTCGATGTGCCGATCGTCGCGCCCAGCGTGCCGTCGCACGACGTCCAGCTGTGCAGCGGCTGGCCAGCCGGCGCCGCGCCGGTCTCCGCACCCCGCCCCATCGCGGCAGGAGCCGACGTCTTTCGCGGCGCATAGACGATCGCGTCGGGCGCCGCGCTCGCGCGCAGTGCCGCCCAGGCGCCGTCGCTCTGCGCCCGTGCCGCCAGCGTGCGCTCCGCATCCGCCACGCTTGGCGCAGCGAGCAGGAGCGCGAGCAGGATCACAACCCGGCGGGCGGCGCGAGGCCGGCGCGCAGATGCGCGGCGACCAGCGTGTTGCGGAGCAGGACCGCGATCGTCATCGGGCCGACGCCGCCCGGCACCGGAGTGATCGCGCCCGCCACCGCAGACACGCCCGCGAAGTCCACGTCGCCGACCAGCTTGGTACCGCCCGCGCCGTCGTCGATCCGATTGATGCCGACGTCGATGATGGTGGCACCCGGCTTCACCCAATCCGCCTTGACCATCTCCGGCCGCCCGACCGCGGCGACGAGGATGTCGGCGCGGCGGCAGGCGGCGGGCAGGTCGCGGGTGCGGCTGTGCGCGATGGTGACGGTGCAGCTCTTCGCGGTGAGCAGCTGCGCCATCGGCTTGCCGACGATGTTGGAGCGCCCGATCACCACCGCGTCGAGCCCGGCGAGGTCGCCCAGCACATCCTCGAGCAGCATCAGGCAGCCGAGCGGGGTGCACGGCACCAGCCCGGGCAAGCCGGCGGCCAGCCGTCCGGAATTGACGACGTGGAACCCGTCGACGTCCTTGTCGGGATCGATCGCGTCGATCACGGCGCTCTCGTCGATATGCTTGGGCAGCGGGAGCTGGACAAGGATGCCGTCGACCGCCTCGTCGGCGTTGAGCGCGGCGACGAGCGCGAGCAGTTCGGCCTGGCTGGTGTCGGCGGGCAGGCTATGCGTCGCGCTCGCCATGCCGGCGGCCTCGGTCGCCTTGCCCTTGGAGCGGACATAGACCTGGCTCGCCGCATCCTCGCCGACGATGACGACGGTCAGCCCCGGCACGCGGCCTGCGGCGGCGCGGAAGCCGGGAACGGCCGCGCCGACACGCTCGCGCAATGCCAGCGCGAACGCCTTGCCGTCGATCACGCGCGCGGTCACGCCGCGCCCGCGCCGACCAGCGACATGAAGATGTTCGGCAGCAGGATCTTCTGCAGGATGCCGATGATCAGCAGCACGACCATCGGCGAGAAATCGATCCCGCCGAAATCGGGAAGGATACGACGGATCGGACGGTAGAGCGGCTCGGTGATCGTATCGAGCCCGCGCACCAGCTGACGGATGAATTCATTGTGATGGTTGATCACATTGAATGCGAACAGCCACGAAATGATGACCTGGATCATGATGATCCAAAACAGCACGGTCAGCAGCGTCTGCAGAATTTCGTAGATCGAATACATTCGTATCCCTTTCGGTCCGCCTCCCCCTTAGCCGAGCGCGGAGCGGCTTGCCATCGGTCCAGCGCCGTCAGTCCAGCGGGGGCGCGGCGCGGACCAGCGTGCCTGCGCCCTGGCGGGTGAAGATCTCGAGCAGCATCGCATGGCGGATGCGCCCGTCCAAGATGACCGCGGCATCCACGCCGCCTTCGATCGCGGTGACGCACGTCTCCATCTTGGGGATCATGCCGCCCGAGATCGTGCCGTCCGCCTTCAGCCGCTCGACGTCGGCCGGAACCAGATCGGAGAGCAGCTGCCTGTTCTTGTCGAGCACGCCGGCGACGTCGGTGAGCAGGAACAGGCGCGCCGCCCCCAGGGCGGCGGCGATCGCGCCGGCCATGGTGTCGGCATTGATGTTGTAGGTGTGGCCATCCTCGCCGATCGCGATCGGCGCCACCACGGGGATCACGCCCGAGGCGGAAAGCTGGTCGAGGATCGTGCGATCGACATGCTTGGGCTCGCCGACGAAGCCGAGATCGACGTGACGCTCGATGCCCTGCAGCTTGTCGGGCTCGGTGCGGCTCACCTTTTCGGCGATCACCATTCGCGCGTCCTTGCCGGACAGGCCGACCGCGCGGCCGCCCGCCTGGCCGATCCAGCCGACGATCTCCTTGTTGATCGATCCCGCCAAGACCATCTCGGCGATGTGCGCGGTTTCCGCGTCGGTGACGCGCAGACCATCGACGAAGCGCGATTCGACGCCGAGGCGTTTGAGCATCTGCCCGATCTGCGGCCCGCCGCCGTGGACCACCACCGGATTGATGCCGACCATCTTGAGCAGCACGATGTCCGAGGCGAAGCTCTTGGCGAGTTCGGGATCGCCCATCGCGTGGCCGCCATATTTGATCACGAAGGTCGCGCCCGCATAGCGCTGCAGATAGGGGAGCGCCTCGGTCAGCGTCTCCGCCTTGGCGAGCATTGCGGGTTCGGGGAGGAGATCGGGCAGCGGCGTCATGTGTCGCGCCATAGCGGGCGCGGGAGGCTATCGAAAGGCCGGAATCACGCCGGCCTGGATGTGCCGTCCAGCCGCCGCCCGAACGCCACCATCAGGTAGATCAGCGGCGGCACCAGCACCGCGGACAGCAGCACCTTGGCGATCATCTGCCCCACCATGATCCCCGCGATCGGGAAGACGCCGTAGAAGGAGATGGTGACGAACAGCAACGTATCGACGATCTGGCTGGCGATGCTGGCGGCGCCCGCGCGCAGCCACAACAGCCGCGCACCCTCGCGGCCCTTGAGCCACGAGAAGATGGTGACGTTGAGCGATTGCGAAAGGCCGTAGGAGATCAGCCCGGCGAGCATCATCCGCGCGCCCTGGCTCAGGATCAGCCCATAGGCGGCAAGTCGGGCCGCGGATGCGGGGTCGGCGGTCATCGCGGGTGCGGCAGGAATGCGCAGCAGCAACTGGATCAGCGCCACCGACGACAGCAGCGGCACGAAGCCGAACCGCACCAGCCGTGTCGCGATGCGCTGCCCGTAGAGTTCGGCGACCGCCGACGAGGTGATGACCAGCAGCAGGAAGGCGAAGATCCCGCCCTCGACCGTCAGTGGCCCCAGCGCGATCAGCTTGTTGCCAAGCACGCCCGCGATGCAGACCATCCCGCCGTAGAAGAGCGAGAACAGGAACAGGGCAGGCGGGATCGCGGGCGCTTCGGGACTGGGCATCCGCCCTGCTATCGGGATTTGGCGGACGGGCCTAGCGTGGATTGCGCCCGGTGCGTGCCGTCCTCGTCATGCCGCCGTCCGCGTGGCCGCTTTCCCAAGGCTGATGAAGATGCCGAACGCGTGTGCCGGTTGGCACACGCCCGGCGCCGTTCTAAGACCCGGCCCGACATGACCGACGCTCCTCCCGCCTCCGATCTCCGCACCGCAGCGCTCGCCAGCAAGGCCTGGCCCTATGAGGAAGCGCGCAAGCTGCTCAAGCGCTGGCCCGAGGGCAAAGCGGCGGCGATGCTGTTCCAGACCGGCTACGGCCCCTCCGGCCTGCCGCATATCGGCACCTTCACCGAGGTCGCGCGCACTTCGATGGTGCGCAACGCCTATCGGGAGATGACCGGCGGCGAGACGCGCCTGGTCGCGTTCAGCGACGATATGGACGGTCTGCGCAAGGTGCCGGACAATCTTCCCGAACAGGAGATGCTGCGCGCGCATCTCGATCTGCCGCTGAGCGTGGTGCCCGATCCGTTCGGAACGCATTCCAGTTTCGCGGCGCACAACAATGCGCGGTTGCGCGCCTTCCTCGATCAGTTCGGCTTCGACTATGCGTTCATCGCCGCCTCCGACGCCTATGCCGACGGCCGCTTCGACGATGCGCTGAAGAGCGTGCTGCGCCATTATGACGCGATCATGGCGGTGATGCTGCCGACGCTCGGCGAAGAGCGGCGCAGAACCTATTCGCCGATCTTCCCGATCCACCCGGAGACGGGCAAAGTGCTGCAGGTGCCGATCGAGGTGATCGATGCCGAGGCGGGGCTGATCGCCTATGTCGATCCCGAGACGAAGGCGCGCCGCGAGCAATCGGTGCTCGGTGGCCGGGCCAAATGCCAGTGGAAGGTCGATTGGGCGATGCGCTGGGTCGCCTTCTCGGTCGATTACGAGATGGCGGGCAAGGATCTGATCGATTCGGTGGTGCAGTCGGGCAAGATCGCGCGCGTGCTCGGCGCCAGGCCGCCCGAGGGCTTCAACTACGAGATGTTCCTCGACGAGGCAGGCGCCAAGATCAGCAAGTCGAAGGGCAATGGCCTGACGATCGAGCAATGGCTGACCTATGCGCCGATCGAGAGCCTCGCCTTCTACATCTACCGCGAGCCCAAGAAGGCGCGCGCGCTCAGCTTCTCGGTGATCCCACGCGCGGTCGACGAATATTACCAGTTCCTCGCCGCCTATCCCGCCCAGCCGATCGAGCAGCAGCTCGGCAATCCGGTGCATCACGTCCATCTCGGCCAAGTGCCGGCGGCCGACATGCCGCTGACCTTCGGGCTGTTGCTCAACCTCGTCTCGGTCGCGCTGACCGAGGACAAGGCGCTGCTGTGGCGCTACGTCCAGCGCTACGCGCCGCAGGTGAGCCCCGAGACGCATCCCGCGATCGATCGGCTGCTCGATTATGCGGTGGCCTATTTCCGTGATTTCGTCGCCGCCACCTTGCACAAGCGCTCACCCGACGAGCGTGAGCGGGCGGCGTTGACCGATCTCGATTCACGCTTCGCGGCGCTCCCCGCAGACGCTTCGGCCGAAGACATTCAGAACGAGGTGTACGAGGCCGGCAAGGCGGGCGGCTTCGATCCGCTACGCGACTGGTTCAAGGCCCTTTACGAGACGTTGCTCGGGTCGTCGCAGGGTCCGCGCATGGGCAGCTTCGCGGCGCTGTACGGGCTGGCGGAAATACGCACGCTGATCGCCGAGGCGCTCGCCCGCACGAATTGATCAATGATGCGAACGAATTGGCGCGTCGAGCGTTCATCGCTTCGGTCCATTCCCCCCATCGGGCTGATGTAGGGCGCGCTGCACGGCGTGCCGCATCGGCCGTGCCGTATCTTCGCCGCGGCGCGGCCAGTGGGGCGAGGTCATCGCGGCCCGACGGCGCAGGGCCGGCATGCTTCATGCCCCCTTCACCGGCGGCCCCGCAGGGAGTGCGCATGAAGCCCATAGTTCGTAGCATCGCCGCCATCGTTCTCACCATTGCCGCATCGTCCGCCGCCGTCGCGGCGACGCCGCGGGATACGCTGATCCGCGCCGCATTCATGACCCACGACAAGGCCGAGGCGCTCATCCTCGTCAACCAGGCCTTCGCACAGACCCGCGCGACGCTCGCCCAAACGCCCAACGACGGCGAGGCGAAGCTGCAGCAGGCGCTCGCGATCGGCTATCGCGGCCAGCTCAGCCGGTCGCTCGGCGATGCCAAGGCGGCGCATACCGCGCTGGCCGCGTTCGCCGCCTCCAACCCGCGCGACCCCGAGGCGCAGGTCGCCATCGCCGGCTGGCACCTGACCGCGGTGGGCGATCTCGGCAATTTCCTCGCGCGCTCCGTGCTGGGCGCAAGCCGCGCCGCGGGGCTCGCCTCGCTCGATCAGGCGGTGGCGCTCGGCGGCAATCACGCCTTCTTCCCCGGCTATGCCGCCCTGATCCGGATCAAGCTCAATTCGTCCGACGTCGCCGGCGCGCTCAAGCTCGCCCAGCGATCGGCGGAAAGCCAGGCGACGACCCCGATAGATCGGATCGTCCAGCAGCGCGCGGCGCAGCTGATCCCGTTGCTCGAGGCCGGCGACGGGGGCGCCGCCAGCAAGCTCGCCACCCAATTGTTGCCGTTCGGCGCGCTGAGCTGAATTCGCCGTCTAGCGCGTGCCGGTCTTGAGCCGGATCTGCACGCTGCCGCCGGCCGGCCGCCGCACCTCGAACGCGCCCGCCTTCTCGACCAGGGTAACCAGCTTGGCCTGGCCGAAGGTGCGGGGATCGAAATCGGGCGCGAGCGTCGATAGGCGCTGGCCGACGCCACCGAGCGACACCCAGCCGTCGTCCTCGTCGAGCTGGGCGATCGCACGACGCAACAGCGGCACCGCGGTGCTCGGCGAACGCGCCACCGAGGCCGGTCGCGAATCCGGCCGTTCGGGCTCGTCGACCGCGGGCGCTTCGGGAACGAGATTCTCGGTGTAGATGAAGCGGCGGCAGGCCTGCCGGAACGCCTCGGGCGTCTTCTGTTCGCCGAAACCGTACACATCGACGCCCTGCTCGCGGATGCGCGCGGCGAGGGCGGTGAAATCACTGTCCGACGAGACCAGGCAAAAGCCGTCGAAACGGCCCGTGTGGAGCAGATCCATCGCGTCGATCACCAGCGCGATGTCGGAGGCGTTCTTGCCCGTCGTATAGGCGAAGCTCTGATGTGCCTGGATCGCGTGGCGGGCGAGGATGTCCGACCAGCTTTTCAGCCGCGGACTGGAGAAATCGCCGTAGATGCGCCGCACGCTCGCCTCGCCGATCTGCGCGATCTCGGCGAACAGGCCGGCCGCGATCTTGGGCGAGGCATTGTCCGCGTCGATCAATACGGCGAGGCGGGGCGCACGGGGTTCGGTCGGCATGGTCGTGTCTTTCCGGTTACGCCCCCGACCACCCCTTCGTCCTGAGTAGCCATTGAGGCCGTCGAAATGGCGTATCGAAGGGATCGACCCACCAGGCCACCGTCCTTCGATACGGGTCTTTCGACTATGCTCAGCCCCTACTCAGGACGAACGGTGAAGGGGAACCTTATTTCCCGCCGCGCGCGATCCAGCCGTCGATCTTCGCCTCGAGCACGGTCATCGGCAGCGCGCCCGTATCGAGCACCTCGGCGTGGAAGGCGCGCGGATCGAATTTCTGCCCCAGCGCGGCCTTCGCCTTGGCCTTCTCCTTGGCGATGGTGAGCTGGCCGACCTTGTAGGCCAGCGCCTGCCCCGGAATGACGATATAGCGCTCGACCTCTGCGGTCACGTCTGCCTTCCCCATCGCCGAGTTGGCGGTCATATAATCGATCGCCTGCTGGCGCGACCAGCCCATCGCGTGAATGCCGCTGTCGACGACCAGCCGCATCGCGCGCAGCATCTCGTCGTTGAGGCCGCCGAAGCGCTGATAGGGATCGGTCTCCATGCCGAGTTCGGGCCACAGAGACTCCGAATAGAGCGCCCAGCCCTCGACATAGGCCGTGTTGCCGCCGAAGCGCATGAAATTGGGCAGGTTCTTGTTTTCCTGCGCCAGGCTGATCTGGAAATGATGGCCCGGGATCGCTTCATGGAGGAACAGCGTCTCCTCGCCCCAGGTGAAGCGCGTCGGCAGGTCGTAGCCATTGTAATAGAACACGCCGGGCCGCGACCCGTCGGGTGTGCCCTGCATATATTCGCCCGCCGCCGAACCCTTTTCCTTATAGGCGGGCTCCGGTCGGATCTCGAGTGGGCTCTTGGGCACCAGCGAGAATTGCTCGGGGATGCGCGTCTCGATCCGCGCCTCGATCGTGCGGTAGCGCTTCTCGAGCCAGTCGCGCGAGGGCGGCGCGAACCGCGGGTCGGTCGTCATGTGCTGGAAGAAGGCGTGGAGATCGCCCTGGAAGCCGACCTTCTGCTTGACCGCTTCGAGCTCGCGGGTGATCCGCGCGACCTCGTTCAGGCCGAGCTGATGGACTTGCGCTGCCGAGAGCGGCAGCGTCGTGCTCGATTCGATCATATAGGCGTAATAGGCCTGCCCACCCGGCAGCGCGCCGAGCCCGACCGTGTCGCGCGCCTTGGGCAGATATTCGGCCTTGAGGAAGTCGCGCAGCCTGGTGTTGGCGGGTGCGATCTCGTCGCGGATGGCGGCCGCATAGGCCGCGCGCAACCGCGCCTGATCGGCGGCAGGGATCGTATCGGGGAAGGTCTTGACCGGGCCGTAATAAGGCGAGCCCTCGACGCCGCCGGCAAGTTGCAAATCCAGCTGGTCGATGATGTTGTTGACGACGAGCTTTGGCTCGGTGATGCCCTCGGCCTCGCCGGCGCGGAAGCGGCCGATCACCTCGTCGATGAGGTGGGGATATTGCGTATGGCGCTTCAGCGCGTCCTCATAATCCTTGACCGTCTTGAAGGGTGCGGCGCCCTGCCCCGACGAGAGATCGGCATATTCGAGATGCAGGCCGTAGAAATGGGTGATCGGCATCGCGTTGCTGATCTTGAGCAGATCGGGGCGATAGCCTTCGAGATCGAGATCGGTGCTGCGCTTGAACACGTCATAGGCGATCTGGTCGGTCGGCGTCAGCTGCGCGCGGGGGATCGCGGCGAGTTTGCGGAGCGCATCCTCGTCGGCAGCCCTTTCGCCCGCGTCATGCGCATCCGAATAGGGATCGCCGAGTTGCTCGGCGAAGCGCATGTCGCCGCGGTACAGCGCCGCCATCGGGTTGCGATGGAGCGAGGCCTCGTCGGTATCCGCGAACAGCGTCTTCAGCCGCGCATCGGCATCGCCTGTGGGTGCAGCGTGCGCGGCGACGGGCAGCAATGCGGCGGCTGCGAGCAGGCCCAGCCGAAAGGAACGAGCGAACGACATGGAAAAACCTCCGCGATCGAAATGATCGCGGAGGCTTATCGACCGGGCCGGGACCCGGCAAGCGGCGTCGCCTTATGCGACGATGCCGCCCGTGGTGCCGTCACGCCCTATGCATGATCACCAGAAGAAGTCGGGTATCTCGTCCGCGATATAGCCGTTGTAGACGTTCACCAGCAGCGCATCATTGTAGTAGCGCACCCAGCGATATGGGCCGTAAGCCGGCGGCAGGCGATAATAGCCCGGATTGCCGATCCAGTAATCACGGCCGAAGAACCCCGCTTCGAGTGCCGCGCCTATGCCGTAACGGCGATAGCCCCAGCCATAGCCGCTCGGCGGACGATAGCGGCCGATGCGATAGGCGTCGCGGTGGCTGTCGCGATAGCCCTGCCAATTGTAGCGCTGATCGCCGCGCCAGCCGCGGTTCCAGTCGCCGCCGCCGCCGCCATTGGGCCGGCCCTGCTGATAACCGCCGCCGGGGCGGCCGCGATCATAACCGCCATCCGGTCGGCCGCCATTATAGCCGCCGTCTGGCCGATAGCCGCCTTCGCCGCCATGCGCGCCGGGCTGGTTCGCCCAGCCGGGGCGGTTGCCCTGGTCGGCCGGTCCGCGACCGTCCGGCCCCCTGCCGTCCGGGCGTCCGCCCTGCGGGCCACGCGGATCGCCGCCACCTTGCGGGCCAGGGCGACCCGGCGCCTGCTGAGGCCCACCTTGCGGGCCGGGGCGTCCCGGTGCCTGCTGAGGCCCGCCTTGGGGGCCGCGATCGGCGTTGCCGCCTTGTGGCGGTGCGCCGCGACCCTGCGGCTGACCGCCGCCACGCTGGCCGTCGCCATGCCTGTCGCCGTCGTGATGACCGCCGTCGCCCTGGTGCGCGCGCGGATCGCCCTGCGGATTGTCCTGCGCAAGCGCAGGCATGGCGGCGGTCGATGCCAGCAGCAACGCCGCGGATATGATCAGTCGCATCCCACTCACCCTCTGTCATTGTCGGCACGTGATGCACCGGACCGTGTCGGTTCTGCAACAGCATGGCTGACGAGGCGCTGAACCCGTCCGTCAGCAATGCGACAGCTTTGCGGATGCCGCTCAGTCCCTGCGCGCCGTGATCGCCTTTGCCGCCTCGAGCAGCTCGACGGGCAGCATCGCGATCACGGTGCTGTTGTGCTCGGCGCCGATTTCGGAAAGCGTCTGCAGGCGGCGCAACTCCAGGGCGCCGGGGCTGGTCGCGATTGTGGCGGCGGCGTCGGCCAGTTTCTGCGCCGCTTCCTGCTCGCCCTCGGCCTTGATGATCCGTGCACGCTTCTCGCGGATCGCTTCCGCCTCGCGCCCGATCGCACGCTGCATGTTCTCGGGAATGTCGAGGTCCTTGATCTCGACCGCATCGATCGCAACGCCCCATTGCTCGACCGCGCGCACCAGCATCCCCATCAGCCGCTGGTTGATCGCGGTGCGATCCTTGAGCAGCTGGTCGAGATCGGACTGGCCGATCGAATCGCGCAGGCCGGTCTCGGCGGCCTGCAACACCGCGCGCTGCCATTGCTCGACGACGGTGAGCACGCGCACCGGGTTGGTCGCGCGGAACCACAGCACCGCATTGACCCGCACCGCGACACCGTCGCGCGTTACGGTTTCCTGTGTGTCGAGCGCGATCGTGATGGTTCGCGTATCGACCTGGATGGCGCGATCGATGAACGGGATCAGCCAATACCAACCCGGTCCCTTGGGATCGGTGACGCGACCCAGCCGGAAGACGACGGCACGCTCATATTCCTGATTGATCCCGAACGTCTTGAGCGCGGCGACGAGTAGGAAGACGAGCGGGACGACGAGAAAGCCCAGCATGGACATGGCGTGACGGACCTCGATGACGCGGCGGGACGCCGCGCGGCGAGACTAGGGGAAATCCGGAGCGGGCGAAACGGATGTAACGGGCTGGCCGCCCGTGCTCTCCAGCGCGCCGAGGCAGGCACAAAAAAGGGCCCCCGTCGCCGGGGGCCCTTTCTTGAGACGAGATCGAGACGATCAGTCGTCGTCGCGGGTCAGGAAAGCGGGCGCGAACTCGGGCGCTGGGCCGTCGCTGTTGCCGCCTTCGCTGCGCTCGCGGCGGGGGCCGCGATCGCCGCCCTCGCGCGGCGCGCCGTCGCGACGCGGTCCGCCTTCGCGACGCGGGCCACGAT
>Ga0302314_10013560_pt1 | contig 13990 bp, 11 predicted proteins | sample III_Palsa_N2_3_FD_200533 | JGI IMG/M metagenome (GOLD analysis project Ga0302314, IMG submission 200533) | Peat permafrost microbial communities from Stordalen Mire near Abisko, Sweden - III_Palsa_N2_3 | ecosystem: Environmental > Terrestrial > Soil > Palsa > Peat permafrost | place: Sweden... | reverse complement strand
GCCGGCTCGGCGCGGCTGCAGCCGGCGACGGCCAGCAAGGCGACGGCTAACGCAGGCGCGAAGAGACGCATCGGGCTTGGATTTCCTAACGGCTGAGCTTGGCCAGGCTGAATTCGACCAGCCCGGTTGTCTCCTTGAGCCGCAGCGCGAGGCGCTGCAAGCCGGACTCGCTGTTGGTGGCGAGGTTGGCGCTGAACTCGAACAGCGTGCCGCCGGCGCGGCTGGCGTAGCTGACATCGTAGAGCTTGACCTCGTGCAGGCCGAGGATGGTCTCCAGCGTCTGCTCGTCGGGGGCGTGCGCGGCGTCGAAGGTGAAGGTGGCCAGCGCGTAGACCTTGTGCGGCAGGATGGTCTCCACCGTGCGCAGGCCGATCAGCGTCACCAGGATCAGCAAGGTCAGCAGCGCGCCCGGCGCATACATACCGACGCCGAACAGCAGGCCGACCACGGCGACCGCCCAGATGCAGGCTGCGGTGGTCAGGCCCTGGACACTGACGCCTTCCTTGAAGATCACCCCGGCGCCGAGGAAGCCCACGCCGGTCACGACGCCCTGCGCGATCTGCGGGATCGGGTCGATGTAGGTGAAACCCGCCGCCTTGGTGACCGCGACGAACTGCGGCTGCATCGCCATCACCATCGCGCCGGCGGCGGCGAGGGCGACCAGGATGTTGGTGCGGAAGCCCGCGGTGCGGCCGTTGTAACTGCGTTCGGCGCCGATCAGGCCGCCCGCAATCAACGCGCAACACAGATTGAGGCTAGCTCTGGCGAGGGATGGATCCATTCGACCGTGACTGTGACGCCGTTCGCGGCCATCGTGAAGCTCCGATGACACCCATTCGAAAGGGCGAGGCATGAACACCCGCGACCCCGTTCTCAAGACGATCAAGATCGATGATCTGCGTCCGACCCAGATGACCGTCGGCTATCGCGAGGTGGCGGAGAAGCGCCGCGAATGGGCCGACCGGTCGGACAAGGGCGCCGGCAAGTTCCTTGGCAGCCACATGATCCCGACCGTGCTGGGCCCCAAAGGGCGCAACTATGTGCTCGACCACCATCATCTGGCGATGGCGCTGCATCAGGCTGGGCAGGCGGAGGTCTGCGTCACTGTGCTGGTCGACCTGAGCGCGCTCGGCAAGGCGTCGTTCTGGACCTATCTCGACAACCGCGCCTGGTGCCATCCCTACGATGCAGACGGACGCCGGCAGAGCTTCGACGCGATTCCCAAGCAGATCGAAGCTCTCAAGGACGACCCCTATCGGAGCCTTGCCGGCGAGCTGCGCCGCGCCGGGGGCTACGCCAAGGACACCACGCCGTTCAGTGAGTTCCTCTGGGCCGATTTCCTGCGGACACGGGTGCGCGCCAAACAGATCAAGGAACGGTTCTCAGCCGCGCTGGAGCGGGCGATGTCGCTGGCGAAGTCCGAGGACGCCGGCTACCTGCCGGGCTGGTGCGGCCCGCATCCGGAGTAGCGGTCTGGCCTCGGCTGCGCGATCATCGGTCTAACCAGAAGAATTAGGGAGGATGAGATGTCGCTGACGGAACAGGCGTTTGGCCAGCTCATGCGGCTCTACGGTCGCGAACAGCCCGACTTTGTGAAGTTCGACGAGGGGCCAACCGCGCTGGCCACCCGCTTCGCCGCCGACGAGGCGGTCAGCGCGGCGCTGGCGGCGGGCGGGACGGTGGCCGCCGATCTGTGGGAACTGCGCACCGGCGAGGCGCAGCGGGTCGAGGTGAGCACACGCGAGGCGGCCGCCTCGCTGACCAGCTACACCTTCCTGCGCTTCGACGATCCGGCCCAGGCCGTGCCGGCGCGCGATCCGGCCGTGCTGCGCAATCCGGTCATGGGTTTTCATCCGACCAAGGACGGCCGGCACGTGCTGTTGCACCCCAGCTTTCCGCCCGGAACGGAACGGATCCTGCGCGCGCTGGGCTGTTCGGCCGACGCCGATGAGGTGAAAGCGGCCTGCCTTTCCAAAACGGCGCAACAGATTGAGGACGCCGTCGCCGCCGAGCGGGGCTGCGCCGGGATCGTCCGCACGCCGGAAGAATGGGACGCCTCGGAACAAGGGCGTCAGCTGGCCGCCCGTCCGCCGGTCGAGGTGATCAAGATCGCCGACAGCCCGCCGGAGCCAATGCCGGAGGGCGGCGACATGCCGCTCTCGGGCATCAGGGTGCTCGACATGACCCGGGTCCTGGCCGGTCCCACGTGCGCGCGGACGCTTGCCCAATACGGCGCGGATGTGCTCTACCTCGCCTCGCCGAAGCTGCCGGCGTCGCACGGTTTCTTGCCCGACACCAACCACGGCAAGCTCTCGGCCTGGCTCGATCTCGACGAGGGCGGCGGCCGCGAGCGGCTGGCCGATCTGCTGAAGACCGCCGACGTGTTTTCCCAAGGCTACCGCACCGGCGCGATGGAGCGGATGGGCTTTGGGCCGGCGCAGCTCGCGGCGCTGCGGCCGGGCCTGATCTACACCTCGATAAACTGCTACGGCCACGAGGGGCCGTGGCGTGGCCGCGCCGGCTGGGAGCAGCTGGCGCAGACGGTGTCGGGGATGGCCCACGTCCACGGCGGCGCCGACGGACCGCAGCTGCAGCCTGGCGCGGTCACCGACTACACCACCGGCTTTCTGGCGGCGTTCGGCAGCCTGATCGCCCTGCAGCGCCGCGCGCTGTATGGCGGCAGCTACTTGGTCCGCGTCTCGCTCTGCCAGACCGGCATGTGGGTGCGGGGCCTAGGGATCGCCGGAGAGGACCGGGTCGAGCGGGCGCAGAAGCTGGAAGGCGACGAGGTGCGGGCGTTCATCACCTCCAGCCATGGCGGTTATGGCCCGATCAGCCACCTACGTCCCGGCGTCCGACTCAGCGCCACGCCGGCGCGCTGGAAGCGTCCCGTCGTCAGATTGGGGACTCATCCGGCGGAATGGCCGACCGACGCGGCGAGCTTCGCCGCGCAGTAGACCGCCTCGCCGACACTCTCGTTAAGCGCTTGATTAGTTATTGAATGTTACAGCCAAGGTCTCGGTTGGGGAAAGGTGGCGGCCTTGCGGTGTCGTGGTATTGCGGCGGCTGTTCTGAGCGTCGTGCTTGGGCTGCCGTCGAGCCTCGCCGCCGCTGCGCCGGCCGATTCAAGCGCGCGCCTGTTGGCCGCCGAGATCGAGCATCGCGCCGCCGCGACAAGCTTCGCCGATCTGCACCATTTCGCCGAAATCGCCTCGCGATCCGGTGGCCGCGAGAGCCTGCGGCGCCTGCACTACGCCGGGATGATCTTCCTCAACCAGTCTGAGTTCGATGAATTCGAGCACTGGAACGGCCTGCTGGCGACCAAGGCGGCCCAACAGGGCGACGCGCGCTATGCCGAGATCTCGCGCATTGACGCCCTGAAGAGCCGCTACGACCGCGGCGACACCACCGTGCGGGCCGCGATCGAACGCGCGGCGGTCGAAGATACCGATTGGGCCGATCGGGTCCACGCCGCGAGCATGGAAGCGCTGATGCTCAACGCCGACCACGAAAGCGGCAAGGCGCTGAAGCTGCTGTTCGATGTCGAGAACCAGATTCCGGCCGGCGATGCGGACGCGCCGCTGGCGGAATCCGACGTCTGGAGCGGGGTCGGCATCGCCCTGATGCAGCTCGACGATCTCCAAGGGGCTGCCGAGGCGTTCCAGAAATCCGACTTCGTGTTCGCCAACAGGGCCTATCCGAGCCCCGACTTCGACGACGTCTACAACATGGCCTATCTGGCCGCAGAGCTTGGCCAAGCCGACCTCGCCCGCAACCTCGCCGCCGCCCACCATCGTCTGGTGCAGCGCTCAGACCTGCCGCATCTGGCGCCGTGGGACGACTTCCTGTGCGGCGTGGTCGCCGAAAATTTTGATCCGCCGCAGGCGGTCATGAGCTGCATGAGCGGGCTCGACGCCAAGCTGACCGGCGCGGAATTCCTTGCGCCGCGACTGCTGGCGATGCGTGGCGTCGCGGAGGCGCGCTTGGGCCGCGTCGCCGAGGCCGCCGCCGATCTGGACCGGTTGCAGAAGCTGCAGGCGTCCAGCCAGTTCGCGCCCTACGCGTTCATCCGCGAGCCGGAGCTGCGCGCCGAACTGCTCGCCGCCCAAGGCCAGCCCGGGCCGGCGCTCGCGCTGATGCATAACGTGACCCGCGATCGTACTCAGCAGCAGGCGCAGCGCTACAGCGCCGGCGTCAGCCAGGTGACCGCCGAACTCGAGCATCAGCTGCAAGCCGTCCGGCGTCAGGCTGAGCTGCAGGACAAGGTGGTGCGTGGCCAGCGCTGGATCGGCATCCTGGCCGCGTTGCTGGTGGCGGGGGCCATCGCTGGCCTGATCTGGCAGCGGCGGGTCGCGGCCCGTCTTCGCGTCGCCCAGCAGAAGGCGGAGGCGGCGAGCCTCTCCAAGACCGAATTCCTCGCCAACATGAGTCACGAGATCCGCACGCCGCTGAACGGGGTGGTGGCGGTGGCCGACATGCTGGCCGCCGCAGGGCTGCCCGAGCGCGAGCGCAAGATGGCCGAGATCATCCGCTCTTCCGGTCAATCGCTGGAGCGGTTGCTGTCGGACGTGCTCGACCTTGCGCGCGTCGAGGCGGGCCAACTCACGATCGAGGCCGCGCCGTTCCAGGCCGCCGACCTGGTGCGCGCCGTGGCCGCGCTCTGCCGTCTCCGGGCTGACGAGAAGGGCCTGGCGCTCAACACCGAGATCGATCCGGCGCTGGAACGCTGGTTCATCGGTGACATGGTCCGCGTGCGCCAGATCCTAACCAACTTCACCAGCAACTCGGTCAAATTCACCGCCAAGGGATCGGTCACCATCCGCGCCGAGATGCCGTCGCCTGGACGCCTGCGGCTGTCGGTGATCGACACCGGGGTTGGCTTCAGCCCCGACGCCAAGGCGCGGCTGTTCGCGCGCTTTCAGCAAGCCGACGGGTCGATCACCCGGCGCTTCGGCGGCAGCGGCCTTGGCCTGGCGATATCTCGGCAGCTGGCGAGCCTGATGGACGGCGCGGTCGATTGTGAGAGCACGCCGGGAGAGGGATCGCGGTTCTGGTTCGAGGCCCCGTTCGAGGAAGCGGCCTCGCCGGAGGACGCCGCGGACCTCGAAGCCTCGATCGGGCCGGAGACCCGCGCCATGCGGGTGCTGGTCGCCGACGACCACGCCACCAACCAGCTTGTGGTGAAGATGATGCTCGACCAGTTCGGCCTGGAGTCCGTGGTGGTCGATAACGGGCTGAAGGCGGTCGAGGCGCTGCGGACCGAGCGTTTCGACGCGGTGCTGATGGACATGCAGATGCCAGTCATGGACGGGCTGGAAGCCATTCGCACGATCCGCCGCGAGGAGGTCGCCCAGAAGCGTCCGCGCACGCCGATCCTGATGCTGAGCGCCAATGCCCTGCCGGAACACCGGTTCGCGGGCGAGCTTGCGGGCGCCGACGGTCATGTCACCAAGCCGGTCACGGTCGCGGCGTTGATGGGCGCGCTGAACGCCGTGCTGGCGCCTGAGGAAGAAGGACCCGCGCCTCTCGCCGCCGCGAGTTAGCTCGCCGCCGGCTCCAATGAGCCGACGATCGAGGCGCGCTGCGACAGCTCGATCCGGTTGCCGTCCGGATCTTTCACCATCGAGATGCGGGCGGTCGTCCCCAGGGTGACCGGCGCGACCGCTTCGCCGCCGCCGTGAGCCAGCACGTAGGCGTGCTCCAGGTCGACCTTGTAGATCTGAAAGGTGATGTAGCCCCAGCCTTTGCCGCCCGTGCGAACGCCCTCCACAGGCGTGTCGGCTGACTCCTCGACGATCAGCACGCTTTCGGCCGCGCGGAACGCGGCGCCGCCCGCCCAAGGCTCTTCGGTGAGGCCGAGCGCATCGACATAGAAGCGCCGCTGCGCCTCGAGACTGCGCACTGCCAGTCGGACCCCGATCTGGCCGATACCGTTCCAGCCGGGCGGAACGAGGGTGACCTTGTTGCCGTCGGGATCGACCATCGGTTTCGGTTCGGTCAGCCCTTCGCGGGCGAGGTAGAGTTCGCGATAGCCGGTCGGCGGGCCTTCCGGCAGCGGATCGGCCAGATGGTTGATCTTGATCACCGAGCCGAGGGCGTCGTGTCGGTGCTGGTCCTGACCGCGGCGGATCTTCAGCAGATGGTCGAACGGTAGCCCTACGTCGCCCTGCCAGAACGCCAGCATCGGCTCCAGATTGTTGGTCGAAAGGCCGAAATCCATGCGCGGCTTGGCGAGGTCCATCGAAAGGCCTTTCAGTTTTCGGCGGGTTGCTTAGCGGCCGCCTGCATGACACTCAAACGCGCGTTTGAGAAGGCCGCTAGGGCCCTGGAGGAATGCGAGATGAAGGCAGCGGTCTATTACGAAAACGGCGATCCGAGCGTGCTGAAGTACGAGGATTTCGCCGATCCGACCTGCCACCCCAAGGGGATCGTGATCCGGGTCGAGGCGGTGAGCATCGAGGGCGGCGACACCCTGAACCGTTCGCGCGGACCGCTGGTCACCCATCCGCACGTCGTGGGTTATCAGGCCGGCGGCGAGATCATCGAAGTCGGGTCTGAAGTGACCAATCTCAAGGTCGGCCAGAAGGTCGCCACCAGCGGCGCGTTCGGCTCGCACGCCGAGCTTCGCGCCGTGCCGGCCCGCAGCGCCTGGGTGGTGCCGGATGGGTTCGACGTGACGCTGGCCTCGGTGATGCCGGTGGCGTTCGGCACCGCTGACGACTGCCTGTTCGAGTTCGGACACCTGAAGGCCGGCGAGACGGTGCTGGTGCAGGCCGGCGCCAGCGGCGTCGGCACGGCGGCGATCCAGCTCGCCAAGCGGGCAGGGGCCAGGGTGCTCGCCACCGCCTCCAGCGACGAGCGCCTGGAAAAGCTGAAGCCGCTCGGCATGGATATCGGCATCAACTACCGCACCCACGACGTCGTCACCGAGGTGATGCGGATCACCGACAAGAAGGGCGTCGACCTGGTGGTCGACAGCGTCGGCGGCTCGACCCTGCAGGGCTCGATCCTGTCGCTGGGCTATCGCGGCCGGGTGTCGATGGTGGGCGCGGCGGGGCGCGAGCCGATGACCGTCGACGTCTCCAGCTTGATGGGCGGCAACCGCACACTGCAGGGCGTGTTCCTGGGCGCCGAAATCGCCCGCGACCGCGCCTACAACAACATCCAGCGGCTGATCAACGAAGCGGCCAAGGGCGAGCTGACCGTGGTGATCGACCGAACCTTCCCACTGTCGGAAGCCGCGGCGGCGCACGAATACATCGAGAGCCGGCAGGCGGTCGGGCGGGTGCTGCTGATCCCGTAAGGGGTGGCTCGAGCTCCCTGCGCTCCCCTAAACTCGGTCACCGCCGGGCTTGTCCCGGCGGCCCAAGCACGCGGACCGGTGGGGTGGCCGTGCTCGGCACGGCCACGGCGCCGACGGTGGTCATGGATAGTCGGGACTTACGCCCGGCTATGACAGACGGAAGGGACCTGGGAGCAGAGCAGCTTAGACTAGTGCCCCCCACCCGCGCCCGGGCCGGCGATGAGGTTCGGTTTCGGGGCCAGCCAGACCACGCAGGCGGCGAACACGAAGGCGATCGCCATGATCAGGAACATCTGGTCGGTCGCCAGCATCACGGCCTGGCCCTGGGTCAGTCCTTCGAGTTGGCTCAGCGCCTGCTGTGAGCTCATGCCAAGATGGGTCAGGGTGTTCTGAACCCCATTCGGATCGTTCAGGGCGCCGGCCATCGTCGCGTGATTTCGGCTGGCGGCGTTGTCCCACATCGTGGTCACGATCGCCGCGCAGAAGGCGGCCGAAAGCGTGCGCAGGAAGTTCTGCAATCCCGCGGCGGAGGCGGTCTCGCTCGGCAGCACCGACGAGAGCGAGATTTGGGTGGTCGGGATAAAGAAGAACGGCATGGCCGCGCCCTGCACCAGGAAGGTGACCGCGATGGTCCAGTAGCTGGCGTTGCTGGCGAACCCTGCTCGCCAGAACGCGACCGCGGCCAGCAGCAAGACGCCGAAGCTGACCAGCAGGCGCGCGTCGACGCGTGACGTCAGCCGGGCCACGAAGGGGGAGAGCACGACCGCCAGCACACCGCCAAGCGCCGTCGTGTAGCCAGCCCAACTGGCGGTGTAGCCCATGTTGGTCTGCAGCCAGAGCGGGATCAGCACGATCGATGAGAAGAACGCGCCGAAGGTGATCGCGATGGTGATCACGGCGCCCGTGAATCCGCGATGTCGGAACACCCGCAGGTCGACGATTGGCTGTTCGTCCGTGAGTTCCCAGATCACGAAGGCGGCGAAACCGACCGCGGCGACGATCGCCAGGCCGATGATCACTGGCGAGCCGAACCAATCCAGCTCCTTGCCCTTATCGAGCATGATCTGCAGCGCGCCGACGAAGAGGATCAGAAGCCCGAGGCCGACAAAGTCGATGCGCCGTTTTTCGGTTGGCGTTTCCTGCGATCGCAACATGCGCCAGGCGAAGAAGGCGCAGACCGCGGCGACCGGCACGTTGATGTAGAACACCCAGGGCCAACTGGCCTGGTCGCACAGCACGCCACCCAGGATGGGCCCGGCGATAGGCGCCGTAACCGTTGTCATGGACCAAAGCCCCATCGCCTGCCCGCGCTGCTGCGGCGGGAAAATCCGCATCAACAGCGTCTGCGACATCGGCATGATCGGGCCGCCGCAAAGACCCTGCATCACCCGGAAGGTGATCAGCATGCCGAGCGAGGGCGCCAGACCGCAGAGCGCCGAACAGATGCCAAAGCCGATCATGCCGACCACGAACACTTTCACCGCCCCGAACCGCGCGGCGAGCCAGCCGGTCAGCGGCACCACGATCGCCTCGGCCACCGAGTAGGAGGTGATCACCCAGGTGCCCTGGCTGGGCGACACCGCGAGGCCGCCCGCTATGTTGGGCACCGAGACGTTGGCGATGGTCATGTCGAGCACGACCATGAAGTTGCCGACCGCGAGCAGGAACCCGGCCAAGATCAAGGCGCTGCCCTTCAGCGGCATCGGAAAGGCGGCGGCGGGTGCGTAGGTGGCGGCCATGGCGAGGCGTCCCGGCTGACTATTGCGCGGTGTCGATGTCGACGTTCATCGAGAGGCCGACCTGCAGCGGGTGCTCCCGCAGCTCCTTCGGATCGAGCTTGATGCGAACCGGCAAGCGCTGCACCACCTTGATCCAGTTGCCGGTCGCGTTCTGGGCCGGGATTACGGCGAAGGCCGAGCCGGTGCCGCCGGCGAAGCCCTCGACCCGGCCGTGGAACTTCACGCCGGAGCCATAGCGGTCGCTGGTCAGGATCGCTACCTGGCCCGGCTTCATGCCGCGCAACTGGCCTTCCTTGAAGTTGGCGTCGACGTAGACGTTGTCGGCCGGCACGACAGTCATCAGCTGGGCGCCGGAGGCGACGCGCTGGCCAATCTCGACCGTGTTCTTGGCGATGACGCCGTCGAACGGCGCGCGGATCACGGTGCGGTCGAGGTCGAGCTTGGCCTGATCCACCCGGGCCTGGGCCGCGGCGACTTCCGGATTGGTGGTTGCGTCAGCGCCGGAGACCAACGCGGCCGCCACCTGCGCTTGGCCAACCGCGGAAAGCCGGTTCGCCTGCGCCTCCGCCAGCGCCGCCTTCGCGCCGGCGAGGGCCGCCTCGGTTTCGTGCATGCGGTTCTCGGCGATGGTCAGTTCGTCGCCCGAGACAGCGCCGTCGTGGGCCAAAGCCTGGCGGCGGCTGAGGTCGGTGTGCGCCTTGGCGAGATCGGATTCGGCGCTGGCGACCATGGCGCGGGCGTGATCGACGTCGGCGGCCTTGGCGTTGGTCATCGCGGTCTCGGCGTCGCGGTTGGCGAAATAGCCCTGCACCTTGCGCTGGGCCTGGCCGAGCGCGGCTTCGGCGGAGGCGAGGGCGATCCTGAAGTCGGTCGGATCGATCGTCACCAGCACATCGCCCCGCTTGACCGGCAGGGTGTCGGTGGCGGGCGCGGAGATAATCGGTCCGCTCACCAGCGGGGTCACGTCGGCGACGTCGGCGTTGACGTAGGCGTCGTCGGTCGAGACGTGGTGCGAGGCGACCAGCACCCAGTAGACGCCGTACAGGATGGCGGCGATCAAGATCACCGCGCCCAGGATCAAGAACAGGCGCTGGCGGTTGGGGTTTGCCTTCTTCGGCGGGGGTGGCGCGGCGGCCGCCGGCGCGGTGGCGGCTGCGGCAGGCGCGGGCCCGGCGGGGCCGGACGGGGGAGCGGTGTCGGTGCGGGCGTCCATGGCGATAGGTCCGATCGAGCGCGTCAGGTGGCGACGTAGCCGCCGCCGAGGGCGCGGATGAGGGTGATGTCGAGGCTGAAGGCGCGCGATTGGGCGTCGGCATAGGCGCGGCGCTCGTCGATCAGGGCGTTTTCGGCGCTCAGCACGGAAACATAGGGTGAAAGGCCGCCTTCGTAGCGTTCGCGGGCGACGGCGTAGGCTTGCTCGCCGGCGTTAAGCGCGGCGCGGCGGTCGGCGAGCTGGCGATTGGCGGATTGGGCGCTGGCCGATGCGTCGGCGACGTCCTGCAGCGCCTGGGCGAGCGTGGCGTCATAGGCGTCGACCGCAGCCGCGTAGTCGGCCTTGGCGCCGCGGTACTGGCCACGCAGCCGGCCGCCCTGGAAGATCGGCAGGGTGATCGCCGGACCGATCGAGCCGATCGCGGCGGCTGGATTGAACAACTGGCTGAGGCCGAGGGCCTGCTGGCCGACGTAGGCATTCAGCGTTACGTCCGGGAAGAACTCGGCCTTGGCGACGTCGATCCGCTTGCCGGCGGCCTCGGCGCGTAAGCGGGCCGCGACGATATCTGGCCGGCGGCCGATCAGGTGCAGCCGCAGATCGGCTGGCAGGCCGAACGCCTTCACCGCCTCGGTCTTGGGCATGTCGATGTCGAGGCCTCGATCGGGGCCTTCGCCCAACAAGGCGGCGATGCGGTGGCGGGTGAGCAGGATCTGCTCATCGAGCGTTTCAACGTCGGCTTCCGACGCGGGCGTCGCGGCCTGCGCCTGTTTCAGTTCCGCACGGGTGTCGAGGCCGTTCTCGACCCGCTCGGCGGTGAGGTGGCTGGTTTCCTGGCGGTTCTTCACCGCCTCCGCGGCCGCGTCGCGTTCGGCGCCCAGGCGGGCGAGGTCGGCGTAAGCCTGGCCGACCGCGGCCGAGAGCATCAGCCGCGACTCGGCGAGGTCGGCGCGGGTGGCGGCTTCCTCGGAGACGGCGGCCTTCAGCGCCGCGCGGTTCTTGCCGAACAGGTCGAGGTCGTAGGAGGCGTCGAGCGCTAGGTGGCCGGTGCTGCGATAGCCGTTCGGCAGCAGCTCCGCGATGAACGGCGGAAAACCGATCTCCCGGCTGGCCTCGGTCTCGGCGACCTCGGCGTCGGCCGACACGGAGGGCAGGGTGGCTGCGCGTGAGATCTGCGTGCCGGCGCTCGCGGAAACCAGCCTCGCCTCGGCTTGGGCCAGGGTGGGCGAACCCTTCAGCGCCTCGTCGATCAGGCCGGACAGCTGAGTGTCGCCATAGGCGTCCCACCAGCGGTCGGTCGGCCAGTCGCTGACCGGCGTGGCAAAGCTGCGCTGATCCTGGTAGGCTTCCGCCGGCTTCGGCTGCGGACGCGGCGCATGGTCGTTCGGCAGGTCGGCGCACCCTGCCGCCTGCAACGCCAACAGGGCCGCGCACGCCATCAGGGCGTGCCGACCAAGCGGCTGGATCGTCTTCGTCTTCGCCATTCTCGGTGTCATCCCCGGATCAAACTGCCGAACCACCGGCTTGATTTGACCGTACCGTACGGTCATATACACACATTCGAGCCTTAATCGTCAAGCAAGAAACCGTACGGTACGGTCAGAGAAAATCTGATGACATCCGAATCCCCCACCGCGTCCGACCTCTCGCGCAGCGACGCCAAGCGCCGCGCCATCCTCGATGTGGCGACGGAGGTGTTCCTTGCGCAAGGCTACGCCGCCACATCAATGTCGGAGATCGCCGTGCGGGTCGGGGGGTCGAAGGGCACGCTCTACAACTACTTCCGTTCCAAGGAAGAGCTCTTTAGCGCCTTCATTGCCGATACCTGTCAGGGGCCTGTGATCACCTACTTCGACCCGCTTGAGCCGATCGGCGAGGGCCGATCGGTGCGCGAGAGTCTCATCGAACTCGGCTCGTCGCTGCTGGAGTTCCTGCAGGTGGATGAGGTGGTGGCCCTGCATCGCCTCGTCGTGGCGGAGGTGGGGCGCTTTCCGGAACTTGGTCCGATGTTCTACGAGGCAGGGCCGAAGAAGGGCGAGACGCGGTTCGCGGAGGTGTTCGAGGCGGCCATGAGCGCAGGACACATTCCACGGGACGATCCGATGATGGTTGGGCAGCGCTTGAAAGACCTCGTGATGTCGGACGTTTACCTGCGCCGCCTGTGGGGCGTGGCGGGCGACTTCACCCGTCAGGCGATGCGCGACCACGTGGGTCGCTCGGTCGATATCTTTCTGAGAGCCTTCGGCCCGGCCGGCGATCAGGCCCCGAGCTGAACGGCGTCCCGACTGGCGTTGATTGCATCGGACGCGCGTTCAATATCCATCACCTTGAGCAGGCGGATGCGGGCGCGGTTGACGCGGCTCTTGATGGTGCCCAGCGCGCAGCCGCAGATTTCGGCCGCCTCCTCGTAGGAGAGCCCGGCGGCGCCGACGAGGATCAGGGCCTCGCGGTGCTCGGCGGGCAGCTGATCCAGCGCGGCCTGCAGCGCACGGATCGCCAGGCCCCATTCCTGGGTCGGGGCGGTGGTGAGGGCGCGGGCGTGCACGTCATCTTCATCGCGCACTTCGCGGCGTCGGCGGACGATGGCGGTGTAGTAGGTGTTGCGCAGGATGGTGAAGAGCCAGGCGCGCAGGTTGGTGCCGGTCTCGAACTTGTCGCGGTGGCTCCAGGCCTTGATCAGGGTGTCCTGGACCAGATCGTCGGCGTCGGAGCCGTTGCGGCTGATCGACCAGGCGAAGGCTCGCAAGGCTGGGATCAGCGCGACCACTTGGTCGCGCCACTCCGTGTCAATCTGCACTGCAACTCTCCCGGAGCGACCGAGGCTCTCGCGGTCGGCCTGAGCCGGCGCGACAGGACTATGGTCTCGATTGGCCTGGAAAACGCGGCGGCGCTGCTTACGTTCCTGCCAGTTCCTGACCTGGCGGTGGAACATTGGAGCCGTCACGGGGTTCACGAAGCTCGGCGCGGAAGTTGCGCGGGGCGGCCGTTCGACCTGAAGACCGAAGAAGGATTTCGCCCATGGCGATGATCGACGAGGCTCACGCCGGGACCGCCATCGCCGCAGGGCAGGGGTCCCTTAGCAGCCGGTACAAAGCGGTTCGCGCGCAATCGCTGGTTCGCGCCGCGCCGCTGTCGGCGGAGGATCAACAGGTCCAGTCGATGCCCGACACCAGCCCGACCAAATGGCACCTGGCGCACATCACCTGGTTCTTTGAGACCTTCCTGCTGACGCCCAATCTGGCGGGCTACGAAGCCTTCGACGCCGACTTCGGCTTCCTGTTCAACTCGTATTACGAGGCGGTTGGACCGCGGCACCCGCGGCCGGCGCGGGGTCTGCTCACGCGTCCGACGCTGGAAAAGCTGCTCGCCTACCGCGCTTACGTCGATGCGGCGATGGAGCGGCTGCTCTCGGGCGAGCTTTCGGCGGAGGCGGCTTTCCTGGTCGAGCTCGGTCTGTCGCACGAGGAGCAGCATCAGGAACTGATGCTGATGGACGTACTGCACCTGTTCGCCCAGTCGGCGATCAAGCCGGCGTACGGGCCCGGTTTTGCGCCAAGCCGCGCCGGCTCGCTGAACTGGGTGGCGTTGGAAGGCGGCCGGGTCGAGATCGGCGCGGCGGCTGAAGGTTTCTCATTCGACAACGAGGGACCGCGCCACGAGACGCTGCTGCGGCCCTACCGGCTGGCGAGCCGGCTGGTGACCAACCGCGAATGGATAGGCTTCATCGAGGACGGCGGC
>Ga0302314_10013559_pt1 | contig 13990 bp, 13 predicted proteins | sample III_Palsa_N2_3_FD_200533 | JGI IMG/M metagenome (GOLD analysis project Ga0302314, IMG submission 200533) | Peat permafrost microbial communities from Stordalen Mire near Abisko, Sweden - III_Palsa_N2_3 | ecosystem: Environmental > Terrestrial > Soil > Palsa > Peat permafrost | place: Sweden... | reverse complement strand
CTCCATGCGAGCATCGCGAAGCAACTGCCCGGGGCCGATGACGCCGAAACCTAGCCGATCCACGGATCCGACGCCACCGGCGCGGATCAATTCAGCGTTGGCCGCCGTCAGAGGACCGTGAACGGGATGTAGTCCCGGTAGAGCACGATCTTGAAGTCCGCCGTGTCCTTCACGTAGCAGCGGACATCGTAGGCGCCCGGATTCAGGAAGATGCCGAGGTTGCCCGCGAAGCGCCCCCCGGCGTCGGTCGTCACGATCAGGAAGTCGTAGTAGCGCTCCACGGAGTTGCCGGGCACGAGCAGGGGCAGGAGCGCATTGCCCGCGAGGGCCGGGTTGCCGTTCAGGCAGAGGATGTAGGCGTGGCCCGGCGCGAGGCCCTCCAGCTCGAGGCGGCACTCGAAGCCGTGGGCGAAGGCGGGGTGGAAGTGCAGGAGCCCGTGGGTCGCCGGGCCCACGGTCTTGCCCCAGGCCGGCGGGTTCACGAGCGGCAGCGCCGACTCGAAGGCCCCCGGGTGGGCGAGGTCGGCGCTGCTGCGGGAGAAGAAGGCCGCCCGCTCGGGTCCCAGGTGGGCGGGGGCGGTGCCGCCGGCGGAGTGGAAGTCGTGCTCCCCGAAGATCACCAGGTCATCGGCCCGGACGCCGAGGGCCGGCACGAGGAGGAGCAGGAGGAGAGGCAGGGTTCGGTTCATGGTGTGGGGGACGCCGCGCTCAACCTGAGTGCGGCAGGGTCACCTGGAAGGTGGTGCCCGTCGGTCCCGTCGACAGCAAGACCATCTCCGCGCCGATCTGGCGGGCCATGAGTCGGCTGATCGCCAGGCCGAGGCCCGAGCCGCCGGCCCGCCCGCTCCGGCCCGGCCGGAAGAGGTGCTTCTGGATCGCCTCCGGGATGCCCTCGCCCTCGTCGCCCACCGTGAGCACCGTCGCCCAGCCCGGGTCGGCCAAGGTGACCGTCACCCGGCGGCCGGGCGCGGTGGCCGCGACGGCGTTCTGCACCAGGTTGCTGGCGATCAGGCACAGGAGGCTCCCGCGGTGGCTGTCGAGGGTCCGCGGGAAGCCCGGCCCGACCTCGAGCACGACACCCTTGGCGGCCGCCACCGGCCGGCTGCGCTCGAGGATGGTGGCGGCCAGTTCCGCGCCCGTGAGCTCGTAGGCGGCCCCCGCGCCGGTGTCGGCGAGGAGCGAGATCGTCTCGCGGATCATGACCTGCAGGCGCTCGGTGTACTCGGCCGCCGAATCCCAGGCCGGCCCTTCCGGATGGGCGTCGCGGTTGGCCACCACCGAGCGCAGGCCCTCGACCGATCCCTGCAGGCCGTGGATCAGGTGCGAGGTGATCTGGCCCACGACCGAGGCCTTGGCCGAGAGGGTGAGCTCGAAGTTGGCGCGGGTCAGGCGCTCGCTGCGCTCGGCCAGGGCGCGCTGGGCGCGCTGGACCACGAGGGTCGCGCCGGCCAGGACGAGCGCGATCAGGAGGGCGCCGACCGCGAGCGTGATCAGGGTCTCCCGGTCGATGCGGCCGTCGATCAGCCCCAGCTCCTGCGAGAGCGGGCGGGCGTCGATGAAGTACCGCACGAAGCCGCGCACCGAGCCCGGGTCGGGCCCGGGCAGCGGCAGCAGGACCTCGAGGACCGGCGCCCGCTGCGCGGCGGCGGAAACCCCCGCGAAGTACTGGTCGAGCGGGAAGTCCGGGTGGTAGCGGCTGATCGTGGCCCCCCCCTGCAGCCGCAGGTAGTCGGAGGTCGGCAGCTCCACGAAGAGCTGCGTCGCCGGCACCGACTCGATCGTGTTGCCCTCGCGGTCAAACACCGCGACCGCCAGCATGCCGCGCTGGCGCGCACTCTTGAGGAGCACGGTGAGCGGGGTGGCGGCGTCGGTCGCGCCGGCCTCGCCGCTGTCGGCCAGCTGCTGGAGCGCCATCGGATAGAGGACGGCCGCGTCGCGCTCGATGATCTTCAGGTGGATCTCCTCGCGCAGGCCGGACCGGAACCAGACCACCAGCGCGGCGAAGATGCCGAGGAGGAGGATCCCGGTGCCGAGGGCCGCCGCCGCGGAGCTGGGGAGGCGGCGGCTCACGGGCGGGAATCCTCCCGGGCGACCGGCGGCTTCTCGCCGACCGGCAGCGGCAGGCCGAGGTGCTCGATCCCGGCCTCGAACAGGACCTGCCGCTGGGCCGGGGCCAGGCCGGGCAGGAGGACGGCGGTGTGGTAGTCACTGTAACGGTCCCACAACTCCTGCTGCTGGCGGGCGTTTTCGAAGTCCCGCAGCAGGTCGTTCAGCGACTTCCGGTCCGCATGGCCGTTGCCGGACCGGACGTAGGCGGCCAGCGCCTGGCGGATTGAGAGCTCCTCCCGGTCCAGCGCGGCGATGAGCTCGGACTGCGCCCGGTCAAATTCCGCGACCGTGACCCGCAGGCTGCCGGCCGGCACCTCGGTTGCGGTCGAGCCGTCGTGCATCCAGGTGAGGGGACCGGTGGCGAGACTGCCGTCCGAACTCCGGCTGGGGGAGGCCGTGGGAGCGGCCAGCATCGCGCGGAGCTTCCGCAGGACCTCGAGCTTGTGCATCCGGTAGGCGGAAATCCTCGCCGTGAGCTCGGGCGGGAGCGGCGGGGCCGCCGGCGGACCGGCGGGGTTGGGGAGCGCGGCCAGGCCGCGCCGGATCGCCTCCGCCCGGGCCTCCAGGTTCTCCAGGGGCCCGACCTGCGCAGCCGTGAGGCGCTGGAGGTTCTGGGCCAGCTGGCGGTCGCTGATCCCGGGCTCGGCCAGGGCGTTGCGGAGCTCGGCCTTGAGGGCGGCCTTCGCGGTGACATACGCGTCCACCTGGGCCTGCACGCCCCCGGGCAGGGGGCCCGGCAGCCGGATCGCGGAGGTGGCCGGGCTGAAGGCGAGGAGACCGGCGGGCGGCGCGGGGTCCTCCGGCCGCCCCTGGTCCCACACCTCGAGGGCCGCCTCCTGGAGGAGCCGGCGCTGCGCCGTCCCCAGTCCCGGCTGGTAGAACGCCGCGTACTGCAGCGCCGCGGATTCCCGGCGGCGATCGGCCGGGTCGGTCGGCAGCGCGGCCACCGCATGGGGCAGCCAGCGCGGCCGGCGCTCCATCCCGGGACTGTCCAGGTCCTCGCCCAGCAGGTTGGTCGGCCGCAGGGCCGCGCGGAAGGACTCGGCCTCGGCCTCGAGCGCGCCGAGCTCCGCCGCCTCGGCTTGGGCGAGCTTCGCCAGGCCGGCCGCGCGGTCGGAGGGTCCGAGGTCCTTCAGCTCCCGGATGCCCGCCCGCAGCCGGGTGAGGAGCGCCTGCTGGCGGTCGCGGTAGGAGACGAGCCTGGCGCGCGCGTCCTTGGGGAGGTCGCCGTAGGCCAGGCTCGCCCCGAGCATGGGGTAGAAGATCTCGCCGGCGAACGCCGAGAGGTCGGCGGGGGCGGCCGGCCCGGGATCGAGGGGTTCGAGGAGCGGGATGTCCGCCTCGAGCGGCGGCGGCCGCGGCGGGTAGAAGAAATACGGGATGGGCGCGCTCGCGTCGCGCTTCAGGATGAAATGGCTGGAGAACGGGTCCATGAAGCGGACCCGGTCGAACTTGTCGCGGGCGCCGAAGGGCAGATCGTTGTTGTTCCAGAGCTCGAAGTCGGCGTTCAGGATCAGCTGCGACGTGTCGGCGGCGGGCAGGGACCCGCCTCCGAGCAGGAGGCCCGCCACGATTCCAGCCCGGCGAAGTCGCCGGAGAAGGGGGCCGGCCGGCCGGGCCGCGCAGGGTTTCATGGGGCAGGGTGGGGTGGGGCGCCGCCGCCAGAGCTATTCCGGCGGCTTGCGGTGGCCGAGGCGGTAGCGCAGGTATTCGCGCGTGACGCCGAGCCGGCGCGCCGAGGCGGAAATGTTGTGCTGGGTCTCGCGGAGCACCTCATTCACCAGTTCGGAGATGACGCCGTCGATCGAGAAGCCCTCGTCCGGGATCCGCCACGCCGGGTTGCGCCATGGGGCGGGCGGCGCCTCGGGCACCGCGCCCAGCACCGTGAAGTCCAGCTGGTGGCCGACCGCGAAGATGAGCTCGTGCTCGATCACGTGCGCCAGCTCGCGGGCGTTGCCCGGCCAGGCGTAGCCGAGGAGGCGCGCCTCCCCCTCGCGGGAGATCGCCATGTCCTTCAGGCGGTGCCGCTGGGCGAGGCGGCGGAGCAGGTGCGCCGCCAGGGCGAGGATGTCCCGGCCGCGCTCGCGGAGCGGCGGCAGCGCCACGTGCAGGAGGTGGAGGCGGTGGTAGAGGTCGGACCGGAACCGGCCCTGGGCCGTCAGTTCGGAGAGGGGCTCGTTCGAGGCCGCGATCAGGCGCACGTCGACCCGGACCTCCTTGGTGGCGCCGACCCGCCGGACCGCGTGGTCCTCGACGGCCATCAGCACCTTGGCCTGGATCGACGGCGTGAGCGTGCCGATGTCGTCCAGGAAGAGGGTCCCGCCGTCGGCCGCCTCGAAGAGCCCGATCCGCGCCGCCTTGGCGTCGGTGAAGGCCCCCCGCTCGTGCCCGAAGAGCTCCGATTCCGCCAGCGTCTCGGGCAGCGCGGCGCAGTTCACCTTGACGAAGGGCCGCGCGCTGCGCGGGCCCTGGCGGTGCAGCCAGCCGGCGAGCAGGCTCTTGCCCGTGCCGGTCTCGCCCTCGATCAGGATTGGCGGCAGGTTCCGCTCCAGGCGCCGCTCGGTCGCGAGGATCTGCTCCAGGCGCGCGCCGACCTCCGCCAGGCTCTCGCCGAAGAAGAGCTCGTCGCCCGCCCCCCGGTAGTGGTCCTGGAACCGGTATTCCTCCCGGCGGGCCACCCCGCGCTTCTCGCGGCAGCGCAGGAACGCGATCGGGAGCTGCTCGGGCTCGAAGGGCTTCGACAGGTAGTCGCCGGCGCCGTGGCGCATCGCCTCGACCGCCTCCTTGATGCCGCCGAAGGCGGTCATGACGACGACGCCGGTGTTTTCCGAGAACGCGCCCTCACGCAGGAGATCCAGGGCCTGGCCGTCGGGCAGGTGCAGGTCGATGAGCGCGTAGTCGAAGCGCAGCTCGGCGAGCGCGGTCCGGGCCTGCGCCAGGTTCGCGGCCTCGGTCACGCCGGCGCCGAGGCTGCGGACATGGGCGAGCAGGCGGCGGCGGAGGATGGCGTCGTCCTCGAGCAGCAGCACCTCGCTCCCGGCAAAGGTTTCGGCTTCGGTCGCCATCGTCCCCGGCAATGCGAGCCATGCGGACCCGGGCATCAACACTATTCGCCGGGGCCGGCGCCGCGCGGAAAATCCCGGGGTGGTTGCATGGGTCCAACCCGACTCCGGGCCAATTTGAAGGCTGGTTGCCAGCAACCAGCGCACCGCGGCGGGGGGAAGGTTTTCGGGCGGTGACTGGAATGCTACCGATTTCTTTGCAGTAACTTAGGCGTTTTTGCGTGGCATGGCATGACCCGTGCAGGGGAGGCGCCGTGGCCGCGTCCCCAGCCGTCGGAAATTTCCCGCTTTATTTCCGAAAAGCACCGCAGACCCTGCCGCGGGAGCGGGCGCGGAACCTTCACGGCCGCTTTCCGTCTTGCGGGTCCGAGCGCTCCCGCGCTGGATTCCGTCCCGTCGCGCACCCCCTTGGCGCGGTGCCCGCCGGGGCCTGGTTCTTCCCTTTCCCTGCCCCTTCAACTGTCCGCCTCCGCCGTAGCGGCTGATCCCCCACGCATGCGTTCCCCCGTGTTAACCTTCCCCGCTTCCCGGTCTGGCCGGTGGCTGCTGCCCCTTCTTCTCCTCGTGGGCCGGTCCCTGGCGGCGCCCGAGGCCGATCCGCTCCAGCCGGGCGAGAAGGCCGCCGGGGATTGGATCAAGGTCCGTCTCGAGACGGCGCGCCTCGAGAGCCAGTGGCTCTCGGAGAAGCCGCTGATGGAGTCGCTCGTCGGGAGCATGAAGGAGCGGGCCCAGGCCCTGGAGGAGCGGCGGGACCTCCTGACCGCGAAGACGGCCAAGGACCGGGACGACCTCGAGGCCCTGAAGGCCAAGAACCAGGCGGCGCTCGCCGACCTGCACGCGGCGGAGGCCGGGCTGCAGGCGCTGGCCGCCAAGCTGCAGGAGCTCCGGCCCTTCCTGCCGCCGCGCCTCTCCGAGGCCCTGGAACTCTCCTATAGGAGCATCGGCAACCCCAACCTGGGGGCGGGCGAGCGGATGCAGCTCACGATGACGATGCTCAACCGCTGCCTGGAATTCAACCGGACCGTGACCAGCGGCGAGGAGGTGCTCGCGATCGAGGGCGGCGGCGCCAAGTCCCTCGAGGTGATCTACTGGGGCCTCGGCCGCGGCTACGCGCTCGACCGGGAGGCCGGCCAGGCCTGGTCCGGCGCGCCCGGCCCGCAGGGCTGGCAGTGGGAGGCCCACCCCGGGGCGGCCCCGGCCGTGGCCCGCCTCATCGCCATCTACAACGACAAGGCGGACCCCGACTTTGTCGCGGTGCCGGCGGCCCTGGCCCCGCTCCCGGAGGTGGCGAAGTGAGCCCCGGCCGGCTGTTCCTGGCCGCGCTGGCGCTGGCGGTGCTCGCGGGCGCCGTCCGGGCCGAGGAGACGTTCGACGACGCGGTGAAGAAGGCCGCCGCCGACTACAACCAGCGCCTCAAGTCGGCGGCGGATGAGCTCGCCGCGACCCGCCGCCGGATCGAGGCCGAGAAGGCCCCGCTCCTCAACGACCTGCGGGCGGCCGAGAACCGGATCGTCGCGGCGCAGACCCAGATCGACCGGCTGGAGACCGGCCAAGCCGACTATGCCGAGGACCACCGCAAGCTCCTCGTCGACCTGGACGGCGTGCGCAAGAACACCGGCTACCTCGGCACGCTGGCCCACGACGGCCTCGTCGCCTTCACCGAGAGCCTGTCCCCGGGCGAGAGCCAGTTCCTGGCCGACCCCAGCGCGGCCCTGGGCCAGAAGCTGGACGACGCCTCCGGCGGCAACAACGGCCAGGCCGCCGTGGCCATCGCCGACTACCTCTATGGCCGCGCCCGGCGCGACCTCGGCGGCTACCCCGCCCCCGGCAAGGCGCTCTTCTCCGGCAGCAACCAGGTGCTGGCGGGGACCTTCGCCTTCGTGGGCCCCGAGACCTACTTCCGGGCCGAGGACGGCAGCCGCGTCGGCACCGTCCGGCCGCGCTCCGGCTCCGACTACCCCGTGGCGTACGAGGTCGCGGCCTGGCCCAAGGCGGACGCCGCCGCCTTCTTCGACGGCCGGCCCGGCACCGTGGTCGCCGACGCCTCCGGCGGAAAGGCGCTGCGGCTCAAGGAGACCCGCGGCTCGCTCCTCGAGCACATCCAGAAGGGCGGGCTCGTGGCCTACGCGATCATCGCCGTCGGCCTGCTCTCGCTCCTCATGATCGCCCAGAAGCTCGCGGACCTCGGGGCGCTGGCCGTCGACCCGCCGCCGCGGATCCAGGCGTGCCTCGCCCTGGTGGCGCAGGGCGCCGACGGGGCCGCAGCCCAGGCGGCCGCCGCGCTCCGGCCGACCGGCCGCGAGCTCTTCGAGGTCGGGCTGCGGTTTGCCGACAACCCGAAGGAGATCCTGGAGGAGCACCTGCAGTCGGTCCTGCTGCGCCAGCGGCTGCACTTCGAGCGCCGGCTCTCCCTCCTGGCCGTGATCGCGACCGCCGCGCCGCTCATGGGCCTCCTCGGCACCGTGGTCGGCATGGTGAAGACCTTCGCGCTCATCACCGTCTTCGGCACCGGCAACGCCGGCAAGCTGGCGAGCGGCATCTCCGAGGTGCTGGTCGCCACCGAGCTGGGCCTCGTGGTCGCGATCCCGACGCTGATCGCCCACGGGTTCCTCTCCAACCGGATCCAGCGCAACCTCTCGCTCCTCGAGCGCTACGCGCTGGAATTCGTCACCGCCGCGGAGACCGCCCGGGCCGCGGGCAAGCCCGTCGCCCCATGAGGGACCTGGTCGAGCTCGTGCAGCGCGGCGGCCCGGTGATGGCCGCCATCCTCCTCCTCTCGGTGGTCCTCTACTCCCGCTGCCTGAAGCTGCTCCTGGCGCTGCGCCGCGCGCTCCGCCAGCTGCGCGTGCCCGCCGCGGGCCGCCCGTCGGAGCTGCCGCGCCTGCGGCGGCTGCGCGACGAGGTGCACGAGTCGTTCCGCCAGCAGCGGGTCGCCCTCAGCGCGATGATCGCGGCCGCGCCGCTCCTCGGGCTCCTCGGCACGGTGAGCGGCATGGTCGGGACCTTCGAGAGCCTGTCGGGGCGGGCGGCCGACAAGGCGATGACGGGGCTGGCCCACGGCATCTCCGAGGTCCTGGTGGCGACGGAGTCCGGCCTCGTCGTCGCCATCCCGGCGCTGGTCGTCGTGCACCTGGCGAACCGGGCGCTCCGGCTTTACATGCAGCGGGTGAACGAGCTCGAGCGCCACGCCTGGCGGGAGGGCGCGGCATGATCGGCCGGAACACCGGGCGCCGGGCCCTGGAGGTCACCCACATCGACATGGTGCCGATGGTCGACTGCATCATGGTGCTCGTCATCTTCCTCATGATCAGCAGCGCCTTCGTGAACGACCCGGGGGTCGAGGTGCAGAAGCCCGACGTCACCGGCTCGATCAGCGGCGAGCAGAATTCGCTGCTGATCGCGATCACGGCCGACAACCGGATCTTCTTCGACGGCCAGGAGATCCGGGCCGACCAGGTCGCGGCGGTCATCAAGCAGGCGGCCGTCGGCCGCTACCCGTCCCTCATCATTCGCGGCGACCGGTCCTCCAACCTCGGCGTCTTCGCGGCCGTGTACACCGAGGCCAAGCTCTCCGGCATCCAGCACGTGCAGTTCGCGACCACCCGGTCCGGCCCGTAGGCGACCATGGACACCGCCCTCGCCCTGCCCGCGCCCCGCACCGGCCTCGCCTACCTGGCCGAGGAGGGGACCTGCGTCCTCTTCGGCGCCGCGCTCACGTTCGGGCTCTTCTTCGCCCTCGCCCGCTTTGAGAACACCCGGCCGCCCGCCGCGGCGGAGGAGGTCCAGGACCTGCGGTCGGTCGCGGTGCTGGTCGAGCCGCCACCCCCCAAGGTCGAACAGCCGACGGAGCAGCCGGACAGCGTCGTGCCCCAGTCCGGCATCAAGATCGCGCCCGCCCCCGACAGCCCGGTGAAGCTCGCGGTGGTGCCCCCCGACCTGGCGCATATCCTGCCCACCACCGACCTGCCGCCGCGGGCGACGATCCAGTTCGGGCAGCTGCTGACCGACCTGCGGCCCCACGCCGGGGCCTACGGCGAGCTCCAGCACATCTACCAGCAGAACGAGGTGGACCAGGTGCCGGTCGCGGTGGTGAAGACCATCGCGCGGGTGCCCAGCCGGGTGCACGACAACCTGGACCAGCTGCGGGTGACCCTGGTCCTCGTGATCGAGGCCAACGGCGCGATCTCCAGCACCAAGGTCATCCGGCCCTCGGGCAACCCGAAGTTCGACGCCATCGTGACCGACTGCGTGGTGAACGAGTGGCAGTTCACCCCGGCGGTGCGCAAGGGCAAGCAGGTGCGCTGCATGGTCCAGCAGCTCGTGTGGTACAAGTGGACCGGCGGCGGCAAATTCACCCTCTAGCCATCCATGCAGATCCTCCGGCCCCTTCTCCTCTCCGCCCTCGCGTTCGCCGTCCCGGCCGCCGCGCTCGCGGTCCACCCGGCGGTGGACCCGAAGCGGATCGTCAACGAGTCGAACTCCTTCCTGAAGGAGCGGGAGCCCGAGATGACCGAGGAGGAGTACGCCCTCTACGAGAAGGTCGTCACCATGCTCGCCACCAACCCGGAGTTCGCGGTCAAGCTCCTGGAGATGATGAGCAACGACAAGGAGCCGCCCAGTCCGGCGTTCCTCTTCATCCTCGGGAACGCCTACTACGCCGTCGGCCAGAACGACAAGGCCGAGGCCGACTACAAGGTCGCGGTGCACCGGTTCCCGAGCTTCCTGCGCGCCTGGGTGAACCTCGGCATCCTCTATTACTCGACCGGCCGCTTCGGCGAGGCCGTGCCCTGCTTCTCCAAGGCGGTGGTCCTCGGCGACCGGGACTCGAGCACCTTCGGCCTCCTCGGCTTCTGCCTGCAGAAGGAGGGCGACCTGGTCTCGGCCGAGATGGCCTACATGCAGGCGCTGGGCGGCGATCCGGCCAACGTCGACTGGAAGGAGGGCCTGCTCGAGATCTGCATCGAGGGGCGGCAGTTCACGCGGGCGGAGTCGCTGGTGAAGAACCTGATCAAGGAGCGGCCGACGGACACGCGGTATTGGTTGACCGACGCCAACATCCTCCTCTCGGAGGGCCGCAAGGTCGACGCGACCGTGCTCCTGGCGACCGCAGCGGGGCTCAACATCGCCCATTCCGAGGAGCTGAACCTCCTCGGCGATCTCTACGCGGAGCAGGGCCTGGTCCCCGAGGCGGGCGAGATCTACCACCGGCTGCTGGCGACCAGCCCCGAGCTGGGCGGCCAGAAGCTCGTCCGCTATGCACACGTGCTTATTTCCGCCGGCCGCCTCGAGGACGCCGAGGCCGTCCTGGGGAAGGCCGACCCGGATCCCACGGCGCCCCAGGCCATCGACTTCCGGCAGGCCCGGGCCGACCTGCTGGCGGCCGAGGGCAAGTGGCCCGAGGCCCGCCGCCAGATCGACGACCTCCTGAAGATCGACCCGCTGAACGGCCGCGCGCTCCTCAGCCTCGGGCGGGCCTATGCCGCCGAGGACGATGTCGCCCGGGCCACGCTGGCCTTCGAGTCCGCGCTGCAGGTCAAGGCGAGCACCTACGAGGCGAGCCTGGAGCTGGCGAACATCGAGCTGCGCGCGCGCCACTACGCCAAGACGGTGGAGTACCTGGAGAAGGCGCTCAGCATCGAGAAGAGCGATGCCGTCGAGGATTACCTCGCGCGGGTGCGGACGCTGGTGCCCAAGGAAGGATAGGGGAGGTTTCGGGGGAGGGGCCGTCGCCGGCCGTGGGCGGAAGGGACCGCGAATTCTGTAAGTCTTTTAATGGCAACGTCATGGCCGGCGCTGGCATCCAATTTTGCCCGGCCGGCGTATAATAGCGTGAGACCACACCCGGCTCGCCGAACCGGCTGGCCGGACCGCGGGTCCAAGCCATCGCCCCATGAAACTTCCCCCAGTCCCAACCTGCCTCCTCCTCGGTGCGGCTCTCTGCGCCCCGGCTTATGCCAGCCTCTTCAGCGACAACTTCGAAGCCCTCGTCGTGGCCGAGCGCGCCAAGGGCGTCCCCGACACCCAGGGATCCGCGACCGGCTACACCGCCCTCGAGGGCGGCTACATCGAGGCCGGTGACCCGATCGCCGGCGAGAACCCGCCCTCGGCCGACCTGGTGCGCACCAGCCTGCGGAGCGCGCTGGCCGCCGCCGGGTTCCAGGAGGCGGGCGGCGGCTCCGCCCTCGCGGTCACCTACTTCTGGGGGGTCCTGCGGCCCGACCGCGAGCAGATCCGCACGCCCTACAGCGTGAACACCAACCTCCAGGCGCGCATCGAGCTCGTGAGCACCGAGATGACCGGCGCCGAGGTCAACAACCACATCCTCGGCCGGAAGAAGGGCGTCGGCGAGAACCCCGAAGCCGCCTCGCCGCCCATCCTCGTCGGGCCGACCGAGACCGCCCTGCAGAACGCCCGCCGGTCCCGGTATTTCGTCATCGTGACGGCGTTCGACTACGCCTCGATCGGGCCGGGCAGGACGCCGAAGCTCCTCTGGCAGGTCAAGGCGAGCGCGATCGAGGCCAGCGGATCGATGTCGGAGGTGATCCCGGCGCTCCTCGGGACCGCCAGCGCCTACATGGGGAAGACCCTGCCGCAGGCCACGGTGTTCAACTCCTCGACCGGCCACGCGGCGCCGGCCGCGGTGTCGGGCGGCGCCGGTGAATTTGGCAGCTACCTGGACAAGGGGTCGGTCGGGTCGCTCCTCCGCCACGAGCGGGTGGAATTCTCCGGGACGGCCGGCGACTCCAGCGGCTGACGGCGGCCGTGGTCCGAGCGAATCCTTGACCTGCGGGAGGCGCGGGGAGACGTTTGCCGCGTGAATATCAGCACCTGCCCGAAGATATTTTCCGCCGTCCTTCTCTGTGCCGCGCTCCAGGCCCGCGCCGGGTCGCACGACACGGTCGGCAACCCGGTTTCCCTGGACAACAACACCTACTCGATCACCTGCGAGGCGACGAACGGCTTCATGCGGGACGAGGACCAGCTGAAGGCCGACGCCAGCGCCGCGGCGGAGAAGTTCTGCGCGGCCCAGGGCAAGACGCTCAAGATCGTCTCGGTGAAGAGCAAGATGCCGACCTTCAGCACCGGCTACGGCTGGGCCAAGATCACCTTCATGGCGCTGAACCCGAACGACCCGATCGTCGCGGCGCCGGCGCCGGCGGCGCCCCCGGGCGCGGCCTACGCCGGGGCGCCCGCCGCCCCGCCGCCTCCCGTCTCGCTCACGACCGACGAGATGTACACCCAGCTCCTCAAGCTCGACGACCTCCGCAAGAAGGGGATCCTGACCGAGGAGGAGTTCCAGGCGGAGAAGAAGAAGGTCCTCAGCCACACCAATTAGGCGGCGGGCGGGTTTCGGAACGGGCCCGTGCGCCGGGCTTATAGCGGCGGTTCCGGCCGCAAATCGCTAGACCGCCCGCGGCCGCCGGACCAGAGTGGCGGACAGTGTCGTCGCCACCGCCGAAGACCTTCCTTCTCACCGCCCATCCCGCGTATGGCTGGTTCTGGTGCGCGCGGGTCGCCTCGGGCCTGGCCTTCCAGATCCAGGCGGTGACGGTCGGCTGGCAGATCTACGACCTGACGCACAGCACCTTCCAGCTCGGCCTGGTCGGCCTGGTGCAGTTCCTGCCGATCGTGCTTTTCACCCTGCCGTCGGGCCACGTGGCCGACCGGTATGACCGCCGGGTGGTCTACGGTCTGGCCCTGGGGCTGCAGGGCGTGGCCGGCGCGGTGCTGGCCGCCGGGACCTACGGCCATTGGCTCGGCGTCGGGGGCATCTTTGGCCTGATCGCCCTCATTGGCACCGCCCGCTCGTTCCAGGGACCGGTGACGCAGGCCCTCATGCCCACCCTGCTGCCGGAGGCGCTCGTGCCGATGGGCATCGCGTGGGCCTCCGGGGCCTTCCAGACGGCCTCGATCGTGGGCCCGTCGATCGGCGGCTTCCTCTATGCCCTGGGGCCGGCCGTGCCCTACGCCACCGCGGCGGCGTTTGCCCTCGGCGGCGCGGGGTTCATGACCCGGGTGCGCCTGGAACGCAGCACCCGCCCCAAGGAGCCGCCGACCTTCTCCTCGATGTTCGAGGGCTTCCGCTACATCAAGACGCACCCGATCATCCTCGGCAGCATCTCGCTCGACCTCTTCGCGGTCCTCCTCGGCGGGGCCACCGCCCTCCTGCCGGTCTACGCCCGCGACATCCTGCATGTCGGCGCCATCGGCCTCGGCGGCCTGCGGTCCGCGCCCGCGGTCGGCTCGCTCCTCATGTCGGTCTACCTGGCCCGCCATCCGCCCCGCACCCAGGTCGGCCGGAAGATGTTCATGGCCGTGATCGCCTTCGGGATCACGACCATCATCTTCGGCCTCTCGCGCAATTTCCCGCTCACCTTCGCGGTCCTGGTCCTGCTCGGCGCCGCCGACACCATCAGCGTCGTGATCCGCAGCTCGCTCGTGCAGCTGGAGACGCCAAACGAGATGCGGGGGCGGGTGGGCGCCGTCAACTCGCTCTTCATCGGCACCTCGAACCAGCTGGGCGAGTTCGAGTCGGGCCTCACCGCCTCCTGGTTCGGCACCGTCTGGGCCACGGTGCTGGGCGGCGTCGGCACGCTCGTGGTCGCCGGCCTCTGGATGCGCCTGTTCCCCTCGCTCGCGGCCTTCGACACCTTCGAGCCGAAGAAGGCCGGGCCGGCCGACCCGGTGGCCGCGGTGGCGCCGCCCGGCCCGGCGGCCCCCTAGCCTGACTTTCGCACGGGTGAACGAATAACCAACGAGATACGCATCTTCAGCCGGTTGGTTGTCCACACACGCCGACGTCCTTGGGATAGATTTTG
>Ga0302314_10013558_pt1 | contig 13991 bp, 14 predicted proteins | sample III_Palsa_N2_3_FD_200533 | JGI IMG/M metagenome (GOLD analysis project Ga0302314, IMG submission 200533) | Peat permafrost microbial communities from Stordalen Mire near Abisko, Sweden - III_Palsa_N2_3 | ecosystem: Environmental > Terrestrial > Soil > Palsa > Peat permafrost | place: Sweden... | reverse complement strand
CGACCAGCCCGCTGGTCGACATGAGGGGCCTTAGCTCAGTTGGTAGAGCGCTGCCTTTGCAAGGCAGATGTCAGGAGTTCGAATCTCCTAGGCTCCACAAATCCAATCCGGCTAGATGCGCGGTTCGACTTCGACGCTGGGCGGCAGCTGCGACGGCTCCGGCTGCGACGAGCGGCGGACGATCGAGAACGCGGCCGCTCCCCCGGCCAGGACGACCGCGGCTGCTCCCGCCAGCACCCACGACCGCGGCCTGCGTCGCTGCGACCGCCGAGCCTGCTGCAGCGCTTCGGGCAGGCCGCTGACGACCTCTTGGGCGGCGGCCAGCTCCTGCACCAGCGCCTCCTGGGCGTTGCGCAGATCGCGGGCCAGCCGGCCCTCGTGGTAGCGGCGGCGCAGGCTGGAGGCGCCGGTCCGCGCGGAGTGAGCGCTGAGACCGACGACGCCACGCGCCACGTCGACGGGCCCGGCCGCGGTGTTCGCCAGACCGCGGTTCAGCCGCTGCCGCGGGGTCAAGCGGATGTCCTTCTTCGCGCTCATGTCTCGCCTCTCCCCGGCCCTGCCGCAAGGCCGTGCTCCATCGCTTTCAGACTGCCACACGGCCTACGGGCACCGGATGTCTGGCGGACCGGACGTGATGGCAGACTGTGATCCCGTGACTACCAGCCCGATTCAGACTGCCACTGCCACGCTGCACACCAACCGCGGCGACATCAAGATCGCGTTGTTCGGCAACCACGCACCCAAGACCGTCGCCAACTTCGTGGGCCTGGCCCAAGGCACCAAGGAGTACTCGACCGAGAACGCCTCCGGCGGTAGCTCCGGCCCGTTCTACGACGGCGTGATTTTCCACCGAGTGATCAACGGCTTCATGATCCAGGGCGGCGACCCCACCGGGACCGGCCGCGGCGACGCGGGGTACAAGTTCGCCGACGAGTTCCACCCCGAGTTGCAGTTCGACAAGCCCTATCTGCTGGCGATGGCGAACGCGGGCCCGGGAACCAACGGTTCGCAGTTCTTCATCACGGTGGGCAAGACGCCGCACCTGAACCGCAAACACACCATCTTCGGTGAAGTTGCCGACGCGGACTCGCAGAAGGTCGTCGACGCGATCGCCACCACGGCGACCGATCGCGGTGACCGGCCGACCGAGCCCGTCGTCATCGAGTCGATCACCATCTCCTGACCGCCTGCCCCTAGCGGGGCCAGTCAGGACCCGGCGTAGCCGGCGGCCGTCAGTGCGTCGAGCACGTCGAGTGGATCGGTGCCGAGGTCCCAGCGCGAGAAGACGAACAGCCGGTCGTCGTCGGCGTCGATCTCGAGCAGGCGCACTTTGCGTCCGAGCCGGCGAAACTCGGTGATCCGAATGAGCTTGAGGTCGGGCTTGCGTAAGCGCGCCGGCCGGAGCACCCCGCCTATCAGCAGGCCGTCGGGCGTGATTGCCAGTTTTGGGCGTGCGCGCCACGTAACTCCCGCAAACAAGGTCAGTCCGACCCCGGCGAGGCCGATGAGAAGACGGCCGGGCGGATCTGTGATGACGGTCACACACGAGGTAGCCATCAGAATTCCGGCGAGGCCGCACGCTGCGATTCCAGCCGACGGCGGCGCCCACTGTGTTTGCTGTGCGGGATTTCTGGCGGGTCTACCACCGCCGATGTGGTTATCCACAAGCGCTATCCACAATGGGGATGAATCACACGCGTGTGATCTGGTCTCTGCATCGTTGCCAGCCCGTCGAACACGGCACACCGAAATGAGCTCGGCGCGGCGGCGGAGATGCCTACCGCCACCGCATGGTGAGCAACAGCCCGCTGATCATGAAGGCAAACGCGACGGCGTAGTTCCATGGGCCGAGTGCGGCCATCCAGCTCAGGAACGACGGGGCGTCGGGGCCGGTGGCGGCCAACTGGAACACCATCAACCAGATCAGACCGATCAGCATCAGCCCGCAGAACAGCGCAACGAACCACACACTGGACGGGCCGGCCTTGACCTTGACCGGGGTGCGGCTCACCGCGCTGACGGTGAAGTCGCTCTTCTTGCGGACCTTGGACTTAGGCATGTCTGACTCGGGGATCCCTCGGCGTTACGGTATTCAGCAGATGCAACGACGAGCGTAACGCACTTACCAGCAAGAAACGGAGAGCCGATGGCCACACGGATCTCTCGGCTGTTTCCGGCGCGCGCACGCGGCGAGGACGGCCCGCGCCCGTCGCTGTGGCGGGTCGGCGTTCCGGTGGTGTGTCTGCTGGCCGGCGTGCTGCTCGGGGCGACCCACGGCGTGTCCCGCGGCGGTGAGATCCGGCGTAGCGACGCACCGCGGCTGGTGGATCTGGTGCGGGCCGAGCAGTCCGAGGTCGCCCGGCTCAACACCGAGCGGGATCGGTTGGCCAACACGCTGGATTCGACGCACGGTCGATCCTCGGACGCGGCGCTGGCGGCGATGCTGCGGCGGTCCGCCGAGCTGGGAGTCGATGCGGGGCTGGATGCCATGCACGGCCCGGGGCTGGTGGTGACGCTGACCGACGCCCAACGCGACGCCAACGGCCGCTTCCCTCGCGACGCGTCTCCGGACGACCTCGTCGTGCACCAGCAGGACATCCAGGCCGTCCTGAACGCACTATGGACCGCAGGCGCGGAGGCGATCCAGATGCAGGACCAGCGCATCATCACCACGTCGGCGCCGAGGTGTGTGGGAAACACGCTGCTGCTCAACGGCAGAACGTACAGTCCGCCGTACTCGATCACTGCGATCGGCGCCGCCTCCGCCATGCAGGCGTCGTTGGCCGCCGCTCCCCTGGTGGTGCTCTACAAGCAATACGTGGTGCGGTACGGCCTGGGATACACCGAGCAGGCGCTGACCGATGCACACGTCGCGGGTTACACGGGGCCGGTGCGGATGCATTCCGCGCAGCCCGCCGGTCCAATCAGTTACTGAGCTCACCTGCGATTCAGCGGCGAAGGTAGCCTGACACGATGCGGATCTTGGTCGTCGACAACTACGACAGCTTCGTCTTCAACCTGGTGCAATACCTCGGCCAGTTGGGTGTTGAGGCGCAGGTGTGGCGTAACGACGACGCACGGCTGTCCTACGCGGAGGCGATCGCCGACGAAGTCGACGGGATCCTGCTCAGCCCGGGTCCGGGCACCCCGGAACGCGCCGGAGCGTCCATCGATCTGGTTCGCGCCAGCGCCGCGGCGCGCACCCCGTTGCTGGGCGTGTGCCTGGGTCACCAGGCCATCGGGGTGGCATTCGGAGGAACCGTGGACCGGGCCCCGGAATTGCTGCACGGCAAGACCAGCAGCGTTTTTCACACGAATACCAGTGTGCTGCAGGGACTTCCAGATCCGTTTACCGCGACCCGGTATCACTCGCTGACCATCCTGCCCGACACCCTGCCCGCCGAGTTGGAAGTCACCGCCCACACCCGCAGCGGCGTGATCATGGGAGTGCGACACCGGAAGTTGCCGATCCACGGCGTCCAGTTCCATCCGGAGTCGATCCTGACCGAAGGCGGTCACCGGATGCTCGCCAACTGGCTGGCCGACTGTGGTCAGGTCCGCGACGAAGCGTTGGTGCGCCGACTCGAGAACGAGGTGTCGGACAGTCTGGCCACGGTGCGCACGTACGACAAAGGTTTCGCGACGCCGGAGGCGCCTGCTTTGGCGGCTATTGACCGAACTTCAGCGTGATGCTGCCGTCCTTGTTCGCACCCTGACCCGCAGCCGGACTCTGGTACACCACCCGGTTTTTCTGCGAGCCGCCGGCGTCGACGTCGGCGCCCTTGATCAAAATTCCGGTCCAGCCCAGCGAGCGCAGTTGCGGTTCGGCCTCGGTCCACACCAGACCCGACAGGTCCGGCATCAGGAACTGGTTGCCTTTGGACACCAGGATCTCGATCACGGTGTCGACCGGAACAGTCGCTCCCGCAGGCGGATTGGTGCCGATGACATCGCCGGCCGGGCGAACGCTGTCGATGGCGGCCTGACTGAACTTGCTGAAGCCGTAGACCGAGAGGTTCTTCTGCGCCGAGTCGGCGGGCTGCCCGGCGATATCGGGGACCTGCTTGGTCGACGGACCCGAGCCGACGATGACGGCGATCTCGTTGGTGATCGCCGACGTCTGGTTGGCCGGTGGGTTGGTGCCGATGACGCGGTCTTTCATCTCCGGCGTCGAGGGCGAGTTGACTTGTTTGAAGCGGCCGAATCCGGCGGCTTTGAGCTTCTTCACCGCTGAGGAGTAACTCAGCGACGACACGTCGGGCACCTCGCGCTGCTCGGGTCCGGTGGACACGTCGACCGTGATCAGCTCGCCCGCACCCACTTTCGAGTTGGCCCCCGGGTCGGTGCCGATGACGTGGTCGGGCGGGACGGTCGAGTCCGGCTTCTGCTGGGTGCGGGTCTTGAAGCCGTGATTCTGCAGTGCGGCGATCGCGTCGGCGGAGGCCTGGTTGCGCACGTCGGGCACCTGGACATTGCGCAGGCCGCCGCCGAATGTGTTGATCACGATGGTCACCACGACGGTGAGCACTGCCAGCGCCGCGACGGCGATGACCCAGCGGCTGATCGAGCCGGGGCTGCGCTCACGGTGGAAGTCGAGTTGCTGGCGGGGTAGCGCGTCGGTCTGCGAACCGGCGGAGTCGCTGGAGTGCGGTGTGGCCATCAGCGATGAGCGGTCGGCGTCGGTGAGGATCTTGGGCGCTTCCGGCGCCTCTCCGTTGTGCACCCGGACCAGGTCGGTCCGCATCTCGGCGGCAGTCTGGTAGCGGTTCTCGGGATTTTTGGCCAGCGCCTTGAGCACGACGGCGTCCAGGTCCGCGGAGATGCCCTCGTAGCGTCGCGACGGCGGAACCGGGTCTTCCCGGACGTGCTGATAGGCCACCGCAACCGGCGAATCACCGACGAAAGGCGGCTCGCCAGTAAGCATTTCGTAGAGCACGCAGCCCAGCGAGTAGACATCGGAGCGGGCATCGACGCTGTCGCCGCGGGCCTGCTCAGGAGAAAGATATTGGGCGGTACCGATCACCGCGGCGGTCTGGGTGACGCTGTTGCCGCTGTCGGAGAGCGCCCGCGCGATGCCGAAGTCCATCACCTTGACCGCGTTGGTGCTGCTGATCATGATGTTGGCCGGCTTGACGTCGCGGTGGATGATGCCGTGCTGGTGCGAGAAATTCAGTGCCTGACAAGCGTCGGCGATGACTTCGATGGCCCGGGTGGGCGGCATCGGCCCATCGCCGTGCACGATGTCGCGCAGCGTCACACCGTTGACGTATTCCATGACGATGTAGGGCAGCGGGCCGGCGGCTGTCTCGGCCTCGCCGGTGTCGTAGACGGCGACGATCGCCGGGTGGTTGAGCGCGGCGGCGTTCTGCGCCTCGCGGCGGAACCGGAGATAGAAGCTCGGGTCGCGAGCCAGGTCGGCGCGCAGCACTTTGACCGCTACGTCCCGGTGTAGGCGGACGTCCCGGGCGAGGTGGACCTCGGACATGCCGCCGAAGCCGAGGATCTCGCCCAGTTCGTAGCGGTCGGACAGGTGCTGCGGGGTTGTCATGGTGGTGTCTCGTGTCGGGGCGTCAGCGCGTAGTAGATCGTCAACGCGGACGCCCGCCTGGGTGTGGGCGGTGTGCATTGCCCTCCAGGATTACCCGCGGGGCACCGATTCGTCCAATTTGTTGGATGCGCCGGAGCCGACTCAGACTTGCTGGGCGGGCTTCCGGTGTCGGTCACGGTGGGTGCGGGTGATTGCTGCTGCGAATTGGTGTTGTGCGAGTTGATGACGATCAGCACAGCGATGATGATCGCGAGCGCGCCGAGGACACCGGCGGCCCACAGCAGCGCGCGCTGACCGGAGGAGAAGGTGCGGCGCGGCGGCGGGGTGCGGTGACCACCCGTGGTTGGTCGCGCGCGACGGGCGGCAACGGGCGCCCGGGTGGTGGCGGCAGCCGCGGCACGGGTCGGGGGGCCCGACGGAATGGCCGCCGGGGTGGCGCGGCCGGCCGCTGCTCCCCCGCTGGGCCGCGGCGGCCGGCGCCCGGCCCGAACGGCGGCGACGGCGTCGGCGAACGGTCCTCCGCTGCGGTAGCGCGCGCCGGGGTTCTTGACCAGCGTGATCTCGATCAGCTCGCGCACGTTGGGCGGCAGATCGGACGGCAACGGCGGCGGTGGGTCTTTGATGTGCTTCATCGCGACCGTCAGCGCACCGTCACCGGTGAACGGCCGCTTGCCCGAGACCGCCTCGTAGCCAACGACTCCCAGAGCGTAGACATCGCTGGCCGGCGACGCGTCGTGGCCCAGCGCCTGTTCGGGTGCGATGTACTGGGCCGTGCCCATCACCATGCCGGTCTGCGTCACCGGGGCGGCATCGACAGCCTTGGCGATGCCGAAGTCGGTGATTTTCACCTGACCGGTCGGGGTGATCAGAATGTTGCCCGGCTTCACGTCACGGTGCACCAGACCGGCGGCGTGCGCGACCTGAAGGGCGCGGCCGGTCTGCTCGAGCATGTCCAGGGTGTGCCGCAGCGAAAGCCGGCCGGTGCGCTTGAGCACCGAGTTGAGCGGTTCGCCGTTGACCAACTCCATCACCAGATAGGCGGTGCGGCCTTCGCCGTCCAGCTGCGTCTCGCCGTAGTCGTGAACGCTGGCGATGCCCGGATGGTTGAGCATCGCGGTCGTGCGCGCCTCAACCCGGAAGCGCTCGATGAACTCCGAGTCCTGGGAGAACTCAGCCTTGAGCACCTTGACCGCGACGCGCCGTCCCAGCCGGCTGTCGACGGCCTCCCAGACCTGCCCCATGCCGCCGGTGGCGATCAGGCGCTGCAGGCGGTAGCGGCCAGATAGCGTCACACCTACTCGCGCGCTCATGGTCCTCCCTGCAGCGCGGCCTCGATGACGGCGCGCCCGATCGGTGCCGCCAGCGCTCCGCCTGTCGCGGATAGCCGATCGGCGCCGTCCTCAACCAGCACGGCCACGGCCACTTTCGGAGATTGCGCCGGCGCAAAAGCGATGTACCACGCGTGCGGTGGTGTGTGGCGCGGGTCGGTGCCGTGCTCGGCGGTACCAGTCTTGGATGCGATCTGCACGCCGGGGATCGCCCCTTTCTGCTGTGTGACGTTCTCGGCGCCGACCATCAACTCAGTTAGCTTAGCCGCGACCTGCGGGGACACCGCACGGCGCTGTTGGTGCGGCGCGGTGATGCTGATGTTGGCCAGGTCCGGTCCCTGCAGGCTGTTGACCAGGTAGGGCTGCATCGTTATGCCGGCATTGGCGATGGTAGCGGCTATCACCGCATTCTCCAGCGGCGTTATCGCCACATCCTTCTGGCCGATGCTTGTCATGCCCAGCGCAGCGGCGTCGGGAATCGGACCGATGGTGGATTCGGCGACCTGCAGTGGGATCGGGTCAGGGACGATGTCCAGGCCGAACGACCGAGCGGTGCTGCGAAGTGCGTCGGTGCCGGTGAGCGTGCCCAACTGGACGAACGCGGTGTTGCACGACCGCGCGAATGCCTCACGTAACGTGACGGTCTCGGCGTCGACGCACGGTGTGCCGCCATAGTTCTCCAGGCTGGCGGTGCTGTCCGGCAGCGAGATCTTCGCCGCGGCCGTCAACTCGTCGTCTTCGGTTGCGCCGTTCTGCAGGGCGGCCGCGGTGGTGATCACTTTGAACGTCGACCCGGGCGGGTAGGTCTCCGACAGCGCGCGGTTGGTGAGCGGCGAACGCGGGTCGTCGCGAAGTTGCTGCCAGGTCTGCGCCTGTTGCTCGGGGTCGTGCGCGGCGAGCAGGTTGGCGTCGTACGACGGCGAGGACACCATCGCCAAGATCTTCCCGGTCGACGGTTCCAGCGCGACGACCGAGCCACGGCAGGGACCGTTGCAGCCTTGCTGCATCGCATCCCAGCCGGCCTGCTGGATGCGCGGGCTGACGGTGGTGTCCACGGTGCCGCCGCGGGGATCGCGGCCGGTGAAGAAGTCGGCGAGCCGACGGCCGAACAGCCGCTGGTCGGATCCGTTGAGCAGTGGATCTTCGGCCCGCTCCAAGCCGGTGCTGGAGTAGCGCAGCGAATAGAACCCGGTGATCGGCGCGTACACCGCGGCGTTGGGATAGACCCGCAGGAAGCGGAACCGGCTGTCAGTTGCCACTGAGTAGGCCAGCAGTTGGCCGCTTGCGGTGATCTGGCCGCGCTGCCGGGAGTATTCGTCGAACAGCACCCGTTGGTTGCGCGGGTCGGCCCGCAGCCCATCGGCGGTGAACACCTGGGTCAGGGTGGCGTTGAGCAGCAGCAGCACGATCAGTGCCATCACGGTCACCGAGATACGGCGCAGGGAGGTGTTCATACCCGCTCGATCACCTCGGTGTTCGTGGTTGCGATCGGCGCGGGGTTACGTGGCTCGGCGCGGAACGGACGGCGGGCCGCATGCGAGATGCGCACCAGAATCGCCAGCAGCACATAGTTGGCCAGCAGCGACGAGCCGCCGTAGGACATCCAGGGCGTGGTCAGGCCGGTCAGCGGAATGAGATTGGTGACGCCGCCCACGACGATGAACAACTGGATGGCCAGTGTGGAGGCCAGGCCCGCGGCGAGCAGCTTGCCGAAGCTGTCGCGCACGGCGATCGCGGTCCGCATGCCGCGGACGATCACGATGGTGTACAGCATGAGAATGCCGGCCAGACCCACTAATCCAAGCTCTTCGCCGAAGGCGGCGGTGATGAAGTCCGTCGCCGCGGCAGGCACGGTGTCCGGTTGCCCATTGCCCAGCCCGGTGCCGAAGACGCCGCCGGTGGCAAAGCTGAACAGCGACTGCACGATTTGATAGCCGGCGCCGTCGGGGTCGGCGAACGGGTCGAGCCAGGTCTGTACCCGGACCCGAAGGTGGTCGAACATGTAATACGCCGCAATGCTTCCCATTGCGAACAACGCCAGGCCGAGAACCACCCAGCTGAACCGCTGCGTCGCGAGGTACACCACCACCAGGAACGACGCGTAGAGCAAAAGCGAAGTGCCCAAGTCTTTTTCGAAGACCATGACGCCTATCGACGCCACCCAGGCGGCCAGCAGCGGGGCGAGGTCGCGCGGCCGCGGCACAACCATGCCCAGCACGTGCTTACCCGCGCTGGTGAACAGCCCACGTTTGGCCACCAACACCGCGGCGAAGAAAATCAGCAGCAGGATCTTCGAGAACTCGGCCGGCTGAATCGAGAAGCCCGGCAACCGAATCCAGATCTTGGCGCCGTTCTGCTCGGAGAGCGACCGCGGCAGTAGCGCCGGTATCGCCAGAATGACCAGTCCGGTCAGCCCGCAGACGTAGCCGTACCGCGCGAGTTGCCGGTGGTCTTTCAACGAGATCACCACGGAGGCAAAGGCACCCACGCCGACCAGCGTCCAGAGAATCTGCGGGTTGGTGACGGCGCGACCACTCCCCTCGGCCAGCCGCTCGTCGAGATCGAGGCGGTGAATCATCACCAGCCCCAAGCCATTCAGCAGCGCCACGATCGGCAGCAGCAGCGGATCGGCGTAAGGCGCGTAGCGTCTGATGGCCAGGTGTGCGACACCGAAGACCGCCAGAAATCCCGCCGCGTAGTCGACCAGCGCCCAGCCGATACCGCGTTCCTGGTTGGCCTGCACGATCGCGAAAGCGGTCGCGGTGATCACGGTGGCAAAGCACAGCAGCAGCAATTCGGCATTACGGCGGTTCGGCAACGAAGGCGTGACCGTGACCGGCGCCTGCGGCTGCGTGGTCATTCCGGAGTCCGGCAGTCGGTTCCCGGCTGGGGCGGCGGCGGGGAGAGTGCGGTGACGGGCGGCGCGGCCGGTGTGGGTGCCGGGCTCGCCTGCGGCACTTCAGGAACCGAGGTTCCTGCGCCGGGGTCGGGTGCCTGCCCGAGGGTCGGTGTCGGCGGTGCGGGTGTCGGGGTCGCCGCCGGGGGCGACTGCGCGCGGGCCAGCGGGCACAGCGGCAACAGCGATTCGGTGGCGAGTCGGCGCAGCTGTGCGTCGGCCTGCTCAAGGGTGCCGGCCGGCAGACCGGCGCCCACCTGTGCGCGCGCCGATTCGGCCAAATCGGACAGCTTCATCGGTCGGCAGTCACGGGTCGCGCCGGCCTGGCCGTACGGGACGACCGACAGCTGGTTGCGGCTGTTCAGACACGCTTGCGAAAAGGGCTGGTGCAGTGGCATGCCCAGGATCGACACCTGGATGCCCTGCATGATGGACACCGCGCCGTTGATGCCGGCGACGTAGTAGTAGCTGCGGACGACGGTCCGGCCGACCGCCAGCCCGGCAAGCACCAGCAGGATCGCGAGGGTGACCCCGATCAGGATCCGCCGTCGCGATCGGGATGCCGGAGGGGGCGTCTCGACTTGGGGCACAACGCGTTTGGCGACTTCTTTACGCGGGGTGAGTGCCGAGGCGCGACTCGCCGCGGTGCTGGGCCGGTTCGGGTCCCGCACGTCGGCCTGGCCGGACACCGCGCCGGCGATGATCGGCTGGGTGGGTCCGTAGTCGTTGTCGACGACGTCGGCGACCACCACGGTCACGTTGTCGGGTCCGCCGCCGCGCAACGCCAATTCGATGAGCCGGTCGGCGCTGTCGGTGACGTCGGGAATCTTCATCGCGTCCTGGATGGTCTCGTCGCTCACCGGGTCGGAAAGCCCGTCGGAGCACAGCAGGTAGCGGTCCCCGAGTCGGACTTCGCGCATGGTCAGCGTCGGCTCGACCTCGTGGCCTGTCAGCGCGCGCATGATCAACGACCGCTGCGGGTGGCTGTGCGCCTCCTCCTTGGTGATCCGGCCGTCGTCGACCAGTGTCTGGACGAAGGTGTCGTCTTTGGTGATCTGTGTCAGCTCGCCGTCGCGCATCAGGTAGCCCCGCGAGTCACCGATGTGCGCCATTCCAATCCGGTTGCCTGCGAACAGGATTGCGGTCAGAGTGGTGCCCATTCCCTCGAGGTCGGGTTCCATTTCGACCTGCGCTGCAATCGCCGAATTGCCGGAGTGGATCGCGGAGTCGAGCTTGGCGAGCAGGTCGCCGCCGGGTTCGTCGTCGTCGAGGTGAGCGAGTGCGGCAATGACCAACTGCGAAGCCACTTCACCGGCGGCGTGCCCGCCCATACCGTCGGCCAGCGCCAGCAATCGCGCACCGGCGTACACGGAGTCTTCATTGTTGGATCGCACCAAGCCGACATCGCTGCGCGCTGCATAGCGCAAGACCAAAGTCACGGACGCAACTCAATTACCGTCTTGCCGATACTCACCGGCGTGCCAATGGGAACCCGTACCGCGGTCGTCACCTTTGCCCTGTCAAGGTATGTGCCGTTGGTCGATCCTAGATCCTCGACGTACCATTCCGTGCCTCGCTGGGAGAGCCGCGCGTGCCGCGTCGACGCATAGTCGTCGGTCAAGACCAACGTGGAATCGTCTGCGCGTCCGATCAAGACTGGCTGGCCGCTGAGGGTGATCCGTGCACCGACCAAAGCACCTTCGGTCACAACGAGATAGCGTGCTTCGTTGCGTCGTTCCCGCGACGGCAGCAGCGTCCCGCGCAACGTCAGTCCGCGTCGAACCATCACCGCACCGGTCGGCGCGTAGATGTCGGTACGCAGGATGCGCAGCACAGACCAGATGAACAACCACAGCAGCATCAGGAAACCGGCGCGCGTCAGTTGCAGTACAAGTCCCTGCATCTGGCGGTCCCTTTCGTCCTGCTGCCGCGAGCTTCACGTGCCCGGATATAGCTACGTCACGATACTTGGACAGCGGTCGACGCGTGGTGAAGCTGAACGGTTTGCGACCTACGGGCTCAATGGATGTGGACGACGATCTCCGAGTGTCCCAGCCGGATGACATCGCCGTCGGCCAACTGCCATTCCTGCACAGGCGCGTTGTTGACGGTGGTGCCATTGGTGGAGTTCAGATCGGACAGCAGCGCGACTTGACCGTCCCACCGAATCTCCAAGTGGCGGCGCGACACACCGGTGTCGGGCAGCCGGAACTGCGCGTCCTGGCCGCGGCCGATGACATTGGCGCCCTCGCGCAACTGGTAGGTACGCCCACTGCCGTCGTCGAGTTGCAGAGTGACGGCGGAGCCAGACGAGGAGTAGCCGCCCTGCCCGTAGCCGCTCTGTCCGTAACCGCCGGCCTCTGCGGGCTGCCCGTAGTCGTAGTCGCGGCCGGGTTCGGAGTAGCCGCCGGCCGCCGGCGGACCGTAGCTCTGACCGGGGGCCTCGCCGTAACGGCCGTACTCGGGCTGCTGACCGTACTCCGGCCGGCCGTATCCCGGTGCCCCGCCGTGGCCCTGGTCGTAGACGCCTTGGTCGGGGTAGCCGCCGCGTTGCTCGGGGGCGCCGTAGCCGGCCTCCTCGTGGCGGGCCGGTCCCCGGCCGTATTCGCCATAACCGGCCGCGGGGGGCTGGTCGTAGCCGCCTTGGCCGTAACCGGGACGCTGGTCGTAGCCTGGTGCGCCGCCGCGCGGGTCGGGGTAGCCGCCGCGCTGGTCGTAGCCGCCCTGGCCGTAACCGGGGCGTTGGTCATAGCCGGGCTGGTCGTAGCCTGGTGCGCCGCCGCGCTGGTCGTAGCCGGCTTGGTCGTAACCGCCGCGTTGTTCCGGGTGGCCCGCACGCTGGTCGTAGCCGCCCTGGTCGGGGTAGCCGCCGCGCTGGTCGTAGCCGCCCTGGTCCGGGTAGCCACCGCGCTGCTCGGCGTAGCCGCCCGGCTCCGGCGGGTACGGACCGCGCGGCTCCGGCGCTGCGTGCGGGTCGTCCTGCGGGTGTGCGTACGGATCGTCGTAAGAGTCATCGCCGGGCCGCCCCTGCCCCGGGCCGCCGCGGTAGCTCGAATTCTCGGTCATCGCTGGTACTCCTGGTTCTGCGCTGAACGCGTGATCTGATTGTGGCGGGGCGAGCTCGCCGGCTGTTCGCCGGGGTTCGACATCGGGGTTGACAGCACCGCGGGTGCGGAACTGGCCGGTGTGCAGGTTCGCTGACTTCTCGAACCGGACAACCACGTCACCATATGTTTGCCACCCCTGTTCACCGATGTATCCCGCCAAATGCTTGGCGAAAGCGTCCGATGTGAGGTCCGGGTCGGCGCCCACTTTCTGGTAGTCGTGCATACCGAGGGTAATGATGTATTCGTTGGGAGCCAAAAGGTGATTGCCCGCGACCGGCCGAATTCCCTCGCCGGCCTCTCGACGCAGCATGCCCTCCAGTTCTTGCGGAACGATTGATCCGCCGAACACCCGGGCAAACGCATCGCCGACGGTCACCTCGAGTTTGCGCTCGATGCGTTGAACTAGCCCTTTCTGGCTGCTCATGCTCAAACGCCCAGTCCTCCGGTTTGCTCGCGCTCCGGCCGGACGGTGTTCCGGCGTGTCGCATAGTGCGTGTCTACCCAGAATGTTATCGGCCCACCACAGCGCAGCGGCACCTACAGAACTCTGAGAATCGCGTCGATTCGATTGGACAGGACGGGCTCGAGCCCATGAGCACGGTTGGGGATCGCGGCACTCTCAGTGATAGGCTCCACCGGTTGTTTAGGGCGAGTGGCGGAATGGCAGACGCGCTGGCTTCAGGTGCCAGTGTCCTTCGGGACGTGGGGGTTCAAGTCCCCCTTCGCCCACCAAATTGATGAGATCATCGGTTGCAGATTCCCCGGCCGGCGGCCGGGGTTTTTTGTTGGATGCGCCGAGGTCCGCCGTCGTGCAACCGCCGCCGTATTGGCCGATGTGTGTCTCGCGCGTGACCGTGCTGCGATGGTGATCGACGACGCTGATCATCGTGACGGTCCTGGCGGGAGTCGCCGCTCTCCTGATGGCGGCCGGGATGGGCTATTACATGGGCCGCCGCCAGGCCGTGGCGCCGCCGACCTGGAAGCACGAACGAGTCGCGTCGCGCTGGGCAGGCTGACGATCGATCTTCTGGTAGCGCTGACCGCCCGACGCATTCGGCGCAGCCCGACGGCCATGCTTGCGTCGAGCCTGCTCGCACGGGCGCGCACCTATT
>Ga0302314_10013557_pt1 | contig 13992 bp, 14 predicted proteins | sample III_Palsa_N2_3_FD_200533 | JGI IMG/M metagenome (GOLD analysis project Ga0302314, IMG submission 200533) | Peat permafrost microbial communities from Stordalen Mire near Abisko, Sweden - III_Palsa_N2_3 | ecosystem: Environmental > Terrestrial > Soil > Palsa > Peat permafrost | place: Sweden... | reverse complement strand
TGGCGGATACGCACCGATAGCATCCCAGTTGTGACCGAGTACTCACGCGAGAACCTGCTGACGATGCTGCGCTCGGCCGATCCCGCCGAACGCGACGAGGTCGCCTGCCTCGCCCTGGTGCACCGCATCGGCAGCGGCGCCGAAGACGGTGATCTCGTCGCCCTCGGTGACGAGATGGCCTTGCGCCTGAAGGACCCGGAGATCCAGGTGCGGACTTTCGCGGCCCTCATCCTCGCCGAGGTCGTCGAGCGTGACATGATCAGTGGTCGCGCCACGGCAGAGGCCGTGCTCCGCTGGCGCGACGCCTTCGCCGGCTGGTACCCGGCCGAGCGGGACCTGCGCGGCTGGGACGAACGGCTCGGCTGGCTGCACGCGGTGGCGCACGGCGCGGACGCGCTCGCGGTGTTCGGCCGGTCACCCCGGCTGGGCCGCGACGACCTGCGGGGCCTCCTCGGCACCGCGCGGGAGCGCATGCTGGCGGAGACCGGCTACGTCTTCCGTGACCAGGAGGACGACCGGCTCGCTTACGCGCTGGCGCTGGTCCTGTCGCGCGCCGAGCTCGACGAGGGCGACTCCGTCGGCTGGCTCGCTCCCGTCTCGGACACCTTCGCGGCGGGCGAGCCGGGCCCGGTGCCCGCGTCCGCCACGAACGCGATGCGCACGCTGCGGATGCTCTACCTGCACTGCGACCGGGGTTTCCTGTTCCCCGAGGCCACGCGCGGCGACACCACGGCGGTGGTCACGCGGGTGGCGCACGCCGAGGCGCTGAAGCAGGCGCTCGCCGACGTCCTGCGCCTCACGTGGCCCTACCTGGGATGAGCGGTCACCGCTGTGCTGCTCACCCTTGGCCGTGGCACATGATCTGGTCCAGCGGCTTGCGCTTGGACCGCAGGTCACGCGTCTTCGGCTCGGTTGGACCCGATCGCGGTCCCGCCGGCCGGCTCATAGCTGTCCGGCACGCCGAACGTCTCCCGGGACGCCGCGGCGGCTAACGGGGCGGCGCTGGCGGTTCCGGCCGGATGATCAGGCAGCTGCTGGTCGCGGTGACGTAGAGCTTGCCCGCGTCGTCGGTGATCCGGGCCTCGGCCAGGGCGGTGCGCCGGCCGAAGTGCACGATGGTGCCCTCGGCGGTGATCGGGCCGGTGCTGACGGTGACCGGCCGCAGGAACTTCACCGACAGGTCGAGGCTGGTGTAGAAGACGCCCCGGGGCAGCTTGGTGTGTACCGCGCAGCCGCAGGCGGAGTCGAGCATGGTCGCGAACACGCCGCCGTGCACCATGCCGAGCGGGTTGTAGTGGAACTCCTTGGGCGTCAGCCGGAAGGTGGCGGTCCCGTCGCCGAAGGCCACCCCCTCGAAGTCCAGGGCCCGCATCACCGGCGGCTGCGGGATCGTGCCCGCGCCGATCGCGGCGAAGAACTCGGCCCCGCTCATGCCCGCGCCTGCGGCGGCGATGGCGGCGGGGTCGGCCCAGGTGAACGTCCGCTCCCGGTCCGGGCCGGGCTGCCCGGTACCCGGCTGCCCGGTTTCCTGCGCTGTCGTCATGGCACCTCGCTCGCGCGTCTAAGTTTCTAAATGCAACCTAGCATACGTACAATGCCGGTTATGAGGCCGTATAGCGCGTACGACAGCGACACCTGCTCGATCGCCCGGACGCTCGCCCTCGTCGGCGACCGCTGGACGCTGCTGGTGCTGCGCGACGTGGCCAACGGGGTCGGCCGCTTCGACGAGCTGGCCAGCCACCTGGGCATCGCCCGCAACATCCTGTCCAGCAGGCTGGCCCGGCTGGCCGGCGCGGGCCTGGTCGAGCGGACCGCCTACCGGGAGCCGGGCGCGCGGGAGCGGCAGCAGTACCGGCTCAGCGGGCCGGGCCGGGAGCTGATGCCGGTGCTGCTCGCTTTCATGGCCTGGGGCGACCGCAACCTGGCGGGCCCGGAGGGACCGCCCGTGGTGGTACGGCACGCCGGCTGCGGCGCGCCCATCAAGGTCTCGGTGACCTGCGCGGAGGGGCATGAGCTGGGGGAGCGGCCGCGGGTGCGGCTGGAACCGGGCCCGGGCAGCCGGGTGCGGGCCGGGGCGGCCTCGTAGCCAGCGTCCGGGTGGCTTCCTGGTCCGCGCGGCCCTGGTTTCCCGGGACGGCCAGGAAAAGTTTCCCCGGGCCGGCCGGGGAAAGCTGTGCACTATGGCAGACATCCGGGTGGGCACGGCGGGCTGGACCGACAAGTCGCTGATCGATGCGGGCTGGTACCCGTCGGGTGCCAGCAACCCGGAGCAGCGGCTCAAGTACTACGCCACCCAGTTCCCGCTGGTCGAGGTGGACTCGGCCTACTACGCGCTGCCGGCGACGCGGACCGCGCAGGCGTGGGCGGAGCGGACCCCGGACGGGTTCACCTTCAACATCAAGGCGTTCAGCCTGTTCACCCAGCACCCGACCGCGGTGAAGTCGCTGCCCGCCGACCTGCGGGAGGCCGCGGGCAAATCAGGCAAGTCCCGGGTCTACCTCAAGGATGTCGACCCGGCGGTGACCGACGAGGCGTGGAAGCGGTTCTTCGCGGCCCTTGAGCCGCTGCGCACGGCGGGCAAGCTCGGCGCCATCTTGCTGCAGTTCCCGCCGTGGTTCCCGATCGGCCGCGCGAACAAGGAGTACATCGTCGCCTGCGCCGAGCGGGCCGCGCCGCGCCGGGTGTGCGTGGAGTTCCGCAACCACACCTGGATGACCGAGGACAACCAGAAGGAGACGCTCGAATTCCTGTCCGGTCACCAGCTGCCCTACGTGTGCGTGGACGAGCCGCAGGGCTACCCCAACTCCATTCCGCCGGTGCTGGCGGCCACCAGCGACCTGGCCGTCGTCCGGTTCCACGGGCACTCGGACCACTGGGAGAGCAAGGACATCCAGGAGCGGTTCCGCTACCGCTACGACGGCAGAGAACTGAAGAAGTGGGCGGGCGACATCAAGCACCTCGCCGAGGACGCCAACGAGACCCACGTCGTGTTCAACAACTGCTACCGCGACTACGCCCACGTCAACGCGCAGCAGCTGGAAGGTCTGTTCACCGCCTGACCTGCGGCGGCCGCATTTGACTTCAAGCGCTTGAGGTGTGTTTTGCTGGCCGCATGACAGCCTTGACGATCCAGGAGGTATCCCGGCGCAGCGGGCTCAGCGAACCGACGCTGCGCTACTACGAAGAGGTCGGGCTGATCGGCCCGGTCGACCGGGATACCAGGAGCGGGCACCGCCGCTACCAAGACGGAGACATCGACGTGCTGATGGCCCTCGCTTGCCTGCGAGCGCTCGGCATGGGCATCGAGGACATGCGCACCTACCAGGCCAATCGCAGCCGCAGCGGTCCCGCGGTGGCCGCTGAGCAGCGCGACCTGCTGCTGCGGCACGCCGACCGGATGACGGCGGAGATCGCCGCGCTGCACACCCGGCTCGACTACCTGCGCGAGAAGGCGTCGCTGTGGGATGCCCGGGCAAACCGGGACGCGGCCGCGGAGGCCGCCGCCCAGCACCGGGTGCACGCCGCCCTCGGCCGGATGGACATGGAAATGGAGATCAAATCATGAGCATTCTCGTTACCGGCGGTTCCGGGTACGTGGGGACACAGCTGATCGCGGCGCTGCTGCGCGGCGGCACGGGCGGCGGGCAGCAGCCGGTGCGCGCTCAGGTGCGCACGGCCGCGCGGGCGGACGGCCTGCGTGCGGCGGTGCGCCGCGGCGGCGCCGACGACGCCGGCCTTGAGGTCGTCACCGCCGACCTGTCGTCCGACGAGGGCTGGAAGGCCGCCATGGCCGGGGTGGACGAGGTCTACCACGTCGCCTCGCCGATCCCGGCGGCCCAGCCCGAGGATCCCGACGAGCTGATCCGGCCGGCCCGGGAGGGCACCGTGCGGGTGCTGCGGGCCGCGCGCGACGCGGGCGCCCGCCGGGTCGTGCTCACCTCGTCCTTCGCCGCCATCGGCTACACCCCCAAGCCGGGGGCCGAGTTCACCGAGACGGACTGGACCGATCCCGACATGCCCGGGCTGCCGCCGTACCCGCGGTCCAAGACGATCGCCGAGCGGGCTGCGTGGGACTTCATCCGCAGCGAAGGCGGTGGCACCGAGCTGACCGTGGTCAACCCGACGTTCATCCTCGGGCCGCCGCTGACGGCCGAGACCGGCTCCTCGATGTACCTGATGAAGGCGATGTTCGGCGGCACGATGAGCGTCGCGCCGCGGCACCGCTTTGGCATCGTCGACGTCCGCGACGTCGCTGACGCGCACATCCGGGCGATGGCCGCGCCGGCCGCCGCGGGCAAGCGCTTCATCGTCGTCTCTGACCACCCGACGATCAGCTACCTGGAGCTGGCGGGCCTGCTGCGGGAGCGGTTCGGCGAGCTGGCGGCGAAGGCGCCGACGCAGGAGGCGCCGGGCGACGAGCTGCCGCGGCTGGTGATCCGCAACGACCGGGCCAAGGATGAGCTCGGCTGGCGCCCGCGCCCGCTTGAGACGACGATCGTGGACACCGTCGAGAACCTGCGCGAGCGCGGCGAGCTGGGGTAACGGCGGTGCCAGGGGAACCCGCCCCCGTTCGGGAAATCCAGTCAAACAGCCCGAACGAGGGGGGCTTCCCCGGCCCGCCCCGCTGTCAGTAGTAGTACGGGAAGGGCGCCCAGTCGGGGTCGCGCTTCTCCAGGAACGCGTCCCGGCCCTCGGCTGCCTCGTCGGTCATGTAGCCGAGCCGGGTGGCCTCGCCCGCGAACAGCTGCTGGCCGACCAGGCCGTCGTCGATGAGGTTGAACGAGTACTTCAGCATCCGCTGGGCGGTCGGGCTCTTGCCGTTGATCTTGGCCGCCCAGTCGAGCGCGGTGCTCTCCAGCTCCGCGTGCGGCACCACCGCGTTGACCATGCCCATCCGGTGGGCCGCCTCGGCGTCGTAGGTGTCACCGAGGAAGAAGATTTCCCGGGCGAACTTCTGGCCGACCTGACGGGCCAGGTAGGCCGACCCGAAGCCGCCGTCGAAGCTGGCCACGTCGGCGTCGGTCTGCTTGAACCGCGCGTGCTCGCGGCTGGCCAGGGTCAGGTCGCAGACGACGTGCAGGCTGTGCCCGCCGCCGGCCGCCCAGCCCGGCACCACGCAGATGACCACCTTGGGCATGAACCGGATCAGCCGCTGCACCTCGAGGATGTGCAGCCGGCCGCTGCGAGCCGGGTCGATGGTCTCGCTCGTCTCGCCTTCGGCGTACCGGTAGCCGTCCCGGCCGCGGATCCGCTGGTCCCCGCCGGAGCAGAAGGCCCAGCCGCCGTCCTTCGGCGACGGCCCGTTGCCGGTCAGCAGCACGCAGCCCACGTCGGAGGACATCCGGGCGTGGTCGAGCGCGGTGTGCAGCTCGTCCACCGTGTGCGGGCGGAAGGCGTTGCGCACCTCGGGCCGGTTGAACGCCACGCGGACGGTGCCGGAGTCCACTGCGCGGTGATAGGTGATGTCGGTGAAGGAAAACCGGTCGACCGTCCGCCAGCGCTCCGGATCGAAGATCTCAGAAACCATGGGCCCCATTGTGGCCGACCCGGCCCGGCCGCCGGTGGTCAGGTCACCGTGGCCGGCCGCACTGGTTAGCGGCCACTCTGGTCACGTGATGCTGGTGAGGCTGGTGATGTCGTCGTCGGGCAGGTCGCCCTCGACGACGGCGGTCACGTTCATCTCGGGCAGCTGGACGCCGCCGCCGTAGGTCGACAGGAACGCGGTGTCGGATGCGTCCCGTCCGGTGGCGATGCGGACCAGGGTCTCCCGGGGCGCGAGGGTGGTGGCGTCCACCACCCGCCAGCGGTCGTCGATCGCGGCCTCGGCCACGGCGTGGAAGTCCATCGGGTGCAGACCAGGCGCGTAGACGGCCGCCATCCGGGCCGGGATGTCGAGCGCCCGCAGCAGCGCCACCACCAGGTGGGCGTAGTCGCGGCAGACGCCCTGGCGGGCGAGCAGCGTGTCGACCGCGCCGTCGGTCGGGCCGCTGCTGCCGGGCACGTAGCTCAGCCGGGTGCCGACCCACGAAGAGACCGCCGCCAGCAGTTCACCCGGCCCGCTGATGCCCGCGAACTCGGCCCGGGCGACCGGGGTCAGCCGGTCTGACTCGGCATAGCGGCTGGGCCGCAGGTAGATGATGCGGTCGGCCTCGGTCACCGCCGTCTCGTCGGCCCGGCCGGTGATCGTGGCCCGGTAGTCGACGGTCAGCCGCCCCGGCGCCAGGTCCTTCAGCACGTGCGCGCGGCCCTCGCCGGGAATAAGTGTCTCAGCCGCCGACAGCGGCTCGCCGTCACGGGTGATCGTCAGCTGCTCGTCAAGTACCGCACCGGGCATCTCGGACACCGCCAGCTTGAGGATCGCGGTCAGCGGCTGCTGTATGTCAAGGACCAGATGGCCGCTGACGCGGCGGCTAATGTCTACCACGCGTACAAGTATCCCGGTCGCGAACAGTCCGGACGACGTCCCGCGTCAGCGCCACCCAGAGATAGACGCGATAGATCTTGACATCGGCCATTCGAGTTATATCTTTTCCCTATGACTCAGGCTTCTGCTGCGCGTCCTGCGAGCGGTAAGCGTCGCCGGTTGTTCTCCGTCGGTGGCACCGTGACCGAGATTGAGCTGATCGCCCGGCATATGCGGCGGATCCGGATCGAAGGAGCCGACCTTGCCCGGCTGACCTGGATTCCGGGCCAGCACGTGCGGGTGCACGTCGCCGACTTGTCCGATCCGCGCAGCTGGCTGCGCCCGCAGGATTTCCTGCGCACCTACTCGGTCTGGCAGTACGCCGGCGGCGCCATCGAGCTGTGCGTGCTCGATCACGACACCGGCGGCCCGGGCGCCCGGTGGGGAGGCCTGCTGCGCATCGGGCAGGCGGTCAGCTTTAGCAAGCCGGAGGGCTCGCTGGTGCTCCGCGACGGCCCTTACCATCTGTTCGCCGGGGAGGAAACCGCCGCGGTCGCGTTCGGCGCCATGCTGCGAGTGCTGCCGCCTGACGTTCCGGTCCACGGAGTCGTCGAGGTCGACGAGCCAGCTGACCGGATGCCGCTGGCCCGCGAGCTCGACTGGCGCTACCGGAGCGGCCGGTCGGCCGCCGCTTCGGAAACCCTGGTGGACGCTGTCCGCCAGCTCGAACTGCCGGCCGAGCCGGGCGTGGCCTACCTGGCCGGCGAAGCCCGCACCATCCAGCTGCTGCGCCGGCATCTGGTCGCCGAACGCGGCTGGCCGCGCCAGGCGGTCCGGATGAAGCCGTTCTGGACCCCGGGCAAGCGCGGCCTCGACTAACGCGGGCACCGGTCTCAGGTCTGCAGTGGCATGAGCTCGGTGGTGAAGCCGGCGATGAAGTCCTCCAGGGGCATCCCGGCGGCCGCGGGCCGGACCACGAACTTGCTCAGGCCCGCCTCGGCGAACGCCGAGATCCGGCTGCGCGCGCCCGCCCAGCCGTCCGCGATGAGGTCAGCCGGGTCCACGTCCGGCCGGCGCCGTCTGACGGCGGCGGCCAGCGCATCGGGGATGCCGCCGAAGGCGATCGACAGGCTGAGTCCGTAGTGGTCCGCCTCTACCTCGCGTCCAGCCTGGTCGGCCGCGGTTTTGATCGTGGCGACGGCGTCCCCGGCCTCGGCCGGGGTGAGAAAGGAGCCGAGCCACCCGTCCGCGAGCCGCCCTATCCGGCGCAGCCCGGCGGGCGCGGAGCCGCCGAGCCAGATGTCGAGCGGCTTGGCCGGCAACGGGCCAGCCGACGCGTCCTGCACGTCAAAGAAGGTGCCGTGGAACGTCACCACCTCGTTGGTCAGCATCAGCCGGAGCAGGGTGAGCGCTTCGTCGAACACCGCGCCGCGCTGCCCGGGCGGTGCCGGGAACAGCACCCGCTCCGCGGCGGTGGCCGGCTGCAGGCCGAACACCGGCAGTACCCGTCCCGGCGCCAGCCCGGCCAGCGAGGTGAGCTGCTTGGCGACCAGCACCGGATGGCGTCCGGGCAGCACCGAGATCCCGCTGCCCGCCTTCAGGTGGCTGGTCTTCGCCAGCGCGAACGTCATCCCGATGAACGGGTCGATAGCTGGCCCGTAGATGGTCTCCGGCAGCCACAGCGAGTCAATCCTGGCCGTCTCGAGCAGCTCGACCGCCGCCTCGAACTCCCCAGCCGCCCCAGCCGTGCCTAGCGATACCCCGATCCGGACTCCCATACCGCCACGCTACCTGCGCCGTCGCAGCACCGCACGCGATGATTGTTCCGCACCGGCGCCGTCTGCCCTGGTGAACATACGACTTCGAGCGATCTCAGGGAGCAGCCATGACCCGACCGACGGGCGCACCGTGCTGGATGGACCTGCTGACTTCGGACACCGAGCGCGCCACGCGCTTCTACACGGAACTGTTCGGCTGGACGGCGGGGGAGGGCTCGCCGGAGTTCGGCGGGTACTTCATGTATATGAAGGACGGCATTCCGGTGGCCGGGTGCATGCCAAACCAGCCCGGGTCGGGTGCCGCCGACGGGTGGTCGGTCTACCTCGCCGCGGCCAGCACGAAGATGACCGCCGACGCCGCGGTCGCGCACGGCGGCGCGCTGCGCGTGGGCCCGATGGATATCGCCGATCTCGGCACCGAGGCGTTGCTGACCGACGCGGTCGGCGCCCGGGTCGGTGTCTGGGAGGCGAAGTCGTTCCCCGGGTTCACCGAATTCACCGGCGAACCGGGCACGCCGGCCTACTTCGAGCTGCTCACCCGTGACTACCGGCGCGCAGTCGGGTTCTACACCGACGTGTTCGGCTGGCAGGGGCGGGTGGCCGGTGACACCGACGAGTTCCGGCTGACCGTGCTGGCCGAGGGCAAGCAGACGATCGCGGGGATCATGGACGCGGCCGCCTTCCTGCCCGAGGGCCAGGCCGACGAGTGGGGTGTGTACCTCCAGGTCGCCGATGCCGACGAGACGCTCGCCATCGTCGGCAGGCTGGGCGGGACGGTCACCCAGGAGGCGATGGACACCCCGTACGGCCGCCTGGCGGGCGCGGCCGACCCGCTTGGCGTCCGGTTCAAGATCGTCAGCTGAGACCGGGACCCCGCAGCCGGCCCGGGTAGCCTCCCCGGCTGCTACGCGCCGCGGATCAGCGCCGGTGTCAGCGCCGTCATGGCCGCGACCACCGGCTCGAGGCCGGGCCGGGCGGTGATGACCCGGACCATCGTCTCGTTCAGTCCGGCGCTGAGCCGGGCGAACGCGGCTGGTGCCTGGGCGGCGGGACCGTAGTAGCCGACCGCGTGCAGCATCGCGTCGGGGGCCGCCGCTACCAGGTCCGCCATCGGCGTGCCCCGGTCGCGGCGCTCCTCCAGTTCGGTCAGCTCCGCGTCGAACCCCATGCTGGCGAACAGGCTCCGGTAGCCGGCCGCCCTCGGCATACCGGGGCGGGCCATCGCGTAGCCGAGCACTTGGGTGCCGAACGCGAGCCGGGCCGCAGCCACGTCTTCGTCTACGCAGACCCGGATATACATCGTCACCGGTACGTCGCCCGGGTCGCGGCCCGCCCGGGCAGCGCCCGCGGCAACCTGCTCCCGGCTGAAGGCGATGTGCTCGGGCGAAGACCAGTTAAGCAGTGCGCCGTCGGCGGTCTCGCCCGCCAGCCGCAGCATCTGCGGGCCGAGCGCCGCCAGGTAGACCGGGGCCGCGGGCAGGTCCGTTACCCCGAGCGACGCGGACTGCGGCCAGCCGGGACCGCCCTGGCCGGTCCCCGGCTGGCCGGTGACCGTCCTGGCGGTGACCTGCTGGCCGGCCAGCAGGCCGCGGACCTCGGTCACGTACTCGCGCATCACCGCGATCGGCCGGTTGGGCAGGCCGACTGATGCCCAGAAGTCCGGACCGTAGCCGCCGGTGCCAAGGCCGAGGACGAAGCGTCCGCCCGACAGCTGGGCCAGCGTGGCTGCCTGGGCCGCGAGGCTGAGCGGTGTCCACATCCGCGCCGCTGGAACAACCGAGATCCCGGTGCGCAGCGCGGTGTCCTGCGACCAGGCCGCACAGAGGTGGAACGAGTCGGGCACACCGCCCGCCGGGGTCCACAGGCTTTCGAATCCGAGCCGCTCCGCTTCGCGCGCGGCCACGCGGAGCTGGTCGAACGACAGGCCGAGGCGGGCGTCAAGCCCGACGCCAATCATCACGAATGGCAGTATGCCCCAGTCCCGGCCAGCCGCCCCGGGCGGGGTGCGACGGCAGCTCCCGGCTAAGGAGCCGCTAATCAACTGGCCCGCGCAGGAACGCGGTCAGCGCGGCTGTGAACTCAGCGGGCTGGGCGGCGTGCACCAGGTGACCGGCCGGGATCGTGATCAGCTCGCAGTCCGGGATCAGCCCGGCCATCTCCGCCAGCTGGCCCTGGTCGACGTGGCTGGCCGGCCCGCCCGCGACGATCAGCGTCGGCGCCTGGATGTGCCGGAGCGAATCGTGCCAGGAAGTGACCTGGGGCACGGTGAACTCGTTGCTCAGCGCGGTGGCATCCCAGTCGAACGGCAGCGGGCCGTCGGGGCGCTCGGCAACGCGCCGCTGCCGTGGCCACGGCGGCGCGGGCTCTTCCAGGACCAGCCGGGTGACGCGGTCCGGCTGCCGCGCGGCGTACAGGTAGGCCGGCGGCGCGCCGATCGAATGCCCGACGAGTGCCACCCGGTCCAGATCAAGCGCGTCAAGGAATCCGCCCAGGTCGGTGACGAGGTGCTCGATCGTGTAGCCGCCGGGCCAGTCACTGGCCCCGTGTCCGCGCAGGTCGGGTGCGTACACCCGCCACGACGGGGCGAGGCCGGCCGCGACCGCCGCCCAGTCCGCGGACCGCTCGCCGAGCGCGTGCAGCAGCACCGCCGGCGGCGCGCCCGCGGGTCCCCAGGCCCGGTAGGCGAGCTCCACCGCGCCTGCCCGGACGCGCCCTGGCTGTCCCGGTTGGCTGTCAGTCACGGAACCGACCGTACGGTCCGGCGTCCCCGGGTGGCCACTGATTCCACCCAGGGCAGCGGCGGCGTGAGGAGACGGCCGGCCCGGCCGACAGCACCGTCCGCGCTCTGGCCGCCATGCCCGGTCCCGGCCCCGGCGACCCGGCCGAGGATTAGCGGTCCTTGCCGCCCTTGGCCAGGTCGCGCCAGCTGGACTCTGACACCTCGACGTCATAGCGTTTGGCGGCCGCCAGAATTCGCTTCCAGGCCTGGTCGCGCTCGCTGTCGCTGACCCCCTCCACCTGGTCGAACCGTGCAATCGCGTTACGCACGTGGTGCGCGTCGGTCAGCGGCTCCTTGCGCTCCTTCGGAAAGGCGAACTCTTTGGCCGGCAGTTCGTCCTTCTCGGCGGTGCTCAGGCCCTCGCTCTGCCGGGGGACATCCTTACCGTGCGCGCGCTCGCTCTGCGCCTCACGGGCCTTCTCCAGGTTTTCCCTGGCCGCTTCCTTCTGCCGGTCAGTAGCCATGCTGCTTCCTCTCCGTACTGGTAGTGGCGGTCAGACAGCCCTTACCCACGGCCGGCTGGACCATTCAGCAACGCCCGCCGTCCGCCGCCAGCGAGAGTGCCGCCGCTATCGCACCGCACTGCCAGACCGGCAGAGACTCAGCGGTCTCCATCCGCGATGGCGACGGCCGGGAGGTCCCGTTCGACGGCGTCACCCTGGGCGACCTCTATGCGCGGTCCGTGGAATCGCCCGCTCGCCTTCGTCGTCAACGGCGCCGAGGTAAGCCTGGACGCGGTGCGCGGCCATCTCCAGTCCCGGGGCTGGGCGCGATGGCAGCTTCCCAACCGGGTGGAGGTCATCGACCAGATCCCGGTCACTAGCGTCGGCAAGTTCGACAAGAAGGCACTGCGGGCCCGGCTGGAGGCACCCAACGCGAAGTCTGAGGCTACAGCCGGCCGGCATCCCGAGAATCGCAACGCCGATACACCACAATGACCACGGTTGATTGAGTCAATCTAGCACTCTTCATGATGAATAGTGTTGCTTTACTGGAGTAATGGTTGCCCACGGCGTAAGGAGGATACAGTTCAACACGTCCTGTATGGCAGTCGTCGATAATGCAGCGGCCGGCTTAAAGGTGGCTTGCAGGCGCCATTGATGCCGGTGATTCGCCGGGGAGCGATTATCTCCGTTTCAGTCGCGTGAGTTTGGAGACGTTGCATGGGGACGATCAGCGGGGCGGGGCCAGAACCGCATGGGCCCGGTGTGCCCGAATCCCCGGGTTGGCGCCCGGGGGATGCGCAGCGGCAGTGCGAATCCGACATGATCCGAGCGGCGGAGCTCGGCGGGCTGATGGATCTCGGGGATGGCCCATTTGATCTGCCCACGATGAAGACCTGGGACGCCGAGCGAACAATCCGCGCAGCCGTGCTGCGGCATCTGCTCGTCGACGGGCAATGGCCAGTTCACGCCAAGGGCGTAAGGCTGCGCCACCAACGCATTAGCGGGCTTCTAGACCTCGAGGCGGCAACACTTCGCTGCCCTCTGCAGCTACTGAACTGCTACCTCGACGACCCCGGACCGGTCCTTCTCAATTTCGCCACCGTCTCGCTCTTTTCCCTGATTGGCTGCTATGTGGGCGGGCTGGCGGGCCACACGCTCACCGTCACGAAGGACCTCGACCTGACTGGGTCGACATTCACCGGCTCGGTCCGGCTGCCGAACGCAGACATCTCCGGTACTCTCACCTGCTCCGGTGCCCAGCTAGCGGCAGGCGACAATGACCGTTACGCGCTGGCCGGCCAGCAGATGAAGGTCGGCAAGGCGGTGCTGCTCGGTGGAGGGCTAACCGCAGCTGGCGCGATCGACCTGACCGCCGCCGATATTACGCACAATCTCACCTTCCGCGGTGCCGCCCGGCTTACCGGCGTCAACAGCGACGGCAACGCGCTGATCGCGGATGCAGCCAAGGTCGGTGGTCACGTGCTGCTGGACGGGGAGTTCAGCGCGGCCGGCGCCATCTACCTGGCCGACGCCGATATCAGCGGCGGCCTCATCTGCGCTGGCGCCCAGCTGACAGCGGCTAACAACGACGGTGAGGTGCTCGCCGCCTACCGGATGAAGGCCGCGAGCGTGTCCCTCGACAGCTGGGCCGCCCCCGACGGCACCGGGCGCCCTTTCACCGCCGCCGCTACCGTCAACCTGACCGACGCCGACATCAGCGGCGCCCTTACCTGCGCCGGCGCCCAGCTCGCCGCCGGCCCCGACGGTAAGGCCGCCCTGGCCGCCGACCGGGCGAAATTCGGCGGCGACGTATCACTGACTGGTGTGACCACTAAAAGCGGCGCGATCCGGCTGTCCGCCGCGCATATCGCCGGCCTGCTGGACTGCGGGGGCGCCCAGCTGGCAGCCAACCAGGACGGCGACGCCCTCGCCGCGTACACGATGAAAGCTGACAACGACGTGCTCCTGGATCAGGGGTTCACCGCGGCCGGCGCGGTCAACCTGGCCGGGGCCGATATCAGCGGCGATCTCACCTGTACCGGCGCCCAGCTGACCGGGGCCAACAATGACGGCAACGCGCTCGCCGCGTACCAGCTCAAGGCCTCGAACGTGTCCCTCGACGGCTGGGCCGCCCCCGACGGCACCAGGCGGCCCTTCTCCGCCGCCGCTACCGTCAACCTGACCGACGCCGACATCAGCGGCGCCCTTACCTGCGCCGGCGCCCAGCTCACCGCCGGCCCCGGCGACAAGGCCGGCGACAAGGCCGCCCTGGCCGCCGACCGGGCGAAATTCGGCGGCAACGTATCACTGACTGGTGTGACCACCAAAAGCGGTGCGATCCGGCTGGCTGCTGCGCACGTGACCGGCCGCCTGGACTGCGGGGGCGCCCAGCTGGCAGCCAACCAGGACGGCGACGCCCTCGCCGCGTACACGATGAAAGCTGACAACGACGTGCTCCTGGATCAGGGGTTCACCGCGGCCGGCGCCGTCAACCTGGCCGGGGCCAATGTCAGCGGCGATCTCACCTGTACCGGCGCCCAGCTGACCGGGGCCAACAATGACGGCAACGCGCTCGCCGCGTACCAG
>Ga0302314_10013556_pt1 | contig 13992 bp, 16 predicted proteins | sample III_Palsa_N2_3_FD_200533 | JGI IMG/M metagenome (GOLD analysis project Ga0302314, IMG submission 200533) | Peat permafrost microbial communities from Stordalen Mire near Abisko, Sweden - III_Palsa_N2_3 | ecosystem: Environmental > Terrestrial > Soil > Palsa > Peat permafrost | place: Sweden... | reverse complement strand
AGCAGTCGACGCCGACCGGGCGTGAGCGCCAGCGTGATCAGCGACAGGCCGAGTACGGTGCACAGCGCGGCGGCGCCGATCACCCAGGCGCTGTCCAGCGGATGCTCGACCAGGTGCCGGATCAGTGCTGCGCGGCCCCAACGAGCCGGGTGGTCCTGGACCGTGGACACGACGTCGTGGACGAGTAGTGCGGAGGCGGCAATCACCAGGACGGCCGTCAGCGCGGCGGGGGTCCTGCGAGCTGACCACCACCGGTACGGCACCCGGGCGCTGTCGGCCGTCGCCCCGGCGTCACTGCCAACCTGGGTGGGACCGCTGCCCCGGGGATGGGCCGGCGGTTTGTCGAGATCCACGGCGGGGCTGTCCGCCGTGGTGGTGCGCTCTGCCGTCAAGCGCTCGATGTCGATGGAGACCCCAGAGACCTGAAAGCCCGTCAACTCCGTCAACCGGTGTGCGACATCGTCCTGCAGGCGGGTGCAGATCGCTGAGAGGTCCTGCGGGTAGGGCAGGTGGATCTGCAGTGCCACCCGCGCTGCTCCGCTGCTGGTGGCGATCCGGGCGCGGGGCGCGTGCGGGCTTCGCCCCGGCCCGGCGTACGGGGCCAGTGCCTCTCGGGCAGCGCGGGCGGCGATACGCGCGACCGCATGATCGTGGATGCTTGTGACCCCGCGATCTGCTGCCGCCACTGGCGGCCGGTGCTCGTCCGGGGGCGCGAGAGCGGCGCTCATCGCCGGCCGCTGTGGGACCCGAGCAGGGTGCCCAGGTCCAGGCGCCCATCCAGGATCAGGCCGACTGCCAGCCCCACCGCTCCCAGGACGGCTACCAGCAGGAAGGCCCAGAAGCCGCCGAAGTAGCCGGCGAATCCCAAGGCCATCCCGGCCAGCAGGCCGATGCCGGCGCTGTGCCCCGCGCCGCCAGGTGTTGGTTGCGGCTCCGTGTCCGACGCGCGCTCGCGCCAGGCGGTGCGGTTGGTCGGGGGTCGGGTCATTTCACGCGGCTCTCGCTGGGTGCGGACTCGTCCTCCTCCTCAAGCAGGTGGACGTCGACGACCGCGATGTTGACCTCCACGACCTCCAGACCGGTCGTGCGCTCCAGTTCGGCGATCACATGGGCGCGGGCGGCGGCGGCGATGTCGAGGATCGCGACGCCGTACTCGACCACCACATCCAGGTCCACTGCCGCCTGGCGCTCACCGACCTCGACCTTGACCCCGCGGGTGAAGTTCGTGCCGCCACCGGGGACATGGTCGCGCATGACACCGAGGGCCCGGCTCATCCCCGCACCCAGGCTGTGGATGCCCGGGACCTCACGGGCGGCCATCCCGGCGATCTGCGCCACCACGCTGTCCGCAATCGCCGTGCGCCCCCGGGCCTGCGGCGCGGCCAGCGCGGAAGCGGGGGTGGTGCGGTTGCGCAGGTCGGTGCCCGTACCGATGGCGGCGCCCTCGACGGGAACGGCCCTGGTGATGGTGTCGGTCATGATCTCTCCTCAGAACATGCGTCCCGGGTGCCCGGAGGGCACCGCATCCGCACGCTCTACCGTCATCGTGCTCCCCGGGCGTCGAATGCCCGAGGGCCGAACGGCCCCCAGTGCAGGGCCGCCCGGCCACGTCGACGCATGCCACCGCACCCCGCACCGCCAAGTGCCCTGTGCGGGGGCAGTCCGCAGTACCGTGGCGCCAAAAGCCTCTCGGTCGCTTCCCTCAAGGCATCGCGCGCAGGCCCGTACCAGGGGGATTCCGCAAGAAAACGATTCGTCATGCCGGCCACTGACCTGGCTCTTCACGGACTTCCGGCCAGAACCAGATTCATCAAGCGTCATCGAAGGTCCGGCGCCAACGTCGCCTGGTAGGTGGTGGCGAGGTCCTGCTGGCTCCGGGCCGATACCTGTCTGCAGCACATTTCCCTATACCGTCCGCGTGTTGAAGGCCGTGGAAGAGGTGACGGGTGCACGCCGTAGGAGACGGTGGTGGCGCCGGTGCAGTTGACCAGACCGGCGTCGGCGTGTGCAGTGCCGACGGGGATGAGCGGCGCTGCGGGGACAGCCAGGGCCGTGCCGAGGGCAGGACCTGCACCGCGCAGCGGTAGTCGCCGCCGGCGATGGCATCCCGACCCTCGGTGGTGCATGCAGACCGGGCTGGAGGCCAGCGCCAAGGACTGGGCGGCCTTCCAGGCCCAGGCCGTCGCCTTCTACTTGAAGAACGCCGCCGCCTGGGGGAACCAGGCGGCAAGTGAGGACCTGGCCGTGCCGGTCGACCCCGATTTCCGGCCGGGTCCTGCTGCTCTCGACGCCGCCCGTGCCGCCTGCTGACCGCCGCCGCACCATCCATCCACTCTGCCAAGGACACCCCATGTCGCTCGATGTCTCCCCCCAGGCCCGTGTGGGCCGTGTCTTCCAAGGAGGTCCCACACGTCCGCAGTCGAGGGTCTGGAACCGCTCGCCATGCACGGCCCGCCAGGACCCCGCGTAGCCCGGCGGAAGGCTCGAATCGCGCCCTAGTTGGGGCTGGTACGCACGGGGCCGCTTCGGTACGTGGGAGCCGTGGGATGTCCGTACCAGGTGATGGCTGCGTGGAGAGCTGGGGGCGGGGTCAGTTCGCCGTAGTGACGGGTTCGGCGGTGCGGGTGGCGGGGTGGTGCAGGGAGGCCAGGACGGATTCGTAGGTGATCCAGCCGGTGAGTCGGGTGCGAGTGGGGTCCAGTACGGGGAGTCCGGCTCCGGCTGCGTTGACCAGGGCGTCGAGGGCGTCGGTGAGGTCGTTGTCGGCGGTGATGGTGGCGGGGCGGTGGGTGATGGTGGCGACGGTGCTGGTGTTGTGGGTGCCTTCGGCGAGGGCTTGGGCGGTGTGGCGGGCGGTGGCTGTGCCCAGGTAGGTGCCGTCGGTGGCCAGGACGGGCAGGACGCCGTGGGGGGAGGCGGCCAGCTGGTCTGCGGCATCGGTCAGCGTCGTGGCCTCGGGCAGGGCCGGGGGGACGGGTTCCATGACGGCGCTGACGGTGATGCCGTGGAAGGGGGAGGTGTCGGGGCGGGCGTCGAGGTCGATGCCGCGGCGGCGCAGTTTGGCGGTGTAGATGGTGTCGCGGGACAGCGTTCGGGAGACGATGGTGGCGAGGACGATGGCGGTCATCAGGGGCAGGATGATGGTGTACTCGCCGGTGAGTTCGAACAGGATGATCACGGCGGTGATGGGGGCGCGGGCGGCTCCGGCGAAGACGGCTCCCATGCCGATCAGGCCGTAGGCGCCGACGGGTCCGGCGATGCCGGGCATCAGGTCGTGGGCGGCGGCGCCGAAGGCGGAGCCGAGCATGGCGCCCATGAACAGGGAGGGGGCGAAGACGCCGCCGGAGCCGCCGATGCCGATGGTCAGGCTGGTTGCGACGATCTTCCCGACGAGCAGTACGAGCAGGAAGCCGATGACGTACTTGCCGCCGACCGCGTTCTCCAGGACCGGGTAGCCGACGCCGTACATCTCGGGCAGGACCAGTAGCAGCACGCCCAGCAGTAGCCCGCCGACGGCGGGGCGGGCCCATTCGGGGCCGCGCCACACCGCGTCGCAGGCGTCCTCGATCCGGTAGAGGACCTTGCTGAAGCCCACGCCGAGGGCTCCGGCGAGCAGGCCGAGCAGGGCGAACAGCAGGTACTGGGTCAGGTGCTGGACCTGGAAGGCGGGCAGTTGCAGGAACGGGTGGTTGCCCAGGGCGGCGCGGCCGATGACGGAGGCGGTGACGGAGGCCAGGACGACCATGCCGAACGATTCGGCGGTGAAGTCGTTGAGGATCAGCTCCATGGCGAAGAACACCCCCGCGAGGGGGGCGTTGAAGGTGGCGGCTATGCCTCCGGCGGCGCCGCAGGCGACCAGGACCTTGAGCCGGTCCTCGGCGACCTTCACCCAGCCGCCCAGGCTGGAACCGAGCGCGGAGCCGATCTGGACGATCGGGCCCTCGCGGCCGACCGAGCCGCCGCCGCCGATGCACAGCGCGGAGGCCAGGGATTTGACGAGGGCGACCTGCGGGGCGATCTTGCCGCCTCGGCGGGCGACGGCGTACATGACCTCGGGCACGCCGTGGCCGCGGGCCTCGCGGGCGTAGCGCTGGACCAGCGGTCCGTAGATCAGTCCGGCGAGAACCGGGGCGAGGAGTACGAAGAAGCGTCCCAGCCAGGGGAGGTAGGGGTTGGCGGCGTGGCCGGCGGCGGAGTAGTCGGTGTGGCCGGAGAGCAGCAGCGTGAACGTTTTGATCATCCAGCGGAACGCGACGGCGCCCAGGCCCGCGCCGGCGCCCACCGCCAGGGCGAGGACCACCAGGCCGCCCTTGGACTCGCGCAGGCCCACGGACAGGCGCGCCAGTCCTCGCTGGAGCGTGATCGGCGCGGCCGGGGCTATTCGCCCGTCGGCCGGTCGGGGTTCGCTGCTCGCAGTCTCATTCATTCTTGCATTATGCAATGTTTGCACTTGCAGAAGAAAGGGCGGGGTGCCCGCGGCACCGTACCGGCACGCGGCGGGGTAGAACTGCTGTCATGTCTGAACTCCTGCCGTCCCAGGAACCCGCCCCGGTCAACGAGATGGTCGCAGCCGTCGTGACCGCCTCCCGGGTGCTGGTTGCGATCTCGGCGCGCTCGCTGGCCGCGGTCGAGGACACGCTGACCGTCCCGCAGTTCCGGATGTTGGTCGTCCTGGACACCGGCGGCGCAACCAGCCTCTCCGGGCTGGCCGAGCTGCTCGCGGTCAACCCCTCGACCGCGATGCGCATGGTCGACCGGCTGAGCACGGCTGGCATGGTCGAGCGCACCGCGGACCCCGCGGACCGACGGGTGGTGCGGCTGGTGGCCACCGAGGCCGGGCGCCGGGTGGTCCACGCGGTCACCGAACGCCGCCAGGCCGAGATCACCAAGGTCGTGACCGCCATGCCGCACGAGCACCGGGGTGCCATGGTCCAGGCATTGCAGGCCTTCGCCGACGCCGCCGGCGAGGCTCAGATCGACCCCACCGCCTACGCCGGACTCGCCCTGCCCGGCTGGACGTGATCACTCCGTGCCCTGACAGCCGCTTCGAACAGTGTTAAAAAGTTGATAAAGTGGCTTCTGGTGTGCCGGGAAGTCTGGTCGGCGCGGGGGACGGCCTGACGCGGTGTGCGCAGGCGCCTCCGGTAGCGGACACAGGTGTCGGTACATGCACGCGGTAGCTCTCGTCCTGTTCCTGGTGGTGCTGGGCACCACCGTGGCCACCGGGGCCCAGCGCTGGCGCATCCCCGCCCCCTCGCTGCTGGTCATCGCGGGTGTGGCGGTGGCCCTGATACCCGGCGCCCCGGCCCTGCACATCGCCCCGCAGACCATCGGCCTGGTCGTGCTCCCTCCGCTGCTGTACGCCTCGGCCGAGGAACTGTCGCTGCGCGACCTGCGCACCGTGTGGCGGCCGGTCACCGTGCTGGCGGTCGGCCTGGTGCTGGCCTCGGCCGCCGCAGTCGGCGTCCTGGCCTCGGTGCTGACCCCGCTCGGCGCCTCCATGGCGTTCGTCCTGGGCGCGGTCCTGGCCAGCACCGACCCGGTCGCGGTGACCGCCCTGGGGCGCCGGCTCTCCCTGCCCGGACGGGTCCAGGTGCTGGTCCAGGCCGAGAGCCTGTTCAACGACGCCACCTCGCTGGTGCTGTTCAAGCTCGCCCTCGGCTTCGCCGTGGCCTCCGGCACCGTGGGATGGCAGGGCGCGGGCGGCGAGTTCCTGCTCCTGGCCGGCGGCGGCAGCGTGATCGGCGCGGCGGTGGCCGGGGTCGTGGTGCTGGTGCGCCGCCGCACCGCCGATCCGGTCCTGGAGACCGTGATCGCCCTGGTCACTCCCTACGCGGCCTACGTCGCGGCCGAGAGCGTCCATGCCTCGGGCGTCACCGCCGTGGTGGTCGCCGGAGTGCTGCTGGGGCGCTCCGGGCACCGGATCACCGATGCCCGCATCCGGCTGCAACTGGGCGCCGTGTACTCCGTGGTCGTCTTCGGCCTGGAGAGCGTGGTCTTCAGCATCGTCGGCCTGGAACTGCCCACCCTGGTGCGGGAGCTGCCCGGCGCCAGCCACCTGTGGCCGCTGCAGGCCGCCGCCATAGCCGCCGTCCTGATCGCCCTGCGCAGCGCGTGGATGCTGCCGCTGTCGGCCGCCGTCAAACCCGGCCAGGGCCCCTCCCTGCGCGTGGCCGGAGTCCTGACCTGGGCCGGGACCCGGGGTGTGATGCCGCTGGCCGCCGCCCTGTCGATCCCGCTGGTCGCCGCCGACGGCCGCCCGCTGCCGGGCCGCGCCCTGGTCCTGGTGCTGACCACGGCGGTGGTGGTCCTCACCCTGGTCGTCCAGGGACTGAGCCTGGCCGGCGTGGTCAAACGCTCCGGCCTGGCCGTCGAACCCGAGCACACCGAACGCGAGCAAGCCCGCACCCGCGGCCGCCTGGCCCGGGCCGGCCTGGACCACCTCGACCAGCTCGCCGACCTCGAATCCGTCACCGAGGCCGCCGTCACCCGCGTCCGCGCCGTCCTGACCGCCCGGCTCGACCACGACCACGACACCCCCGCCGACTCCGTCCCCGACAGCGCCGAACTGCTGGCCTCCTACCGCGGCCTGCGCCGCGAGGTCATCGCCCTGCAGGTCGCCGAACTGCGCCGACTGTACGACGAACACCAGGTCAGCGACACCACCCGCCGCAACCTCCAGCACGACCTGGACCTGGAGGACGCCGCCATGGGCGCCACCTGAGACCGGGGGTGTCCAGTAGTCGCGTCCACCGGTTGACGAGTACCACGGGAGTCTCGCGGGGCCGGGCCGGTCTACCGGGCCCGCAACGAAGCGTCCCGGACGAAAAGGTCGCTACAGGGCCCCTTCCCGGCTGGCCTGGTGAACGGTCGGGACGCTGGGCTGGAAGCCGAGACTGCGGGCGAGGGAACCGTCCATGCGGCCCATCCACGGGCTCGGCAGGGGCTCGCTGGACGGCTCGTAGACTGCCCCGACGATACCGGCGATCTCGTATACCGTGATCGGTGCCTCGTCGGCGATGTTGACGATGTGTCTGTCGAACGCCCCGGTCAGGGCGAGTTCCACCGCCGTGCCGATGTCACGCTGGTGAACCAGGCTCAGCGCTTGCGCAGGATGCCACTTCCAGTTGGCGAGCAGGTGCGGCGCCGACTGCAGGTGCCCGTCCTGGTCGCCGTAGACGAACCCGAGACGCAGCACGCTCCAGGGCAGTCCGCTGTCCCGGAGCTCGTTCTCCGCCGCGATCTTGCTGGCGGGATAGGGGAGGGTCGCCGTTGCCGGGTCGTCCTCGCGGGCGGGGTGCGGAAGGTCGTGGTCGTAGACCAGACCGGTGCTGGCCATGATGAATCGGGCCTGGGGCGCGTGCGCCCTGGCGGCGGCGATGAGGTTGCGTGTTCCTTCGAGGTTGACCCTGTGGATCAGGTCGGGGTCGGGCGTACGCAGAACGGCGGCGAGGTGGACGATCGCCGAGATGCCCTCCACGGCCGCCGTCAGCGATTCGGGGTCGAGGATGTCTCCCTGGACGGGGGTGACTCCTGCGGGCACTTCCTTGCCCGGCCGTACGAGTGCACGGCAGTCGACACCCGCTTGGACCAGGCGCGGTAGGAGCCGCGTTCCCACGAGGCCGGTTCCGCCGGTGATCAACACAGTCATGGTTCTTTTCCTTCTGACAGATGGTCGTTGAGGCGTCGGGCTCCGGTCTGGAGTACCCGGACGGTGGTGGCCAGGTCTGCTTCGTTGACGCCGTCGAAGGCGACCGACCTGATCAGCGCGATCGGGTCGGGGAGTGCGTCCCACAGTTCGGAGCCTGCGCCGGTGATGCGGAGCAGCCGCTGGCGCTGGTCCTCGGGCTCGGGTATCTGTTCGACGAGTCCCTTGCGGACCAGGGCCGCGACGACGCCGCTCAGGGTGGCCCGCTCGACCTGGAGCATGCGCACCAGGTCGCGCTGCTTCGTGGGGCCGGCTTTGGCCAGTTGGTACAGCACGTACCACTGGGTGGGGCCGAGGTCGTAAGGGCGCAGGACCGACTCCAGCACGGCCCTGCTCGCCAAGTGGTACTTCTTCGCCCATGCGCCGGCCGACTCATGGTCCGGGTCCTCATGTTTGCTAGCCACCTAACAAAAATAGCTAGGCGCCTAACGAATGGCAAGCCGGGGTCGTTGGCGTCCGAAGGTGGTGGGTGCTAGCTTCGACACAAAGGCGAAACGATCGTTTCCGTTTGATGGGTCTGGCCTTGCCGTGAGCAACGAGGAGAACGTCATGGCGGCACCATCTGCGGTCCCGGCTCTTCCCGGGTGCACCGATGTCCTGATCGTCGGGGCCGGCCCGGTCGGGTTGACCCTTGCGGCGAGTCTGAGCCAGTTGGGGGTGGGCCATGTGAGCGTCCGGACGGATATCTGGCCGCAGCGGACGTACCGAGCAGCCCGCGCGACGTACTGGACCGGCTGCGCCAGTACCTGTCGGCCGAGCCGATCGCCGAACCCTGATTGACCCGGCACTGAGCCTGAAGGAGGCGTGATGAAATCCCCCGAGACCCCGGCCCATGAGGGCATCCACCACATCAAACTTCCCGTCACGGACCTGGAGCGCAGCACTCGGTGGTACGGATCCGTACTCGGCGCGCGCCGCCTGGCCGAGCTCGACCACCGCCGCCCGGACGGCACGCTGTTCGCGGTCATCCTCGACGTCCCCGGCCTGGGCACCCGTCTCGAACTGCGCCTGGACCCGGCGACCGCCGCCGCGCTGAACGGCTATGACTTCCTCACCCTGGCCGTCGCGGACCGCGCCGCCGTGGACGCCTGGATCGCACACCTGGACGCGCTGGGCGTCCGTCACTCCCCACCGGTGGTCGCCCTGGTGGGCTGGCTGCTGGTGGCCCCCGACCCGGACGGGCTACGACTGCGCCTCTACACAACCCAGCCGCACGGGCTGGAGCCCGCGCGCGTCGAGTTCGACTCGCCCTGGCTCAGCAGGTGACACGCCGGGCTGGTTGCTCACGCATCGTCAAAGACGGAGGCGAGGGAGGACAGCCCGCCGACCAGCTGCTCCGCACCGACCGGAGCGACCAGGTGGCGGCTGACCAGGAGTCCGGGCATGAGGGTGACCAGCAGCGTGGCGACCTGCTCCGGGTCCGCTCCCGGCGAGAGCCGTCCCTCCTCGCTCCAGCGGCGGGCCAGTTCCACGAGATTGCCGCGCATGTCCAGGTAGAAGGACCGGGTGCGCTCCTCCAGCTCCGGACTGCGCAGGGCCTCTCCCCATGCCTGGATGGCGATGCGGGTCAGGTCGTAGGACTGGTCCTCGCCGCGCGTACGGGCCTCGGCGGCCATCGCCGTCAGCACCTCGGACGGCGACGGTGTGGGACGTCGTTCCAGGAGCCGGGCGAACAGGTCCCGCACCAGTGCCAGGGCCTCGTCCGCGGCGGCGGCGATGAGCTCGTCCTTGCTGCGGAAGTACCGGTAGACCGCACTGGAGGACATGCCGGTCGCGGCGATGACGTCGTCCATGGACGTGGCATGGAAACCGTTGTCGGAGAAGCAACTCCAGGCACTGGTGAGGATCCTGCGGCGGCGCTCTTCACGGCGCTCCTCGCTCAAGCGGGGCATGCCGCCAGCCTAAACGAAAACGCTTATTCCTGTTGCAGGTGACTGCCGGGGCGCACCGGCCTGCACGCCGTAGCGCTCTGGACCGACGCGCAGAGCAGGCTACCGGCCGATGGTGTTGAGTTCGGCGACCGCGTCGGCGGGCAGGGTCGGGTCGGCGGCGGCGATGTTCTCGCGCAGGTGGGCGACGGAGGAGGTGCCGGCTGTGGGCCCGGCACGACGTGCGCCGCCGCGAGAGCGCCGTCAGCCGCCTGCACCACCCGGAAGTCGGGGACCTGGACCTCTATCGCGACAAGCTCGCCGTGGCCGGCACCAGCGACCAGCTCATGGTCGTCTACCACGCCGAACCCGGATCGGAGTCGGCCCGCTCACTGGCCCTGCTGGGCTCACTGGCCGCCACCGACACCACGACCGGCCGTCGGACTCCCACCGGTCGCTGACCACACGTCAACTCTCCACACCTGTCCGCTGCTGAGGGAGCAGGCCCGGTCGAGAGCGGCAGGATGCCTGTCCAGGTGCCGGCCCCGTGACAGACACATAGCCACAGGAGTCGCCGAAATTGGCCCGCGACCGGCGTTCCGGTTGCGGGCCACTCAAGCGGTCATCCGTGCAAAGGGCCTTGGGCCATCACTACGGGAACGGGTGGACGCTGATTGCAGAGTCCCCCGAGACCTGGAACTCCACCGATTCGCCGGCGTGGTAGCTCCACCAATTCCCCCACGCGGTCGAGGCCGAGAAGAAGAGTGCACGTCCCGCGTAACTGATGAAGCCGTAACCCTTCTCCAGGTTGACGAACTGAATGGTGCCGAGCGACCAGACCTGCGGAGCGGCAGCGGCAGCGGGCGGCGCGATCGAGGTGGCGTGAGTCTCGGCAGCGACGCAGGCGGGAGCCGCTGCGAAGCCGACAGCCAGCGCGATGCCCACAGCGGCTGACACAAGAACCTTGCGCATATACATGCATGCTCCTGATCAGGCCTGTCGCGCAGGCCACGAAGGACTTCGGGATCAACGGGACGACAGCCGATCCCGACCATGTATACCGCCATCAGTCCTCAGAAATGATCACGAAACGCACGAGGACTGTCCGTTGCTGAGGCACCTTCCCGGCGCAACGTGACGACCGGTCGAGAAGGATTGAACGCGGCCCCGCGGACCCGCGAGGCCGACTCCGCCAAGACACCCTCTGCTCCCTGTGCGGCGCAGGACCCCTCGCCTTCTGCCCAGAGTGCATCGTCGCGTCCGGCGGGGCGTCGGCGTCCTCACGCTTGTACGGCGAAGACTTCGTCGTAGAAGCGCACCTCCATGTCCTCGGTCAGCATCTCCCGGAACATCGCGGTGTCGCCCGTGCCGTCGCGCCACTTGAGGTATGCCTCGTAGTCGCCGCGGGTGGTCCAACGGGTGAGGGACACCACGTTGTCCGCTCCGTCCTGATCGCGCCACAGGCGGATCTCCTCGCACCCCTCGTGCGTCAGGGTGTCGGGCAGCACCCGGCGGAGGGCGGCGACCAGTTCGTCGGCACGGCCGGGCTTGGTGTGAAAGGTGTTCGTGGCCTGGACGCTCACGTTCGGTTACCTCCGTGGTCGTGGAAGGGCTTGGGAGTCACGCGCGTGGGAAAGCCGGGAGCACCGATGACGCGCAGGGCACCGTGCGCTGTCTCCTACCCCGTGCACGGACGGTTCTCCGCCCGTTTTCGGGGCTGAGGGCGCGGTGGGCGCGGTGGGCGCGGGCCGTGTTTCTCTGACGTCCTCGCAGGGCGGGGCGCTGCTGGTGTGATCGCTCCGGTGGTCAGTTGGGGGTGGCGATGAGGGTGAGCAGTTGCTGGTGGAGGGCGGGCGGGGCGGCGAGGAAGCTTGGGGATCCGGCCTTCCAGGTCGAACCTGCAGCGTCGGAGACCAGGGCGCCGGCTTCGCGGGCGATCAGGGTGGCGCCGAGGAGATTCTCGTCGTCGCGGCCGTACTGCCAGAACGCGTCGATGCGGCCTGCGGCGGTGTCGGCGATCTGCCACGAGGTGGGGCCGAGGTTGCGGACGGCTCCGACCAGCGGCAGCAGGGTGCTCAGGGAGCGTCCTGCGGCTGTTGCCGCCTCGGGCTGTGCGGCGATGAACGGGGGCTGGCTGGTGGCCAGCAGGGTGACCGCGAGGTGCTGCTTGTCCGAGGGGGCGATCGGGGCGCCGTTGCGGTGGGCGCCGTGGCCGCGCGCCGCGGTGTAGCTCTCGTCCAGCACGGGGCTGTGCAGGACGGTTGCCACGGCCTCGCGGTCCTGGACCAGGGTGATGCTGATGCACCACTGGGGCAGGCCCTGAAGGTACTGCACGGCGCCGTCCATCACGTCCACGACCCACAGCTCACCGGCGGGCAGCGGACGCGCGGACAGGTCCTCGGCCCACGGAACGCCGGGGAGCAGCGGGTCCAGGTGCTGGTGCAACAGCGCTGCTGCGGGGGTGTCCACGGCATCGAAGACGTCTTTGAAGTCGGACATGGTGCGGGCCGGCCGGGGGCGTTCCAGCTGTGCGAGCCACGAGCCCAGGGTGCGAGCGGCCTGTTGCACGGCGGGCAGGAGTGCGGCGTCGGTCATGGGATCCTCCGAATCACGGGTGCTGATGCCTCCAGCATGGCCGTACCATGGGCGAGAGCTACCGCTGCGGGAAGCAGGATGAGCGAAACTTGCACCTGTGACCACTTCCATGGAGTCTGAGTTGCTGGATCAGCTCGATCGGCGGCTGATCGCGGCCCTGCAGTGCGACGCCCGATTGACCGCGGAGCGCGCGGCCCGCGTCCTCGGTCTCAGCGCGCGTGTGGCCGGCCGGCGACTGGCGGCGCTGCTGGAAAGCGGTGCCGTCCAGGTCGTCGCCGTGCCGCCGCGTGAAGGGCCAGGCTCGACGATGCTGCTGCGCATCAAGGTGCTGCGGGGCAAGCTCGACACCATCACCGCCGCCCTGGCCGCCCGCCCCGACATCGCGTTCGTCGACATGTCCGCCGGCGGCGAAGAGGTCGCCGCGGTCCTGACGGCCGCCGCCGGGCAGCGCGACAGGCTGGTCTTCCGGCAACTGCCCGCCACCAGCGCCATCACCTCGGTCAGTGCGCAGACGGTACTGCACGTCTACGCGGACGCCACCGACTGGCGGCTGGATGCCCTCACCGCCGCCGAACGGGCCGAACTCACCCTTGCCGGGGCGCCGAGCAGAACCGAAGCAGAGCTGAGCCCGCTCGACCAGGCCCTGGTGCGCGCCCTCCAAAGCGACGCACGGCTCACCGCCACCGCCCTCGCCACCCGCACCGGCTATCCCGAGTCCACGGTCCGGCGGCGCCTGGGCGCGCTCCTGCGCGACCGGGCGCTGCTCACCCAGGTGATTGTGGACCCCCGCCGTCTGGGGCTAGAGGTTGACGCCAACCTCTACCTCCAGGTCCCACCCGCGCACCTGGACGCCGCCGGGCGCGCACTGGCTGCCCATCCGGCCGTGCACGGGGTGATCGCCCTGACCGGCACTGCCAACCTGAGCGCAGCCGTCTGGCTGCGCGACCTGGAGGAACTGCACCGTTTCATCACGCGGGACCTTGCGCCGCTGTCGATCAGCGGTATCGACACGGTGCTGGTGGGCCGGGCCGTGAAACGGCCAGGCCACGCACCTGCGGGTCAGTCCGGTCAGTAGGCGGGTTCGGTGCGGACGATGATCAGTGATGTGATCTTCCCGTCGCAGACGGTGAAGTAGCTGGTCATGATCAGCTCGCCGTGCAGGTTGGTCTTGTTCGCCGCAGGACGCCTGAGCGGCCTCGCCACCCACGTCGCCCTGGACATGGGGCACTACGCCGTCGCGGCCACCCACGCGCGCACCGCCTGGCTGTGCGCCGAGCAGGCCGACGACAACGCCCTGGCGCCTGGGTCTGCTCGGCGCGGTCCCTCATCGCCTACTGGCAGCGCGACTACGTCCGGGCAGCCGACGTGGCCCGCGCCGGCATCCCGTACAGCGACGGCAGCACCATCGGAGCCCGCCTGCTCAGCCTCGAGGCCCGCGCCGCCGCAGCCCTGGGCGACGGTCGCGGGGCGCAGCTGGCCGTGCACGCGGCAACACACGCGCGCACCGATCCCGTCTCCCATGAACTCCCCGGCGTCTTCACCTTTCCCGAGGCCAAGCAGTGGACCTACGCCGGGACCACCTTCCTGGCTCTGGAAGCCGACCGCCGCCACGTCCGCCGCGCCATCGACGCCTCCACCCGGGCCATCGCGCTGTACCAGGCGTCCGCAGAATCAGACCAGTCCTCCGGAGACCTGCTCGCCGCCCACCTCGACCTCGCCGGCGCCCACCTGGCCGACGGAGACGCCGAGGCCGCCGAACAGGATCTGCGACCAGTCCTCCAAGTCGCACCAGAACGCCTGACCGCCAGCATCACCCGACGC
>Ga0302314_10013555_pt1 | contig 13993 bp, 13 predicted proteins | sample III_Palsa_N2_3_FD_200533 | JGI IMG/M metagenome (GOLD analysis project Ga0302314, IMG submission 200533) | Peat permafrost microbial communities from Stordalen Mire near Abisko, Sweden - III_Palsa_N2_3 | ecosystem: Environmental > Terrestrial > Soil > Palsa > Peat permafrost | place: Sweden... | reverse complement strand
GAGCGCCGCGCCCATGAGGAGAGCGCGTTCAACGATCTGTGGCGCACGGTTCCGACCGGGCCGATCAAGACCGCGGAATTGCTCAACTCGGAACGGCGCCGCAAGCTGCTCGGGCTGCCGCAGGAAAATATCCTGTATTTCCTCGAAAAGACCGCGCCGCGCCTGCAATCCTGGCAGCGCGAACTGCTCCGGATCGTGCGGCACATCGCGCAGTATTTCTATCCGCAGAGCCAGACCAAGGTCATGAACGAGGGAACCGCGACCTACGTGCATTACCGCATCATGACCCGGCTGCACGAGCAGGGCCGGCTGTCGGACGGCAATTTTCTCGAATTCCTGCAGTCGCACACCAATGTGGTGTTCCAGCCGGAGTTCGACGACCAGCGTTTCTCGGGCTTCAATCCCTATGCGCTCGGCTTTGCGATGATGCAGGATATCGAGCGCATCGTCTCCAACCCTGATGACGAGGACCGCGAGTGGTTCCCGGACATTGCCGGCAAGGGTGACGTGATGGGCGTGCTGCGCGATATCTGGGCCAATTACCGCGATGAAAGTTTCATCAGCCAGTTCCTGAGTCCGCGGCTGATGCGAAGCCTGCGCATGTTTCATTTGCATGACGACCCGCAGCAGACCGAGGGCATTCTGGTCGACGCCATCCATGATGCCCGCGGCTATCGCCGGATTCGCCGCGAACTGGCGCGGCAATATGATGTCGGATACATCGATCCCAACATCGAAGTGGTCGACGTCGATCTGGCGGGCGATCGCCGCCTGATGTTGCGTCATGTGGTGGTGAAGGGCGCTCAGCTGAACGAAACCGACACCAGGCGGGTATTGCAGCACCTCGCCGATCTCTGGACCTACGACGTATCGCTGGTTGAAGTCGACGCCAAGAACACGGTTTTGAAAGAGTACGTCCTCACTCCGCGAGGGCTGGCCGTCGCAGCGTAAAAGTTCCACCGTCAATTCCCGGTGGATATTCCATGGCGCCTCCAAATGATCTTTTTGGTCGCCGAATTCCGCCCCAATCCCTGCAGGATACTACGATGGGGTAGTTACGGACGGGCGTTTATGCAGGGGATTGCACATGGCTTCCAGGCGGACTGAAATCGCTATCGAAAAGATCGTCGCGGCGTGCGACGGCAACATGCGCGGCGCGCTCGAGGCGCTGCTGCTGGTGAACGAGCATCTGGAAGCCGAGCTTCATCAGCTCTATGCGGCGGTGTCGTTCGTCGGCCGGGATGAATGCTGTGAGACGATGCACTGAAGCGAGGCACCAAAGCGACGCACTGAAACAAGGCGTGTGCCGCGTCAGGTTTGTGCGATTCGGATTTGTTCTCTTCGGAGTTACTCTGGCCAGTAAAGCCGCATCGGATTGTCGACCAACAGTCTGTGCTGCAGTTCGGCCGAAACCGCGATGTGCGGGATGAAGTCGACCAGCAGGCCGTCGTCGGGCATGTGGCCCTTCAGATTGGGATGCGGCCAGTCGGTGCCCCAGAGCACGCGATCCGGAAAGGTTTCGACGATGCGCCGGGCGAACGGAATCACGTCGGGGTAGGGGTTTTGCTCGCCGTGCAGCGCCGGCGGTCCCGACAGCGACATCCGTTCCGGGCAACTGACCTTGGACCATATGTTGCTGTGCTGGGTCAGGAACTTCATGAACAGTTCGAATTCGGGGCCATCGACCGGCTTACCGACATCGGGCCGGCCCATGTGGTCGACCACCACCACGGTCGGCAACGCGGTGAAGAAATCCCATAATTCGGGCAGGTCGACCGCCTCGAAATAGATCACGACATGCCAGCCGAGTTTGGCAATGCGGCCGGCGATCTCCATCAATTCGTCTCGCGGCGTGAAATCGACCAGCCGCTTGACGAAATTGAAGCGCACGCCGCGCACCCCGATCTCATGCAGCGCGTTCAGCTCGGCATCGCTGATGTCGCGCCTGACGGTCGCGACGCCGCGCGCCTTGCCGCCGGAATGCGCCAGCGCATCGGTCAGCGCGCGGTTGTCGGCGCCGTGGCAGGTGGCCTGCACGATGATGTTGCGCGCGAAACCGAGATGATCGCGCAACGCGAACAGCTGCTGCTTTGACGCATCGCAGGGCGTGTATTTGCGCCCGGCCGCATAGGGGAATTCGGCGCCGGGGCCGAATACATGACAATGCGCGTCGACGGCGCCGGCCGGCACCTTGAAGCGGGGCTTGGAGGGGCCGGCGTACCAGTCGAGCCAGCCCGGGGTTTTTTCGAATGGCGTGGTCACGGTCATCCTGGGGGCGGTCATTCAGTTGTTTTTCTTCTGTGTGTTGTTCTTCCCGGCCACGCTGGCGAGGATGCGATCGGCTTCGGTGCGCCAGTCCGGGCTGCGGGCAAAGTCGGGCGTGCCCTTGGGGCCGAACACGCCTTCGTCGGCGAGGTCGGCGACCCAGGCCTGGCGCTCGGCGGTGCCCTGCGCCGACCACGGGGTGAGACCGATCTCGCGGACGGTTTCCGCGACCTCGCGGACTTCCTCGCTGCGGCGCCTTCCGTGCTCGATCACGCGCTGGAAGAAGTAGGCGCCCTGCTTTTCCCAGTCGATGCCGGGAAAAGTTTCCTGCAGCGACGCCAGCACCGCGTCCTCGACGCCGTAGGCGCGCGCGGTGGTGAAGCTTTCGATCACCATCGCCTCGAGGCCCTTGATCATCACGCTGCGGCACATCTTGACCGCCGAGGCGACGCCAAGCCTCTCGCTCGCCACCTTGGCGGCAAAGCCCAGTTCCACCAGCAGCGGCGCCAGCTCCCTGGCGCCAGCGCCGCCCAGCAACAGCGGCACCTTGATACGATACGGCGGGATCGACGTCATCACCGCGCCTTCGACGTAACGCCCGCCATGGCCGTCGATCAGCGCCGCGGCGCGCTGCTTGGCGCCGGGCGATGCCGAATTGAAGTCCAGGAACCAGGCGCCGGATTTCACCGCCGGTGCGCAAGCCTGCGCCACCGGCACGGCCTGGCTTGCGGTGACGGCGGAAACGATGAAATCGGCCTTTGCCGCGAGATCGGCGTGGGACGCCACCAGCTCGACGCCATGCGCGCCGGCGTGATCGCGCAAGGCGCCGCCGGTCTGGTCGCTGCGCAGCTTGAGGTCATAGGCGGTCACTCGCACATCCTGCTTGCGCAGGTCCTCGGCGAGAATGCGGCCGACTTCGCCGTAGCCGACAAGGCCGATATGCCATTGCCTGGGACCGGTCTGCTTGGGGTTGGTCGAGGTCGCGGTCATTTGGGACGGTGTCATCTGAGATGATCTTTCGAATTGGGATCGATAGGCTTGCGGGCGGCAAGGCTATTGCTTGGGTATTCCGGCTTTCTCGATCACTTTCGCCCACTTGTCGATATCGGATTTGAGCCGGTCGGAGAGTTCCTGCGGCGTGCTCGCTCTGGCCTCGATGCCAAGATCGATCAGCCGTTTTTTGAGATCGGGGTCCGCGAGGATCTCCTGCAGCGCGCTGTTGAGCGTCTTGATGATTTCCGGCGGGGTACGGGCGGGCGCGAACAGGGCATTCCAGGACACCACATCGTAATTGGCAACACCGCTTTCCTGCAAGGTCGCCACATCGGGCGTGCTTTCCCAGCGCGCCGCGCCCGACGACGCCAGTGCCAGGAATTTGCCGTCGGCGAGATTGCCCTTGACCGTCGCGTACATGTCTATCATCAGCGCGATGTTGCCCTGTAGCAGCGACACCTCGACTTCGGGCGTTCCGCGAAAGGGGACAACCGTGAAGTCGATGCCGGCCGCGGTCTTGAACAGTTCGGCCGACAGGTTCTGGGTGCTGCCGATATTGATGGTCCCGACATTCAGCGCACCGGGTTTGGCTTTCGCCGCGGCGATGAAGTCGCCAATCGTCTTGTACGGCGAATTGGCGTCGGTGCAGAACACCAGATCAAAAAAGCCCAGGCTCGAAATCGGTGCGAAATCCTTCACCGGATCGAATGGCAGCTTCTGGAACAGGGAAACGCTGGCGGCGGTCCCGTTGACCAGGATCGCCAGCGTATAGCCGTCGGCCGCCGATGAGATCACGGCGCGGGCCGCCGCGATGCCGCCGGCGCCGGGCAGATTGTCGACGTAGAAGCGCTGCCCGAGCTTGTCGCCCAGTTTTTCCGCAATGGTGCGTATCGTGGTGTCGGCGACGCCGCCGACGGCAAATGGCACCACGATCCGCACCGGCCGCGTCGGATAGGCGGCCTCGGCGCGGGCCTGATACGGCGCGGCAACGAGCGCAAAGGCGGCGGACACCACCAGAGACAGCGCCTGCAAGAGGCGCCGGGCGGGGTGATCGACAAAATTCATGGAAAACCCTTCATGCTTTTCGTGAAGCTTTTTTTCGTGAATGAAGCTGACGTGGCGGCTCACTTGCGTCGCTGGCGCTTCAGGTCGTTGAGGTAGGAAATCGTTGGGCCGTCATTGGCATCAATTCGAAGCGCAGCTTCGAAGTCTTTCATCGCATCATCGAACTGGTTCAGGAAGTAGTACGCGCGGCCCCGCACGCGATAGTTGAAGATGGCGTTGGGGTCGAGGGATATGGCCTTGCTGAAATCGGCGATCGCCGCCTGATACTGGCCCGATTCGAAATAGGCATGCCCGCGATATTCATAGCCCATTTGATAGTTCGGCGCGAGTTCGATTAGTTTGGTCCCATCGTCGAACACCGCGCGCCAGTTGGAACGCTGGTCATTTAATTCGGCGCGGTTCTGGTAAGCCAGCCATCGCGTCCCGTCGAGCTCGATCGCCCTGGAAAAAGCAACCAGCGCCTCGTTGGTCCGCTTCAGGTTGTTAAGCGCAATCCCGCGATTGATGTAGGCGTCGACAAGGTCGGGCTTGAGCAGGATAGCCTGGTCGAGATCCTGCATGGCACGCTCATTGTTGCCAAGAGCGGTCCAGACAATCCCTCTGTCGTTGTAATAGACAGCATTGCCGGGCGCGATCGTGATCGCCCGATCGTAGTCGCTCATTGCGAGCTGATACTGCTTGCTCAAATAATAGCCCCATCCGCGCCACCAATAGGCGTCCGGGATATTGCTTCCCTTGAGGTTTCCGGACGCCAGCAGCGCGGTGCAGCCCGCTATGATGTCGGCGGGTTGGCCGGACTTGCAGGGCGTCATCACGTCGAGCGGCGGCTGGGCCAATGGCGGAACGGCGGGCTCCTTGACCGGGGTGGCCGGCTGATTCTTCGGCGCTTCGGTGAGCGGCTTCGCCCAGGGGATAAAGCCCTGCGCCGAGGGCGGGTACAGCCACAGCGTCACCAGCAGCAGGCCGAGCGCTTGCGGCCATACGATCCAGGCCAGCCGATACCAGCGGTCATCAAACCAGAGCTTGCCGTGGGCCGAGAGCCAGGATCCCGCGTTCGCGCTCATAGCAAGCCCCTTGGAGAGCCTGGTGGCACGCTTCGGGAGAGCGTCTGCATTTTCATACCGGATCGGCCCCTGCGCATCGGGTCTCTATCTGGGCTCACGCGAGTTTCAGGTGTGACGATAAATCGGCTCTGAAGATCATTCAATCGCTTCGGTTCCCGGCCGTGAATGTCCAACAAACGGCCCGACATTTTTGGAGCGTTCTGGCACGCGCGGGGCAAACCCAAAATTAGCTGTCTGTCTCTATAAGTAGGCAGGCCGAAATATTCTGCGGCACGATCAAATTGCCCCTCCACGATGCATTGCGTGCGAGGGGCTTTTTATGGTCTCAATTCCAGTTCGCAAGTGTCCAGCCGCGGCCCTGGTTTGTCAAAGGTCGCAAGTCCCACCCACAGTCACCCGCTCTGAGCTGTCTCGACGTGCGCCAGGTCACACATCGGTGGGCGTTTTGCGGTGGTACCGGTTCACGTGAAGAAAACGCGTCAAAGCAAAGATTGTCGCTACCTCGCCAGAGTGGCGTCGATCGACCAGCGGCCGGCGCCGACGATCAGAAGATAAATACATCCCAGCAGCATCGTGAGGTCGGCGCGCGATTCATGCATCGTGCTCCAGAAACCGGTGCGTTTGATGTCGGCCGCGAGGTGAAACATCCCCACATCATGTCCGAGCAGGATCGGGAGCTTGGTCGAGACCAGCGCCACGATCATGATGATGATCAGCGGTATCGCGGCCAGCCGCGTCAACAGCCCGAGGATGATCAGCGCGCCGCAGATGGTTTCGACCCAGCCCACGAAAGGACCCATGATTTCGGGAAAGGGAATGCCGATCTTTGCAAACCGTCCCGCGCCCAGCACATCCGGCATGATCAGTTTCTGGATGCCCTCCGGCAGAAAAACCACCAGTCCCACCAGAAGCCGCACCAGGATGGTCCAGCCGGATTCGCTGCTGCGCAGCATGTTATTCCAGATCATCGCCGCATCCTTTGGGATGTTTGAGAGCTACCTCAACTGCAGGGGCAGCCTAACCCCGCATCGGCTAAATGTCTCCACGCGGCAATGATATTCACACCAGTTGCGACAGCATGCCGGCGCCGGCCAAGAGCAGCACCACGATCCACGGCGGCAGCTTCCAGACCGTCAGCAGCAGGAAGCCCGCAAGCGCCAGCGCGAAATCGCGCGGTGTCAGCACCGCGCTGGTCCACACCGGATGGTAGAGCGCTGCACCGAGAATGCCGACCACGGCGGCGTTGGTGCCGCGCATCGCGGCCTGGGCTGCCGGGCGTGTACGCAGCGCATCCCAGAACGGCAACATGCCATAGACCAGCAGCATGCCCGGCAGCAGCAATGCGACGAGGGCGATGGTTGCACCCGCAACGCCGTTCGGCGCAGGGCCCATCACGGCGCCGAGATAGGCGGCAAACGTGAAGAGCGGTCCCGGCACCGCCTGCGCCAGTCCATAGCCCGCCAGAAAAGCCTCGTTGCTGACCCATCCGGGGGTCACGACCTGCGCCTGCAGCAGCGGCAGCACGACATGGCCGCCACCGAACACCAGCGCGCCTGATCGATAGAACGCGTCGAACAGCGCCAGACCTTGAGCGTGGCCCGCGGCAACGGCGAGCGGAGGGATCAACAGCAGCGCCGCGAACAGCGCCAGCGCGATCACGCCGGCCTGTCGTGTGACCGGAAAATTCAGATGGCCGGAAACCGGCGCGGCGTCTCCTCTGCAGAGCCAAAGCCCCGCGCAGGCCCCGAGCGCGATCGCGGCGATCTGGCTGAGCGATCCCGCGAACAGCACGACGATCGCAATCGCTGTAAGCGCGATGCCGGCACGGGTCCGATCTGGGGTAAGGCTGCGCGACATGCCCCAGATGGCCTGAGCCACGACCGCAACCGCGACCAGCTTGAGGCCGTGCAGGAAACCCAACGCGACCGGTCCGGTGAAGGCGGCAGCACCCATCGCAAAGGCGAACATGATCAGGGCGGAGGGCATGGTGAAGCCGAACCATGCGGCAAGCCCGCCCAACAGACCGTTGCCGCGCAGGATACCGAGGGAAAAGCCGACCTGGCTCGAGGCCGGTCCGGGCAGAAACTGACACAGCGCGACCAGATCGGCATAGGTGTTCTCGTCGAGCCATCGGCGCCGCACCACCAGCTCATCCCGGTAATAGCCGAGATGGGCGATCGGACCGCCGAACGAAGTCAGGCCCAGTTTCAGGAACGCCATAAAGACTTCGCCGACCGTCCCCTTTCCGGGGGCTTCCGCCGGTGAAGCGCGCTCCGCGGGCGCAACTGGTACGTCGGGCGAAACAGACTCACTCACGACCGATGTCTCCGGAGTTTTACGTGCCTACCAGGGACGCCTCAAGTCTTCGCGTAGGTGATCAGTCCCATAAAACCCTCGTCCATATGATCCTGATGATGGCAATGGAACAAGGTGTCGCCGGGATTATCGGCGACAAAATCGACCTCCGCGGTGGAGAAGCGCGGCATGCTGATGGTGTCCTTGATCAGTCCTGAGGTGATCTTGTCGCCGATTTTGGTCACCTCGAAACTGTGCCGGTGCAGGTGGACGGGATGCTCGTCGCCGCTGTTGTTGTTCATGACAAGGCGATAGCGCTTGCCGCGCTGCACGGTGAACAAGGGATTTGTATCGGGCCAGACCTTGCCGTTGATGGTCCAGCGGTTGTAGTTGCCGCGGCCGCCCGCGATCTTTTCGAATTTCAAATTGATGGTCTCGTCGGGTGTGGCGGCCGCGCTGTTGCGCCCGAATATAGTGTAATCCCATGGTGCCCTGGCGGGAGGGGACCAGAGCGGTTCGCCGCTTCGATCCGCATATTCGATCACGACGCCCATGCCCATATCGCGGTCCATGTCGTCGGTTGATCCGAAGATCCAGATCCCGGGATTGTTCATCTCCACGATCACGTCGGCGCGCTCAGCTGCATCAAGCTTCAAAATGTCGACAGCGGCTGGCGTGGGCACGGGATTGCCGTCCAGCGCGACCACGGTGAAGCGGTGTCCGGACAATGCGAGCGATACGGCCATGGTGGCGCTGGCGTTCAGCAATCGAAACAGCACCCGCTCGCCCTGGCGCACGCGAATCGGCTCGCCGTGCCCCAGCATCCGCTCGCCGAGCGTCGCCGCGCCGTACATGATCTCCAGACCGTTATCCGGCGGCGGTCCCTTGCGCATGTCCTGGATGCTGACCCAGGCGCCTTCCCAGCGGCGGGCGGCCAGCATGATTTCGCGGTCATATCGGCCGGGATCGCCCGTGGCCGGGTCGACAATCAGGAAGCCGAACTCGCCGGAATAGGTGCTGCGCGTAAGGTCGGTCATCGCCATCGCGTGGCTGTGATACCAGCGCGTGCCGGCGGGTTTGGGGATGAAACGATAAAGCAGCGATTCTCCCGGTGGAATGATCGGCGAGCCCTCTTCGATCGCGCCGTCCTGATCGGACGGGATGAACAGTCCGTGCCAGTGCACCAGATTGGGATAGCCGGAATCGTTGACCACCTTGATCGTGACCGGCGTGCCTTCTTTCAAACGAAGCAGCGGCCCCGGAACCATGTCGTTGTAGCCCGTGGTTTTGATGATCTCGTTCGGTCCAATTTCCAGTGAGATCGGAGCGATCCGGATGGTGTGGTCGGCGGACGCTGCCGCAGTCTGCCCGCGGCTGGGGCGACTCGCGACAGCTGCGAGCCCGGCGCTGCCGGCTCCCTTTAGCAGTTCACGACGCGTGAAGCGCGTCTTGCGAAAGGAGAATTTACCTTGAAGAAGCGTGCGCAGCCGTTCGGGCGAGAAAGTCATCGGCTGTCTCCTTTTTGTGAGGCGAAAACAATATTTGCCTTTATGATCGTTATTATCGTTTCCGGATGCCGATGGTCAAACCACGCGATGTTGAGCGGCCGATCCTCAACGATGCGTCGAATACCTTGCCGTTCTGGCGGCCGTGCCGCAGGGTTGGTCGGTCGTTTCAACCGGCGTTCCAGCGGCATTCTTGTTGACACGACGATCAATCGGCCTTGTATTTCCGAGCTTGAAAATTCCTGCGAAACTCGGCGATCCCTGCCAAAACCGGAAGAACACGATGCCGAATTTCAATCGACGCGATGCTTTGAAAATGTCAGCCGGTCTGGCCGCCGCGGCCGGTGGATTCGCCTGCGTCGAGATGGCCAAAGCGGGTCCGATCGAGGTGCCCGTGATCGACAAGCTCAGTGTCCGGGTTCTGGTTGACAGCACCAGCGATCTCTACTTTCGCCCGCGGGAAGTGGCTGGCGTCAAGACCGAGCCCGGCCGTTCTGCCAATTCATTGCGCCCGCTGCATAGCGAGTGGGGCCTGTCGCTGCTGCTGGAGCCGCAGCGCGGCGACGACAAGCGTACTTTCCTGCTGGATTATGGCTGGACCCCCGAGACCATCAACGGCAACATGGAATTGCTGAAGGTCGATGCCTCGAAGATCGACGCGATGATCATGAGTCATGGCCATTTTGACCATTGGGGCGGCCTGCTCGGATTTCTCGACAAGCACCGCAAGGATCTGCCGGCCGATATCACCCTGTATGCCGGCGGCGAGGACAATTTCTGCCAGCGTTACAACAGCAGAGGCCCCGGTGAATTGAGCGATTTTGGCATGCTCGACCGCCGCGATCTCGCCAAACGCGAGGTCAGGCTGGTGCTGTGCGAGCAGCCGGTCGTGATCGGCGGCCAGGCCTTCACGACAGGCAAGATCACGCGCAGGAGTATCGAGAAGGTGCTCCCCAACACCATGGTGGAGTTCAAGCTCAAGGACGGCGCCGGGTGCAACTGGAGCCATTATCTGCCGGCCGAGATGGAGGGCAAGATCGTGCCCGACGAACACATCCATGAGCACGCGACCTGCTTCAATCTCAGGGGCAAGGGCCTGATCGTCATCTCCTCCTGCGGCCATGTCGGCATCGTCAATTCGGTGCGGCAGGCGATGGAAGTCTCGGGCGTTGACAGGGTCCATGCCATCATGGGCGGCTTTCACCTCGGACCGGCGCCGGCGGATTACCTCACGCAGGTGGTCAGCGAGATCGGCAAGCTCAATCCGGACGTCCTGATCCCCATGCATTGCAGCGGGCTGAATTTCACTCAGGAAGCGCAGCGGCAATTGCCCGGCAAGGTGCTGACCACCACCACCGGCACCCGCATCACCTTCGGCATCTGATCCCGGAAGGCAATCATGGCCGGTTCAAGGGCGGTCGCGCTGATACTCATCGCGTCCGTGTTCGGCTTTGGTTTCCTGTACGGCGGTCCGGTGGCGGCAGACGAGCAGCCATCGGCCGAACAGGCCGCGCAGATGATGGACGACCTGATGTACGGTCGCGGCAGCGTCGGCGGCCCGTTCACGCTGACCGACCCGGCCGGCAAACAGCGCAGCGACAGCGAATTCCGCGGCAGGCTGATGATCGTGTATTTCGGCTACACTTTTTGTCCCGATGTGTGCCCGGCCGATCTGATGGCGATCACCCAGGCGCTGGACGCCCTGGGTCCGGCCGCCGAAGGCGTGCAGCCGGTGTTCATCACGGTCGATCCGGAGCGGGACACCAAAGTGCTTGGCGAATATGTCAGGGCTTTTCACCACAGTCTTATTGGCTTGACCGGTTCGCCGGAGGAAATCCGCAGGGTCGCCAATTCCTACAAGGCGTTTTACGCCAAGGTGCCGGACCAGCGGGGCGGGGATTACTCGATCGATCACACCGGCGTCATCTACCTGATGGGCCGGGACGGCGAGTATCTCGGCTTCATGCCGCCGCAGACCAATCCGGAGCGGTTGACCGAGATATTGCGGAAATATCTGGGCAAGTAGTCGCTCGGCAACTGCCAAGCCGCAGATGCCAGCATCGGTCTGCGCTGATGGCGTCGGTAAATCGGGTTTGTTTACCGTGTTCGTTAGAGGTCGATCAATACGGCCCCGCTAAAAACCGTACGTCGCGAGAGAATCCCGCGTTTCGATCCAGAAGGTATCTTGGAAAGAGCTTTGGGGGGTTCAATGCGATTATTCTTGAAATTCTGGCGGGACGAAACCGGCGCCACCGCGATCGAATACGGCCTGATCGCCGCCGGCATTGCGCTGGCGATCATCAGCGCCGTCGATAGCCTGGGTTCCAGGCTCAACGCCAAGTTCACGTCCATCAACAGCTCGCTGAAGTAGCCGCCTCGATCGGGTCGCGGACCTGGTGAACCGTGGGATGGCTGGTGTCTTTCTTCCGCTCGCCGGAAGGATTAACAATGGCGGGCTTACAGCAGCCTTACAACAGCCTTGCCGCGGTGCCGGCATTAACCTCTGAGAACTTGTCCCGCGCCGCAAAAGGCCTCAAAGCTAGTCGGGAAAACTCCGAACAGTCTGTGGTTGGCCCCGATGCGATTGCTGGTCGTTGAAGACAATGCGCAACTTTCCCAACTGCTCGCCAAGGGCCTGGGAATCGCCGGCTATGAGACCGATCTTCTCGCCACCGCGGCGGAAGCCCGGGACGCCCTGCTGACGACGTCTTATGCCGCCGTGATCCTCGATCTCGGATTGCCCGACGGCGACGGCCTGTCGATTCTGCGCGAGCTCAGACATCGCAAGGACCCGACGCCGGTGCTGGTTCTCACCGCGCGCGGCGGACTGCAGGATCGCGTCAACGGCCTGCGCAGCGGCGCCGATGACTATCTGGTCAAACCGTTCGCGCTGGAAGAACTGGTGGCCCGGCTGGAAGCCCAGCTGCGCCGTCCCGGCCAGCAGCTCGGCAGTTCGCTGCATATCGCCAACCTGGAATTCGACCTGCGCAACCGCCAGGCCTCGATCGACGATCAGCCGCAGGTGTTGTCGTCCCGCGAAACCGCGGTGCTGGAACTCCTGATGCGCAGCAAGGGACGGGTGGTGTCGAAGAAGCAGGTCGAAGACCATATCTTCGGGCTTTCCGGCGATGTCGCCTCGAACGCCGTCGAGGTCTATGTCCACCGGCTGCGCAAGCAGCTTTCCGACAAGGGCGCCAAGGTGCAGATCCATACCATCCGCGGCGTCGGATATCTCATCGCCGAGGAAAAGCGTGATCCGGTTTAAATCGATCATCTCACGTATCGTGATCCTGCACGTGATTGCGGTGGCGATCACGTCGATCCTGATGTCGCTGGCGCTGTCGTGGCTGCTAAATCACGCGACCACCAACCTCCATAATGATGCGATGGAAGAGCAGGCGGCGTCGGTCGCCCATCACCTGGTTCCGCAGGCCGATGGCCGTCTTTCGCTGGCATTGCCGCCCGACCTTCAGGGTCTCTATTCCCAGCCCTATGGGCGATATTCCTACGCGGTGGTCGATGAGCACGGAAAACCCCTGTTCTCGTCGCTGAAGGATCAGGCGCCGATCTTTCCCTCCGACCCGCGCGCCGCGGCGGTTCAATTCCTGGACACCCGCAGCGGCGGCGCGGCCATCTCGGGCGCGAGTATTCGACGCACCGTCGGCGACACAACGGTGTGGGTTCAGGCTGCCGAGGACATGGCCAACCGCGACGTGCTGATCGACGACATCGTCGAGGATTTCTACAAGAATGTCGGCTGGATCACGCTGCCGATCTTGCTGGTGCTGCTGGTGACCGATATCGCGATCTTTCGCCGCGCGTTGCTGCCGCTGCGGCAGGCTTCGGAAATTGCCCAAGAGATCGGGCCGTCGCGCACCGATGTCCGTCTGCCGCTCAACGAAATTCCAAGCGAGGTCCGGCCGCTGGTCTCGGCGATCAACCAGGCGCTCGACCGGCTCGACCAGGGGTTTCGGGTTCAGCGCGAATTCACTGCGGACGCGGCCCACGAGCTGCGTACACCGCTGAGCATTCTGCGCACGCGCGTGGAAACCCTGGACGATCCGCGCATCGCCAAGGCGCTGCATCTGGATATCGAGGCGATGAGCCGGGTGGTCGGCCAGTTGCTCGACATCGCGGAACTCGAGGCGTTCACGATCGATCCCTCGGAAACGGCGGATGCGCAGGGCGCTTGCGCCGAGGTCGCCGAGTTCATCGCGCCGCTGGCACTGGAGCAGGGCCGGGAAATCGCGCTGCTCGGCGTCAGCACGCCGGTATGGGTCAAGGGCAATGCCGAGATGATGAAACGCGCGATCCGCAATCTCGCCGAAAACGCCATCAAGCACGCTCCCCCGGATACGGTCGTCGAGTTCATCGTCGAGGAAAACGGCACCGTCAAGGTACAGGATCGCGGTCCCGGAATTGCCGATGAAGAGCGGGAGCTGATCTTTCAGCGCTTCTGGCGCCGCGACCGCAACCAGCAGGGCAGCACCGGATTGGGGCTTTCGATCGTTCAGCGCATTGTCGAATTGCACGGCGCCAGCATTGCGGTCGAGAACCGGGTGCTGGGCGGCGCGCAGTTCTCGCTGCATTTCATCGCGGCTGACAAGACCGCCTGAGAAATCCTCCCGAAGCGGCAACACTTCGATAGTTGACGAACCATTCCGGGAAGCTGGCGTGCTGTCGTCCGCCATCAAAGCATTTGCGGAGAATCAGCCATGAAAAAAAGCAGCTATGCGCCGGCGGATATCAATGACGGGTTTGTCGTCGCGGTCACGATCGAGGCCAAAGAAGGCGAGGCGGATGCGG
>Ga0302314_10013551_pt1 | contig 13995 bp, 12 predicted proteins | sample III_Palsa_N2_3_FD_200533 | JGI IMG/M metagenome (GOLD analysis project Ga0302314, IMG submission 200533) | Peat permafrost microbial communities from Stordalen Mire near Abisko, Sweden - III_Palsa_N2_3 | ecosystem: Environmental > Terrestrial > Soil > Palsa > Peat permafrost | place: Sweden... | reverse complement strand
GGCTGGAAAGCAGCGTGGAAAAGTGACCCAGCCTCCGGGGTGAACAGCGTCCAAACGGGACCCACTCTGCGGATGGGATAGAGCTTCTTCTGGTTGTGCCGGAAGGAGCTGAGCTGGGATGTTGGATGTGGAGACGATCGGCCGGATCAGGCGGGCATATTTTGTTGAGAAGCGAGCGATCCGCGAGATTGTTCGGGATCTTGGGGTGTCGCGAAAGACCGTTCGCAAGGCGGTCCGAGAGGGCGGAACGGAGTTCCGGTACGAGCGGAAGATCCAGCCTCAGCCGCAGTTGGGGCTGTTCGTCGAGCGGTTGGACGCGCTGCTGACCGAGAATGCAAAGCGGTCGTCGCGTGAGCGGCTGACGGCTCGGCGGCTCTACGAGTTGCTGGGGGAGGAAGGCTACGCCGGTGCCTACGACAGCGTACAGCGCCATGTTCGTCATTGGCGACGTGAACAGGGTCGGGCGAAAGCCGCTTTCGTGCCCTTGTGGTTCGCGCCGGGCGAGGCCTACCAGTTCGACTGGAGCCACGAGATCGTCGTGCTGGACGGTGTCACGACGGCGATCAAGGCCGCGCATGTCCGGCTGTGCCATAGCCGGCTATTCCTGATCCAGGCTTACCCGCGCGAGAGCCAGGAGATGGTGTTCGATGCGCATGATCGGGCGTTCCGCTTCTTTGGCGGGGCGTGTCGGCGCGGCATCTACGACAACATGAAGACGGCGGTCGACGCGGTGTTCGTCGGCAAGGAGCGTCGGTTCAATCGCCGTTTTCTGCAGCTCTGCGCCCATTACCTGGTCGAGCCCGTGGCCTGCACGCCGGCGGCGGGCTGGGAGAAGGGCCAGGTCGAGAACCAGGTCGGCACGTCGCGCGAGCGGCTATTCACGCCTCGCCTGCGCTTCGCCTCCTATGAGGAACTGAACGGCTGGTTGGCGGCGCGGTGCCTGGCGCATGCGCAGGAGACAGCGCATCCAGAAGTGAAGGACCAGACCGTCTGGGCGATCTTCGAGGCCGAACGGTCGGCGCTGGTTCCCTATGCCGGGAGCTTCGACGGGTTCCACGAGAAGACGACGGCCGCCTCCAAGAGCTGCCTCGTGCAGTTCGACCGCAACCGCTACAGCGTGGATGCCCGCGCCGCCAACAAGCCGGTGCAGATCCATGCCTATGCCGATCGGATCGTGATCCGGCTCGAGGGCGAGGTGGTCGGCGAGCATGCCCGGTGCTTCGGGCGCGACCAGGTCGCTTATGACCCTTGGCATTATCTGCCGGTGCTGGCGAAGAAGCCGGGCGCTTTGCGGAACGGCGCACCGTTCCGCGACTGGGACTTGCCACCGGCCCTGGCCGCGATCCGTCGAAGATTGTCAGCCCATCCCGACGGCGACCGTCAGTTCGTCGATATCCTGAGTGCCGTGCCGGGCGACGGCCTGGCTGCCGTCGAGACCGCCTGCGCCGGGGCCTTGGCGGCGGGCCTGTTCAGCCGCGACGTTGTGCTCAACCTTCTCCGGCGGATGCAGGAGCCGATGGCTCCCCAGCCGAGCGCCACGCCGATCGGGCCGCGCCTTACCCTGGAGCCGATCGCGGATTGCGCGCGCTACGACCGCCTGAAGACGGAGGGCTATCATGGAGCGGCATGAGATTCTGGATCTGATGGGGCAGCTCAAGCTCGCCGGCATGCGCAGCGCCTATGACGAGATCATCGAGGAGGGCGTGCGCCGGCAATATCCAGCACCCCGGATCATCGGCTCGCTTCTGAAGGCGCAGATCGCGGCCGCGCGCGCCCGGTCGATCGCCTACCAGATGGGCATGGCCAAGTTCCCGGTGGCGAAGACCCTCGCCCAGTTCGACTTCGCCACCTCGCCGGTGAATGAAGACCTGATCCGCGAGCTGCATGGCGGCGCCTTCCTCGACCAGCAGCGCAACACCGTCATCGTCGGCGGCACGGGCACCGGCAAGACCCATCTCTCGGTCGCGATCGGCGCCAACATCGTCCGAGACGGGCGCCGCGCGCGCTTCTTCAACACCGTCGATCTGGTCAATCGGCTCGAAGCGGAAGCCCGTGCCGGAAAAGCCGGACAGATGGCCGCCAGCCTTACCCAGGTCGATCTCGTCGTGCTCGACGAACTGGGCTATCTGCCGTTCCCGCAGTCCGGCGGCCAGATGCTGTTCCATCTGCTCTCCAAGCTCTACGAGCGCACGTCCGTGATCGTCACGACCAACCTCGCCTTCGCCGAATGGCCGACCGTCTTCGGCGACGTCAAGATGACCACGGCCCTGCTCGATCGGCTCACGCACCATTGCGACATCGTCGAGACCGGCAACGAATCCTGGCGCCTCAAAAACCGCGCATAAACCCCTCCCCAGACCCCACCCCGGGCTTCCCCAGGTGGGCAAACAGGTACCTCCCACGCGTGCCGCTCTGTCGCTCGTGGGGGCACGGCGCGACACGCGTGGGGCCCTCCTGTTCGCTACCTGGACAAGCCCAACTCAACCGCAGGGATGGGTCCCGATTGGACGCTGAAACCGGGTCCCGATTCCGCGCTGATTGACAGTGCCGAGATAGTCGGTCAACTCACGCTGTGACCAATAACCGATGCCGGTCTCGTCCGGGGTGATGTTCGGGACGTAGCCATGCCCTTCGGAGTCCGGCGCGCCGGAAAAGCGTTTGCCCGCCACGATCGCGCCGGCGACGTCGCGCGGCGAATGGCACTCGGCGCAATGGCCGGGCCCTTCCACAAGATATCGCCCGCGAATCCAGCCGGCGCTTTTCTGCGTGTCCGATGTGAGCGGCTTACCGTCCAGAAAGACCAGTCGCCACAGGCCGACACCGCGGCGCATCGTAAACGGGAATTTGAGGTCATGGTCGCGCGCCTTGCCGGCCACCGGCGGCAGCGTCTTGATGTAGGCAAGCAAGTCGCGCAGATCGTCGGCATTCATGCGCTGAAAGGACGTATAGGGAAACGCCGGGTACTCGTTCTCGCCCTCGGGGGACACGCCCTCGCGCATCGCCCGGACGAATTGCGGCACGGTCCAGGCGCCGATGCCGTCGGTCGTATCCGACGATATGTTCGGCATGTAGAAGGTGCCGAAGCCGGAGGTCAGCGCCAGGCCACCGCCCAGACGGGTCTCATCCGGCTGCCCGGGGGACGCGTGGCAGGTGCCGCAACTCCCGGCGTATAAGAGGGAGCGGCCATTGCCCAGATCCGGCGCGGCACGATCGGCCACATCCCGGGTGGGGCGCAGCGCCGACCAGCTGAAAGGCGCCGTAAGCAAGAAGTAGCCGCAAAGGCCGATGATGCATAGCATGCCAGGGGCGAGGAGGAGCTTATTCACAATCGGACACCCTCTCGCGAACCGTTGCACGAGCGGGGAAGATACGGTTGCAGTCGGCGGGACCGACAGCCTCGGAAACTACCCAAGCTCGCCGCGGGCCCGGCCGCCTCGATTTGGCGCCCGGAACGCACTCTCAGCTCCTGATGCCCAGTTCGAACAGACCGTTCATTAGCGAGGCAGGCTCGGCAAAGATCCGAAAAGCGCCGGCACGGACCAGTTCCTCTTCGCCATAGCCTCCGGATAGCAATCCAACGCCCAGCGTGTCCGCGCGCTGGGCCGCGAGGAGATCCCAAATGCTATCACCGACGACGAAGCAATCTGAGGTCGAACGGTCCAGGCGCCGTGCCGCCTCGATGAACAGGTCGGGATTGGGCTTGGCGAAGGCGACCTGGTCGCGGGTGACGATCGTCATTCCCTCAATCGGACGACCCAGCTTCTCGATTAGGGGCAGGGCAGTCTCCATGAGGCCGCTGGTGGCGATTGCCCAGGGGATACCGCAGTTGGACAGATGCTGAAGCAACAGCTCGGCACCGGGGAGGGGCCGGATCGCGCTGATTTTGGTCTTGAAGGCGGCAGCATGTCGTTGGCTGAGACGGGCTTGTACGGCCTCGTCAAGCCGCGCGCCGGATTCCCGCATCAACGCCTGCGAGAACAATCCGCCGCTCATGCCGATCCGCCGGTGGATGCGCCAGATCGGGACGTCGATTCCCTCCGCCCCCAGGGCCTCGGCCCAGGAGAGTACATGGTGATAGACGCTGTCGACCAACGTACCGTCGAGGTCGAACAGAAAGGCCGTCTTCTCGCGCATCGGCCGCGCCTAACAGTCGTGCAAGGCGAGGAACGCCTTGAATAGGACGCGCGGATCGAATTGGCCGTGATAGACCGGTGGCGGCTCCCGCCTCAGGCCGAGCAATCCGTAGACCGCCGTCTGAGCCGAGCGGATCGAATATTCGACCGTGAACACCACGTCCTCAGGTAGTTCGCAGAATTGGCCGATGAAGGCGACGTTCTTGGTGCCCTTCGGCATTACCTCCGGCCGATCGCCCTTTTCGCGTGGAAGGAACTGGCTGGTAATGAAGGGCATCATGCAAGGGATGCAAACCGCCGAGCTGAGGATTTCGGGTGCGTAAGATTGGAGCCGCAGGTGACCCAGAATTTCGGTCAAGATCTCTCGGCCGGTGCAGGCCGACATCGGCTTCCTGACGAAGTCGCCTAGTTTCTCGACGGACAAGCCATAGCCCCAGAACACGCTGACATCGTCGGGTTGGCCGATGAAATGCGGCTGATGCGGAATGACGATCGAGGCGAGCCAGCTCGATTGCGGAAGAGTGATCAGGCCGCCTTCGCCGGGCGCGTTGCCGGTGAAGTCGCGGACCAGACGAAGGAATGTCGGGTCAGCGAGCGTCGTGGTGAATGATACCCATTTGGACTCGTCGACATGGTCTGCGAATACACCGGGGTGACCGAACGAGGGCTTGCCTTCCGCGATCCGTTCCCACAGCCGCCACGCGCCGCCGTCCGTCTTGTCCCTAAGCACGGCCACCGAGTCCATGCCGCCGAGGCTGGATCCTTCCGTCATCGAGCCAAGCGTTACCAAGACATGATCGCGGGCTGATACCGCTATATCGCCGACTGAATCGCCTCGCAGGGTGGCGATGCGGCGGACCGTCGTTGCGTCGTCGAGCATCTCGAAACCCAGATCGACGACGCGGGTATTCAACTGAAACACCACGCCCCGGTCTTCCAGCCATTTCTGGAGCGGCCGGACCAATGAATCATATTGATTATAAACGGTGCGCAGAATGCCTTCGAGCCGATTGAAGCCCGAGACCATATGGGCGAAGCGGACGAGATAGCGCTTGAACTCGACCGCGCTGTGCCAGGGCTGGAAGGCAAAGGTCGTGCACCACATGAACCAGAAATTGGTCTTGAAGAAGGCTTGGTCGAACTGTTCGGCAATGCTGCTCCGGCCCAGCATTCCCTCGGGTTCCAGCGCCAGCCGTTCGATGGTCAGGATATGCTTCTCGCTGAGGCCGAACTCGGGCGCGGTTTCCCGCTGGCCGTCGAGGACGAGGCGCGATTTCGATGAGGTCTTCAGCGTCTCGTTCCAGTCGATGATCTCCTGGGTGACCGTCCGGCTGCCGTCGAGCGTAGGGATCGAGGCGAATAGCCCGAGTGTGCAAAGGTATTTGCTCTCGAACATCCGACCGCCACGCAGCACATAGCCGTCCTGGGCGGACCCGGCACCGTCGAGGCTGCCGCCCAGCCTGTCGCCTTCATCGATGATCGTGATGTTGTGACCGATGATGTCGCCATCCCGGATCATGAACGCAGCCGCGGCCATCGACGCAATGCCGCCGCCGACCAGATAGACCTTGGCCTCCGACCGATCGCCTGTCTTTGACCATTTGTTGAAGGCATTGGACGCGGTAATCAGCGGCGACATTTGGGGTTCCTCGTGCCTGCTCGATCTCCGGCAGGCTCTGCCGGGCGGCGTGGGTCAGGTCAGTTCGGCGGTCGGTCGGCTCTTTCCGTAGTACTCGGCATGGTGCTTCGCCGCTTCATTGCTGTGGAACGTCGCTTGGAGGGCATGACTGTGGGCAATCTGGGCTGCGCGGGCGGCCAGCGAATAATTCCTCGCACCACAATGCTTGGACGCTTCGTCGTGCTGGCGCGCTGCGTGCTCGTGATGATCGGCGGCGCTGACGTGGTGAGCTTGGCAGTCGAGTGCCGCCTGCTCTATTCCCGTGGCTTCGATAGACCTGGACGGGAAGGGTGGGACAGTTGAGGTGGGGCCCGAAGCCGATTTCGCCGCCTCATCGATGTAGAAGGTGTTTGCCTGCTCGCCGTGATCGATCGCCTGCCAACCGTATCCATGCGCCACGAGCGCCATATGCGCCGCATGGGCATAGTCCTTGCCGAGCTGGTAGTGCGTCGCGGCTTCGCGGTGATAGCGCATCGCCTGCTGGTGACGCACCGTCGCCGACCCGTGATGTTCTGCCGCCCGAAATTCTTCGGTCATGGTATCTCCGAGCCAACTGCCGCATTCATGTCGAGCACAGCTTAGATCGTCGGGGGCGGATGGCCGGAGGACCGGAAACTACTCAAAGCGTCACTGACGACGGCCCGATCGATCGCCGTGTGGCCATCGACGTTGTGTTCGAGGAAACAGGGTAGATTCCGGTGCTGTCTTGGGGACCGATGACGGCCTATCACCGGCAATGGATCGGGCGCCTCTGCCGATCGTGACGAGCGGCGCACAGCATGCAGATCGGCATGGTCGGCCTTCCAAGCGCTGTTCTGCTTGGCTCGATCTTGTTCCCCGGTGCGCTCTATACGCTGTCACTCGGTGGCCCGCGCTGGCTCGGCACCGTGGCATCGTCGGCCATTCGAAACTGTCCCGGAAGGCGGCCAACGATGAGATCGACCCTGCGTCCCCGCCGAGAGCACAAAGAAGGGCATTTGATCGGGCGGGCCGGCTGGCTACGCGCCGCCGTACTGGGCGCGAACGACGGCATTATTTCGACCGCGAGCCTTATCCTCGGCGTAGCCTCGGCATCGCCCTCCTGGCATCAAGCCCTGATCGCAGGTATTGCCGGCCTCGTCGCCGGCGCGATGTCGATGGCCGCCGGCGAATACGTTTCGGTCAGTTCGCAGTCGGATATGGAGGGCGCGGACCTTGCCCGAGAACGCCGCGAACTTCAGGCCGCCCCCGACCTCGAGAGAGAGGAACTGGCTCGGATCTACGTCGATCGCGGAGTCGAAATCGGACTGGCTCGCCAAGTCGCCAGGCAGTTGATGGCTAAGGACGCATTAGGGGCTCACGCCCGCGACGAGCTCGGGATCTCAGAGGCGAATAGTCCCCACCCGATTCAGGCAGCAATGGCATCAGCGGGATCCTTTTCCATCGGCGCTGCGGGCCCCCTTGCCCTTGTCATCATCGCTTCCACCGCTTGGCTCTTGCCCTCGGTGGCCGTCGGGTCTTTAGCGTTCCTTGCATTCCTGGGGATGGTCGGAGCCAAGGCCGGCGGTGCTGCCATCCTCGGGCCAACCATTCGGGTCACGTTCTGGGGGGCTCTTGCGATGGGCCTGACCACAGCTATCGGCGCGTTGATCGGTCACGCGGTCTGAGCTGCCGACCAATTTTGATCTCATCCAGAATCCAGCCCCTCCAACGATCAGCGGCATGGGCGGCGAGGCGCCAAGTTCCTGTCGGGCGGCCATTGCCGATGTCGATGACGGGCGTAGGTCCGGCTATCGCTTGTCATGTTCCAGAAACAAGTCGGGCTGGGCATCGTGCAGCGGCGTGTCCGCGACACCCCATGCTCTGTCGATCGTATGGGTATGCACCGACGTACCGCCACAGCACAGCAGCACCTCCAGAGCCCGGTGTTCGGATGCCTCGTCAGGCGTGGCAACCCACAGAATCATCCCGCCACGTGCGAGTTGGGATTGGACGTTCGCCGCATGCTGGCGCGCCACGGCATGGAACAGCAACGTGCCCAGGCCGGCGCCGATGGCACCGCCAAGGGCAATTACCCCAATCCCCGCGATCAGGGCACCTCCGGCAGCGGCAACTGCCCATGCCCCAGCAATACCACCGATTCCTGCTGGAAAAGCGATCGCCATAGCCTCCCCCTCCGTTCGCGAAGCGTGCGAGACGAAGGCGGCTTGGCGAAGAGACGGATCGTCCGCGAGGGCTTTGGCCGAGCGAAAGAGGCTCTCCACGCGGCCCGGTCGCTGCGCGCCCATGCCCAGCACGGAAATCGCCGCTCGATCTACACCGGCGATCTGCAATTGCTCCACGGCGCTTTCGAGCGCGCTGTCGGAGGTAAAAACCCCTACGACCTCGCGCGTTGCGAAATGTGTCGTTCCGGCTTCTTCCATCGGTTCTACTCCTGTCATGCCCAGGCCGTTGAAGACACGCAGCACGACCCGTCGAGTTAAGAGCGGAGCGCAGCTTCCCGGGCTACTGATCGTCATAGCTTCAACCTCCCCGGAGACGCGGTGAAGCTGCCACAAGGTGAAGGACGCGGCGCCGGCATCGGCGGCATTGGCGGCGCCGCGAGCCTTCATTGTATCGCGCTGGCTTTTACCGGTGCCCCGTTGCCGAACACGGCGATCAGGTGTTGCGTGGCGAACAGGTTCGTCATCGCCTCGTCTAACGTGGGCTCCATCAACACCTCGTCGTCGGTTAACGCGGTCCGAGCCCCAGCCACTTCTCCAAATATCCGGTGATAATACCGACGGCGATGAAGAGCAGAATCGCGGCTGGGACCAAAAGCTGCAGCAGGAAATGCAAGATGTAATGGCTCCCCCAGCGGGCGCACCGGGATAGGGGGTAGGTTCCATTGTTCCATCGCTCCGCGGTATGAACCTATGACAAGGACAGGAGCGAAGCTCGACGCCCAATACAGGTTCCCCATGAGGAGCGCCGCTTTGCACGCATCTCAGCGAGAGATGCTAAGGAATGGCAAGCCTGCGATGAGAGCCTCGGAATCTACTCACCGGCGCATGAAAAGCCGCCGGTGGGCCAGAATGGACCTATCCGATGCAAGAAACCTGGCTTCCAGGCTGTGGAAATTGTGCCGCGAACGATGCCTTCTGCGCGACGGGCTGATCGAACTCGATCCGTTTCGCGAACACATCACCCTCATGGATCTGTTTGTGGTCACCCCGCCAAGCTCCCGAAGAACCAGATCGGCTCCTTCGCTCGGCCAGCCGCTGCGGCATCTGGCCGAGCGCTTCCTGGATCTTAGAGAACGCACGCACCTCGATCTGGCGAATGCGTTCGAGTGACACGCCATACTGTGAAGCCAATTCGGCGAGCTTCAGAGGCCGCTCGCGCAAACGGCGGGCGGTGAGGATATGGCGCTCACGCTCATCTAGTTGCGTCATAGCCTGCTGCAGCAAGTGGCGGCGCTGTTCCAACTCCTGGCGGTCGGCCAGTACAGCTTCCTGATCGGGCGCGTGATCGACCAGTCGATCCTGCCATTCCTCGTCGCCCTCAGCCGTCACCGTGGTGTTGAGCGACTGGTCGGGTCCGCGCATGCGCTGGTCCATCATGACGACGTCACCATGTGAGACGTCGAGCTGGGTCGCGATCTTGGTTATGGCCTCGGCGTTAAGGTCGCCGGTTTGCTGCAACTGATCCTTAAGTTTGCGCAGATTGAAGAACAGCCGCTTCTGTCCGGGCGTGGTGCACAGGCGAACCAAAGAGAGAGAGCGCAGGATGTATTCCAGCATCGCTGCCCGTATCCACCACATAGCATACGTCGAGAGGCGGCAGTCGCGATCTAGGTCGAAGCGCTCGATGGCTTGCATCATGCCGACATTACCCTCTGCCACCAGCTCGCTCAGTGGCATCCGGTAGCCGCGAAACCCGGTGGCGATCTTGACGATCAGGCCAAGATGGCTCGTTAGCAGCAGCTCCGCTGCGGCGCGGTCGCGATGATCGATCCAACGTCGAGCCAAGCGCAGCTCATCTTGGGGCGACAGCATTGCGAATTGCCGAATTTCGTACAAATAGCGGGTCAGGCTGTTGGGGAAAGATGCCGGGGACGGTGCCGTGTGCGTTGCCATGGTCGCATATCCTTTGATCTCTTGCTGGTCAGAAACGAACTGCCTAGCCTATTGGCTACGTCGATCCAAACACACGGTGGTATCAAGCGGTGCGAACTGGCGCGCATTCGACTACTCGACCAGCGCGGCGCCACGCCAACTCAAGTAACGCTGACGTATATGTCGTCGGCTATGTGTGGAAATTACTCAGAGCGGCCTCATGAGCGCCGCGTCATCAGCTTTGGTGGCATGGTTGCGGACGGGCCTCGATCCGTCAGGAACCCGAAACCGGATCTGAGTGATTCCCGAGGCTGACACGGAAGACGCTCTCGCCGGTACCATCGTCAATATTCCGATCGGTGTCGCCGCCGCTATGACCGGATCAGGACTCGCTGAGGAAGCTGTGGCGAGGGCCAGGGTGTTGCGTTGGCCCGGCAATCGAGATGAGGGACGATTATGACACTCGCCGATGCCAAAGCGCTTCAGAAACAGGCTCCGTGGCCATTCTTTTGGGGTGCGGCGATTACAGTGTTTTTGCTAGCCAGGGTCACTCTGATGCTCATCACCATCTGCCTTGAAAGCCCGCAGTAACGGGCTCGGCGTACAAAGCTAAGCCGCGACCCCGCGAAAGACATCGACCTCCTTCTAATCCTCGCGCGGACCGAGGAAGCTCGAATGCCTCGGAATGCCGTGCTTGGTCTGGATCGGTGCGCTCGGACCCCGCATTCATCGACGAGGAGGCTCACGTGAATACCATCGACTACGCCAAATTCGCGAAACTCAGCCCATTCGAACTCAAGGATTCGCTGACCAGCCTCGCGTCGAGCCATGCCGAGCGGTTGATGCTCAATGCCGGCAGAGGCAACCCGAATTTCGTTGCGACCATTCCGCGCCATGCGTTCTTTCAACTCGGATTGTTCGCGGTCCAGGAGTCGGAGCGCTCGTTCTCCTACATGCCTGAGGGCCTTGGCGGGCTTCCCAGGAAGGACGGCATGGAGGCGCGCTTTGGCAGCTTCTTGGTCGCAAACAGAGAACTCCCCGGCATCGGCTTCCTCGCCGCCGCCGTGTCCTATGTGCGTGACCAGCTTGGCCTGTCCGGCGACGACTTCCTGCACGAAATGGTGACGGGCATCCTGGCGTGCGAATACCCGACGCCGCCGCGCATCCTTCCGATCACCGAAAGGATCGTCCAGCAGTATCTCGTGGGCCGGGTGATCGGCGGACAGTTGGCTGGCGACGGCCTGGATCTCTTCGCGACCGAAGGCGGCACCGCGGCGATCACCTACGTGTTCAACACGCTACGCCAGAACCGTCTGCTCGCTGCGGGCGACAAGATCGCGATCGGCATGCCGATCTTCACGCCCTACCTGGAAATCCCGGTGCTGAACGACTTCCAACTCGTCGAGGTCAACGTGAACGCCGACTTCGCCGACGGCTGGCAATATTCCGATGCAGAGCTGGACAAACTCACCGATCCCACCGTGAAGGCATTCTTCGTGGTCAATCCCAGCAACCCGCCATCGGTGAAAATCAATGCAGCGGGGTTGCGCAAGATCGCCGATATCATCGCAACCAAGCGCCCCGACCTCATCATCCTGACCGACGACGTCTACGCCACCTTCGCCGACGACTTCGTATCGCTATTCACGATCTGCCCGCACAACACAATCCTGGTCTATTCCTATTCGAAGTATTACGGCGCGACCGGCTGGCGTCTCGGCATTATTGCAACCCATCGCGATAGCGTCCTCGATCGCCAGTTGGCCGCGCTGGGCGAGGCCGACAAGGGGCTACTCGACATCCGCTATGCCACCCTTGCGGTGAAGCCGCGGGAGATCAAATTCATTGATCGCCTGGTGGCCGACAGCCGCGACGTCGCCATAAATCACACGGCCGGACTATCGACCCCGCAACAGGTGCAGATCGTCCTGTTCTCGCTGTTCGACATGATGGATGAGGCCGATGGCTACCGGAACGCCGTCAAGCGCGTGCTGCGCCGCCGCCAGACGGCACTCTACCGCGAGCTTGGGCTGCCGACCACGCGCGATCCCAATGGCACGGATTACTACACCTTCCTCGATCTGGAGGAGATCTCGGCCGAGCTCTATGGGCGAAAATTCGCTAACTGGATGCTGGCCAAGAAAGAGCCCCTGGAGATGCTGTTCCGGCTAGCCGATGAAGGTGAAGTCGTGCTGCTGCCCGGCAAGGGATTTGGCACGCGGCACCCCTCGGCCCGCGCCTCGCTGGCGAACCTCAACGAGTACGAATACACGAAAATCGGCCGGGTGATCCGCGCGCTCGCCGAGGAATATCATCGGGAGTTCGAACAGGCAGGCGGCAAAAACGGCGCCGGAGCTAGTTCAGCATAGCCGGGTCGGATGAAGACTAAACCCGCCATCCTGGAACAGGGCCGCCTGTCATAAAGGAGTTGCAGCGATGTTGAGCACCATTCTCACCGCCCGACCAGAACTCGCTCTCTTCGCGGCCCTGGTCATCGGATATGGGATCGGTGCCATCAAGATCGGCCCGTTCAAACTCGGCGGCGTCGCCGGGACCCTGCTCGCGGCTTTGGCGGTCGGTCAGATCGGCGTCCATGTCGATGTGGATCTTCAGCGCTTTATGTTCACTCTGTTCGTCTATGCGCTCGGCTTCTCGGTCGCGCCGACATTTTTCGCGAGCCTCGACAAGACAACCTGGACCTGGAGCCTGCTGGTCGTCATCGAGGTCGTGCTGATCGTCGTCGTGGCATTCGGCGCAACCTGGATTTTCGGATTAGATGTCGGCACGGCAAGCGGGCTTCTCGCGGGAGCCGCGACCGAGTCCGCGATGGTCGGCACCGCGAGTGAGGCGATCGGCAAACTGGGCATGGCCGCCGCCGAAATTAAGGCGCAACAGGCGAACGTCGCGACTGCCTATGCGCTCGCCTATGTTTTCAGCCTGATCACCATCGTGTTATTCGCCAGCCAGATCGCACCGAGATTGCTCGGCATCGATCTGCGCAGCGAAGCGCGCAAAACCTTGGCCAAGCTCGGCGGGGTCGATGCGAACCTGGATCCGGACCAGGGTAACGCGTTCCCGACGCTGGTCAGTCGCGGTTTCATCGTCTCGGCTGCGGCGGGCAAGACCGTTGCGGCGGTGGAACTGGCCCTCGGCGGCCAAGCCACGATCGAAGGGCTTCGGCGGCATGACGCCGATCTCAAAGTTATCGGCGACTGCGTGTTTGAAGCCAATGATGAGGTGGCCGTTGCTGGTCTTCGTACCGCACTCGTGGACGCCACGAAGATCATCGGCGCCGAGGTCGGCAATCCCTCCGATGTGACCTTTACCGTCGAGACGCGAGACGTGGTGCTGACCCGCTGGCCCGACCATCGGGCCGCCGCCTCGTCGATCGCCGAGTTCCTGCGCAAATCCGCGATCCACGGCGTCTATCTTGCCGGGATTACACGCGACGATCGTAAGCTGCCAGCGCTGTCGGACGCAAACGTCCGACGCGGCGATGTGCTGCAACTGTTCGGCAAGCCGGACGACGTTGCGCGGGCTGCATTGGTGCTGGGCACCGCGGAAATCCCCGGCCCAATGACCGATTTCGTCTATCTGGGTGGTGGTTTGATCGTCGGCATCCTCATTGGGATGATTACGGTTCCGTTCGCCGGCGCCGCGCTGTCCCTCGGGAGCGCCGGCGCATTGCTGTCGGGCCTGGCATTCGGATGGCTCCGCGCGCGGCGGCCGACCTTCGGGGCCTTTCCAGCCGCAGCCACGCGCGTCCTCAAGGATCTCGGCCTCGCCATCTTCATCGCCTCGATCGGACTGAGCGCGGGGCCGAACGTCCTGGCGCTGCTCGGAACGCGCGGCTGGGAATTGCCGATCGCGGCCATCTTGATCTCGCTGGTCCCGACGGCAGCCTCGCTCTATATCGGCCGCTACCTACTGCATATGGAGCCCGCGATCCTGTGCGGCGCGATCGCCGGGCAGCAGGCCAGCACGCCCGCGATCAATGCGACCGAAGCCGTCGCCGGCAACCCCGTCCCCGTCATCGGGTATACGGTGACCTACGCGCTCGCGAACATCGTGCTCCCATTATTGGGGCCGATCTTCGTTGCGGCATTCG
>Ga0302314_10013549_pt1 | contig 13997 bp, 8 predicted proteins | sample III_Palsa_N2_3_FD_200533 | JGI IMG/M metagenome (GOLD analysis project Ga0302314, IMG submission 200533) | Peat permafrost microbial communities from Stordalen Mire near Abisko, Sweden - III_Palsa_N2_3 | ecosystem: Environmental > Terrestrial > Soil > Palsa > Peat permafrost | place: Sweden... | reverse complement strand
ATATTGCGCGCGCGGCGAAGGAGTATGAGACCTTGTCGCCGACGCCGCGCGAATATGGCGCGTTTCTCGCCCAGATCGAGAAGATGTGGGCGACGCAGCCCAACTTCACGGCTGCGCAGCTGGAGGGCATCGCCGTGCCGGTGTGGATTGTCGACGCCGACCATGACGAGGCGATCAAGCGCGAGAACACCGAATTCATGGCGGCGCATATTCCGAACGCGGCGCTGTTGCTACAACCCGGCGTCAGCCATTTCTCGTTCCTGCAGGACCCCCAACAATTCAACGCGGACGTGCTGCATTTCCTGGAGCATGGCGGCTAACGCCGCCCACTCACTTCCGCGCCGCGAGGATATCGTCGAGCAGCGCCGGCGTTCCGGGCAGGCGCTCCAGATGCGGATAGCGCAAGCCGCCATGATAGTCGATCGCCACTTGGCGATAGACGTCGCCGCGCTTGAGCAGGAACTGGATGGGCGTCTTGTTGCCCTTCGCGTCCTTGATCGCGTCTTTCAATTTGTCGGAATCGTAGGCGATGTCGTTCACCGCGACGATTTCGCTGCCCACCGTCACCCCGGCATTGAAAGCCGGGCCGTCCCACAGCACGTCCATCACCGCGCCCTTGGAATCGATGCTCATGCCGAGCGAATAGCCCAGATCGGTGTTCTTGCGGACCTTCTCGCTCGACTTCGACAAATCCGACGGCGTGTCGGTATAGACGAGGCGATAGCCGCCGCGCTTGAGCCCGTCGAGCGGCGCCGTGGGCGCGACCGCGTCGACCCGCGCGTGCAGGAATCCGGCCCAGTCGTAAGGCACCACCGAATTCAACGCGCGCACGATATCGTCGAATGTGTAGGTGACGGTGACATAGCTGCCGTCATTGATCCCAAAGAAGGCATGCGCGAAATCGTCCAGCGATTTCTTGCCGCCGGAGAGCTGGCAGATCAGCGTATCGGCATCGAGCCAGATCAGTTCGCCCTCGGTATAATAATCCTCGCTCCTCTGCCAGCTGCGCCACGGGATCGGGCGGCGCATGGTGGTGATCGGATCGTTGGTGGTGTCCTCAAGCGGGCGCCAGCTGCGTCCTGGCCGTCCGTCGCTGTAGCCGGCAGCCGCTCCGGCGAGTGCGTCGAGGCCCTGCTGCTTGGTCCATAGCCCCGAACGCGCGGCCAGCACGGTGCCCCAGAATTGCGTCTGGCCCTCATAGACCCAGAGCAGGCTGTCGCGCATCGGCACGTTGAAGTTCGGCGTCCACAGATCGGCTGGGCGACGGAACTTGCCGTTCCAGGAATGGGTGAATTCGTGACTGAGCAGATCGCGCGCCGCACCGGTCTTGTCCCAATCCGTGAAATAACTCGGCATCGTGCCGTCCTCGCTGGAGCGGTGATGCTCCAGCCCGATGCCGCTCATCCGGTCAGAGAGCGAGAGCAGAAAGTCGTAATGGTCGTAATGATGCGAGCCGAAGGCCTTGTAGGCCTGACTCACCAGATTGCGATGCGCCTGAAGCTGCGCCGGGCTGATCGCAAGATCGTCCGGATCGTCGGCGACGATGTCCATATGCACCGGCGCCTTGGCGCCGGGATCGAGATCGACGCGGCTGAAATATTTTCCCGCGAACATTGGGGAGTCGACCAGCGTGTTGAACGGCACCGGCTTGAAATTCGCCACTCCCGCGGAAGCCGACTCCAGCGCCGTGCCGAATTTCCAGCCCGCCGGCAATTTGACGCTCGCTTGCACCATGATCTGGCGCGAGAAATAGCCGGCTGGGTAGAGCGTCACCGAATCCCATTGCAGGTTCAGCATCTGTGGCGTCATCACGATGCGGCCTTCCATCTTGTCGACCGCCGAGAGGAACTGGAAATCGAGATCAAGCGCCTTGGCGCCGGCCGGCACGTCGAGATGGAACGCGTAAACATCGACGACGTCGCGTGTCCACGCGACGCGCGCGGCGCCAGCATGGATCGTCAGGCCGGCAAGCTTGTCGATCGGACCGGTCGGGCTGTGATTACCGGGCAGCCATTTCGGAAACAGCAAGACCATCGCGCCCGCATGGGCGACCGGAACGGTCTCGTGCACGCGGAAAATCCCCCGCGCGGTGTCCGTCGCATCCACCGAAAGCCGGATGACGCCTGGATAGGGCACGTCCTGCGGCGCGGGGATCGCGGCCGGCATGGGCAGCGGGGTCGGTCCCGTCGCGGGCTGGGCGCCGGCACTCGCGAGCGCTGCCGCCAATGCGATCAGGACAACGCCCGATACTTTCCGTGCGTATGATCCGATGCTCATGCCGGCCAGCCTCCGGTTGTTGGAACGCGCGATATTGCACGGAACGGCCGCAACGCGGAAGATGTCGCGATGGCGTCTGCCCCCTTCGTTCTCTTCGGCCCCGCGCATCTGAGCGCGCTCGCGCTGACCCTGCTGGTGCCGCTGGCGCTGGCGGGAATTGCGCGCGTAGTCGACGATGCGCCGCTGGCGCGCGCGATAAGCCTAGCTTTCGCGGCGCTCCTGGTCGGAACCTGGATCCTATGGCTGTGGATGATCTTTAGCCGCGGCTGGGCCTCGGCGCAGACGCTGCTGCCGATGCATCTGTGCGACTGGGCGACCATCGCCGCCATCGTCACATCGATCCGGCCGAATCAAAAAAGCTACGAGCTCGCCTACTTCTGGGCGCTGGCGGGAACGCTGCAGGCGATGATCACGCCCGATCTGGCCTATGATTTTCCCGATCTGCGCTTCGTGGTGTTCTTCGCTTTCCATGGCGGGGTGATCGCCTCGGTGCTCTATCTGACATTCGCGCTGCGCCTGCGTCCGCTGCCCGCCTCGATCCCGCGCGTCGTCGCGTGGTCCTTCGTCTATCTGGCCGCGGCGGGCGCGGTGGATTGGTTGCTAAAAGTGAATTTCGGCTATCTGCGCGCCAAGCCGGCGCAGGCATCCCTGCTCGACGCGCTGGCGCCCTGGCCCTGGTACATCGCGGAATTGGCCGTGCTGGGAATCGTATCCGTGCTGATCTGGTACATGCCCTGGTTCATCGTGGACCGGATTGGGGCGCGCCGCGCCTGAGCCGCGCGAATTTGCACTACACGGCGAAGCCGAATTTCACTATTATCGAGCGGTTGGGTCAAATCAGGGACCGTTCATGACAAAGCCAATGACGGCGCTTGACCATCTAAGTGGCGGCGATGATGTCCTGCGCGATTTCGGAGCGCAATTCGGCGACGATATCTGGTTTCAGGACTCGTCAGCCGGGGCCGAACCCGACGCGCAGGCTTATGTCCCGGAAAGCTTTTCGTTCACGGCGGTCAAGCACGGCGAGATTGTGCGTGACGTAGCGGCCGCAGTCTTCGCTTCTCATGCGGATCAGCAATCCGGCGCCGGCCACCTGTCGACGCAAGCGGACGCCGGTCCGCAATCGCCCGCCTTCGAGCCCGCGCATCTCGTCTATGCCCCCATGGGCGGATCCGGATCTCCGGACGGCGCCTCGCCTTCGTTGGCCAGCACGGTCGCATTCATCAACGGCATCAATGCCAACGGCACGGTGGCGGCAACTTCGTTCTGGACCTGGAACGACAATACGCCGGCGACCTATGCCGGCGACTCCAACGCGCACAAATGGGGCGCGGCCACCGCCGACACGCCCGGCGGCACCATCGATTATTATTTCACGCCCGGCTCGGACTGGACGACCACCGAAAAGAGCGTGTTCACGGCCTGCCTGACGCTGTGGTCGGACATCGCCAACATCCATTTCGCCCTCACCACCGACGCCGCCGACGCGCAACTGACCTTCACCCGCGGCGCAGCCGGCAGCGGCGCATACGACGAAAGCGGCTGGTCGGGCAGCGGTGGCGCGGGCACGGTCGGCGGCACGGCGCTGTGGAGCATGACCGGTTCCGAGGTCTCCATCGACACCACCGAGAACGGCTTCGGGCCGATCACCGGCTCGTTCTCCAATTTCGGCGGCTATGTCTGGATGACCATCCTGCATGAGCTCGGCCATGCCATCGGGCTGGGACATTCCGGCCCGTACAATGACGGCAGCGCGGGCTCGACCGACCCCGATTCGGCGCAGTTCAGCGCCTACGACACGCGGCTGTGGTCAATCATGTCCTACATTATGCCCAGTGACACCGCGACCTATTCGTCGCAATACCCGGTCACCGGCACCAATTGGGGAACCAGCACCACCGGCGGCTACATCTATCAGGACGTTCCCACCACGCCGATGCCGCTCGACATGCTGGCGGCGCAGGAACTCTACGGCGCATCGACGGCGGCGGCCTATTCCGGCGGCCAGATCTTCGGTTTCCACTCCAATATCACCGACGTCACCAAGGAATTCTACAATTTCTCACTGAACGCCAAGCCGGTGGTGACAATCTGGGATTCAGGAACCGGCAACACGCTCGACCTTTCGGGCTTCAGCGCCGCGGCCACCATCGACCTCAACCCGGGAACGTTTTCGAGTTGCGACGGCATGGTCAACAACATCGCGATCGCCTTCAACACCAGGATCGACACCGCGGACGGCGGCAGCGGCGCCGACACCATCATCGCCAACGCGGACGTCGACAAGCTCAACGGCAATGGCGGCAACGATACCTTCGACATGGGTGCCACATTCACCGCGACCGACCAGATCAACGGCGGCGCCGGCAGCAACACGCTGGTGCTCGACGGCAATTATGCGACCAACCTCGTCTTCGGCAGCAACACGATGCAGGACATCCAGGAGATCATGCTGACGACGGGGTACAGCTACGACCTGACCCCGGCCGATCTGAACGTGGCGTCCGGCGCGACGCTGACGGTCGATGGCCATACGCTCGGCGCGACCGACAAGCTGACCTACAACGGCGTCAAGGAAACCAACGGCAAGCTCGTTCTGATCGGCGGCGCGGACAACGACGTGCTCACCGGCGGCTCCGGCAACGACCAGATCACCGGGGGGTTGGGCGCCGATCAATTGAAGGGCGGGCCAGGTAGCGACACATTCATCTATGCGAGCGTCGCGGAATCGACGAGCGGCAAACACGACACGATCCTGGATTTCGATTTCAGCAGCGACAAGATCCATCTGTGGTTCACTCCCGCGGGCGTGCTGCCTGCGATCAACAGCGGCGCGCTGTCCACCGCGAGTTTCGACGCCGACCTTCACGCCGCACTGGGTTCGCTCACCGCCTATCACGCGGTGCTGTTCACGCCCAATTCCGGCAATCTGTCGGGCGAAACGTTCCTTGTGGTCGACGCCAACGGCCAAGCCGGCTACCAGTCGGGCAAGGATTTGGTGATCGACCTGGATCACCCGGCCAACGCCGCGAGCTTCGGAGCGGGCACGTTCACATAAACCGTCGCTCAGCCGTCGCGCAGTTTTGCGTAGATCAGGCAATCGCGGCGCAGGCCGTCGCGGACGATATGGCCCTTGAGCGTGCCTTCGCGGACGAAGCCCAGCCGCTCGAGCAGCCGTCTTGAGCCCTCATTGCCGGCGTGAAAGCGCGCCCACAGGCGCTCCAGCCCGAGCGGACCGAAGGCGTGGCCGATCACGGCCGCAATCGCCTCGGTGGCATAGCCCTTTCCCCAATAGGCGCGGTCGAACAGGAAGCCGATTTCCGCCCGGCCGTGATGGCGGTCGATCTCGGAAAGGTCGCACGCGCCGATGACGCGCGCGCCCAGCGCCGCCGCCCAATAAACGGCGCGGCCTTGCGCCATGTCGGCGATCTGGCCGGTCACGATCTCCGCCACGGTCTGCGGCTCTCTGACCGCGGGCCAATCCCAGAACCGCATTGCCTGGTCGTCCGACATGATGGTGAAGACCGCGCCGGCATCGCCGGGTGCGAGCGGCCGCAATATAAGGCGTTCGGTGCGGAGATTGGCTTGGAGAGTCATGGGGTTGGCCGGTAACGGGAAGGCCAGAAATTCATGAGGCGGCCGGCACCTTAGCGCCGTAACCGCCTCACGCTGCCCCCTTCAATGCGGACCCACTCAACCGCGAGGCCTAGCCCCCAAGCCGTCTGGACCCGCGGCGCCGCAAGTGTGCCGGGACGCGCCCGGCGCGCAATATCAACAGCGAGGCTTTTGTCTTTTTCGACACAAGCTGTGTGCGGCGCGCAACAGTTTATGGGGTTATGGCTGGCGGAAATGCTTGGAGAGCTTCAGACCCTGCCGCTGATAGCTGGAACCGACGCCTTCGCCATAGATTTCCGGCGGCGGATCGGTCAGCCGCTCGAACACCAGACGGCCGATGATCTGGCCGTGCTCCAGGATGAACGGCACCTCGCGCGAGCGCACCTCGAGCACCGCCCGGGCGCTGGGTCCGGCGCCGACCTCGAAGCCGAAACCGGGGTCGAAGAAGCCGGCATAATGGACCCGGAATTCGCCCACCAGCGGATTGAACGGCACCATTTCGGCGGCGTAATCATGCGGGATCGCAACGGTCTCGCGGCTGACCAGGATGTAGAACTCGTCCGGATCCAACACGATGTTGCCGGAGGGGTGCGCCTCGATCGAATCCCAGAACGCGTGTGGCATCAGCACGCCGCGCTTGTCGACGTCGATCAGCCCGGTATGGCGCTTGGCGCGCCAGCCGATGCGGCTGCCCGATTCACCCTTGAGGTCGATACTGAGCGCCAACCCATTGTCGATATCGGCCTCGCCGCTGACCAGCGGCGCCTCGGCATGCAGGCGCTTCAATTGCGTGTCGGTGAATTGCGGCGATCCGTGGCGAATGCGCAATTGATTGAGCTTCGAACCCTTGCGTACCAGGATGGGAAATGTGCGCGGCGAAATCTCCGCGTAAAGCGGCCCGCGATAATTCGGTTCGACCCGGTCGAAGCTCTGGGCTCGGTCGGTGATCAGGCGGGTGAAGACATCGATGCGCCCGGTCGAGCTTTTTGGATTGGCGATGCCGGAAATCCGCGACGAGAACTCCGCATGCTCCAGCAGCGGCACGATATAGACGCAGCCGGTTTCCAGCACCGCGCCGCCCTTGAGATCGATCTCGTGCATGAAAACCGCCGGGAGCTTTTCCTCCACGGTCGCGTTCGGCCCAGGCAGGAAGCTCGCGCGCACCCGCCAGGCGACCGGCCCCAGCCGCAGATCGATGCTGGCGGGCTGGATCTGCGAATCCTCGATATCCTCCGTCGCCACGATCTCGCGCCGCGCCCGAATCAGCCGCTTGAGCACATGGCTCGGCAGGATGCCGGTGGTATGGCGGCCATAGCTCTCGCCGTCCGCCGCCTCGCCAAACAGGTTTTCTTCGAGCGCTGCCATGGCCCTTATATAGAGAGCCGGCACGCCGAGGTCACCGCGCCGGCCCAAGAAACCCACGGATTTCGGCAGTCGCCTCGGCCAAGCCGCAGCGCAGCACCGGCGCCTCCGGCGGAAAGGCCGAGAGCAGCCGCGTCGGCGTCGCGCCTTCTAGGATCACGAAGCAGCCCTTGTCGCTCTGCGCGCGGATCAGCCGCCCGAATGCCTGTTTCAGCCGCAACCGCGTCAGCAGATCGTCATAGCTCTTGCCGAAGCGCGCACGCCGCGCCTTGTGCACGATGGTCGGCTTGGGCCACGGCACCTTGTCGAACACGACGAGACGCAGGCTACGCCCCGGCACGTCAACGCCATCGCGCAGCGCATCGGTGCCGAGCAGGCAGGCATTCTCCTCCGCGCGGAACAGATCGACCAGCGCGCCGGTGTCGAGCCGGTCGACATGCTGGGCATAGAGCGCGAGACCGGCATCGGCGAGCGGTGCTGCGATGCGTGTCTCCACCGCGCGCAAAGCGCGTACCGCGGTGAACAGGCCGAGCGCGCCGCCGCCCGCGGCGAGGAACAATTCGCGATAGGCCGAGGCGAGCTGGTCCAGGTCTTTCCGGTTCACATCGCGCACGATGAAGATGCGCGACTGCTCGGCATAGCGGAACGGCGAGCCGAAACTGGCGCGGCGCGGCGGCTCGGGCAGATGGGCGGCGCCTGTGCGCACTTCGGCCGATTGCCAGTCGTCGGCGCCGGGCGACAGATCGCGCAGCGTGGCCGAAGTGATCAGCGCGCCATGCGCCGGCGCCAACACTTCGGCGGCGAGCGGAACTGTCGGATCGACCCAGTGCCGCCATAGCCCGACATCGACGTCGCGGCTGTCCTCGCGCTCGATCTCGAACCAGTCGACGAATTCCTCGCGCCGTTCGCCGGTCTCCAGCGCGTTCAACATCTGGATCCAGGCAGGCAATATGATCTTGGCCCGCCGCTCCAGCCCGCGCGCCGCCGCTTCGATGCGGGCGCGCTGATAGGTTTCGAGCTCGGCCGCCTCGTCGCTCATCTGCTTGCGCAGCAACCGCGCCAGTTTCGACAGCGGCACGACCAGGCGACCCAGACCCTGGCCCAGCTTGCTTGCCGCTTCGATCAATTCCGGCGACAGGCTCTCAGTATCGGCTTCGAGCGAATAGAACGCGTCGGCATCCACGCTGCGGGCACGAACGTGCTGATAGGCCGCCGCAAGGAACATCTCGCCGGGGCCGCGCGCGCCGCCGCCATTCATCCGCGCGGTCCAGCCTTCGCCCGCCAGCGTACCGGCATTCAGGATCGCTTCGTCCAAAGCGGCGGTCGCGGACTCGTCGCCTTCGACCAGATCCTTCAGCCGTTCCTGAAGCCCGCGCATGCGCGTGCGCGCGCGGCCTTCGGGTCCGCGAATCCAGCGCCGCAGATCGGCCATTTCGGAACCGGAGAGAAACGCCGCGAAGCCGCTGTCGGCCGCGTCGAACAGATGATGGCCTTCGTCGAACACGTAACGCACGCGGCGCTCCGGCGGCGTGTCGGAAATCTGATCGGGATCGACCGCGTCGCCCGCGGCCTGTGCGATGACCAGCGCATGATTGGCGACGACGATCTGTGCGGTGCGCGCGCGGCGCACGACGCGTTCGATGAAACAGGTGCGGTAATGCGGGCACGCCGCATAGACACATTCGCCGCGCCGATCGGTGATTTCGCGCAAGGGCAGCGAGGCTGCGAGGAACGCCGGAAAGCCCGCGCCCGACAGATCGCCGTCGCGCGTCGCCTCGACCCAGCGCGCGATCAATCCCAGCGCCACCGCGCGCTGGCCCGGCGCCAGCGCGGTGCGCTTCGCTGCTTCCTCGAAATTCAAAAGACACAGATAATTCTCGCGCCCCTTGCGAACGACCGCTTTCTCCTCGCGCTCGGCGGGATCGGGAAACAGCCGCGCGATTTCCTGCACGATCTGGCGCTGCAGATTGCGGGTATAGGTGGAAATCCAGAGGCCGGGCCCGTTCTTCTCCGCCCACAGGCTGGCGGGCGCGAGATAGCCCAGCGTCTTGCCGATGCCGGTGCCAGCTTCGATCAGCGCGATCTTCGGCGCGCCGACATGCTCGCGCACGCCGAACGCATAGGCCGCTTCCTGCGCGTAATCCGCCTGCTCGGCACGCGCCTCGCCCGCGTCATGCACGAGCTCGAACAAGCGGTCGCGCGTTTCCTGCGCACCCACCGGCAGTGAACCGGGCTTGGCCGGCGGCGCCTCATCTTCCCATTGCGGCAGCCCGCGCCACACTTCCAACCCCGCGATCGGCGATAGCTGCTTGTCGGACTGGCCGATGAGGCCAAGGATTTCCGCGCCCCAGCGCCAGCCGGCGCGCGCCAGCGTTGCCGCGAGTGGTCGCAGCTTGGCGCGCTCGATTTCGCTTTTCGATTCCAGTTCCTCGAGCAATGCGGCCGCCGCCTCATGCAGCGCACGCGCCTGCTCTTCGGCGCTTGTCGGCAGCACCAATCCCAGTGCCCGCGCCAATCCGAGCGCACTTGGTACGCAGGGCTGCGCCGGACACACGAAAATGAAAAGCTCCAGCACATCGAACAGCGGCCGGCTCGGCGCGACCTTCAAGCGCCCGGCGACGAACCCCGCATGTGCCACCAGCACCTCGCCCGAGCGAAACAGCGCGCGCGCTTCATCGACGTCCGCCCGGTGCGCCGAGCCGTCACCAAGCGCCAGCACGGCGCCGCCCGGCGCAGGGATCAGGGCGGGAATCGCAAGGATCGACATCGCCGCCGATCATGCGCAGCTACGACCAGAAAGAAAGGTCAAGCCGCCAGATCTGGATAGAGATTGGAGAGCGCCTTGCGCACGCGCTCGTGCTCGCCGACGATCGACTGCGCCGCGTCGTACAGCGCAGGGCCGGCCTCGCCGTCGCGCGCCTTCTGGGTGAAGCCTCGGGCCGCGGCGGTCAGTGCGGCAAGCCCAAGCCCGCCAGCGGCGCCGGCGATGTCCTGCGCCACGCGCGCCGCGTCGTCCCAATTCTCGCCTTCGCTCGCGTCGGATAGCCGGGTACACAATTCCTCGGCCGTCTTCATGTAAGATTGCAGGATCTCGATCAGCGTGGTGAGCCCGAGCGATTTCTCCAGCGCGGCGAAGGCCGGCGCGTCGATCGCGGCCACGCTTTCCTGCTCGCGCTTGCGAGACTTGCCTGGATCGGCGGCGCGGCCGAGCAGGTCGCGCAGCGCCGCATAAAGAGCGCCGGGATGCGCCGGCCAGCGCAATACGCCGCCGGCCGCGGCCGGCATGCGCTGGCCGCTGGACAGCAGCGCCAAGAGCGGCGCGTTGACGCCGGGCGCGGCCGCGATGGAATCGGCGACGTCGGCAAGCGCGACGATCGCGTCGAAGCTCTCTCGACCCGCCAGCGCGATGGCCTCTGCGGCGCTGCCCGCGAACACCATGCGGTTGCCGAAAGGCTCCAACAGATTGCCGATCTGGACGCGCAAGGGTTCTTCGCCCAGCACCGCCAGGACCGCCAGCCCCCAGGGCGGCGGTGCGTCGGTGGCGATCGGCTGCGCGTCCTGACGCTCGACGCCGGGCGCGCGCATCGCCGGCACGGTGAACCAGAAGGTGGCGCCCTGCCCCGCTTCGCTCTCGAAGCCGATCGTGCCGCCCAACGCCTCGATCGTGCGCTTGGCGACCGCGAGGCCGAGGCCGGCGCCTTCGTGGCGGCGGGCGTAGGAGATTTCCGCTTGCGCGAAGGGCTCGAACAGATGTGTGGCGATTTCCGGGGTGATGCCCAGCCCTGTGTCCGTCACCGAGAAGCGCAACCACTGGCCACCATCGTCGCGGGCTTCGCTGTCGACGCGGATCTCGATACCGCCGCGATCGGTGAACTTCACCGCGTTGTCGGCGAGCTTCAGCAGGATGCGCCGCACGCGGCGCGGATCGGCGGCGACGCGCGGCAGATTGCCCGTGGCGGTGACGCTGAGGCGCAGTTGTTTCTCCCAGGCGCGCGGCTGGAGCAGACGCGCGACGGTGCGCGCGGCCTGCGCCGCGTCGCAATCCTCGTCCGGTTGGCCCTCGAAGCGGCCTTCGTCGCGCGACAGCGCGATCACGTCGTCGAGTAGCGTCTTCAGCCCGCGGCCGGCTTCCAGCAGCACCTTCACATGGTTCTTCTGCGCCCGGTCGAGCTCGCTGCGCTCCAGCAACTGCGCCATGCCGAGCAAGGCGTTGAGCGGCGTGCGGATTTCGTGGCTGATATTGGCGATGAAGGCGGATTTGGCGCGCGTGCTGGCCTCGGCCAGGTCGCGGGCTTTTTCGGCCTCGGCTTTCTCGCGCGACAGCTTCACCACCAGATCGGCGTTCTCGCGCCTCAGACGAATGCTCTCGTCGAGCAGGCTCGCCATCTCGTCGCAATAGGAATAGAGCACGCCGCCGAAGAACAGCACCAGCACGCTCGACATCAGCGCATAGGTCGAGCCCTGCGCCGCCAGCATCATCGCCAGAGGGCCGAGCGACAGCGTGGCATGCACGACATAGGCGGGACGGTGCGCCGAGCGGGCGATGAACTCCGCCGAGGTCATGCCGAGGAAGGCGAGCGTGAGGAAGGCCTGCTCGGGGAAGGCATGCGGCACGAACCAGACGACCGCGCCAACACCCCAGGACGCGCCCGCCGCCGCCGACAAGGCGGTATAGCGGTTGGCCCATTTCTCGGGATTGTCGCCGGCGGGACGGCGCCCATAGGCCGCGATGACGCGCGCGGTCACCACCGTCACCGCGATCTGCAGCAGCAGCGGGATGATCGCCAGCCAGATCGGAACGACGCCGCGATAGAGCACGCCGGCTATGCAGAGTGCCGAAAACGGGAGAAATAAATGCTGCCGGCCAAGACGATAAAGCACGTCGATCCGACCGGCGAAGACGCCTTCATCGGCTGCCGCTGCGACCTGGGCCGGAGAGCAGCCCTCCGGCGGACTATCGGCGTTCGGACCGGACATTGACGGCCTCCCCGCGGCAAGCCTAGCTTCAGGCCCTTTCAAAACGCTTAAGGCCCAGTATTTCCAATGGTTTCCGCCCCTTTTCGCCCCTCGCGCGAGGCTGCCCTTGCCGCCCGCGCCTGGCCTTTCGAGGAGGCCCGCAAGGTGCTGGCGCGCGTCGAGCGCCGCGCCAAGGCGGGCCAGGCGGTGGATTGCGTGGTCTTCGAGACCGGCTACGGCCCTTCCGGCTTGCCGCATATCGGCACCTTCGGCGAGGTCGCGCGCACGACCTGGGTCAGGTGCGCCTTCGAGGCGATGTCGGACGTCAAGACCCGGCTGATCGCCTTCTCCGACGACATGGACGGCTTGCGCAAGGTGCCCGGCAACGTGCCCAACCCGGAAATCCTGACCGCCCATCTCGGCCAGCCTCTCACTTCGGTGCCCGATCCGTTCGGCACGCATGCGAGCTATGGCGCACACAACAATGCGCGGCTGCGCGCGTTCCTGGACCGCTTCGGTTTCGAATATGAATTCCTGAGCTCGACCGATTGCTACAAGAGCGGGCGCTTCGACACCGCGCTGCTCCATGTGCTCGCCAATTATGAAAAAGTGCGCGACCTCGTGCTGCCGACGCTCGGACCGGAACGGCGCGCGACCTATTCGCCGTTCCTGCCGCTGTCACCCAAGGACGGCCGCGTGCTGCAGGTTCCGATTCTGGAATGGAACAAACAGGCCGGCACGGTGGTCTACGAGGAAGACGGCAACAAGGTCGAGGTGCCCGTCACCGGCGGCCATTGCAAGCTCCAGTGGAAGCCCGATTGGGCGATGCGCTGGCTGGCGCTGGGCGTCGACTACGAAATGTCCGGCAAGGATCTGATCTCCTCGGTCGAGCTTGCGTCGAAGATCGAGCGCGCGCTGGGCGGCGAGCCGCCGGAAGGATTCAATTACGAGCTGTTCCTCGACGTCGACGCCACGCGCATTTCGAAATCGAAAGGCAACGGGCTTTCGGTCGACGAATGGCTCGACTACGGCACCGAGGAAAGCCTTTCGCTGTTCATGTATCAGAAGCCGCGCGTCGCCAAGCGGCTCTATTTCGACGTCATTCCCAAGACGGTGGATGACTATGTCGATTTCCTGAAGCAGTATCGCTCCAACGAGATGGGCGAGGCGCAGCGGCTCGAAAGCCCGATCTGGCATATCCACCAGGGCGCCGTGCCGGACGAAACCTATCCGGTGAGCTTCGCGCTGCTGCTGACATTGGTCAGCGCCTCGAATGCGAACGACCGCGACCTGCTGTGGGGATTCATCCGGGCCTATGCGCCGCAGGCGACGCCCGAGGCAAACCCGGGGTTGGACCGGCTGGTGGGTTATGCGCTGCGTTATTACGAGGATTTCGTGAAGCCGCAGAAGCGCTATCGCACGGCGACGGAGAAAGAGCGCGTCGCCATGCTCGATCTCGCCGACACGCTCGACAAGATCGCGGGTGAGCGCGACAGCGAAACGGTACAATTCCAGGTCTATGAAATTGGCAAGCGCCACGGCTTCGAGCCGCTGCGCGACTGGTTCAAGGCGCTTTACGAAGTATTGTTTGGCCAGAGCGCGGGCCCGCGTTTCGGATCGTTCGCTGCTTTGTTCGGCTGCGCCGAGACCGCGGCGCTGATCCGCCGCGCGCTCGAAGGTGAGTTTGCGGCTTCGCCATGAGGTTGGGCGTTTGCGTGACGTTGATATTGGCGTTGTCGAGTGCATCGGCTCTTGCGGCGGACGACCCGGTGCTATCGCTCTACGTC
>Ga0302314_10013548_pt1 | contig 13998 bp, 14 predicted proteins | sample III_Palsa_N2_3_FD_200533 | JGI IMG/M metagenome (GOLD analysis project Ga0302314, IMG submission 200533) | Peat permafrost microbial communities from Stordalen Mire near Abisko, Sweden - III_Palsa_N2_3 | ecosystem: Environmental > Terrestrial > Soil > Palsa > Peat permafrost | place: Sweden... | reverse complement strand
TGTTTGGAAGTTAACTAATAAGTAGTAGGACGGAATCCCCGTTCATTTTTTTGGTTCGTCAATTTAACGTTTAGAGGAAATCGGTCCATGCCAGAGACTACCGTCGAAAATCCGTTTGGCCTTGGCGCCCTAATTCAGCAGGGTGACATCGTCCAAAGATCAGTGCTCGTCATCCTGTTGATCATGTCGTTGCTCACGTGGTTCATCATGATCACGAAATTCTTCGACCAGCGCCGTCAACGCCTGCAAGCGGTCGAGGCCGAAAAGGAATTCTGGAGTTCGGGCAGCCTGACCGACGCACTCGGCAAGCTGAAGGGCACCTCTAACCCGTTCCGCGCGCTGGCCGAAACCGGCAAGCAGGCGTACGAGTATCACGAGGTGAACAAGGCCCGTCTGTCCGGCGCCATCGGCACCAGCGAGTGGATCACCGAGTCGCTGCAGCGAACGGCGGATTCGGTCATTGGCCGCATGCAGGCCGGCCTGCCGGTTCTGGCCTCGGTTGGTTCGACCGCTCCGTTCATCGGCTTGTTCGGTACCGTTATCGGTATTTACCACGCCTTGATCGCGATCAGCGCCTCCGGTTCGGCGTCTATCGAAAAGGTGGCCGGCCCCGTCGGTGAAGCGTTGATCATGACCGCCATCGGCCTATTCGTCGCCGTTCCCGCCGTGCTGGGTTACAACGTGCTCCTGCGCCGTAACAAGGATCTGCAGGAAGGCGTCAGCCACTTCACTCACGAGTTGCATGCTTACCTGATCTCGGGCGCCAAGATGGGCCTGGGTATGGAAAAGACACCGTCGGCCGGAGTGAAGCCCAGCCCCGCAGCTGCCCGCTAGGAGCCTCTCATGGCGATGAGCGCAAGTGGTAGTAGTGAGGGAGAAGTCCTCTCGGACATCAATGTGACGCCCCTCGTGGACGTCATGTTGGTGCTCCTGATCATTTTCATCATCACCGTGCCGGTGGCGTTGAAGGAGATCAAGGTGAACCTGCCCAAGGCAAGCAACTTGCCGACGCAGACCAAGCCGGAGGACGTCACCATCGCGGTCGACAAGTCGGGTGGCATTTACTGGAACACCGCGGTGTTGGCCGATCAGGATGCACTGAGAAAACGATTGCACGAGGCGGCGCGGGAAAATCCGCAACCCGAAGTGCACATTCGTGGCGACGGCGACTCCCGGTACATGTATGTGGGCCAGGTGTTGGTCGCCGCTCAGCAGGCCGGTATTCGTAAAGTGGCGTTTCTGACCACGCCGCTTCATCTCGGCGAAACGCAGTAGGAGTTTTGATATGGCAATGAAGGCAGGTAGCGCCGAGGGTCAGTCGTTTACAGACATCAACATGACGCCGTTGATCGACGTCATGTTGGTGTTGCTGATCATTTTCATTATTTCGCTGCCCCCCGTGACACACGCGGTCAAGATCGATAATCCGTTGCCACCGCCGCCTAATCAGGTTCCACCCCCCCCGCCGGTGGTGATTAACCTCGGCATCGACTTCGATGGAACGTTGTCGTGGAACGGCACCGCGGTGGATAGACCGACGATGCAAGGGTATATCAGCCAGGAAGCGTCGAATGACCCCCAACCGGAGGTTCATATCCAGGTGGACAAGTTTGCCAAGTACGAGAAGGTTGCTCAGACCTTGGCGGATTTGCAGAGCCGTGGCTTGAAGAAGATCGGGTTCGTCAACAACGACTTGTATTAAGTAGCGGAATCCGGTGGATTCTACGGCGCGTCGCCCTGTGACGCGCCGTTTGTTTGCTTACACGGCATGAATTGAAATTTTGCGAGGTTAGCTGCTAATGACGTATTTCAAGAATATTCGGCTCACGCGTGCCTTGGGTCTCGTGGCGGCCGCCGGCCTGGTGTCCTTCGCGCCGCATGCCTCGCAGGCGGCCGACAAGAAGGGTCCCGAAATCAGCCGCACCATTGCGAAGGAAATGACGGCGGCACAGAAGGCGCTGCAGGCCAGCCAGTGGCAGGAAGCGTTGAAGAACTTGGACGCCGCGGAGCAAAAGTCGCCGCTGACTCCGTTCGACAAGAAAACTATTTATGACTTCAAGGGTTTCGCCAATATCAAGCTGAACCACTTGAAGGAAGCGGAAACGAATTACGAGGAAGCCCTCGCCACCGGCCAGTACACGGCCGAGGAAAGCCCGCGTATCACGCACATGTTGTTCCAGCTGACAGCTGGCAACCAGCAGTACGACAAGGCCATTGGCTTCGGCAAACAGATGGTGGACAACGGCACTGCCAAGGCCGAGGACTTGGGCGTCATCGCTCAGATTTACTACCTGCAGAAGGACTGCAAAGACTCCTCCGCGTGGGCCGACAAGGCCGTCGCCGCTGCCAAGAAAGCAGGTGAAACGCCGAAGGAAAACTGGTATCAGTTCAAGCTGCAATGCGCTTCAGATGCCCAGGATAACGCGACCATGGACGCGGTGTTGGTGGACCTGATTCGTCTCACCAACAAGACCAATTATTGGAACACGCTGCTGCGTATCGAGCGTCAGGACGAGCGCGACGATCACAATCTGTTGATGGTCTATCGCGTCATGTATGACACCAATTCCATGAACGCGGGTTCCGACTACATGGAAATGGCGCAGCTGTTGGGCGATGCTGCGTTGCCGGGCGAAGCGGCGGCCGTTCTCGACAAGGGCGTCAGCTCCAACTTGCTCGCCGACCAAAAGGATCGCGCGGGACGTCTCGCCGCATCTTTGAAGACTCGCGCGGATGCGGACAAGAAGGGCCAGGCGCAATTCGATGCCGAGGCCAGCAAGAATCCCGCCGGTGAGCTCGATGTGAAGCTGGGCGAGGTGTATTACGGCGCCGGCGACTATCAGAACGCGGTGACCGCCATTAACCGCGGCATCGGTAAAGGGCAGATCAAGCACTTGGACGAGGCCTACGTTTATCTTGGCCGCTCGCAGGCGGCATTGAAGAACATACCCGACGCGAAGAAGGCGTTCGGCGGCCTGAAGACGGTGCCGAACATCAGCCCGCGCGTGCTGAAACTGTGGGAACTGTATTCCGACAAGCTCGGTTCGGCGACCTCATAAGTCGACAACTGCTGGAAACGTTCACGAAGGCGGCCTCCGGGCCGCCTTTTTACTTAAGTTGGATTCATTTGAGGAGCACGCAATGACCATTAAAGTCGGCGATAAGATGCCTGAGGGTAAGTTCACCCGCATGACCCAGGACGGTCCCTCGAAGCTCACCACGGATGAGCTCTTCAAGGGCAAGACGGTGGTGCTGTTTTCGGTGCCTGGCGCCTTCACGCCGACTTGCGATGCCAAGCATCTGCCGGGATTCGTGGAGTTCGCTGATCAGATCAAAGCTAAGGGCGTCGACACTATCGCGTGCACGGCCGTGAACGACGTGTTCGTCATGAATGCCTGGGGCAAATCAGGCGGCGTCGGCAGCAAAATTTTGATGCTGGCTGACGGCAACGGCGAGTACGCCAAGGCTCTCGGTCTCGACATGGACGCCTCGAGCTACGGCATGGGTCTGCGCGGCAAGCGTTTTGCCCTCATCGTGAAGGATGGGGTGGCGACGCATGTGAACATCGAAGGTCCGGGCGAGTTCAAGGTCTCCGCGGCGGACTACGTGTTGAAGCAGCTCTAGGATATTCCTCGATTGTTGGCTTTGCGTAGCGCTCCGCCGGTGTTCAGCACCGCCGAAGCGGAAAGAATAGCGCGTGACGTTTATGGCCTAGCGGTGGCGGTGGAACCGTTGTCGGGCGAGCGAGACGGTAATTTTCAGATTCGCACCGCCGACGGCCGCGAGTTCGTTTTGAAGATCGTGGATGGCGCGGCACAGCCGGAGGCGACGGACTGCCAGATTCGCGTGCTGCGCCACCTGGCCGAGATCGCCCCGTCGCTCCCGGTGCCGAAGGTGTTCGCCACGCAGGTCGGCACCGATCTGGGCAGCGTCGAGCAGGGCGGCCACACCTACGCGACCTGTCTCATGGGTTATCTTCCTGGAAGATTGCTGGCGCTCGCCAGGCCGGCACTGCCCCTACTATTGAACGTCGGCGAAACCCTGGCGAGAGTGGATCAGGCCCTGCAGGGTTTTTTCCATCCCGCTCTGGCCCAGCGCATCGCCTGGGACGTTCGTCGACTGCCCGAACTCATGGAGTTCGCTCCCCTCATCGAAGCGGCATCGGTCCGGAGCAGTGTCTCTGTAGTCCGTGAAGCCATGTCGGCATGCCTTCCAAGGCTGCGAGGGCTGCGCAGCCAGGCGATCCATGGGGACTGCCACGCCGGCAACCTCCTGGTCGATCCCGCCGCTCGGACGGTCTGCGGCGTTCTGGATTTCGGGGATATGATTCATGCGCCGTTGGTGTTGGAGCCGGCCGTGGCCATGTCCGAATTGCTCACGGAGGGACTGGCCGACGTCGCGGACCTTGCCAAGGTGCTGGAGGGCTACTCCCGGGTCCAGCCTCTCGCAACCGCCGACATTGCCGTGCTTTTCGATCTCATCACGGCGCGGCACGCCATCACCTTGATGGTGCATGCCTGGCGCAGCCGCCACGACGAGAAGGGTGCGCGGGTTGTCGCGGCGGGCGCGGCCAATGCAGCCACGTCACTGGCGCATCTGCTGTCCCTGGATCGCGAAGCCCTCACCCAGGAATGGCACGAGGCGGCGGGCACCTTGCAACCTCGCTCGACGCCCGTGGATTTGGGGCGCCGTCACCGCCTCATGGGGGCCGGGGCCGAGTTGTTTTACGACAAGCCGCTGCACCTGGTGCGCGGCAAGGGCGTGTGGTTGTACGATCCCGCGGGACGCGCCTACCTCGACGTGTACAACAACGTTCCTCACGTCGGGCACTCTCATCCTCACGTGGTGCGCGCCATTCAACGGCAGGTTGCCATCCTCTCCACGCATACACGCTACCTGCACGAGAACGTTCTCGAGTATGCGGAAGCCTTGACCTCTCGTTGTCCCTCGCATCTCGATGCCTGCATTTTCGTGAATTCCGGCAGCGAGGCCAACGACGTGGCCTGGCGCATGGCGCAGTTCGCCACCGGCAACACGGGCGGCATGGTCATGGCGCATGCCTACCATGGCATTACCGACGCCGTGGCGGCTCTGACGCCCGGTGCCGGCCAACCCACCGATCCGCGGGTGGTCACCCTGGCCCCCCCCTTGGCTGCCCTGACCGCGGATGACACTTTCAGCGCGTCCGATCTTGCCATCGCTGCCGAGGATGCGGACCTTGCGCTGAATACCCTCGCCGCGCGCGGCATGGCACCCGCCGCATTTTTCATCGACACGGCACTCACCAGCAGCGGCATTTTCGATCCGCCGCCGGCGTGGCTGGAGACGGTGGTCGAGCGGGTCAGAGCCGCCGGTGGCCTGGTAGTTGCGGACGAAGTGCAGTATGGCCTCGGCCGTTCAGGATCGCATTTCTGGGGCTTCGAGCGGCGTGGTCTCGCGCGGCCGGGTCTCACGCCGGATATCGTGACCCTGGGCAAGCCCGTGGGCAACGGCTATCCCATGGGAGTGGTCATTGCGAATCGAACGCTCATCGAAGCCTTCCAGGCCAAGTTCGGCTTCTTCTCGACCTTCGGCGGAAATCCCGTGGCCGCCGCGGCCGGCCTGGCGGTTTTGCAGGTGATCGAGAACGAGCAACTGCTCGCCAATGCGGGCAACACCGGTGCGTATCTTCGCCGCCGCTTGGAGGAAGTCGCCGCACAACACGCCTGTTTGGGGCGAGTGCGGGGCCACGGCTTGTTGTTGGGCCTCGAGATTCAGGGACCCAATGCCATTTCGGCCAAGAAGCGCACCAAGAAAATCGTCAACGCGCTGGCCTCGCGGGCCAGGGTCCTGATTGGATCCGAAGGACCCTTGGGGAACATTCTGAAATTGCGGCCGCCCATGCCGTTCGGACCTGAACATGCCGACCTGCTGGTGCAGGCCATCGACGCCGCGGCGTCGACGATTGGCGGGCGGTTGTAACCGGACGCGAGACGCCCAGTTGGACGCGAGCCGGGCGGCATTGCACCGCCTGGCCCGCTGACTCCCTAGCCGATGAGCTTTTCCAGTTCCGGAACGACCTGGAACAGATCGGCGACCAAACCCACGTCGGCCACTTCGAAGATCGGTGCTTCGGCGTCCTTGTTGATGGCGACAATGGTGCGCGCATCCTTGATGCCGGTCAGATGCTGGATTGCGCCCGAGATGCCGAAGGCGATGTAGATTTCCGGCGAGATGATCTTGCCGGTCTGTCCCACCTGCATTTCGTTGGGCGCGTAGCCTGCGTCGACCGCTGCGCGCGAGGCGCCCACCGCCGCGCCCATCTTGTCGGCCAGGCTGTACAGGATCTTGAAATTTTCCGCGCTCGCGAGAGCCCGTCCGCCGGAGACCACCTTGGCCGCGGTCTGCAGATCGGGCCGATCGGTGCTGCCCGACTTGGCGCCCACATAGCGCGTGTGCGAGGGCAGGGTGACAGTCAAGGATTTGGACTCGACGCTACCGGTGCCGCCCGAGGCAGCCGCTTCGTAGGAGGCCACGCGCACGGTCGCCACGAGCTTCTTCGACGCATCGGCCTCGACGGTGACAATGGCATTGCCGGCGTAAATAGGACGGCGGAACTGAAATGCGCCGACCACGGCCATGAGATCGCTGACCTGGGCAACGCCCAAGAGGGCGGCTACGCGCGGCATCAGATCCTTGCCGAAGCTGGTCGAGGGTCCGAACACATGTGTGTAGTCGGCCGCCAAGGCGACGATCTGCGGCGCGAAAATGGCGGCCAGCGGATGCTGGTTCTCGGCACGGTCGACGCGCAGCACCGTCTTCACGCCGCTGATGGCGGCAGCCTGGGCGGCAACCGCGGCGGTATCTGCGCCCAGCACGGCGATGCTGATTTCCGAATCCGGAATGCTGGCGGCGCAAGTAACGCACTTGGCCGTGGCGGGATTCAATGTCTTGCCGTCGTGTTCGCCGACGATGAGTACTTTGTTCATTAGATCAAACCCTTCTTCTTGAGAACATCAACCAGCTCCGCGACGTCCTTGACGATGACGCCCTTCTGACGCTGCGCGGGGGGCTCGACCTTCACGGTCTTCAGGAACTGCGTGACGCTGACGCCCAAGGCGTCCATGGAAGTCACATCCAACGGCTTTTTCTTCGCCTTCATGATGTCGGGCAGCTTGACGTAGCGCGGCTCGTTCAAGCGCAGATCCACCGAGATCACGGCGGGAAGGTCTACTTCGATGGTTTCCAAGCCGGCATCGACTTCGCGGGTTACCGCGACCTTCTCGCCGTTGATTTCCACCTTGGAGGCGTAGGTGGCCTGAGGCCGATCCCAGAGGGCGGCCAGCATTTGTCCGGTTTGATTCGCATCGTCGTCGATGGCTTGCTTGCCGAGGAAAATCAAATCGGGATTTTCCTTCTTGGCCAGCGCCAGAAAGGTCTGCGCCGCGGTCAGGGGTTCCACGGCCACATCGGTTTGTACCAGGATGGCGCGATCGGCGCCCATGGCGAGGGCCGTGCGAAGCTGTTGCTGGGTGTCGGCCACGCCGATGCTCACCGCAATCACTTCGATATTGCCTAAACGTTCCTTGATGCGCAGCGCTTCTTCGAGGGCGATCTCGTCAAAGGGATTGACGCTCATTTTGACGCCATCGAGCATCACGCCGCTGCCGTCGGGCTTTACGCGCACACGCACGTTGTAGTCCACGACCCGCTTGATACAAACCATTAACTTCTGCAATTTATTACTCCTGAAGCGCTCACGCGCTGAATCTACGGCGTCGAAGCGACGCCGTCCGAAAAATTTTGGTTGGAAAATGAACCAGCTATCTTACTTGCGCATTGGCGCAGTTTGGGTAGAAAACGTTCTATGGCGGATTTGAGGGGCACCGCCGCGGAAATGAAGCGCACCGTAATCACGGCGGGCAGCAAATCGGCGGTCGCCACGGGTACGCTCATGCTGACTTCATCCACCAACCGCCGGCTGCGGGTGACGGTGGCGAAACCCTGGGTTTTGATATCGGCCAACACGCGCAACAGTTCGGGGCGCTGGCTTTTCGCCGCCTTGTCTTCGTCCTTGTTCGACCGTGCCAGGAGGTCGATCAACGTCTCCCGCTGCGCGGCGTCGCAAAATGCCAGGTAGGTCCGCCCGGCGGCAGTACTCAGTAGAGGCAGACGGACGCCGGCGGAGTAGCGCTCGGTGGCCAGCGGAGTGTCGTGGTCGGTGGTTTCCCGAACCATCATGGCGGAGCCCGAGAGGCTGGCCACGGACACCGGCCAGACGATGTCGCGGCTGAGTTCGCTGATAAAGGGTTTCGCGATTTGCGTTACCCAGGCATCATCGTCGAAACCGCCGCTCAGCGCGCGTACGCGAATGGTCAGACGATAACGGTCATCCGTTGAATCGCGGAAGACGAATCCTGCGTCGCTCAGGGTTTCCAGAATGCGGTAAACCGTGGTGCGCGGCAGGCGGATTTCCTGGGCTACCTCGGACACGGTGACGCCATCGCGCGAATTGAGTACGGTGAGCGCGTCAAGGCCGCGCGTGAGCGCGCGAATCGGGCGTGTGGATTCCATGGCTAACCCTAATCATTCGGCGCGGTAGTTTAAGGACCGTCGCGTCGCTTGTCCACCTTGCGGTCAATCACATAGACTGGCGCGGATGACCCGATATTTTGTCAAGCGTTTGGCTGGCGCAATACCCACGCTATTCGTCATTATTACGGCCGCATTTTTCCTCATTCGTGCGGCCCCTGGCGGTCCCTTCGATCAGGAGCAGCGTCTACCGCCCGAAATTCTTGCCAATCTCGAGAGCGCCTATGGGTTGGATTTGCCCGTGTGGGCGCAGTACGGTCGATATCTCACGGCGCTGGCGCACGGCGACTTCGGTCCGTCGTTCAAGTACAAGGACTTCACGGTCACCGAACTCATCGGTCAGGGCTTCCCGGTGACACTGGAGCTGGGAGTCATCGCGCTGGTACTCGCCTTGGGACTGGGAATTCCCCTCGGGACGTTCGCTGCACTTCGTCATAATTCCGCTGCCGATTACGCCACCATGGCATTTGCGGTCATCGGCATTGCAATTCCATCCTTTGTCGTACTCCCGTTTCTCGGCCTGTTCTTCGGCATTTACTTGCACTGGCTGCCGGTGGCCGGCTGGGAGCCGGGATCGATACGCCACCTGGTGCTGCCGGTGATCGCGTTGTGCCTTCCGCCGCTGGCGTATATCGCGCGCATGACCCGCGGCAGCATGCTCGAGCTGATGCGCAGCCCCTTCATTCGCACCGCCTTCGCAAAGGGTCTGCCCCTGTCGGTGGTGATCAGGCGACATGCATTACGGCCTGCCTTGGTGCCCGTTGCCGGGTACCTGGCGCCCGCAGTCGCCGCCATCATGACGGGCTCTCTGGTGGTGGAGACCATCGCGGGGCTGCCGGGTATCGGGCGATACCTCGTGCAGGGCGCGTTGAATCGCGACTACACCTTGGTGATGGGCATGGTGATTATTTATTCGACGCTGCTCATCGTCATGGGTCTATTGGTGGATCTTTTGTACGCCTGGCTGGACCCGCGCATCAGGTTCGGCCATTGAAAGCTCTCCATCGCCTGCGCGCAAATCCAGGCGCCACCTATGCGCTCGGCATCATCGTGATCTTGACCCTGGGCGCCTTGATCGGCCCCTTGTTCAATCCCAACGACATTGCGACATTGGACTGGGCGCATGTGGCGGCCGGGCCCGCGCTGGCCGGTGCCCATTGGTTCGGCACCGACCGCTTAGGGCGAGATTTGTTCGTGCGCACTCTCGAGGGCACTCGCATGTCCCTGGGCGTCGGTTTGACCGCCAGCGCCATCAGCCTGGGAGTGGGGGTTGCCTACGGCGCCATCGCAGGTTACGTCGGTGGACGCTTGGATCAGCTCATGATGCGCTTCGTTGAAGTGCTCAGCGGTCTGCCGCTGATATTCTTCGTCATCTTTCTGACGGTTGTGTTCGGCCGTAGTCCCTATTTATTGTTTCTAACCATCGGGGCGGTGGGCTGGCTGACCATGGCGCGTATCGTTCGCGGCCAAACGCTCAGCATTCGGCAGCGCGAATACATCGAGGCGGCCATCGCGTCCGGCGCCGGCACCTTGCGCATTATCGTCAAGCACGTGGTGCCGAATCTGTGGGGCGTGGTGATCGTGTATGCGACGCTCACCATACCGCAAATTATTCTCTTCGAGAGCTTCCTGAGCTTCCTCGGTTTGGGAGTGCAAGAGCCGCATTCCAGTTTGGGGACCCTAATCGCGGAAGGGGCGGGAGAAATGGAAGCGGCACCCTGGATCTTGTTGGTGCCGGGCAGCGTGCTGGCGATTCTGCTGCTATGCCTGAACATCGTTGGCGATGGGCTGCGCGATGCGCTCGACGTCAAGGAGCGGTAGGAGTTGAGCGCCAACCTGCACCCGACCGCGTTGCCGACTCTGGCTATCGACAATTTGAGCGTGCGCTTCGGGGAGAGCGCCGCCGTACGGGACGTGTCGCTGCGGGTGGAGCCGGGCGAGAGTGTGGGCGTGGTCGGCGAATCGGGATCGGGAAAGACTCAGGTGTTCATGAGCGCCATGGGTCTGCTGCCGCCCAACGCGCGGGTGCAAGGCAGCGTACGTTTCGAAGGAACTGAACTTCTAGGTGTGGCGCCCGCGGTCCTCAATCGCGTGCGCGGATCGAAACTCACCATGATTTTCCAGGATCCGATGACCTCGCTGACGCCGCATTTGCGCATCGGCATACAGCTGGCCGAAGTGTTGGTCACTCATTCTGGCTCTTCTTGGGCGGATGCAGAGCGCGCGGCACTGCTCATGTTGGAGCGTGTGCGCATTCCGGAGGCCAAACGCCGCCTGCGGCAGTATCCCCACGAATTGTCCGGCGGAATGCGACAGCGCGTGATGATTGCCATGAGCCTCTTGTGTGAGCCGTCGCTGGTGATCGCCGATGAGCCCACCACGGCGCTCGATGTCACCGTGCAGGCGCAGATCTTGGATACCTTACGCATCATGCGCGCGGAGCTCGGCATGGGGATCGTGCTCATCAGTCACGACATGGGCGTCGTGGCGGGCCTGGCCGATCGCATTGTCGTCATGTATGCCGGCAGAATCGTGGAGCAGGGGCCCACGGCCGAGATGTTGCGGCGGCCTGAACATCCCTACACGGCCGCGTTGCTCCGCTGTGTGCCCGCTTTGTCCGGGCCGCGCTTGGAGCGCATGCCCAGTCTCCCCGGCCAAGCACCTGACCCGCGGAGAGCGGACCAGGGCTGTGCCTTTGCGCCTCGCTGCGCACGTGCCGCCGAGCGCTGCCGTGTGGAAATGCCCCAACTCCGAGCCTTGAGTCGGCGGCATGAGGCCGCGTGTCACTTTCCTCTGTCGGCATGAGCGAACCCTTACTCAAAGTGGAAAGCCTGCGAGTGCTGTTCGGCAAAGTCGCAGCGCTGCAAGACATTAATTTCGAACTTCGGGCGGGCGAGACGCTGGGGTTGGTGGGAGAGTCCGGGTCTGGCAAGTCAACGCTGGCGCGCGCTATTCTGAGACTGACGCCTGCGGCGTCGGGTCGAGTGCTGTGGCAGGGCGAGGATCTCTTGTCCCTGGGGACCGCGGAACTGCGGCAACGCCGCCGCGACCTGCAAATCGTGTTTCAAGACCCGTTGGCCAGTCTGAATCCCCGCATGTCGATCGGCGATGCGCTCGCCGAGCCGCTCAAGATCTTCGAACCTACTCTGCCCGTCGCCGCGCGAAAAACGCGAATTGCCGAGATGTTGGACAGGGTGGGGCTCTCCGCGGACATGGTGCGCCGCTATCCTCACGAGTTCAGCGGCGGACAATGCCAGCGCATCGGCATCGCCCGCGCCATGATGCTCCGGCCGAAACTCTTGATCTGCGATGAGGCGGTGAGTTCTCTCGACGTGTCCGTACAAGGTCAGATAGTCAATTTGCTCGCCGATTTGCAGCGCAACTTCGGTATGGCCATGCTGTTCATCAGCCACAATCTCGCGGTGGTGCGTCACCTCAGTCATCGGGTGCTGGTGATATATCGCGGGCGCTTGGTGGAGATGGCTGAAACGGACGCGCTGTTCGCGGCTCCGGTTCATCCCTATACCCGCGAGTTGCTGGGTGAGCAGGTGCGGGAGGCGACGACAACCGAACAAGTCACAGTTGGCTGTGCTTTTCAGCCGCGCTGCGCCTACGCGCAGCCCCTATGCGAAGCCAGTGTCCCGTTTCTTGAGGACGTCGCGACCGGCCATTGGGCGGCCTGTCACCGGTGGCGCGAGGTCGTGTATTCTTCGCAGCATGAAACCCGTAAATCCGACTAATGTACGTGCCAGCGATGGCCTGGCCAATGTTCGCTACGAAATTCGCGGCAAGCTGGCGCGCCGTGCCCTCGAATTGGAGCGCATGGGCTACGACATCGTGTCGCTCAATATCGGCAATCCCTATGCCTTTGGGTTCCGCACGCCGGAGACCATGCGCCTTGCCATGATCGAGAACCTGCGCCACAGCGAAGGCTACGTCCATCAGAAGGGCATCTTCCCGGCTCGCGAGGCCGTGGTCATGCAGCAGCAGGAGCGGGGGGTCAAAGGCGTCACCGCCGAGGAGGTATTCATCGGCAACGGCGTGAGCGAACTCATCGACTTGTCGTTGCGCGCCTTGTTGAACGCCGGCGATGAAGTCCTGGTGCCGAGCCCTGATTATCCCCTATGGACCGCGGCGGTGAATCTCAATACCGGCAAGGCCGTGCACTATCCCTGCCGTCCCGAACGCGGCTTTGTGCCTGACCCTGAGGAAATCGAGGCGCTCATCAACCGGCGAACCCGAGCCATCGTGGTGGTGAATCCCAATAATCCCACCGGCACGGTGTATCCGCGCGAAACTCTGGCGGCCATCGCTCGCATCGCGGAGAAGCATCGCCTCGTGGTGTTGTCCGATGAGATCTACGATCAGATTTTGTACGACGACGCCGAATTCGTTCCCATGGCAACCCTGGTACACGGCACGTTGTGCTGCACCATGAGCGGGCTGTCGAAAGTGTATCGAGCCTGCGGCTACCGCGTGGGTTGGGCGGTGTTCTCGGGCGACGTCGAGCATGCCGGCGAATATTTACGTGGCTTGGAACTTCTCAGCTCACTGCGACTGTGCAGCAACGTCGCCGGTCAATGGGCGGTTCAAACTGCGTTGGGTGGCTATCAAAGCATCAAGGAATTGACGCGGCCGGGCGGCCGGCTGTACGAGTCGCGCCAAGCCATTATCGACAATGTCGCCCGCAGCCGGTATCTGAAGCTATCCCGTCCCATGGGTGCCTTGTATTCCTTCGTGCAAGTGCGCGAGGACGTACTGCCGGACTTCGATGATCAGGTATTCGCCTTGAACCTGCTGGAGAACAAGCATGTGCTGGTGGCTCCGGGCGTGAGCTTCAACGTACCCTATAAAAACGCCTTCCGCATCACCAATCTGCCCGAATCGCAGGTGCTCGCCACGGTGTTCAGCCGCATCGAAGAACTCTTGGACTCCCAGGCATCCGCGGCACCGACGTTGCAAGTCGTCGCCGGCAAGGTTTGACTTCGAACTCGCAGACCGCGGAGAGCGGCGTGTTCGACGCCGCCAACTCGGGACAGACCCTCCTGGCGCCGAACACGGAGCTTGCCGCGGCGCTCATCGATTGGGTGGAGCGTCGGCATCTCGCCTTGGGTCACGAGGTTTGGCCCACGCCGCGCATCAGAGACTTTAGCGGCTGGCTGCGCGAGCGCTATGCAGAGCGGCAATTGCTCGATGCCTCGTTGCCGCGTTGTTTGAGCGACGTCGAGGAGCGCGAGCTGTGGCGCTCCGTGATTCTGGAAAGCGACGGCGGCGCCGAACTGCTGGAACCCAATGGCGCTGCTCAAAGCGCGCGTCGCGCGCGCCGCGCGGTCATCGATTACGGCATCCCGCTGCAAAAGCTGGCGGACTATGCCACCGAGGAATCCCTGGCCTTTCTAGACTGGAATAGGCGCTTCGAGGCGCGTT
>Ga0302314_10013547_pt1 | contig 13999 bp, 12 predicted proteins | sample III_Palsa_N2_3_FD_200533 | JGI IMG/M metagenome (GOLD analysis project Ga0302314, IMG submission 200533) | Peat permafrost microbial communities from Stordalen Mire near Abisko, Sweden - III_Palsa_N2_3 | ecosystem: Environmental > Terrestrial > Soil > Palsa > Peat permafrost | place: Sweden... | reverse complement strand
TCGGGGCGTGGACGCTCCCCACGTTGCGCGCGCGCGAGTGCCGCAGCGCGGCGCTTGACGCGCTCGGCGCGAACGGCTCGTGCACGTGCACGACGTCCAGCGGGACCGCCGTGAGCGCATCCTCGATCGTCCGAGCAACATCCATCGGGAGTGAGGACGACCGCCGTCTCGCGTTCGCGAATGGCAGGATCTCGCCGACGCCAAGCACGAGCGGTTCCTCCTGGGCCCGGTCGAGCAGCGTCTCGGGGTGCTCGCGCGCGGCCCGGATCGCCCGGCGTGAATCGCGCACGAGCCCGCGCGAGTTCGACGGGGCTATCACCACTACGCGGTGCCCGCGACTCGTCAGCTCCGCCGCCACCTGCGCGACGTACTCGTTGACCTCCTCGTTCCGCGCTTCCCAGGCGAACGGAGTCACCTGCGCGATGGCGAGGCGCTCCGTCACGCCGGCCAGCATATTGCGTGCGCGCCGGCCGGCACGGCGGTCGCGCTGCCTACTGCTTCGTCGCTGCGCGGCGGGGGCGGGCCACGGCGCCCTTCGGTGTCGCCTTGGACGCCGGCCCGCGACCGTACTTGGCGATGAAACGCTCGGTCAGCTCGCGCGCCTCCTCGTCGGGCCGCTGGTGCATCGGCGACTTCATCAGATAGGAGCTGGGCCCATCGAGCTGGCCACTGAGGCCGTGGTCGAGCGCCAGCTTGCAGCATCTGACGGCGTCAATGACGATTCCCGCCGAGTTCGGCGAATCCCACACCTCGAGCTTGAGCTCGAGGTTCAGCGGCACGTCCCCAAACGCCTGTCCCTCCATCCGGATGTGTGCCCACTTGCGGTCGGTCAGCCACGGGACGTAGTCCGAGGGTCCGACGTGGACGTCGTCCGCCGGCAGCGCGTGCCCCATGATCGAGGTGACCGCGTTGGTCTTGGAGATCTTCTTGGACTCCAGGCGCTCGCGCTCGAGCATGTTGTAGAAGTCCATGTTGCCGCCGACATTCAGTTGCGATGTGCGAAGCAGCTTCACCCCGCGCTCGTGGAACAAGCGGGCGAGGGTGCGATGGACGATCGTCGCGCCGACCTGCGACTTGATGTCGTCGCCGACGATCGGGACGCCCGCCTTCTTGAACCGCTTGTTCCAGTAGGGCTCGCGGGCGATGAACACGGGAATGCAGTTGACGAATCCGCACCCGGCCTCGAGCACCTGCTCGACGTACCACTTCGTTGCCTGGTCGGACCCGACCGGGAGGTAGGAGACGACCACGTCGGTCTTCGTCTCCTGGAGGATCTCGACGATGTCCGCAGTCGGCCCAGGGGCCTTGGTGATCTTCTCCTTGAGGTACTTCCCGAGGCCGTCGTGGGTCATCCCGCGGTGCACCTCGACCCCGAGCTTGGACACGTCCTCGACGAACTTGATCGTGTTGTTCTGGCCCGAGAAGATCGCCTCCGAGAGGTCCTTGCCGACCTTGTCGGCGTCGATGTCGAAGGCAGCGGTGAACTCCACGTCGCGAACGTGGTAGCCGCCGAGGTCGACGTGCATGAGGCCCGGAACCGGCTCGAGCGGATCCGCGTCACGGTAGTACTGGGCGCCTTGCACGAACGAGCTCGCGCAGTTACCGACGCCGATGATGGCGACCCTTACCTTGTCGCTCTGGTGACGCGTGGCGCCGTTGGTCGAACCGTTGGTCTTGCTCACGATGAAGAGTCCCTCCGCTGAAAAGACGTCGCGGCGCGGCGCGCCGCGGGGCCCGCGCGCTTCGCGCCGGCGCCACTGACGAATGTAGTCTCAGGCAGGGAGTTGGTTACACGCCCGGGAAGTGCGGGCTTCCACGCGCCAGGAGTTCGCCTCACGAACTGCTCGGGGAATTGGCTTTCGCCAATTCCCCGTGGACATGCACGATCCGCTGCACCGTCGTCAGCACCGTCAGCACCGCGAGCAGGTACACCGCGGGCGCGAGGAGCTCGAAATGGCCGAGCGAGGCGCCCTTGGCGAACACCAGGCCGGCAGAGATGATCACCACCCTGACCGGTCTGGTGGCGAGCCCGACCTTGCAGGCGACGCCGAGCGCCTCGGCGCGTGCGCGCGTGTAGGACACCATCAGCGAGCCGAGCACGGCCGCGACCACGGCGGCGACAGCCAACTGGTCGTGGCGCGAGGCGAAGTACGCGGCGACTGCAGTCAGCACGATTCCCTCCTCGAGCCGGTCCAGCGTCGAATCGAGAAAGGCTCCGAACGGCGTGCCCTTGCCCGACATCCGCGAGTAGCGCCCATCGAGCGTGTCCATCACCGAGCCGACGATGAACGCGACCCCGGCGAGGAAGAACAGCCGACCGACGACGAGCCCAGCCGCCGCGAGGTTGAGCGCGAATCCGGTCAGGGAGATCGCGTTCGGCGTCAGGCGTGACTCGATCAGCCGGTCGCGGACGACGGCCGAGATCTCCTGACTCTCGCGGCGCGGCTTGGTGGGGCGCGGCTGACGTACGCGCCCTGTCTGCTCAGGCACTGGCTACCCCGTTGCCGCGCCGACGACCTCGGCCGGCGGGCTCCCGAAAGCGGCTTGCGAGCGCGAGCGCGTCGGCAGGCGCTTCGCGATCAACATCGCCAGCGCGGCGGTGACCGCGCCGAGGAAGGCGTCGGTCAGGAAGTGGTTGCCGGTCGCGACGACGACGAACGTGATCAGCAGCGGGTAGCAGAGCCAGAGTGCCTTCACCCACCGGCGGCGCGCCAGCTTCGCCATCGGCCAGCCGACGAGGAGGGCGAAGCAGACGTGGATCGACGGAACGGCGGCGTACAGGTTCAGCAGCGCCTTCACGCCATGATCCTCGACCGTGAAGCCGGTGAACTGGCGGATCGAGTCGGTGAAGCCCCATTCGGGCATCAGCCGCGGGGGCGCCGTCGGGTACAGGGCGTAGCCGATCAGCGCGATCCCCATTGCGATCATGAAGGAATTGCGCACGAAGCAGAACGAGTCGTGCCGGCGCGTGTAGAGAAACACGAGCACGCCGATCGTGACCGCGTAGTGCATGTTCAGATAAATCCAGTCGGCTCCGTCCATCAGCCAGTGGACGTTGGAGGCCCAGGCCTGGATGCTCGGCTCCACGAACACGTGCAGCGTGCGCTCGAGGTCGATGATCTTGGTCGCGTTCCAGGACGCCTTCGCGACATCATTGCCGTCGACCAGCCCGCGCACGATCTGATACAGCGCATATGCGCCGGCGAACAGGAGAAGCTGGCGAAGCGCGTCCCGCCGCCCGTGTGGGAGCGCCCGCGCCTCGAACGAGCGAAGTCTTTGGCGCATGGCAGTCTCGCATGGTATCGACACGCGCATTCGGCGCCGCTAGGCGGTTCCGCTGCAACGCGGCGACCGGGCCTGGATGCGATCCAGCGCGAAGCGGATGACGAGCCGCACCTGGCCGGCGCGGCGCAGCGTGAGACGCGTGAAGTCGCCGTCGGGAGCGACGCATCCCGGGCCCCCGGACAATGCCCAGTACGGCGTGAAGCGGACGCGGACGTAGACGCTCCCGGGCGCACGCGCGTCGATCGTCAGCGAGTCGGGACCTAGCGTGCGCAGCGTCGCGGCTCCCTCGACGATCGGGGCGGGATCGGTGACCGCGTAGACCCGCCAGTGGCGCGAGCGCCAGACGAGCCGGAGGTAGGGGAGACCGCGGTCGATCAGCGCGACCTCCGCTCGTGCGGAGTAGTCGAGGGTGGCGTCGGCGACGGCGACGAACCGGACCGCGAGCTGGTCCAGCCAGGCGTGGTAGGAGGCTGCGGTCAGCCGCCCGCCGTAGAACAGCGAGTTGTCCTTGATGTCGAGCTGGCGCTCCCAGCCGCGGGCGAGCGCGAACCGGGGAGCGACCTCGTAAGCCTCCCAGTGGTCCTCGGTGAAGGGGATCTCGATGCGGAACGGTGGCGCGGGCGGGGCGGATTCACGGGCGAGGAAGCCGAGCAGCGGGCGGTAGTAGGCGGCGGTGGTCGCGGGATCGCCTTCGGCCTGCGTCGTGTCGTGCACGGCCGCTTGCGCCTGGACGTAGAGGAGCGGTATGAAGCAGACGAGCAGCACCAACGGTCGCCGCCGCCACAGGATCAGCGCGGCGAGCGGACCGGCGAGCAGCGCGCCGAGGCGTGCGGCGTTGCTGCCGACCGCGGTCGGGATCGCGTACGCAAGCACGCAACCGATCGTGTAGAGGATGACGCCGACGCGAAGCGTCAACGCTTCGCGCGGGAGCAGGACGAGCATCAGCACCGCGATCACCGGGATCGGCCAAAGCGCGGAGAGAGCGAACGGCTCGGTGCCGCCTTCGGGGAAGGCGATCGCGAGGATCAGGACAGGGGCGAGCGAGGCGATCGCCACCGCGATGCCGGCGAGCGGACCGGGGGCGCTTCGCGCGGCCGACGACGGGGCGCGAAGCGCCCCAGCCCCCGCGTACGCCAGGCCGGCCAGCGCCGTGAACAGCGCGGCGACCGGGCTCGTGAGCGCGGTGATCACGCAGAGGATGCACGCCAGCCGCGGGCGCCCGCGGCTGAGTGCGAGGACGGCGGCGATGCCGGGCAGCAGTCCGAGGGCGAACGTCAGGCGGCCGCTGAAGAGATCGGTCGCGGTGCCTGCTGCGAACCACAGTGCGCCGAGCCACGCGCCCTCGCCGAAGTGGTCGCGCGCGAGCAGCGCGAACAGCGCCGCCGTGCCTACCGCCGCGATCGCGCCCGCGAGCCGCGGCCCGAGCGCGGCGCCGACGGGTCCGAACAGGACGCTGTAGCCCGGCGTGTGGTGGCCCCCGTACCACCAGTTGTCCCAGATTCCGAAGCCCTCGGCTTTGAACAGCTTGACCCGCGTCAGCGCGTCGGCGAGATCAAGGCTCCGCGGCGACCAGATTACGTAAGCCGCGGCCAGCGCAGCCGCGAGGATCGCGGGTCCCGCCCGCCGCAGGTCGGTGCGATCCGGCGTCACGGCCGGCTCTGGTTCAGGAACGCCGCGACTCGCTCGACGAGCTCGGGCCGGTCGAGCCACGGCCAGTGGCCGGCTGCTTCGATCACCTCCAGCTCGGCTCTCGGGAGTCGCGCCGCGTAGCGGTGTCCGAGCTCGGGCCCGAGCCACGGGTCGCGCTCGCCCCAGACGATCAGGGTCGGCACGTCGAGCTGCTCCAGCTCAAGTCCCGCCGCCGCGAGCCGTGAGGGGTCGCCGTCGCGGTACAGGCGCAGGGTCGCACGCTGCGTCCCTTGATCGAACTGGTCCCAGACCGCTTGCACTCGCGCGTCAGGCCACGCGTCGGGTGACACGGACCCGCCACGGAGCGCCCGCGCGAACATCCACCGCGTCGTCGCCCCCATCGCGAGCTCGCCCAGGAACGGCCGTCGCCACGTGCGGGCGAGACGATGCCATTCGAAGCCGTCGAGCAGCGGCATCGCGTCACAGAGGACGAGGCGCTGCACCCGCGAGGGGTTGCGTTGCGCTAGCACGAGCGCGCTCGCGGCTCCCCAGTCGTGGCCCACGAGCTTGACTCTGTCGACGCCGAGGTGCGCCAGGAAGCGCTCGAGGAAGTCGGCGTGGCTCGCGATCGTGTAGTCGAGGTGGCCGGATTTGCCCGAGCGCCCGAAGCCGGGCAGGTCGGGCGCGAACCCGCCGGTGAGCTCGAGGAAGGGGATGAAGTCATCCGAGCTCGTCGGCGCCCCGTGCAGATACAGCACAGGATCGCCCTCGTAGGGCGAGCTGTGGTAGAAGAGGGGTCCCTCGCCGAGCTCGATCGTGTGCTCGTCGACATCCACAGGGCGGCGAGGATAACGTCCCAGCCTATGACCACGCTCTGCCTCGGTGAAGCCCTCGTTGACTTGATCTGTGAGCGGCCCGTCGACGACCTCGCTGATGTCGATGCGTTTGCCCCGGCATTCGGGGGTGCTGTCGCGAACGTCGCGATCGTCGCCGCGCGCCATGGAGCCCAGGTGGCGCTGGGCGGCGGGGCGGGCGCGGACGAGTGGGGAGAGTGGCTGCGCGACCGGCTCGAGGACGAAGGCGTCGACCTGCAGTGGTTCGAGCTCGTGCCCGGAGCGCCGACGCCGATCGCGATCGTGACCGTCGACCGGGCCGGCGAGCCGAGCTACCGGATCTATGGCGACGGGATCGCGACCGTCGTGCACGCACTCGGCTCGCGGGTCGGCGACGCGGTCGAGGCGTCCGCCGCGCTCTTCTTCGGCTCCAACACGCTCGTTGGCAAGGCCGAGCGCGAGGTCACGATGAAGGCCAGGAAGCTCGCGCTGGAGCTCGAGCGCCCGGTGATCTTCGACCCCAACCTGCGGCTGCACCGATGGCCTTCGCGCGCCGATGCGGCGGCGAGCGCGAACGCTTGCGTACCGGGTGCACTGCTCGTGCGGGCGAACCTCGCCGAGGCCGAGCTGATGACCGGAGAGCGCGATCCCGAGCGCGCGGCGTCGGCGATCCTCAAGGCGGGGGCACGTCTGGTGGTCATCACCCTCGGCGCGCGCGGCGCGATCCTCCGCGGCGAGCTCGACGCCGACGCTCCGGGCGCCGACGTGGAGGTGCTGAGCACGGTCGGCGCGGGCGACGTGCTCACGGGCGTGCTGCTCGCAAGGCTTGCCGCGACGGGCTACTACCCGCCGGCGGTCGCGGCTTCGCTGCGCGCGGCCGTCGACGAGGCCGGGCGGGCGTGCGAACGGTGGGGCGCGCTCGACTGAGTCGTTTGCCACGCCCCCCGAAAACCGCCGCCAAGCGTCCCAGCCCCCGCCGGGTCCGCGCGATCCGTGATCGCCTACGCGCGGTGTACGGGATCCCGCTCGCGCCGCCGCACGGCCATCCGATCGCCGAGCTGATCCTCACCGTCCTCTCCCAGAGCACCAACGACCGCAACCGCGACGTCGCGTTCCTACGCCTCCGCGACCGTTTCGCCGCCTGGGAGGAGGTCCGAGACGCTCCGGTGGAGGCGGTCGAGGAGGCGATCCGACCGGGCGGCATCTCGAAGGTCAAGTCGGCCCGGATCCAGGCGATCCTGCGCGCGATCACCGAGAGCTCCGGCGAGGGCGAGCTTTCCCTCGACTGGCTGCCCGAGCTGAGCGTGCCGGAGGCGCAGGAGTACCTGTGCTCGCTGCCCGGCGTCGGCCGCAAGACGGCCGCGTGCGTGCTGCTGTTCACGTTCGGGATGCGAGACGTGCCCGTCGACACGCACGTCTCGCGGGTCGGCACGCGCCTGGGCCTGTTCCGCGCCGGCGCGCCGTTCGAGGAGCTGCACGACACGATGCTGGCGATCACGCCGCCCGGCGAGGAGCTGGAATTCCATCTCAACCTGCTCCGGCACGGGCGGCGTACCTGCCACGCGCGCCGGCCTGAGTGCGGCGCATGCGCGCTGGCGCGGATGTGCCCGAGCGCGGGGCTGTTCGGACCGGCCGCGCACGCAAATCTGCTATAACTAGGCTTAGATTTTTAACACAGAAGCTAGGCAGACAGGAGCTAAACAGACAATGGCAAAGACCATCGGAATCGACCTCGGTACGACGAACTCGTGCATGGCTGTGCTCGAGGGCGGCGAACCGACGGTGATCGAGAACGCGGAGGGCGGTCGGACAACGCCGTCCGTGGTCGCGTTCACCTCGAGCGGCGAGCGCCTTGTCGGCACCGTCGCGAAGCGCCAGGCGGTCACCAACCCGACCAACACCGTCTTCTCGATCAAGCGCTTCATGGGGCGCAAGGAGGGCGAGGTGCGCGAGGAGGAGTCGATCGTGCCCTATAAGGTCGTCGCCGGCCCCGGCGGCGATGCGCGGGTCGAGGCTGGAGGCAAGCAGTACTCCCCGCCGGAGATCAGCGCGATGATCCTGCAGAAGCTGAAGGCCGACGCCGAGGCCTACCTTGGCGAGTCGGTCGACAGCGCGGTCATCACCGTTCCCGCGTACTTCAACGACGATCAGCGCCAGGCGACCAAGGACGCCGGCAAGATCGCCGGTCTCGACGTCAAGCGGATCATCAACGAGCCCACGGCCGCGTCGCTCGCGTACGGACTCGACAAGGAATCCGACCAGACGATCCTCGTCTTCGACCTCGGCGGCGGCACGTTCGACGTGTCCGTGCTCGAGATCGGCGACGGCGTGTTCGAGGTCAAGGCGACCGCGGGTGACAATCACCTCGGCGGCGACAACTTCGACAAGGCAGTCGTCGACTGGCTGGTCGCCGAGTTCAAGAAGTCCCAAGGCATCGACCTGAGCGTCGATGCGATGGCCCTGCAGCGGCTCTACGAGGCGGCGGAGAAGGCCAAGATCGAGCTCTCCACGACCCAGGAGACGCAGATCAACCTGCCGTTCATCACGGCCGACTCGAGTGGGCCCAAGCACCTCGACACGCGTCTCTCCCGCGCGAAGCTGACCGAGCTGACCTCGGCGCTGCTCGACCGCACCGTCGGCCCCGTCCGGCAGGCGCTCGACGATGCGAAGGAGAAGGGCGCAGCGAAGATCGACCACGTCGTGATGGTCGGCGGCATGACCCGCATGCCGGCCGTGCAGGAGAAGGTCAAGGACCTCACCGGCAAGGAGCCGCACCGCGGCGTCAACCCGGACGAGGTGGTGGCCGTCGGCGCCGCGATCCAGGCGGGCGTCCTGGCCGGCGACGTCAAGGACGTGCTACTGCTCGATGTCACACCGCTCACGCTCGGAATCGAGACCAAGGGCGGCGTGATGACGAAGCTGATCGAGCGCAACACGACGATCCCGACCCGCAAGTCGGAGATTTTCTCGACGGCTGAGGACAACCAGCCGAGCGTGGAGATCCACGTGCTCCAGGGCGAGCGCGAGATGGCCACATACAACAAGTCGCTCGGCAAGTTCCAGCTCACCGGAATCCCTCCGGCGCCACGTGGCATCCCCCAGATCGAGGTCGCCTTCGACATCGACGCCAACGGGATCCTCAGCGTCTCCGCCAAGGATCTCGGCACCGGCAAGGAGCAGAAGATCGAGATCAAGGCAGGCTCCGGTCTCTCCGACGACGAGATCAAGCGGATGGTGTCCGATGCCGAGACCCACGCCGACGACGACAAGCGGTTGCGCGAGCTCGCCGAGGCGCGCAACAACGGCGAGAACGCCGCCTACCAGGCGGAGCGCCAGCTCAAGGATCTGGGCGACGCGGTCGACGCGACCTCGAACGAGGAGATCGAAGCCGCGATCAAGGGCCTCCGTGAGGTACTGACCTCCGAGGACGCCGCCGACATCAACGCCAAGACCGAAGCGCTCCACGCATCGTTCCACAAGGTCTCCGAGGCGATGTACCAGCGCGCCCAGGACGAGGCCGCCGCATCCGCCGGCGACGACGGCGCCGCCGCAACCAACGGCGCCGGTGCCGACGCCGACGCCGAGGACGTGGTCGACGCCGAGGTTGTGGATGAGGGCAAGTAATGGGGGACGCGTCGAATCACGTACACAACGACGCAGGCGTAGCGGCAGCCTCGGAGGCCGCCGCACCGTCCGAGGCCGCTACGCAATTGGCCTCGGACGGTGCCCCGCCCCCCGAGGCTGATCCCGCGTCCGGTTCCGGGCCTTCGGCTGAGGAAAAGCCTGAGTGCACGGCCGTCGACGAGGGCCCGGTAATCGAGCCGCTCGACTTCAAGGAGCTCGACATGGCCGAGGTGTTTGCTCGCGCCGAGAAGGCGGATGAGTATCTGGCGCTTGCGCAGCGGACTCAGGCCGACTTCGAGAACTACAAGAAGCGGGCTGTACGGGATGCCGCTGCCGCGCAGACGCGTGGCGTGATCAGGCTCACTCGCGAGCTGCTGCCTGCGATCGACAACCTCGACCGCGCGCTGGCGGCGGCGGACGCGGCTGCGGCGGGAGAGCTGGCGGCCGGGATCAAGCTTGTGTATGACGAGCTGCTCGCGGCGCTCGGCCGGGCCGGCATCGAGCCCTTCTCGCCCGTGGGCGAGCCGTTCGACCCCCAGCACCACGAGGCGGTCGCTCAGCTGCCGGCACCCGGAGTCGAGCCGGGGACGATCATCGAGGTCTACCAGCGCGGATACCGGCTCGGCGACGCCGTGCTCCGGCCCGCGCGCGTCTCCGTCGCGGGGTAGCAGATGCCGCCCGCCAAGCCCGACTACTACAAGACCCTCGGGGTCGGCAAGAACGCGTCTGACGACGAGATCAAGAAGGCGTATCGGAAGCTCGCGCGGAAGTACCACCCCGACCGCAACGCTGGAGACAAGCAGGCCGAGGAGCGCTTCAAGGAGATCTCGCAGGCCCACGACGTGCTGTCTGACCCCGACAAGCGCAAGCAGTACGACCGCGGCACCGGGCCGTTCGGATTCGCGACGCCCGGCGGCTTCGACCCGAGCGGGTTCGGCGGTGGCTTCGGCGACATCCTCTCGAACCTGTTCGGCGGCGCCGCGGGCGGCAACGGGCCCGGTGGCGGCGGCCGCCCGGGCGGTGCGGGCGCACGGCCGCAGGCACCGCGCGGACGCGACCTCGAGACCGAGGTCTCACTTACCTTCCAGCAGGCGATCGACGGCGCGCAGATCCCGCTCGCCGTGCCGACCTCGCAGCCATGTCCTACCTGTCACGGCACCGGTGCCAAGCCGGGCACGAGCCCCAAGGTATGTCCCGTCTGCAACGGTCGCGGGACAGAGTCCCAGAGTCAGGGCATCTTCTCGATCTCGCAGCCGTGCTCGCGGTGCGGAGGCTCCGGGACCGTGATCGAGGATCCGTGCGCGACCTGTGGTGGCTCGGGCGCGCAGCGGAGCGTCAGGCGCTTGCGCGTCAACATCCCCGCGGGCGTGCGCGACGGAAGCCGGATCAGGCTCGCCGGCAAGGGCGAGTCGGGACCACGCGGTGCCACGCCGGGCGACCTCTACGTGATCACCAGAGTCAAGGATTCGTCGGTCTTCAAGCGCTCCGGCGAGAACATCGAGGTCGAGGTCCCGCTGACGATCCCCGAGGCGATCCGTGGCGCGGTGATCGAAGTCCCGACGCTCCACGGCACCAAGCGCCTGCGCGTCCCGCGCGGGACCAAGCACGGAACCGTCCAGCGCCTGCGCGGCGAGGGTCCGCCGCGGTTGGGCGGCAAGGGAAACGGCGACATCCACTACCGCTTCGTGATCGACGTGCCCGCATCGCTCTCGCCGGAGGAGAGCGAGGTCGTCGACCGGCTGTCAGAGGTCATGAACGGCGATCCGCGGGCACGGCTGTTCGCGGAGGCCAAGGGCACCGTCTAATGGCCGTCCGCCGCGTTCGCACCACTCGCGTCGAGGTCTCCGCCGACCGCGGTGTGTTCATGATCTCGGTCGCTGCCGAGCTCGCAGAGATGCACCCGCAGACGCTGCGGATGTACGAAGCGCGGGGACTGATCGCGCCGAAGCGCTCTCCCAAGGGGACACGCCTGTACTCGCAGGTGGACGTCGACCGGTTGCGCCGGATCCAGGAGCTGACCGCCGAGGTCGGCATGAACCTGGCCGGCGTCGAGCGCGTATTCGAGCTCGAAGACCAGCTCCGGTCGATGACCCGCAAGGTGCAGGCGCTCGAGTCGCGCGCGGCGGAGTTGCACGCCGAAGTGGAGCGGCTCGAGGCGCTGCGGCGGGAGCTGCGCGCAGAGATCGTTCCCTATGTCAGGGGCGGAGAGCTGGTGGCTCGCAAGGACCTCGAGCGGGTACGCATCCGGGTCGAGCGGCGCTGACCGAGGTGGTCGCGATCGGTGCTCCGCGGACGCTGCTCGTAGCAGGGACCTTTGCCTGTGCGGCGGGCCTCGCGCTCGCGCCTCGCGCCGTCGCGTCGTCATTGCCCCTATCCGTCGCGCACGCAGCGCGGGCTGGGGCTGCGCCCGCTGGGCAGCCGCTCCAGCTGGTGCTTCCGTTGAGGGTCGACGCCGCCGGGCTCGGGCGATTCGCTACGGCGGTGTCGACGCCCGGCTCGCCGTCCTACGGTCGTTACCTGTCCGTCGCCGCGCTGGCTCGCCGCTTCGGCGCATCGCCGAGGACACGCGCGCGCGTTCTCGGCGTCCTGCGCGCGAGCGGCGCTACCGACGTCAAGGTCGACGCCACAGGCCTCTTGGCTGAGGCAACGATGAGCGCCCGGCTCGCCGAGCGGCTGTTCGCGGCGCCGCTCGCCGAGTTCCGCAGCGAGCACACCCGCTTCGTCGCGCCCCTGGCGCCGGTCAGCGTGCCGGCCCGGCTCCGCGGCCTGGTCGAAGGCGTCATCGGACTCGACACGGAGCCGCAGATCTCGCCGTCGGTTGCCTCCCTTGCCACAGCCGCGAGGAGCTCACGCGTGACCGCGCGGGTCGCCGCCGCGCAACCTGCCTCGGCGCTGCCGCGCTCCGGTACGCCCTCGGGGTGTCCCGCGGGCATGGCGGCGGGCGACCAGGACGACAATCCGGGCTTCACGCCGAGTCAGTATCTGACGGCCTACGACTTCGGTCCGATGTACACCGCGGGCTACCGGGGTCAGGGGCAGCGCGTCGCGCTGATCGAGATCGATGGCTACAGCCTCTCTGACGTGGCGACGTTCGCACAGTGCTTTGGGCTCCCGGTGCCCGCCGTGACCGCCTACGGCGTGGACGTGCCGCGGCCGCTTCCCCCGACCGGCGAGGCCACGCTCGACCTCGAGGTCCTCGACGCCGCAGCCCCCGACCTCAAGGCGATCGACGTATACGAGGCCAGCGCCGATGCGGCGAGTACGCTCGCGGCGTTCGCGGCCCCGCTGCAGAACCCGCGGCGCAAGCCGCAGGTGATCTCGGCCTCGCTCGGCCTGTGCGAAGCAGACGCTTACGACGGCACCGGCCTGGCCGGCATCGACGCGACCCAGCGGGTGCTCGAAGTGGCGGCCGCATCCGGCGTCAGCCTGCTCGCAGCCAGCGGTGACGACGGCTCCGCCGACTGCGAGACCGGGGCCGGCGAGCCAATCGACTCTGTGGCGGTCAACTATCCCGCTTCGTCCCGGTGGGCTACCGCGGTCGGAGGCACCAACCTCTCGTTGAACGCGGCGAATCAGATCACCGGGCAGTCGGTATGGAACGACACCACGCTCACCCTCGCCGCCGGCGGCGGGGGCGTAAGCAGCCTTTTCTCGCGGCCGGCCTATCAGAAGGGTGTCGTCCCTGGAAATCGTCGCGAGGTTCCCGACGTGTCGATGCTCGCCGACCTCCTGCCCGGGTACTCGATCTACTGCACCGCGGCCCCGGAATGCTTGAACGCCGAGAACTCCAGTCCGTGGCTGACAGTCGGGGGCACCAGCGCCGCGACGCCGCTGCTCGCCGGCGGCATCGCACTCGTCGACCAGATGCTGCGCACGTCCGACCACGAGAACCTGGGGCTGCTCAATCCGCTGCTGTACGAGCTCGGCGGCTCCAGCGCCGCCGCGAGCGTGTTCGACGACATCACGACGATCGGCAACGACACCGGGCCCTACATTCCCGGCGGTAACGGGCGGCCGCTCGGGTGTTGCGGGGCGACGGTGGGGTACGACGACGCGTCGGGCTGGGGCAGCGTGGCGATCGCGAGCTTCGCCCAGCAGGCGTCGCTGCGGGTCCCTGAGATCGTGAACTTCTCACTCTCGCTTCCCCGGCGTCAGCGGCCCGTGGAGCACGGTGAGCTGCTCGCGGGCGTCTCCTGCTCGGCTGCCTGCGCGATCGGCGCGGTCGCCGAGGTCAAGGTCGGCCGATCGAAGTCGTTCGTCGTCGTCTCGAAGCTGTTCCACAGGCGATCGCGGGGCCGCGAGAGGATCGCGCTCAAGTTCTCCAAGGGACAGCTGCGCACGCTCCGCTCCGCCCTCGCGCAGCACAGAAAGATCGTCGCCACCGTATATGGGGCGCGTATCGACGCTCTTGGCGCGATCCAGCACCAGACGGCGGGACACAAGCTCCTGATTCGCTCGTAAGGCTCGCCGCGGGCGTCCGCTCGTGAGGCTCCACGCGGGCGTCGACCCGCGGCAAGGCTGTGGCGCTGCTCAGCGTGGTGCCGGGCCGTAGGGTTACGCAATTGCCGCGGGGCCGACGCCCGCGTGGACCCCCCCCGCCCCCACCGCCCCCGCAAGCGCCGCACGCG